>ERZ778025.77-NODE-77-length-337131-cov-14.201536_pt1 | contig 337131 bp, 302 predicted proteins | sample MGYA00375755_ERZ778025 | MGnify/ENA primary metagenome ERZ778025 (study PRJEB29350, sample SAMN05389825) | bioreactor metagenome | isolation source: Thiocyanate bioreactor | place: South Africa: University of Cape Town | collected 2014-03-17 ...
CCTTGTCCTTGTCCTTGTCCTTGTCCTTGTCCTTGTCCTTGTCCTTGTCCTTGTCCTTGTCGTCATCGTCCTCGCCGGTCGACGAGCCATCGTACGTGCACGTCGTCTCGCTGCTCGAAAGCCCGAGCTGGACGGGATCGGTGCAGGCATTGAGGCTCGGGACGAAGTAGCCGCAGCGGCCGGTGGCGAGGCAGCACCCGGCGAGGGTCGCTCCGTCCTCGGCGTGTGAGGGACATCCGGTCGCCGCGTCGGGCGAGGCGCTGGTGGGGCCGTCGCTGCGGCTCTTGGGGCCGGCGTCCTCGCCGTCGCCGCTCGGTGTCTTGGCCACCGCCACGCCAGGCGTATCGTCGACCGACATGCATGCGGCCACCGAGGCGGCGGCGACGACGGGAACGGATGTGAGGAGCAGGGTACGCGTCATGGTTCGAGTCTCCTTTCTTGTGTCGATATTTGGTCCAGCCCGAAGAGCGCCGCCGCCGTGATGAGCGGGAGCGCTGCGAGCGCCGTGCGTCCACCGAAGGCGAAGGCGAACGGAGTCGCTACGAGACCGAGTAGAAAGCCGTTGTTCTCGTGGAGGAACACGCCGTCCGTGGCGCGGCGTCTCGCGGCGCGAGTGAAGAACCCGCCGGCCCAGAGACCTCCGACGGCGACCGCGGCGATGCCGAAGACGAACATCCACCGCGACCACGGCGCTACACGTGTGAAGCCGACCAGTCCCTCGAATGCGAGGACACCGGCGAGGATCGTCGGGCGGGCCGGGAGCGTGACCCAGAGCCCGAACAACGTCCCGGCGAGCCAGGCGGAGGTCAGCGCTGCGTAGGTCGACCAGGCCGATGACGAGACGCTCTGGACCGCCAGGAACGCGCCCACCTGGAGCGCGGCGAAGTGGAATCCGGTCACGCTCGCGATGATCTTCGCACGGCGCTCACCCATCTCCGCCTCCACTCGCTCGGCGGTCGATCAGGCGCTCGAGGCCGCGGCGCAGCACGAGATCGAGTGAGTCGATGTCGAGCGGATGGGCGCCGCCCGTCCGCGCGCGTACGGTCTCGGGATCGATCACGACGAGCTGCGTCTCGGAGGGCGGCGCGAAGGCTCGGACGTCGTCGGCGTGGAAGGGAAGGTTCGACGACGCGTATGCGAACGCACGGTCGGCGACGACGCTCTCCACGACGAGGACCTCGGGGAGCTCCGCGGCGAGCGCGGCGGTGACTCGCGACGGCGAGCGCTCGAGCGCGCCGAGGCGATGTCCGCTCAGCTGGACGGAGACGACGCCGCGAGGCGTGAGTCGTGAGCGAACGAGCGCGTAGAACTCCCGCGTGTGGAGGAATGCCTCCTGGAACGTGAGCGGGCTCGGCACGTCGACCACGACGAGGTCGAACGATTGGTTCGTGCTCGCGAGGAACGACTTGCCGTCGCCCAGGGCGAGCTTCCAGGAGAGGTTGGCTCGCCCTGCGTTCGGGCTGAAGAAGCGCTCGCCGGCCGCGATGACGACCGGGTCGATCTCCACCGTGAGCAGCTCGTTCGACAACGCTCCGAGCGGTGCGACGAGCGACAACGTGCCGTTGCCGATCACGAGCGTGCTGGAGGGCCGTGCGAGCCGCGCGGGGACGACCGCGAGGTACTCGTTGAGGAGGGCGAGATCGCCGGCGTTCAGGTTCTCGAGGCCGTCGAGGTAGAGCGAGCGACGCCCGGCTCCGCTGTCGACGACCTCGACGCGCTGGTAGGGAGAGTCGACGGAGAAGACGACGTCCGCGGAGCGCATGCCGTGGACGTCCCGATAGAGCGCGTTGCTCGCGGCGCGGGAGCGTGCGGCGAGCGAGGGCCAGAGCAGCATCGCAGGGACGGCGACGACGGCGAGCGCACGGGTCCCGAGCGCGAGCCCGGCAACCAGCGCGAGGAGCGTCCAGTGCAGTGCGAGGAGGACCTCGATCCCGTGACCGAAGCAGGGCTGCGTCAGCCCGAGGCCGAGCAAGAACCCGACGAGCTCGGCGGTGTAGCTCCATCGCATGCCCTGGACGGGATCGGCGTAGCTGGCGACGGCGCGCGGGAGCAACGTCGAGAGGGGCGCGAGGAGGACGACGGCGAGCACGATCGCGACGAAGAGCGGTGCGGTGCCGTTCCACCCATGCGCCGCGAGCCAGGCGAAGGCATGGCGCGGCAGCACGGGAAGGGTGAGGTGCAGCAGGCAGCCGGCGACGAACGCGATCTGGCCAGCGCGTCCGAAGCGTCGCATTCGAGGGGCGAGCCAGTATCCGAACGAGATGGCCGCGAAGAGCGTGGCGGTGACGAGGAGGATCACCACCTCCTCTCCGAAGAGCGCGCTCACGAGCTCGCGCACCGCGAGGAGCTGCGTCGTCGCGAGCGCGGCGCCTGCGAGAAGGAGCGTCCCGAGCGAGCGGGCCGGCCGCTGCGTGTCAGAGGTCGAAGCCAACGCCTGCCTCCAGACCTGCGCCGATCCCGAACGCCGGGAACGAGCCCATCGCCTCGAGGGCGAGCCTCCACAGGAGCGAGCTGCTCGTCGAGGCGGCAATGCCGCCGCCCAGACCGACGAAGCCCGTCCCGCTCTTCTTGTAGACGTCGAGCGTCTGTCGCTCGGGGTTGTCGAGCTGCGACGGTGGAAGCGGAGCGCGCGGGTCTTCGCGGACGGCGAGCGAGAAGCGGCTGTCGATCTGCGCGAGCCCTCCGCCGAGCAGGAGGAACGGTGAGGGGCCTTCGCCGCGTGCAGGCGCGCCCGACGGCCACCACGAGAGCTGCCCCTCGAGGTGGAAGGGGAAGAACTCGCGCGCGTCACGTCCGACCGGACGCGGGCCGCCGCCGCGCAGCACGAGCCCGACGACGGCGCCGACGGACCAGTGCGTCCCGACGAAATGCTGATAGGTCGCGAGGAGGCGCGTCGTCGCCACCGAGAGGCCGCTCGCGCTCGCTGCGTCCTCGCTTCGCGGCGTGCCGAGGTACTGCGTGCCGTTCGCGCGAAAGCAGCTGAAGTCGCCGCTTCGCTGGACCTCGGGAGAACAGACGTGGTCGCCCTCCACCCACGCGAGGTCCTGGCGGAAGGATACGAAGACCCACCGGCGAGCTTCGGACCGCTGCGCGGTGCGGGCCTCGGGGGCATTGGCATTGGCCGTGGCGGCGGTCGCGGGCGCAGGCATCTCCGGTGGCGCGCTCTCTCGAGGCCCGCTCTCTTCCGCTGCGTCCTCTCGAGACGTGCTCTCTTCCAGCGCAGCGGGCTCGGAGCTCGCTGCGTCGGCATGCGCGAGCGCAGGCGCGAGCCCGACGATCAGGAACGCGGTCGATGGCAGACGACGGCGACCCACGTGTCTCGGGTATCGCCGAACCCGACTTGTTGCAACCGATTTTCAATTTCAACAAACGGTGCTAGGAAGCTCGCGGCGGTCATGGTGCGTTCGCGAGCGGCGCTTCAGGGAGGCAAGGTCGGCTTGCACGTCATCGGGCTGCTCGGCGCGGCGGCACTCGGCATGGCGTGCGATCCGACGCGCACGGACGCGTCGTACTGGGATCGCAGACCGGGGCTTGCGAGCGAGGGCGAGAAGAACGCGGACGCGGGGGAAGGACGCGGTACGGGAGCGGGCGGCGAGAAGTCGGGGACGGACACGGCCGGAGACGGTGGCGCCGTACCGAGCGGCGCGTGCGCGCGTGTCGAGGTGACCACGATCTCCTATCGAGGCGAGTATGCGCCCGAGAACGTCGGCGCGATCTGGATCGCGACGGCGTCGGGCGCTTTCGTGCGCACGCTCGACGTGTGGGGGAACAAGCGGCTCGAGCATGCGGTGGCCTGGCAGGCGTCGTCGAACGGCAACGACGTCGACGCCATCACGGGCGCTACACGTAGGAGCGCCGGTGCTCACATCGTGGCGTGGGATTGTCGTGACGCTCGAGGCGCAGCGGTGGCGCCCGGCTCGTACGTCGTTCACCTCGAGTTCACCGAAGAGAACTCCTCGACCGAGAGCCCGCCTGGACCTCATCGCCTTCTTCCGTTCGAGCTCGCGGCCTCCGTGAGCGCGGCGAGCGTCCCCGACGACGCGACGTCCCGAGGGTTCCGGATCGTCCCGCTGCCATGACCGTGAGCTCGGTGTGGCCCGGCCTCGCAGTGCTTCTGGCTGTGGCGCTCGCGTTCGGATGCGACGACCCGCTTCGCGAGCGCACGATCGTAGCGCTCGGCCCCGAGGCCGCGGGAGTCCCGCCCGGGCCGCTCCACCGTGCCGGCCAGCCATGCGTCGTGTGCCACGACGGCCGCTCGTCGGCCCGCGAGTTCTCCGTCGCCGGCACGGTCTTCGTGACCGCCGACGCGCCGGACCCCGCGCCGGGGGTCGTCGTCGAGCTCGTCGACGCGGACAAGCGGACATTCCGTGCCGCCACGAACTGCGCGGGTAACTTCTTCGTCGAGCCCGCCGACTTCGCGCCTCGCTATCCCTTGTTCGTCGCGCTGGAGGCAGGTCGCTACCGCATCGAGATGGATACGCCCGTGCAGCGCGACGGCTCGTGTGCCTCGTGCCACGACGATCGGACCTCGAGATCGAGCGCGGGACGCGTCTACCTCTTCGGCACCCCGCGCCCCATGGACGCGAGTGGGTGCCCATGACGCGTGTTTGGCTCGCGGCCGGGTGGACCGCGCTTGCGGCTCTTGCGTGCTCCGGCGCCGAAGCTGCTCCGCAGGCGGGCAGCCCACCGCGTGAAGGATGGGCGAGCGTGAGCGAGATGCTCGGCGCGCGGTGTGGCTCGCTCGACTGCCACGGCCAGTCGGGGCGACCATTGCGTCTCTTCCACAACGACGGGCTCCGCCTGGCGGACGACGACGCGCCGGGCGCCGGTGCGACGACGACGGACGAACACGCGGCCAACCTGCGCGCGGTCGTCGGACTCGAGCCGGAGCTCTTCGCCCGCGTCGTCGCGGAAGGCGGCGCGGCACCGGAGCGGCTCACTCTCGTTCGCAAGGCGCTCGGCCTGGAGAGCCACAAGGGCGGAGCGCCGTTCGCGCTCGGCACATCGGGCGATGTCTGCCTCCGTTCTTGGCTCGCGACGAAGACCGACGAGGCGGCGTGCGCGACCGGCGCGCAGGTGGAGAGGCCCTGATGAAGAAGGTCGCGTGCTCGATCGTCCTCCTCGTCGCGGCCGCTGGCTGCACGCGCGTCGCTCCTCATCAACGCGGGCGGCTCGCGCATCCGAGCATGACGCAGTCGAGCGTCATCGGGCCGGGAGAGCAACATGTTCGCGCCGTCCAGGAAGGCGCCGTTGGCGGGAGTCTCGATGCAACGAGCGGCTGCGGCTGCAACTGATCGACTCGGCCTCCCGAGGCTACTTGCGCGAGCGCTGTTCGCACTCGCGTGCGCGATCTCGATCTCGGCCTTCGCCAAGCCGGCGTCTGCCGGTGAGGGCGCTGGAAGCAGCGCGACTCCGAGCGCCGGCGCGCCGCCCACGGGGGCGACGGTCGAAGCTTCGGCGGAGCTCTCGACGTACGCCGACACCGACAACGTCACGGTCGTGGCGCCGAACGCTCGTGCGGGGATACGCGACGACGCCGAGGGCTGGGCGGTGGGCGCGCGCTACCTCGTCGATGTCGTCAGCGCCGCGTCCGTCGACATCGTGTCCACGGCATCCTCACGCTGGAGAGAGATTCGTCACGCGGTGAGCATCGACGGCGCGTACGGACCAGGTGACCTGCGCGGTGCGGGTTCGGCCTCCGTCTCCGTCGAGCCCGACTACCTCTCGATCAGCGGCGGCCTGAGCCCATCGTGGAAGCTCGACGACGATCACGTGACGCTCGCCGTCTCGTACGCGCTGGGCCACGACACGATCGGTCGGGCGGGGACGCCCTTCTCCGTCTTCCATCGCACGCTCGTTCGTCACCAGATGGCCGCGGGCGCCTCGTTCGTGCTGAGCCCCTCGTCGGTGTTGTGGCTCGGCGCCGACGTGGTCGTCGAGCGAGGCGATCAATCGAAGCCCTACCGCTACGTCCCGATGTTCGACGCGCAGGTGGCGCCGCAGGTCCCGCCGGGAGCTCACGTCGCGCTCGTGAACGCGCTCCGACGCGACGAGCGGCCGCTCGAGCAGCTCCCCACGGAACGCGAGCGTTACGCGGCCACCGGTCGGTGGCTTCATCGCTCGAGATGGGCGACGCTGCGCATCGAAGAGCGCCTGTACATGGACTCGTGGGGACAGCTCGCGACGACGACCGAGGGCCGCTACGCGATGGACCTGTCGGAGCGCACCACGCTGTCGCCCGACGTGCGACTGCATCTGCAGAGCGGAGCCTCCTTCTGGCAACGCGCTCCCACGGTGACCGAGACCGACGGCGCCGTCATGATCCCCAGGCTGCGCACCGGCGATCGCGAGCTCGGCCCGCTCGCGATCCTCACGGTCGGCATGGATTTGAGAGTGGCGCTGACCCAGCGTCTCGCGGCGGTGCGCACGGCGTTCGTCGTCCGCGCTGCGGGAATGCATACGTCGTTCATCGACGCGCTGTTCATCTCGCAGCGCCAGGCGATCTTCACCGCGATGGCATTCGAAGGCGCGTTCCAGTGATCGTGAGACGTCGCGCACCGTCGACCACCGGCCGCGATGCAAGCGCTCGCGATCGTGACGTATGGCGACGGATCGTCTACGCATGGTGACGTGCTTACTAGGCGTGGTCTCATCGTTGCGTCGCTGGCGGTCCTTGCCGCCGTGGTTTTCGTCGGCGTGGCCGTGCGCAAGCAGCATGTCGCCGGGCCCTCGCCGAACGCGAGCGACGCCGCTCGCGGCCTGCTCGACGGAGGTGCTTGCCAGCTGTCGCTCACGAGGGCCGAGCTCGAGACGTCCCTGACGCTGGGCACCGAGTTCCTCGTCGCGCACCAGCGAGAGGCGGGGAACTTCGATTATCTCTACGACTGGAAGGCGAAGACCTACGCGGCGGACGACAGCGAGGTGCGTCAGGCGGGGGCGCTCTGGGGGCTCGCGCTGATCGCGCAGTTCGAAGGCCCCCCGCGCGCGCCGGCCTCGCTCGGACCTGCGCTCGAGAAGGGGCTTCGCTTCTTCGATGGCCGGGCCGGCACGACGAAGGCGGGCGGCCGCTTCCCGACCTACTCCGTCGAAGGGAGACCGCGCGATTCGGGCGGCCTCGGCATGGCGGCGTTGGTCACGCTCTCCGTGATCGACTACGTGCGCAGCCTACCGCCGGACGACCGGAGCGCGATCGATCTGTGGACGTCACGGGCCAATGCCTACGTCGCCTACCTCGTCGAGTCTCGCGACGACCAGGGGCTCTGGTTCCGCAAGTACGACTACGACGGGGGCGCCGCCTCTGGTCCGCACTCTTCGTACTACGACGGCGAGGCGCTGCTCGCGCTGGTGAAAGCGATGAAGTACCTCGGACGCGACGATCTCGCCCCGATCGTGAAGAAGGCCGCCGCCGCCGGGCATCGCGTCAACGTCCAGCAGGCGCTGGCCGCCGACCCCGACTCCGACACGACGAAGGGCTACTATCAGTGGTCGTCGATGGCCTTCTACGAGCTCGCGACGTCCAAGTGGAGCAGTGATGCGCCGTACGGCGAGTGGCTCCTCTCACTGGCCGACTGGATGCTCGACGTACATGGCGTCCTCGGGCGGCAGCGGAATACCGGCTATGCGTACGAGGGCCTGATTCCGGCGTATGCATGGGCCGAGAAGACAGGAGACGCGCGACGCTCGGCGAAATACGCGTGCGCGATTCATCAAGGCCTCGGGAACCTCCTTTCCTGGCAGGTCGGTCATCCGCGCGCATCGGCGCTCGGGCCGATCGATGATCCCAAGGCGACCGGCGGCGTGCAGAACCACGCGAGCGAGCCGGACCTCCGCATCGACGTCACGCAGCATCAGATGCACGCGACGATCCTCGCCCTCCGGCACTTGTTCCGATAGCGCGCGGACGAGCGCCGAGATCACGCCTCGACGTGGAAGGGGCCCGTGATCTCGAAGGTCGTGCCGCCGCGTACTCCGCGCTGCGAGCTGAAATAGAGCCGCGTGCCGGAGGGATCGAATGCAGGACCGGTGATCTCGCTGTCGGGGTGACCGACGAGCTGCATCAGCTCCTTGAGCTCTCCCGACGGGAGGATCGCGACGATCTTCATGCGCCCGCCGTCCTCGGCGACGAGCACGTCGCCCGAGGCGGACACCGTGACGTTGTCGACCCCGTAGAGCAGCGGCGACTTCTCGCGAGCAGCGTCATAGAGCACGCGGATCTTGCTGCTCCGCGTGTCGAAGGCGTGCACGCGGTTGTCGCCCTTGGTCGTGAAGTAGACGACGCCGTCGTGCCACCAGATGCCCTCGCCGCCGTTGAAGTGCGTGGCCGCTCGGACCTGGAAGCGCGTCGGTGTCGACTTCTCGTAGCGTGGATCGGGGACCGGGCGCCAGCTCACCGCGCCGAGCTCGACCACCGCGACCTCGAGCCGGCCGGCGGAGAGGTCGGCGAACCCGTGCGCGCCGAGCGCGTCCGGGACGAAGCGGTAGAAGCACCCATCGGGCTCGTCCTCGGTGAGGTAGGCATGATGTCGGACCGGATCGATCGACACGGCCTCGTGCCTGAAGGTCCCGAGCGCGGGCCTCACGGTCGCGGGGCGCGCGCCTCGAGGATCGCACTCGTACACCTGGCCCTTGGCGATCTCCTCGCACGAGAGCCACGTGCTCCATGGCGTGGGGCCGCCCGCGCAGTTGGTGCTCGTGTTCGAGAGGATGGCGTAGGCATCGACGATCACGCCATCGCGATCGAAGCGGACGGCCCCGACGCCTCCGCCGCGTGGCTCCTCCGAGTTCGAGACGTAGATCCAGCCGCCGTCCTCCGTCCCGAACGTCGCGCCGCCGTCGGGCGACGCATGCCAGAGGTACTCCTTGCCGGTGACGACCCGTTCACGTGTCCGCGCGATCACGCGAGCGCGAAAGCCTGCCGGCAAGCGGACTCCGTTTGCGTCCGGAGCTCCGAGAGGTCCGACCTCCGCGATCTTCGAGACGAGCCGCCGGTCGACGCCGCCGTCGGCCGCGAGGCGTGGGGTGATGGCCGCGCTCGCAGTCTGAGCTCGCGAGGTGCCTGCGGTGGACGTCCGCCGCGAGCAGCCGCCGAGCCATGGCTGGCTCATGAGCATCGCGAAGGAGGCGAGGCCACCTTGCAGTACGGCGCGGCGCGGTACGGCCGGCGAGCGTCGACTCATCCATCTTGCATGCCACGCCGCGCCCGACCTTACAACCTGTGCTGGAGCGCGCAACGAGACACGGGCGAGAGCACGACCACGGACGTCGCTGCGGCCGAGGCGACAGAGCCCTTTCGTGAGGGACTCCGCGGACGAACGCGCGAGCTGCGCAGTGAGAAGGCCCCCGCGAACCTCCCGCTCCCCGCGGACGACGGCCATGCTAAAACTTGGGGCTCGCGCCCCAACCGCCCGCAGTGGTGGGCCTCCGGCCCGCGTCGAAAGTAGCTCCCATGCGCGTCGTCCTCCTCTCACCTTCGTACCCCGCGGAGATGGTCAACTTCGCGCGTGGTCTCGCCGAGGTCGGCGCGACCGTGTACGGCGTCGGAGACACGCCGCGCGGTCAGCTCCCTCATCGCGTCAAGCCGTACCTCTACGACTACCTCACCGTCCCGCTGATCCTCGACGAGATGGACGTGATGGATCGCGTCTCCGACTGGCTTCGCGGCGGCTCGATCGATCGCGTGCTCACCAACTGGGAGCCGCTCGTGATGCTCGCTGCGCGCCTTCGCGAGCGGTGGGGGCTGCCCGGGATGTCCGTCGACACCGTGCGAGCGTTCCGCGACAAGCAGCTGATGAAGGAGCGCGTCCAGGCCGCCGGTCTCCGCGTTCCCCGTTCACGTCGTGTCCATTCCGCGAAAGACGTACGAGAGACGGCCGAGGAGATCGGCTACCCGCTCATCCTGAAGCCGATCGCGGGCGCCGGCTGTGCGGACACGTACAAGGTGACGAGCCCGACCGAGCTCGAGCAGGTGTTGCCCATGCTCGGCGGCCTCTCGCAGGCGAGCTGCGAGGAGTACATCGAGGGCGAGGAGCTCACGTACGACACGCTCTGCATCGGCGGTAAGCCGGTGATGGAGAACGTCTCGCAGTACTTCCCGAAGCCGCTCGAGGCACGGACGGTCGAGTGGATCAGCCCGATCGCGATCAGCGTCCGCGACCTCGCGCAGCCGAAGCTCGCCGGCGGGCTGGCGCTCGGCCGCGGCGTGCTCGACGCGCTCGGCATGGGCGATGGCTTCACGCACATGGAGTGGTACCTCACCCCGAAGGGCGAGGCCGTCTTCGGCGAGATCGCGTGCCGTCCAGGCGGCGCGGGGCTCGTCGATCAGATGAACTACACCTGCGACATCGATCTGTTCCGCGAGTGGGCTCGCGTGTCGTGCTGGGGCCACTTCGAGGCGGACGCGACCCGCAGGTACAACGTGGGAATCGTCTTCAAGCGCGCGCAGGGATGGGGACAGATCACGCGCATCGACGGCCTCCTCGACTGGCTCCGCGCATACGGGCCGTGGGTCGTCGAGGAGAAGCTTCTCCGGCCGGGCACGCCGCGCCGCGACTGGAAGCAGACGCAGACCTCCGACGGTCACCTCATCGTCCGGCACCCGAACTGGGACGAGGCGTTTCGGATGTGCCAGGCCGCGGCGACGGACATCCGGATGTACGCGCAATAGCGCGAGCTACACGACGCTCGACGCGAGACGTTCGGCCAATCGCGCGGTCGTCCGTTCGAGTCAACGCCGTTCGGTTAGGCCGTGGCCGCCAGAGACAGAAACAGGAAGACGGGAAGACGGGAAGGATTCATTGATCAAACTCTCTTCCCGCCTTTCCGCCTTCCTGTTGAATCTCTCTCGGTTCGCTTAATCGAACGGCATTGCCGTTAGAGTGACAGCGTGGTCGACCTCGCACCCCCGCCACATCTCCGGGTCGAGGACTGGGTCCCTCGCCCCGGCATCGTGATCGACGGCCGCTACCGGATCGAGGCCGTCGTCGGGATCGGGACGATGGGCGCCGTCGTTGCGGCTCGCCATCTCGTGCTCGATCGCCGCATCGCGATCAAGTTCCTCCGGCCCGATCGCGCCGTCGATCCCACGGCGGTCGAGCGCTTCCGGCAGGAGGCGAGCGCGGCCTCGCGCATTCGGACCGATCACGTCGTTCGCATCCACGATATCGGCGTGACGGACGAGGGGCTTCCGTTCATGGCCATGGAGCTGCTCGAAGGCATCGACCTCGAGAAGCTCACGCAGCGCGGGCCGCTCTCGATCCAGCTCGCCGCCGATTGCGTCCTCCAGGCGGCCGAGGCGCTCGCCGAGGCTCACGTGGAAGGGATCGTCCATCGCGACATCAAGCCCTCGAACCTCTTCCTCACCCGGCGCCCCGACGGCTCCCGCTGGCTGAAGGTCCTCGACTTCGGCATCTCGAAGCTCGCACCCGAGCGCGGCGGTGACCCGTCCCTCACGTCGACGCAGGCAGTGATCGGATCGCCCGCGTACATGGCGCCCGAGCAGATTCGGACCTCGAAGTACGTCACCGCCAAGGTGGACGTCTGGGCGCTCGGCGTCGTCCTCTTCGAGATCCTGACGGCGAGGCTGCCGTTCGAGGGCGACACCGTGGGTAGCGTCCTCGCGGCGGTCACGATGCTGCCGCCGGCGTCGCTCCGTGCGCTGCGCCCGGACGTCTCCGAGCGTGTCGAGGCGGTGGTGCTCGCGTGTCTCGAGAAGGATCCCGCTGCACGAGCGACGCTCGGCGATCTCGCGGCCGGGCTCCGCCCCTTCGCGACGCCGTTCGGGATCGAGTCGGCGGACCGTGTCGCGCGCATCTGCGGGACGAGCGCGCGTTCGAGCTTGCCACCTCCACCTCCGCCGATGCCGGTGCGTCGCGAGCCGGGGATCACTGCGCAGGTGCCGGTGCGCGTGAGCGTGGCGCCTGGACCATCGCGCATCGGTCTCTTCATCGTCGGCGCGGGGTTGCTCGCGCTTCTCGCGATGGTCGTGGTCGTTTCTCTCTCGCAGCGAGATCCGCCTCGACCCGTCACCGAGGTGCCGAGCGAGGCTGCTGCGCCGATCGCTCAGCCGAGCGTCTCCGTCTCCGCGCCCGAGATCGTCCCGGCAGCGTCGGTATCGCAGGCGCCGCCGCCGTCTCGGCGTCCGCCGCGTAACCGGCAGCGACGGTGACCCTTCCTCAGACGAACCGGAGATGGGCGACCGACGCCACTCCGCGACCGCGGAAGAGGCGAGAGACGCCGTTCATCCCGCTCACCGCGTGCGCGATCTCTGCGGGGTATTCGTCCGGTGACACGAAGCGGAGGCGCGGGTAGCGCGCGACGTGTCCGTCGGGTGAAGGAGATTCGAGGCACGCGCCTCGAAGATTCAGCGACGACGGCCTCAGCGGCGCCCGAACGTCGTAGTCGAGGACGAGCTCGGTCCCTGGTCCCGCGTGCTCGACGGCGCGCACGAGGAACGCGTCGAGGTCCTCGTGCGACGAGCGGCGGAACGTTCCCTGCGCCACGATGAGAGCGGGCACGTCGCGCAGCTCACGGAGGCACCCGACCCAGCCGCTGCAGCGGAGGGAACAACACGAGCCCACGGTGTGGCGCTCGTGTGTCGGAAGGAGCGACTGCTTGAAGGTCGCGACCGGCGCCGGGTCGATGTCGAGCCACCGGAGCGAACCGTTGTCGACACGGCTGAAGCGCGTGCAGAGCCCCTGGTTCACTCCGATCGCCAGCCCGTCGGGGTGGCGATCGAAGAAACCACGAACGACCGCGTCGACCACCATCGTGGTCGCAAGAGACAGACGGAGGCGCGCGCGATCGTAGCGATCGCGATCGACGTCGAGGGCGTCGAGGAGGGCTCGCGCGGTGGGATCGTCGAAGCCGGTGTCGGGTAGATCCCGGCCGGCGAGGGCCCGCGCGAGCAGGTCGACGAGCTCCTCTTCGTGGAGTTGCACCCCCTCGCGCTCGGTCGAGGCCTCGTTCGTCCTCGTCTCCATGCGTCCCTCCACGCGTGCTTCCTTCCTAGGGTGTCCGGTCGCGTCAGAGACGCTGGGAGTAGTACTCGACGACGAGCTGCACGCGCAGCGGGAAGAGCACCGCGTTCTCGTCGGGAAGCTCGGCGACGACGGCGCTGAGCGCGTCGCGGTTCACCTCGAGCCACGGCGTCTGGAAGTTGTCGGCGATCCCCTTCGCCGCCGCGATCGAAGCGAGGTTCTTGCTCTTCTCGCGGACGCTGATGGTCTCGCCCTTGGACACGCGGTAGGACGCGATGTCGACGCGCTTGCCGTTCACGAGGATGTGGCCGTGGTTGACGAGCTGCCGCGCGCCCGGGATGGTGCGCGCGAGCCCGGCGCGGAAGACCACGTTGTCGAGCCGGCGCTCGAGGAGCTCCACGAGCTTGTGGCCGGTCGCGCCCTTGCTCGTCTTCGCTTCCTCGACGAGATGGCGGAGCTGGAGCTCGGTCACGCCGTAGTTGAGCCTGAGCTTCTGCTTCTCCTGCAGCCGGAGAGCGAACTCCGTCAGCTTCTTCCGGCCTTGTCCGTGTTGGCCCGGCGGGTAGGGGCGCTTGTCGATCTTCTTCGGCGACAGACCGGGCAGCTCCGTCCCGAGCGCCCTCATGCGCTTCACGCGCGGTCCTGTGAAACGACTCATCGGCAGGTTCTCCTCCGTAGCCTATGCCTTACTTGAAAACGATTTTCAAGTTCACTGTGTCGGCGGGCGAGGGCGGCCCACTGAAGAGGCGGCGCGTCGGGTCGTTTGGAGAGGAAGGAACGTTCCGTGGCCGACCTCTGGCATGTCATCGAAGCAACGTCGGACGCCGTCGAGCACGGGTATTTCTCGGCGCTCGCGCGGGCGCTGTGTGAGGTGGCGTCGGCGCGTCTCGTCCTCGTCCTCGCGGCGAGGCGTGGCGCGGCGCGCGTCCTTGCGGCGTTCGCCGGCAGCGAAGAGGCTTCGGCCGTCGAATCGGAAGAGCTCGCGCTCGAAGGGACGGTCCTCGAACCTCTCCTCGACGGAGCGAGCTCGCTGCACGCGCCGGCGCCGTCGCATCTCGGTCGCTTCGTGCTCGAGAACGGCGCTCATCTCGCCGCGTCGTCGTCGCTCGCAGGCTCCGGAGAATGCGTGATCGTCTGTGCGGTCGCTTCCGAGGACGGGCTCGAGCGCATCGGTCTACGCGCGCTTACGTCGTTTGCGCGTCGTGCTGCCACCGAGCTTGCCGTGGCGGAGCGAGCCCGCTCGCTCCACGACCTCGAGCATCGCGCGATCGAGCAGAGGATCGCGTCGGTGAGCGCGCTCGCGAGCGGGCTCGCGCACGAGATCAACAACCCGCTCACGTACATCCTCGGAAATCTCGACATCGCGCTCTCGATCCTCGACGCATCGGCGGCCGATGCCGACCTCGTGGAGATGCTCCGTGAGGCTCGCCAGGGAGCGCTCCGCATCTCCGACATCATCCGGGGCATGCGCGTCTTCGCGCGCTCGGAGCCGAACGTGTCGATGACGGTCGATGTCGACCGGGTGGTGGAGGGCGTGCTGACGTTCGCGAAGAACGAGATCCGTCATCGAGCACGCCTCATCCGACAGCTCGGTGCGCCGCCGAGCGTGACGGCGAGCGAAGCGATGCTCGTCGAGGTCGTCCTCGACCTGATGGTGAACGCGGTGAAGGCGATCCCCGAAGGTCATGTCGAGCGCGACGAGATCTCCGTGACCACCGGCGTCGACGAGGCCGGGCGCGTCTTCATCGAGATCCGTGACACGGGGGAGGAGATGGCGCCGGAGACGAAGCGGAGCATCGTCGGTCCCTGCTTCGAGACGGAGGCGGCAGGGGCCATTCCGCTCGTCCAGTCGGCGGTGACGTCGTGCGGTGGGGATGTCTCGGTATCTAGCGTGCGCGGGGAGGGCTCGACGGTCCGCCTGTCCCTACCGGCCGCGCAGGTGCCGGTGCCGGCAATGACGAGTGACGTGGCCCCGGCACGACGGCGGTGCCGCGTGCTGATCGTGGACGACGAGGCGCCGGTCGTTCGAGTCCTTCGGCGGCTCCTGATGGAGGACCACGACGTGGTCGTCGCCCCGAGCGGCCGCGACGCCCTCGAGACGTTGCGTCGAGACGACGACTTCGACGCCATCCTCTGCGACGTGATGATGCCGGACCTCACCGGCGCCGACGTACACCAGGAGATCGCGCGCGAGTCGCCCTCGCTCGCCGCTCGCTTCGTGTTCGTGACGGGCGGCGCCTTCGGCGAACGCGCGAAGGCTCATGTGGCGTCGACGAAGCAGCCGATCGTGACCAAGCCGTTCCGTCGTGCCGACGTGCTCGCCGCCGTGGAGGCGGTCTCGCGCGTCGGCGCGAGACCGCGCTCGTCTGGGCCCGGCGAGCGCGCCGGCTGAGGGCGCTGCCGTTCGCTCGCGCGCTGCGAGGCGCACGCCGCGTCAGTGGCTCTCTTCCGCCTCTTTCTCCTGCTCCTTCACGTTCAGCGCCATCCGGAACTTGCCCTCGCTGACGAGCTTCTCGAGTCGTCCGACGAGCTTCTCGACGCCCTTCATCTCGACCTGCGAGAGGTCGCACCAGAGCTCGCCGTCGGAGTCCATCGCATACTTGCGATAGGCCTCCAGTCCCTGGAGCTTCGCCTGGAGCGCCGCGATGATGTTGTACGCCTCGTTCGAGATCGGCGAGCCCACACCTTCGACCCCGCCGCGCGGAGCCTCGACCTTGCCTTGTTCGATCGTTTCCGTTCCCGTCGTCGTCACGGTCGCCATGTCCTCTTCTCCTTCGTCTTCGTTCGCTAGGGCGCGATTGCGCGCAGCGCGATGTCGCAAGGCACGTGCCGCGTGTTGGCGCGACATCCGCTAGGCTGCGAGCGTGCTCCGGACGTTTCTCGCGCTCGACCTGGACGATGCGCTCCTCCGCAGCGTCGTCGCGCTGATCGACGAGCTGCGCGGCGAGCGGCTGCCGCGTGCGCGCTGGGTCGCGAGCACGACCCTCCACGTCACGCTTCGCTTCCTCGGAGACACGGACGAGGCGCTGGTGCCGGCGCTCGGCGAGCTCGTCACCGCGCTCGGCGAGGAGGCGCCGCGGCCGATCGAGGTTCGCTCGACCTCGCTGCTCGCGTTTCCGAACGCGAGGCGCGCGCGCGTGCTGGCGCTTCACCTCGACGAGGGCGGCGCCGTCTCCGACCTGGCGGCGAAGGCCGAGCGTGCGGTCACCGCGCTCGGATTCCCGCCCGAGACGCGTGCGTTTCGTCCGCATCTCACGCTGGCGCGTCTTCGCGAGCCAGCCGATCTGAGGCGGCTCTTCGCGGCGTCCTCGTCTTCGATGATGCCCGAGGGCGGTCGGCTCCGCGCGCTCACGCTCTACAAGAGCGAGCTCGGGAAGGAGGCGCCGGTGCACACTTCGCTCGCACGCTTCGAGCTCGGGCGCGGCGTCTCGGTCTGATCGAGGCGGACGCGAGCCTCACGGCATGATGGCCGTGATCGATTGAATTGACCGAGCATTGCGCTCGCGCTGACGGGCGAGGCGAGCGCAATGCTCGGTCTCTGCCGCCGATCCGATCACGGCCATCTACCTTCTCACGAGCGGCGCAACTGGGTTGCGCCTCAGCGCTCCCACTTCGGAACAGGCATTCCTTCGCCCGTCGCTCGCTCGCGGTCGAGAGCATCTTGCCATGCTCGCGCGTCGGCGGTTGGCGCGTCGGGTTTCGCGCCGGGTGGCGTGGGCTGTGCTCCATGTTCGACGAGCCGGGCTTCACCTGTCTGCTGCGCCTCGGGCTGCGGTTGGGAAGGCATGGCCAGCGCGACGCACGCCGCATGCCGGCTCGGCGGCCCCCTTCAGTGCTGTGATTGGCAGACGAAGCAGCCCCCCGGATCCGGGCAGTCGTCCTTCTGCACGCAGGTGCCCAGCTTGCCCGGCGAGACCTCGCAGCTCTGACCGACCTTCGTGCACTTGCCCTGGCCCGCCACGAGGTTCGGGCTCGACGACGACGAGGAGGACGGCGAGGGCTTCTCGCCAGGCGGGCAGCCGGTGACGAGGAGGAGCGAAACGAGCCCAAGGCTGCTGAAGCGAAACACGGCTCGGCATCGTAGCCCGGGGGCTGCGAACGACCGAGCGCCGACGGGGGATCGACGCGGCGCGGCAAAATGAAAGGGCCAGGCGGTTGCCGTCTCTGGCGATCCCGGCTACTCGGATGAGCTCCCCCGATGCCCATCGCCATCACCGGAACCGGCCTCTTCACGCCCCCCTACTCGATCTCGAACGACGAGCTCGTTGCTGCGTTCAACGCCTACGTCGAGGCGGAGAACGCGAAGAACGCCGACGCGATCGCGCGCGGCGAGAAGAAGGCGCTCGAGCCGTCGTCGGCCGAGTTCATCACGAGCGCGTCCGGCATCGGCCGTCGCTACGTTATGGACCGTGAAGGCATCCTCGATCCGGCGATCCTCGCTCCGCGCATCCCGGAGCGCTCGAACGACGAGCCCTCGCTCCAGTGCGAGATGGCGCTCGCCGCCGCGCGCGAGGCGCTCGCGCAGGCGAACACCACGCCCGATCGCATCGGCGCGGTCATCGTTGCCTGCTCGAACATGCAGCGCGCATATCCGGCGATCAGCGTCGAGGTGCAGGAGGCGCTCGGCACGAAGGGCTTCGCGTTCGACATGAACGTCGCCTGCTCCTCCGCCACGTTCGGGATCAACGTCGCGCGCGACCTCATCGCCGGCGGAAGCGTGAAGAGCGCGCTCGTCGTCTCGCCGGAGATCTGCTCCGGCCATCTCAACTTCCGCGATCGCGAGAGCCACTTCATCTTCGGCGACGCGTGCACGGCCGTCGTCGTCGAGGACATGGCGACCACGCAGGCGACGAGCGTCTACGAGATCCTCGGGACGCGCCTCGCGACGAAGTTCTCGAACAACATCCGGAACAACGCCGGCTTCCTCAACCGCGCCGCGCCCGAGCACCGCGACGACGCCGACAAGCTCTTCGTCCAGCAGGGCCGCAAGGTCTTCAAGGACGTCTCGCCGATGGTGGCCGATCTCATCGCCGGCCACCTCGATAGCCTCGGCATCGCTCCGTCCCAGATCAAGCGGATGTGGCTCCACCAGGCGAACGGCACGATGAACCAGTGGATCGCGCGCAAGCTCCTCGGCCGCGATGCGACGCCGGTCGAGGCGCCGAGCGTGCTGGAGGAGTACGCGAACACGAGCTCGTGCGGCTCGATCATCACGTTCCACAAGAACCGCGCCGGCATCGACGACGGCGACGTCGGCGTCATCTGCTCGTTCGGCGCCGGCTACTCGGTCGGCAGCGTGATCGTGAAGAAGACCACGCGTTCGAGCTGAGCACGCTCGAGGCGTAGCGCGCTCATCGCGTTCCGCGTTGCGCGGGAGCACGACGACGATCGCTCGGTCGTGCTCCGCGCAGGGCGCGTCGGCATCACTGCCAGGTGATCACGACCTTCCCGTTCTGGTCGTTGACGCCGCTGGCATTGTCCTGGTTCGTCCCGGCGTTGAACGAGCCGCCGCCGGCGCCCACGGAGCCCGCGCCCGGGACGTCACCGTTGGTGCACGAGCCGCCGCCGGAGTAGCCGCCGCCGCCACCACCGACGGCGGAGCCGCTTCCATGGCCGCCGCCGCCGAAGCCGCCGATTCCGAATCCGCCTGCGCCGCCTGCGCCTCCGAGCAGGAACGACGCCCCGCCCGCGCCTGCGTTCGAGCCATTCGCGCCGGACGTCAGGAGGCCTCCGCCGGCTCCCGCAGCGTAGCCCGCGCCTCCCGCTGCCCCGCCGTTGCCGTCGATACCGCCCGCGTCTCCGTTCGGACAGCTCTGCCCGCTGGTGGCGGTCGTGCCATGCTTGTGGGCGCCGTCACTTGTCCCGGAGCCACCACCGCCGCCTGCAATCACCAGCGGCGCGTTGGCGGACGTCACCACGAAGCTCCCGCCACCGCCGCCGTTCGTGTCTGGCGCGCCTCCGCGTTGCCCGACCAGGATCCGGAGCTCGCGCGACGGAAGTGACGAGAACTCTCCCTTCATCCGAGCGCCGAGCCCGCCCGGGAAGGCGGAGGTGCCGGACGCGTTGCCGGCCGCGCCCCACGCCTCGATCGTGACCAGCGGGCAGCTCGGCACGACGAACGGGACGATGCTGCCGGAGTAGTCGAGCTGCTGCGTGCCGGTCGCTGCGCCGACGCCGGCGGTGACGGTCAGCGCGCTGGAAGAGCGGTTGCCACACTCGTCCGTGAGCTCACCCGCCGCGATGGAGAGGGCATGCGTCGCCGTGAGGTTGTCGAGCGCGATCGTGAACGTGTCGGAGACCGCCGGAAGCGCCGGCGTGATCGACGTGATCGTCGCTCCTCCGTCGATCGCGATGGCATTCGCTGCGAGCGCGACGCGCTCGTCGAACTTCATCGTGTAGGTATGCGCGGCCGAATTGCAGCTCAGGGTCTGCGTATCGCTGAGCAGCTTCGGAGCGGTCGTGTCACCCGCGCATTGCACGAGCTGCACCTCTTGGCTCGCCTCGGGGGCGGCGCCGCAGGCGTCCTTGATCGAGCCCGCCGCCGCCGTCAGGGTGTACGTCTTGTCGTCGGAGAGCCCCAACACCTCGACCTCGAAGGAGGTGGCGGTCGCCGGCAGCTCCGGCGTGATCCTCAGCTCGGCGCCGTTGTCGACGCTGATGCCGCCGGCCGCGATCGTGACGGGCTCGTCGAACGAGAACGTGTGGCTCGCCGCGCCGTCCGTGAAGCGTCGCGGCGCCGACGAGCTGGTGATCGTCGGCGCGCGGTTGTCGGAGAGACATGTACCGACGAAGGGGATGACGACGTTCGCCGGCAGGGCATTCGAGCAAGCATCGGCGACGGCGCTCGCTTGCACGGTGAGATCGTAGGCCTTGGAGGCGACGACTCTGCTCAGCTCGACTCTGAAGCTCGACGCTCGCGCGGGCAGCGGGGGGCTGACCCCGACGAGAGCGCCGTTGCTTGCCGTGATCCCACCGGGAGCGATGGAGACGACCTCGTCGAACGTGAGCTCGTACGTCACCGACGTCGCTCCGATCGGGATCGCCACGGCGCTCGTAGCGCTCGTCAACGCCGGCGCGTCCTGGTCTGCCTCGCAGCCGGCCACGAAGTTGGCGGTTGCCCTGGCCGCGAGCGTGTTACCGCATCGGTCCATCACCATGCCGGGGACCACCGTGAGGACATAGTCCGTCCCCGCGAGAAGCCCGAATGCGTCGACCGTGAAGGTCTTGCTCGTCGCGGGAAGCGCCGGCTTCACCGAGACGGTTGCGCCGGGACTGATGACGATGCCGCCCGGCACGATCGTCACCGGTTCGGTGAACTCGATCGTTCGGGACGCGCTCTTGGCGCTGAGAGGAACGCCGATGTCGGCGAGCGAGCTCGAGATCTTCGGAGCGGTCGTGTCGTCGCAGGTCGGAGTTTCCTCCGTCGAGCCGTTCCCGTCCGCCTGACGTTCAGTCGCTCTGTTGTCGTCGCTCGACGTACTGCATCCGATCAAGGTCGCGAGCACGATCGAGAGTGCGGGGGTCAAGGCATGCAGGGTCCGCATCGTTGAGCACATCCAATCCGCCCGAGTGGGCACTGTCCCCGAGGGCCGGCACCTTAGGAACGGTCCTCGAGCGGCGGAAAGCGGAAAGGGCAACGCTCGCGCTTCACGATCGCTCGAGCTAGATCGCTCACGCTCGAGCTGTGTCGTTCGACGTTCGAGGTTTCGCGAAGCCGAGTGTGGCTGCCGCCGATGCGTGCCTCACGAGCGAAGCGCGCTCGAAATCGAAGGCTCGCGCGTCGTCTCGCGCGCGAGCCGAGCGTGTGCAGTCAGCGCCGGCGCATCCCACGCCGGACGAGGAGCGCTCCGCCGATCGCGAGCGCCCACGCGACGCCGCTCACCGGCTTCGCCGGGCTCGCCTGTGCCATGCAGCCGGTTTGCTTCTCCTGGCACTCGGGGTTGTATCCGCCGCGCGGGGTCGGGTCGCACTGCGGGGCCTGCGTGATCTTTCCGTTGAGCACGGCGCGATCTCCGTCGGGGCGGTACACGGTGCAGATCGCCGAGATGTCGTCGGGCGAGAGGTTGCGCATGCTCGTCTGCCCCTGGTCGTAGCGCGCGTACATCGTCGCGCCCGGCACGTCGGAGTGGGCGATGCCGAGGAAGTGGCCCGCCTCGTGCGTGACCACGCTCAAGAAGTCGTAGGCGTCGGGCGCGACCGGATCGCGTACCGCCAGTGGCTCCATGTCGAGCGTGTTGATCTCCATGTCGGCGCCGTAGATCTCGCCGGTCGTCGGGTTGTAGACGACGGTGGTGAGACCGAGCACGGTCTTGCCGTACTTCCAGGTCTCGTCCCGGAAGACGATCACGTTCTGGTTCGCGACGCCCGACTTGTACTCGACGTTTCCGCACTCGGCCGGTCCGAGATCGCGCACGTCGATGCTCGTTCGGGAGCGGCCCGAGCCGTCGGTCGGGCACGTGGCGCCGGTCCACCGGGTGAACGCGGTCGAGAGGGCGTTGGCCGCGTCCTCGTACGAGATCTTCCGGCTCGCTCCGCGCTGCATGCTGTAGCCGAGGCACGCGTTGCGCCAGAAGAGCGGGACTCCTCGCTCCCAACATCCGGCGCCGACGGCGTCGTAGTCGGGAGGAGACTTCTCCGTCGTCGTACGGCAGAACGCGCGCGCGTCGGGCGTGACCGTCGAGACCACACAAGCGAAAGCGAAGGCACCAAACCAGCGGCCAGCCGGGTACATCTGCTGCGAAAGGATAACCCAGCTCGGCTTGTTCGCCTAAGGCCGTGCCGTTCGGAGAGGCAGAGGCGGATTTAGAACAGGGAACAGGCAACAGGGAACAGGCAACAGGGAACGGGGGCTCGATCGGTTCGTTCGCCTAAGGCCGATGCCGTTCGGATAGGCAGCGGCGGATTCAGAAGAGGGAACGGGAGTAGGCTGGATCGCCGTTCCCCGTTCAACTTGCCTGTTCCCTGTTGCCCGTTCCGCGCTCCGGCGTGCGCTGGCTCGGCTAATCCTGTCACGAGCGGCTTGTGGCCTCGTCTCTTGTCATGCGGGCTCGTGTGATCGATCCTCCACGGCGGAGGAGGGAGCGCATGAGCATCGACGTTCACGTGACTGGCGGGGGCACCATCTCGAACGGTGAGCTTCGCGCGGACGGAGGCGCGATCGCGCGCTGCACGCTCTGTACGCGAGAGGTCGACGCCTCCGCGACGATCGGCGAAGGCGCCTCGGCCTGCGCACCGTGCCTCCGCGAGCGTCTCGATGCGCTCAGCGTCGCGCGCTTCCGGCTGCGCGAGTCGCGTTCGGGGTCGCTCCCGTGGGGCAAGGTCACCGGCTGACGTCGGAAGCGCTCGACGGAGGGCGCGTCGATGTCGATCTACGGCTCGCGCGGGACGTGGCGATCGAGGAACGCGAACGTGTCGGCCCAGCACCTGCGGGCGGCCTCGCGCATGACGAGCGCGTGGAAGGCGTGGAGCTCTCCCGGGTAGTAGCTCTCGACCGCCTCGGTGCCGAGGGCTCGGAGTGCCACGCCGAGACGCCGCGTGTCGGGGAGGAGCGGGTCCTTCGTGCCGACTGGCAGGAAATACGGCGGCAGCGCGCGCGCCGGCCTCTCGCCTCGCTCGAGGAGCACGACCGGATCCGCGAGATCGAGATCGCACGGCCACGGACCCGATCCGAGGTAAGCGCGCTCGACCTCGGCGAGTCGATCGGCGATGAACGTGGACATGTTCGCCTTGCGCCGCTTCAGCCGAGCGAGGTCGCTCACCTGGAACACGCCGCAGGCAGGAACGACGGCGCGCGGGATCACGCCGCTGTCCCACGCGAGCTGCGCGAACGGCTCGGGACGCTGGTAGGCGAGCGCGAGCGAGAGGCTCGTGACGAGGTTCGCGCCTGCGGACTCGCCGGCGAGCACGATGCGGCTCGGGTCTCCCCCGAAGCGAGCCGCGTTCTTCACCACCCAGTCGAATGCGTGGCAGACGTCCTCGAGCGGCGTCGGGAAGCGATGCTTCGGCGCGAGCCGGTAGCTCACGTTGAACACGATGAAGCCACGGCGCGCGAACCCGAGCGCCATCACCCAGTGCGTGTCCTTGGAGAGGATCCGAAACCCGCCGCCGTGCACGTAGAAGACGACCGGCCACGGAGGCTCTGGTTGTCCGTGCCCCGAGGCCATGGGGCGCCATACGTCGAGGAGGTGATCGCGCGACGTCGAGCCCGGGAGGTAGCCGAGGTCGGCGATCTGCTCGACCGCGTGGCGCTCGGGCTTCGCCCTCGGATGCATCCGTGCGAGGCGAGACGCGCCGTTGAAGAAGCCATCGATGACGACGGAGCCGACGTAGCGGCGCGCCTCTGCGCCGAGCTTCGAGAGCATCGCCTCGAGCGTATCAGATGCTACGGCCGACCTTGGTCCCGAGCACGCCTGCGAGCAGGCACGTCACGAGCGTCACGACCAGGTACACCGCCGCCGTCCCATACAGCTTGCGATCGATCATCGACAGCGTGTCCTGGTTGAACGACGAGTATGTCGTGAGACCGCCGAGGAAGCCCGCCGTCAGCGTGACGCGCATCGCCGGAGAGATCTCCGCGCGCGTCACTGCGATGACCGAGACGAACGCGATGAGGAAGCTCCCGACGACGTTCACGCCGAGCACGCCCCACGGGAACGACTCGCCGAAGGCGCGTTGCGTCCAGGTCACGACGAGGTAGCGCAGGCCCGACCCGATCGCACCGGCGAGGCAGACGAGGAGGAGACGCTCCATGGGAGCGCCATCCTACGTCAGAACTCGAACGCGAGCCCGGCGGCCCAGGTGTTGGTGCCGACGTAGAGCGGCCGGTCCTGTCCGATCCCGTTTAGCGAGAGCCAGTAGTACTCGGCGTAGACGTAGGTGTTGTTCACGCCGATCGCGTTGTCCATGTTGCGCGACGCGCCGCTGTCGATGGCGTCGAGCGCGAACGCCAACCCGAGCGCCGCGTGCGTCCCGAGCGTCATGCCCTTGCCGGCCACGGGCTTGCTCTCGCCCGCGAGCGTCGACTTGGACGTGCCGCCCGAGTTCGACGCCTCCCAGAGCCCCATCCCCACGCCGAACTTGCCGTAGGGCACGACCGGGATCCCGAGCTCTCGCCAGAGCACGTCGGCGCGGAGGACGCCCGAGAGGTACATCGGGTAGATGCTGAGGCTGTAGTCGTCGCCGGAGGGGCGCCGCGAGTCGCGTGTCACCGCCGGGCGGCTCATCCCGACGATCCCCGCGCCGATGCCGGGGCCGATCGTCCCGAGGTACGGGATCCGGAACGTCTGCCAGTCGAACTCCAGGCCGAAGTAGAGCCGCGCACTATCGCCGAAGCGATCCTTGAACGGCGTGCCGGAGAGCCCCGGCTCTTCGTCGACCGCCGGGTAATACGGGGAGAAGCGCAGCTCGAGCGCGAAGTTCTGTGCGCTCCGGAACGGATGCTCTTGTGCGGGCGTCCCGAGCTCGATCGCGCTCGCATCACCGGCGTGGAGGAGGATGCCCGCCGCGGCGAGCGCGCTCATCGCGAGCTTTGCTCCGGTCCGCGCCACGCCTCGAACGATCCCCGAGGTGAACGCGCTCATCGGCGGCTCCCTTCGCTCTGCTGGCTCTTGTCGAGAGCGGCCTTGCGTCGGCGCCTGAAGCGGAAGATCGACGAGAGCGCGAGCGTGACGCCGACTCCGAGGACCGCCGTGCTGGCGAGAGGCGCACCGCCTCCGGCCGTCGCGCATCCGTCGCCCGCGCGGCCGCCGGCCTTTCGGTAGTCGTCCCAGAAGTCGGTCGTGGTCTCCGGGGTCTCGCAGACCACGGACGAGAGCTCTCCCACGTTGCCGAACCTGTCCGTCGCGGCGACGGCGACCGCGTAGGTGGTGCCGTTGACGAGCGGCGTCTTCCCGACGGCCGACGCGGTGACGGACGTGCCCGTGTTGCCCGTGATCGATCCGCACTCGTGCTTCGAGTTGAACTCCGCCGTCGGGATGATCTTGCTGCCGTCCGGATTCACGAAGTTGGCGCTGCCGCACTCCGTCGACGTCGACGTCGACGTCCCACCGTCCTCGCAGACCTCGACGGTCCCCGCATCGACGCTGGCGTCGGCATCGGGACCGGCATCGATAGGTTCGTCGTGGCAGATCGGTGCGTTCGGCGTGGTCGTCGTCTGGGCGCTGACCGGATCGCAATACACCTTGATGCCCGTGAGCTCGGTGAGGCCTCCGGTCGCTCCGCCGTCAGCCGAGCCGCCGCTGATGTTCGTCCACTCCACCTTGATCCGGGTGTCGCCGGGGAGTGCGCGCAGGCCGGACGGTGGGAGCGGGCCCACGGTGTCGACCGTCACGGTGACCGACTTGTCCATCGAAGCGGTTCCCCCCCCCGATCCCGGCGGGAAGTAGAGGAACTGGACGCTGACGTTGGCGAGGTTGATCTTTCCGCACACGCTTTCGTCGGACACAGGGGTGGTGGCGCTGTTCGGTGTCACACCGGCCATGATCTTGCGGACCGGGATCCTGATGTCGGCTACCGTCGCGAGTGGAATGTCGGAGTCGTAGACCTGCCAGCAGGTCTTATTGCCGCCGCCGCGCGCCGTCTGCACCTTGCAGTCCTGGCCGATGGTCGCCCACGCCTGGATGGAGGCGTTCGCCTCGAAGCCACTCATCTGCAGGGTGAACAGGATCTGCTGATCGTCGATGCAGTCCTGGAAGCTGACGCCCTCCGGAGTGAGCGTCTGCGGACGCTTCTGAACGTTCTTGCCGTCTTTGTCGAGGCGGGGCAGCGACGCCTCGTTGACGACGCCGATGGACTGAGCGCGCGCCGGATGGGCGAAGCCGATGACCGCAGAGAGCGTCAAGGCGAGGGCGACGAGGCGGCGGGGTGCTACCCGCGCTGCGGGCCGACGAAGGAACATGGGTGACTCGGGCGCGGAGCATAGCGCGTGCCAAGCCCGCCTTGGAACAATCCCCGTGCATGTCGACAGATAGGGCCTCGCGGATCCGCCAAGCTGTCAGCGTTCCGAGGTGCGTCGGGCCAGCTCTGCCAAACTGACAACTCTACGTCAGGTTAGGTCCGCGCCCGGGTCCGAGGGTCGGGCACCGTGTGCTAATCGCTGCGGCGTGAGTCGGCTGTCATCGCGAAATGGGGCATCGAACGGATCGGCGCTGGTCGCAGCGCGGCGGGGGAGGGAGCCCGACTCGATCGAGGTCCGCGGCGCCCGTGAGCACAACCTTGACGTGGCGAGCCTCACGATCCCGAAGCGGGCGCTCGTCGTCTTCACGGGACCGAGCGGCTCGGGCAAGTCGAGCCTCGCGTTCGATACGCTCTACGCCGAGGGCCAGCGGCGCTACCTCGAGACGCTGTCGGCGTACGCGCGTCAGTTCCTCGGCCAGCTCGAGCGTCCGCACGTCGAGCGCATCCGTGGCCTCTCGCCGACGATCGCGATTGAGCAGAAGAGTGCGGCCTCGAACCCACGCTCGACCGTCGGCACGATCACCGAGGTCTACGATTACCTCCGCGTCCTCTACGCGCGCGCCGGCGAGCAGCGCTGCGTCGCCTGCGGCAAGGCCGTGAAGGCGCGGAGCGCCGGCGAGATCGCGCGCGAGCTCACGACGCTCCCGAAGGGGGCGAAGGTCCGCGTCCTCGCGCGGCTCGTCACTCATCGCAAGGGCGAGCACAAGGAGCTCTTCGAGGACCTGAAGGCGCGCGGCTTCCTCCGCGTCGAGGTGGGCGGCCAGCAGCATTCGCTCGACGATCCGCCGGCGCTCCAGAAGCACGTGAAGCACACGATCGATCTCGTCGTCGATCGCGTCGTCATCGGCAGTGTCGCCCCCGCGCGGCTCACCGAGGCCGTCGAGAACGCGCTCCGCGAAGGGAAGGGCGAGCTCGTCGCCGCGTTCGACGCCGGCGGCGGAAAGGAAGAGCGCGTCGCGTTCAGCGCCAACCGCGCGTGCTGTGGGAAGAGCTATCCGGAGCTGTCGCCGCAGAGCTTCTCCTTCAACGGGCCGCTCGGCATGTGCCCGGACTGCAACGGCCTCGGCATGCGTGCCGAGATCGATCCCGAGCTCGTCATCGTCGACAAGACGCTCACGATCAAGAAAGGCGCGATCGCGCCGTGGGCCTCGGCGATGGCCCGCGGCGACGGTTGGATCTTCCGCATCGCGCAGGCGGCGGCGAAGGCGTGCAAGGTCAGCCTCGACACACCGTGGAAGGACATCCCGAAGGATCGTCAGAAGAAGCTCCTCTTCGGCATCCACGGCGAGCGCCTCGATGTCGCCTGGAGCAGCGACCGCACGAACAGCCACGGCAATTTCGCCGTGCGCTTCGAGGGCGTGATCCCGAACCTCGAGCGCCTCTATCGCGACACGTCGAGCGAGCCGATGCGCGAGCACTACCGGAAGTTCTTCCGCGATCGGCCGTGCAAGGCCTGCAAGGGCTCGCGCCTGCGCGCGGAGAGCCTCGCGGTCGTCGTGGGCGGCGGCCGGAGCGGCAAGAACATCGCCGAGCTCACGTCGATGACCGTCGCCGCCGCGCTCGAGCACGTGCGCTCGCTCACGCTCTCCGCCGCGCAGCGGAAGATCGCCGAAGGCGCGCTCGTCGAGATCGACAGCCGCCTCCGCTTCCTCCTCGATGTCGGGCTCGAGTACCTCACCCTCGATCGCTCCGGCCCCACGCTCTCCGGCGGCGAGGCCCAGCGAATCCGCCTCGCGAGCCAGCTCGGGAGCGAGCTCTCGGGTGTGATGTACGTGCTCGACGAGCCGTCGATCGGCCTTCACCCGCGCGACAACTCGCGCCTCGTCGAGACGCTCCGTCACCTTCGCGATCTCGGGAACACCGTGCTCGTCGTCGAGCACGACGAGGAGACGATCCGCGCCGCCGATCACGTCGTCGACTTCGGGCCCGGCGCCGGTCACCTCGGCGGCAAGGTCTGCGCGGAGGGGACGCCCGAGGCGATCGCCAAGGATCCGAACAGCCTCACGGGCGCGTACCTCTCCGGCCGCCGCCAGATCGAGATCCCGAAGACGCGACGCGAGCCGAAGGGGAAGATCCAGGTGCTCGGCGCGAAGGAGCACAACCTCCGCGGCGTCGACGTGACGATCCCGCTCGGCGTCCTCGCGTGCGTGACCGGCGTGAGCGGCGCGGGCAAGAGCTCGCTCGTCAACGGCATCCTCCTGCCCGCGCTCGGCGCGCATCTCCACGGCTCGACGGAGCCTGTCGGCGCGCACAAGTCGATCAAGGGGATCGACGCGCTCGACAAGGTGATCGCGATCGATCAGAAGCCGATCGGCCGGACGCCGCGCTCCAACCCGGGCACGTACACCAAGGCGTTCGACGCGATCCGCGAGGTGTTCGCGCAGCTCCCCGAGGCGCGCGCCCGCGGCTACGACGCCGGGCGCTTCTCCTTCAACGTGAAGGGCGGACGCTGCGAGGCGTGCGGCGGTGACGGCGAGGTGAAGGTGGAGATGCACTTTCTCGCCGACGTCCGCGTCCCGTGCGAGGTGTGCGGCGGCAAGCGTTACGACGACGCGACGCTCGAGATCCGCTTCAAGGGGAAGAACATCGCCGACGTCCTCGACACGAGCGTCGACGAGTGCCTCGAGCTCTTCAGCGCGTTCCCGCAGCTCCGACGCATCCTCGAGACGCTGGTCGCCGTCGGCCTCGGCTACATGAAGATCGGCCAGCCGGCACCGACCTTGTCCGGCGGCGAGGCGCAGCGCGTGAAGCTCTCGCGCGAGCTCGGCAAGGTGCAGACGGGCCGGACGCTCTACGTCCTCGACGAGCCGACGACCGGTCTCCACTTCGAGGACATCCAGCGCCTGCTCGCCGTCCTCCAGCGCCTCGTCGACGGCGGCAATACGGTCGTCGTGATCGAGCACAACCTCGACGTCGTCAAATGCGCCGACTGGATCATCGACCTCGGTCCCGAGGGCGGCGCGGGCGGCGGCCTGGTCGTGTGCGAGGGGACGCCGGAGGAGGTCGCGCGCGTGAAGGGCTCGCACACGGGCCGCTTCCTCGCGGAGCTCCTACCGAAGGCGTCGCGCTCGAACGGTATCGCGAAGGGCGCTGCCGCTCGAGCGTGAAGCGCGTCACGCTCCGGCGTGCGACGAGACGGGCGCCGATTCGGGTCACGCCTTCACCGGAGGTGATCGCGGAGATCCACGTTGCAGGACTTGAGCACGATCGCGCGGTCGCACGCCGGGGCGAAGGCCTGCACGAGCTGCCTAGACGCTTCGGGTCGAACGTTCGAGCAAGAGAAGCACGCAAAGCTAGCGGGGAGCTCGTAGTCACCGCATGTGATGCGCTTCCACGCCGAGGGCGACGTCTCACTGCACTCGCCATCGACGGCGTCGGGAGCAGCGCCGTCGATGGGAGCATTCGCGAACGCGCGACAGGTCTCTGCTCGAGGCACGCCCTCCGCACGGAAGTAGTAGTGGCACTCCTGGAAGCTCGAGTCTTCCCCGCGACACGACTTCGTCTCGAGAAGTGCCGTGCGGCACTGCTCCGGGGAATCGAGCTTCGTGGAGCTCCTGAAGGCGCTCGAGCCCTTCGGTCGCGCACCGTCGGAGTCACGCGCTAGCGCGGAAGCGTCGGTCGTCTCGGACGAGCGCTTCCGGCAGGCAGCGAGAAGCGGAACGCTCGCGATGAGCACGCCTACGACGAAGATTCGTTCGTGCAAGGGCGTCAGACGTCGAAGGTGAGTCCAGTAGCCCCGAAGGGAACGAGGAGGGGGATGTCGAAGCACGTTCGAGGGATCGTATCCCACACACAAGGGGCCATGGCCGTGCGTGTGCTCATCGTCGCCTCGAGGAGCACCGCCCAACGAGCGGTCGAAACCTCAGAGCTCGGATTCTCCGAGCAGCTGCACACGGACGATCCGCGAAGCGCTTGCTCCGAGGTTCGACGTGTCATGCTGCGCGTTCGTGGCGCCGAGCGGCATGCCGGCGACGCACCGCCGAGCGAGGCCGTCGCCGTCGCACGCCTTGTTCGCGCCCGGGGCATCATCGGGGACGGCTCCGATGCTCGAGCCGCCGCGGGGGCCACTCGGAAGCGTACGTTCGGCCACGACGCGAAGGCGAGCTCGCAGTCCTCGTGCCCCTCGTGCCAAGCGGAGCGTCTTTCCGCCCATATTGCGTACGAGGGCCTCGGCGACGGGAGCCCAGGCGCGGTCGTCGGCGCGTGCGGCGATCACGGCCCCGCTGGCATCGCACTCCACCTCGAGCGTCGCCGCGCCGATCGCGGGCGCGTTCGTCGCCGCTGCCGCTCGGTGGAGGGCAGACACGAGCGGGCTCGCCCGTCCGAGACCGAGCGCGGCGTCGTGCGCGGCGAGCTCGTCGCGCATCGAACGCTCGACCGCGCGGGCGTCGTCGCGTGGGTTGCCTCCGGCGTCGTGCCCGTTCGCTTCAGCCGCACCAGCCGCGACGACGGTCTTCCAGTGCGAGCCGAGCCCGATATCGCTCGCTGCGGGGCGGAGAGGATCGAACGCCCACGGTGCGCCTGGCGCCGCCGAACTCGCGGACGCGACGGCCGGCTCCGGCGATGAAGGCGTGCGCGCCTCACGCGTGTGTGCTGACAGCGTGCCGTTCGCGGACGGTGCGACCTCGGTCTTCGCGCGAGCTTCCGACGGCGCGTCGCTCGGTGCAACGAGGCCCTCGGGTCGAGGCGAGTCGATATCGAGCGAGATCTCGTGGTGGACCTCGCCAACCGCTTCGACGGGGCCCGTCGTGTGGACCGCAAGGAGGGGCAAGCTTGCGAGGACATGCGCCGCCGCCGCGAGCGCCAGCGCAGGTCGTAGGCGAAGCGGCCGTGTCACCTTGCAGAGCTAGCACACGTGGTTGCTCGGGGCCGCCTCATCGGACGCGTCGAGACGATCGACTGCGCCATCCTTCGCGCGCCGAATGATGCCGGTCGATACGTATCGACACAGACCGGAGCGCAAATGGTCGCGGGCTGTGAGGTGGTTGGCTGCGGGCCGCCTCCGCGTGAACGAGCAGGTCGAGCTCAGGGAGGCGAGGTGACCGTCAGATGATCCCGAGCGCGATCATCGCGTCTGCGACCTTCTTGAAGGCTGCGATGTTCGCGCCGAGCACGTAGTCGCCCGGACGACCGTACTCTTCTGCGGTCCCGATACAGCGCTCGTGGATGTTGCGCATGAGGGTGGCGAGGCGCTCGTCCGTGTCCTCGAAGCTCCATGAGTCGCGCGACGCGTTCTGCTGCATCTCCAGAGCCGACGTGACGACGCCTCCGGCGTTGGCCGCCTTGCCGGGAGCGAAGGGGATGCCTGCGGAGCGGAAGTACCGGCGAGCCTCGGGAGTGGTGGGCATGTTGGCGCCCTCGGCGACGATCCGGACGCCATTCTTCACCAGCGTCCGAGCAGCCGTTTCGTCGAGCTCGTTCTGCGTGGCGCAAGGAAGCGCGATGTCGCACGGGACGTCCCAGACACTGCCGTCGGCGCGGTACCTCGCGGAAGGCACGAGCGTCGCGTACTCATGGATGGAGCGACGACGGGCCTCCTTCAAGGTCCTGAGCGCCTCGAGATCGATCCCCTGCTCGTCGACGATGTAGCCCGAAGAGTCCGAGCACGCGATGACGGTGCCGCCCATCTGGTGCACCTTTTCGATCGTGTGGAGCGCCACGTTTCCGGCGCCGGAGACGATCACCTTGCAGCCGTCGAACGCGAGGTCGCGAGCGTCGAGCATCTCGGAGACGAAGTAGGCGAGGCCATAGCCCGTCGCTTCCTTGCGTACCCGTGACCCGCCCCACGACAGTCCCTTTCCGGTGATCGCCCCGGAAGCGTAGGAGTTCGTGAGCCGCTTGTGCTGCCCGAACATGTAGCCGATCTCGCGGACACCAACCCCGACATCGCCAGCAGGCACGTCGACGTCCGGCCCGATGTGCCGGTAGAGCTCGGTCATGAACGACTGACAGAAGCGCATGACCTCGGCGTCGGACTTGCCCTTCGGGTCGAAGTCGGCCCCGCCCTTGCCCCCGCCGAGCGGCAGTCCGGTCAGCGCGTTCTTGAAGAGCTGCTCGAAGCCGAGGAACTTCACGATGCCGAGGTTGACGCGTGGATGGAACCGCAGCCCTCCCTTGTAGGGGCCGAGCACGCTGTTGAACTGAACGCGAAAGCCGCGGTTGACATGGATCGCCCCAAGGTCGTCCTGCCAGGGCACGCGAAAGATGACCTGTCGCTCGGGCTCGCAGAGACGCTGGATGAGCGCAGCGTCGGCGTAATGAGGGGCGCGCTCGAGCAAGAGCACGAGTGACTCGAAGAGGCACGAGACTGCCTGGTGAAACTCCGGCTCACCCGCGTTTCGCGCAACGATGTCCTGAAAGAACGCTTCGGCTCGGGCTGCGGCTCTCACTGCGCCGAGACCCTACCGCCGCGAGCGAGCACCGTCGAAAGCGGCACGATGCCAGATTGAGCTTCGCGAAGACGCACGCGACGCGGTGCGTGCGCGCCGACTCGCTGCCGTGACGATGGGCACGATGTCGCTCCCGGTCCAAGGCCGGCGCCCGTCGCGCGCGATAGAGATCGGTGTGAGCGATAGCGATAAGGATGACTGGAAAGGAGCTCGACTCCATACGGTCGGTCACTCGACGCGAACGCTGGATGAGCTGGTCACGCTGCTCCGAAGCTTCGACGTGTCCGTGCTCGTGGACATCCGGACGATTCCGCGCTCTCGCCACAACCCGCAGTTCAACGGTGACACGCTTCCCGAGGCTCTTCGCTCTCGCGGTCTTCGCTACGTACATCTCCCGGCGCTCGGAGGACTACGCCACGCGCGCGCGGACTCGATCAATACGGGCTGGCACAACGCCAGCTTCCGCGGGTTCGCCGACTACATGCAGACGCCTGGATTCGAGCAAGGGCTCGCGCAGCTCCGCGTCCTGGTGGCGAAGGGACGAGTCGCCCTCATGTGCGCGGAGGCGGTGCCGTGGCGTTGCCACCGATCGCTCGTCGCCGATGCGCTCACCGTCCGCGGTGCCCACGTCGAGCACATCAGCGGGCTCGGACGTTCGAGCCGTCACCGCCTCACTCCGTTTGCGAAGGTGGAGGGCGAGCGCGTCACCTACCCGGGCGAAGAGTCCGACTGCTCCCGGCTCTCCACGCAGGCGCCATTTCATCTCGAGGCGACCGTGCGCGTATTGCAGCGCAGGCCGACGAACCGGGTCGATGTCTGGGAGGAAGGCCGCTACCTGCGGGCTCTCTCCGTAGGCAACGAGCTCGTCGTCCTCGAGGTGGAGAACCGCGGGACGATCGATCATCCCGACGTCCGGCTCTCGCTACGACACGGCGACGAACGAGCCGCTTCGCGCGCCGGGCTCGGGCAGGTCGTGCGGAGGGGGCTCGGTCTCGATGTGGATCCGGCGCCGATCCAGCGCGTCGCCGAAGCCGAGCGCAAGCTTCGTCCCACGGCAGTCGCGCTTCGCGGAATGCGACCGCCCCGGTTCCCCACGCTGTTCGAGGCGTTCGCGAACGTGGTGCCCTTCCAGCAGGTGAGCCTCGAGGCGGGCGTGGCCGTCGCGGGGCGGTTCGTCGAGCGCTTCGGCACGTACGTCGAGATCGGCGGCAGGCGATTCCATGCGTTTCCGACGGCGCACGTCGTCGCCGGCGCTCGCCCCGCAACGCTGCGAGGGTGTGGCCTCAGCACGCGCAAGGCCGAGTCGCTGCGGGGCATCGCACGGATGATCGCCTCCGGTGAGCTGAAAGAGGAGGCGATCGCAGCGATGAGTACGACCGATGCACGCCGGCTCCTGATGGAGCTGCCAGGGATCGGTCCCTGGAGCGCAGACCTCGTGCTGCTGCGCGGACTCGGACGCCTCGACGTCTTTCCGACAGGCGATGTGGGCGTTGCTCGTGGGCTCGGCGGCCTGTTGCGCCTCGGTTCTCGAGCTCCTCTCGAGCGCGTCGCCGAGCGCTTCGGCGATCTCCGGGGGTACCTCTACTTCTGCAGTCTCGGAGCGAGCCTCCTCCCGAGGGGCCTCATCCACGCGGCTCCGCCGCCCGTCGTCCCTGCGGCCGCCACCCGGACCAGCCCCTCTCGCACCCCGGGCTGAACGGATCGAGCGTCCTCAGGAGCGCCCGGTCACAAATACTCGACGACGGGGCGCAAGAGACGTACTCCGTTTGATCCCGATGCACGCCGGCTCACTCGTCATCACCGATCCCCAGGCCGTCCCGACGTACAGCGACGGTCCGATTTCGCGCTGGTGCCGGCAGAATCTCGCCGAGTCGCGCGACGAAGTCTTCGTTCGCCTCGCGCTGAAAGCGGTCGCGACCCAGATCGCGGCGATGGCCGGCGTCTGGCTCGCGATTCACTTCGCCCCGATCCCGTCCTGGATCCCGATGGCCGCCTACTTCGCGCTGTGGGGATACCTCGTGCCGCCGGTCATCTTGATGCTGCATTGCACGATGCATCGGCCGTTCATCCGGATCAAATGGCTCGACAAGGCGCTCCCGCTCCTCATGTCGTTCTTCTACGGGATGCCGACGGGGTACCGCGAGCACCACACCGGGATGCACCACGTCGAAGACAACATGGGCGAGGATCTCTCGTCCACGATTCGCTACCAGCGTGACAGCTTCGCCCACTTCCTCGTCTACCTCGCCCGCTTCTTCTTCCTCAGCGTGTTCGAGCTCCCGCGGTATCTCCATCGGAGGAGGCGCTTCAAGCTCGCGCGCCGAGCGCTCGCCGGTGAGCTTGGTCAGTACGCGCTCGTCGCCGGCTCGCTCCTGATCGATTGGCGCTTCGGGCTCGCCGCCTTCGCCCTTCCCTGGGCCACCTGTCGGATCATGATGATGGTGGGCAACTGGGGACAGCACGCGTTCATCAACGTCGCGAAGAAGAACAACGGGCTCGCCAACGCGATCACCTGCATCAACAGCGGCTACAACGAGCGCTGCTTCAACGACGGCTATCACATCGGCCATCACCTCCGCCCCAACCGTCACTGGTCGGAGATGCCCGCCGACTTCATCGCCAACAAGGACAAGTACGCCCAAGAGGGCGCAATCGTCTTCGAAGGTCTCGACTTCTTCTTCGTCTCCGTCCTGCTCTGGACCGGTCAGTACAAGACGCTCGCCAAGCGATACGTCCGCCTCGGCGGGCCGATGACCGACGACGAAGTCATCCTTCTCTTGAAGGAGCGCGTGAAGCCGGTTCGCGTCTGGGCGGCCGAAAAGGTCGGCCTCCAAGAGGCGGCCTGATCGCCGGCGCTCCTCCGAGCGCGGACGCGATCGGCGGGGCCACGCTCGAAGCGATCGCCGCCCCGCCGGCCACGCGTCGGACTCAGAGTCCCTTGTCCATCTTGTCGAGGTCGTTCTCGAGAGCGTCGAGCTTGCCCTCGACGTCCCGCTTGGTGTTCTGCCAGGTGTCGTCGGTGACCATGTGGAGCCCGTTGATCTTGGCGCTCACCGTGTCACGGTCGTTCATGTAGCGCGCGTAGTTGGTGTTGAACTGCTGCTTCTTGTTGGCAGCCAGCTTCGCGCTCTTCGTCTTCATCTCCTTCGCCTTGGCGTCGATCTTCACGAGGCGCTCCGACGACTTCGTCTCGAAGTCGCGCCGGTCCTGCGCCATCTTCTCGCGAGCGTGGGTGACGTCACGCTGCGCTTCGGAGGTGGCGAGCTGACCTTCGGCGGTCGTCTCGGCGCGATCGCTCTCCTGCTTGCGACGGAGCTCCGCGTGGTCGTCGCGACTGGCGTTCTGGCTCTCGACGCGCTCGTTCGCTTGCTTCTGTCGAAGCTCGGCTTCGTCCTGCTGCGCCTTGCGTTGCTCACTCGTCAGCTCCGCCTGCGAAGACGTCAGTTCGGCGTTGGGGTTTTTCTCACACGCCGCGAGGCCGGCGAGGACGAGGAACGTGGCCGAGAGATTCGTAGGGACGTTGGGAGTCTTCATGACGCGGCGACCCAGCAACGCATGTGCCGCGTGGGCGATCGATGGGCGCGCAGTGTGTGCGCAGCGGTCGGATCGACCCGAGACGAAACCCATTCTTCAGCTGAGTCCCGGTGCATCACGGTCTGGCATCCGGGTTCGCACGGGAAGCGGTTGTCGCGGCATCCTCGCCACACGTGCCCCAAATCGCGTCGCATCGCGGCTGCGTACGGCGAGCCTGCTACGTGATGTTCGACACGTACGCAGTGGCACGAAACGAGCAGACCGAACGTCACGGCGACAGGCTTGCGGATTGGAGGCTCGCAAGCACGCTTCCCTCGGAGCACGGGCCGAGCGAACGCACTGTTCGCCGATTCTTCGGCCTCGAATGCGAGGTCTCGGACGCACGAACGAACAGGAGACCATGATGCAGACGAATCACGCGACGCTCGACGACGACATCGGTACTCGTGACTGGGAGGGACCGATCCCCGGAGTCACTCCCTGCTCCCGCACGCGGCCATCGAAGCGGGGTCGTGCGCGCGCGCGGCTCGATTCTGCAATGAAGCAGCTGGCGACTGCGCTTCGGGCGCGCCCGCTCATGACGATCGGCGCAGCGTTCGGCGCCGGCGTCATTGTGGCTTCGGCGCTCCGCGGCGGAACCGGCCGCGTGCTTCTTCTCGCCATGGCGCGCAAGCTGACACTCTGAGCGGTGTCTCACCAAAGTGGCAGGTCACGTCTCTCCGGGCGCACGGGCCGAGGCGAGCTTCTGGCCGGCTCGGCGCCCCTCTCCCTCCCGAGGGCTCCGGCCCGGCGCGCAGGAGCGACGATTTGACACGTCCCCCGAACCAGTTTCGTTCGCTACAAGAGCCGCGCGCACGACGAGGCCCCCGTCGCGCAGGAGAACGAGATGGTCGACCCGAATCTTCGACACCGACGGCGGACGCCGGTTGGCATCGCGAGAAAGCTGATGCGTGTCGACTCGAGTGGAAACGACGAGGCCGTCGTCGCGATCGATGTTCCCTGAGGCGACGAAGAAGCGTAGAGCTCCGCGGTTCGTGCGGCCCCCATTCCACTCGTTGAAGCTCGTCTTCTCCGTGCTCGTCGTGCTCGTCGCGCCCAGGACGGCGTGGGGGCAAGCGTGCTGTGCGGGGGCCGGGGCCGTGACGCCGGGGCGCCTCGCGCTCCACGAGGACGCGCTCGTCGGTCTGCAGCTGCGGGCGGCGCACGTCTTCGGATCGTTCGACGGTCGTGCGCGCTACGTGCCCTCGAGTGTCGGCGTCTCCGAGCAGAACTTCGGTCAAGATTTGATGGCCTCGGTCCGGCTACCGTTTGCGTCACGCCTTCAGGTGACGGGCCTCGTCCCGTTCGTCGAGACTCGGCGTGCGGCGGGCGGTGCGTCGGACTTCGGGGGCGGCCTGGGGGACGTGAACCTCAGCGCGCGCTACGACTTCTTCCTGGCCGGCCGCGCCCGGTACGTGCCTGGCGTTGCCCTGCTCGCCGGCGTCACCTTTCCGACGGGGACCTCTCCGGAGTCGGCCTCGCCGCCTCTCGCGGTCGACGCTACCGGCACGGGAGCATTCCAGGGCAACGTCGGCCTCGCCGTCGAGCAGACGTTCGGGCCGTGGCTGGTCACGGCGTATGGGCTCGTGGCGAAGCGCGCGACCCGCACGATCCACGAGACGACGAGCTCGCTCGGAGCGCAGTGGACGGCCCTGTTGGCCGTGGCCTACACGCTGCCGGGAGACTACGCGGTCGCGGTCTCCGCGTCGTACACGGTCGAAGGCGATGCCGAGCTCGACGGCGTTCCCGTCCCGGGCTCGTCGCGGCGCATCCCTTCCGTCGGGCTCTTCGGCGTCGTGCCCTTCTCGGACAGCTTCCGTCTCCAGGGCGGCCCGTCGTTCACTCCACCTCTCGATCATCTGGGCAAGAACCAGATCGCTACCGCCGCGCTCGCGGTGACTGCGGTGTACGCGTGGTACTGAGCAGAATCATGACCCGTTCTTCGCCGAGGACGCTTTGGTGCTTGGTCTTGGCCGCCGCGTGTGCGCTCGTGGCCTGCGAGGCGCGCTCTCCGGTTCGAGCGCCGTCGATGAGCGTGGTGGATACGAACGGAACGCGCACGTCGCTCCCTGGCGATCTCGCGCGTTCGAAGCTGACGGTCGTCGTCTTCTACGCCGATCGCTGCCCGTGCTTTCGTGCTCACGAGGAGCGCATCCGGGAGCTCTCTCGCACGTATGCTTCGCGAGGCGTCGCCTTTCTTCTCGTCGACTCCGAGGTTGGAGCGACGATGGAACGCGCGACCGCCGCGGTCCGCGAGCGTGACCTTCCTCCGATCGCGATCGATCCCGGCGGCCGGCTCGCCGGAGCGCTCGGCGCCGAATACGCGACCTACAGCGTCGTTCTCGATCCGAATGGAGAGGTGCTGTACCGCGGAGGGATCGACTCCGACAAGAATCGGCTGACCGACGAGCCACAGGAGTACCTGCGAGAGGCGCTCGATGATCTCCTCGCCGGACGTGAGCCTCGTCGGAAGGAAGGGAAGACCCTGGGCTGCGCCCTGCAAACGCGCTGAGACGAGCGCGCGAAGCAAGGCATCAGGCGCTCGTGCCGCCGCTGGCGACCTCGTCCTCGGACCGTTCGAGCTTCAGCGTCCTCAAGCGTCGAGGTCGGCCAGCTCCGCATCGATGCGTGCATCGAGAGCGTCTCGCTTCGCGCTGGCTGCGGGAGCTGCGTGTGCTTCGGCGGGGCGGAGTCGACGTGTCCACCGGCGCATGACGAAGACGAGCGCCGCGCCGGACAGTAACGTGAGGATCGCGACGCCGAGGCCCATCGCGCGAATCGGCGAGTCGCTGCGTGCGGCGAGGATCTTTTCGCCATAGCGCCCGACGAAGTCGGCCTGGATCGAGTCGCTGGTCTCGCCGCCCTCGAGCCTGAGCGCGATCTCCTCGCGGAGCGAGCGAGCGAGATCGGACTCGTGGATGTCGAGCGTCCCGCCGTAGCAGCACGGGGCGTACAAGCGAGCCTCGAGCGCCTGGGCTCCGGCGGGCGACGCCCGGCTCGTCTCGCACGTAACGACGAACGTGAGGGCGGCAGCGACCCCGACCAGGAAACTTCGAAACGACCGTCGCACACGCGTGAGCGTAGCGTTGGACGGCCGCGCGCCGGGCGTGGCCAATCGTCGCGCCTCTTCGCATCAAGGCTCAGCTCGATCGCCACGTCTGGGCTCGTCTGGGCTCGTCTGGGCTCGTCTGGGCTCGTCTGGGCTCGTCTGGGCTCGTCTGGGCTCGTCGGGGCGAGCGCGCGGCGAGTGTCAGAGGCTGCTCGGCGGTCCCGACACGGACGGGCTCGGGACGGAAGGGCGCGACGACATGCCACGCTCTCGTTCGAACGATCTCGTGTCATGAGGTCGTCATGCCGCGTCTCTCCCGCATGCTGCATCTAGCCGTCCTCGGCGTAGCCCTCACCTCGATCGTCGCCGTCGTGCAATGGTATTCGCCATCCGTCGCACAGGCCTGCGGCTCGGGGACGTACAGCACGCGCGGCGTCGTGAAGTCCTTCGGTGACGGTCGCAAGTACGTCAACATCGCCCACGACAAGATCCCTGGTTACATGGAAGCGATGACGATGTCGTTCGAGCCTCGAACGCCCGAACAGCTCGCAGGGCTCGACGCCGGCGATCGCGTGAGCTTCACGTTCACGTCGACGGAAGATGGCAGGCGCGTCTTGAGCGCGATCGAGAAGGAGCCGTCGCGCTCGGGACGTTGAAGCTGATTCAATCCACGCTCCACGAACCGAGCACGGCGCGAGACCGGAGACACCATGAAGCCGAGAATCCTCGCCACGGTCATCGTTGCCGGGCTCGTCCTCCAGCCCGGTTGCAGCTCGGACGAGACTCGGCCGCCTTCTGCGAGCTCGAGCGCGGTCGGCGCGCAGAACTACGAGAAGACATGCGCGCTGTGTCACGGGAAGAACGGCGAGGGCTACCTGGCCGACAATGCGACGGCGCTCCGGAGCGCGACCTTCCTCGCGACCGCGTCGGACGACTACCTGGCACGGAGCATCGCTCGCGGACGTCCCGGCACCACGATGTCCGCATGGAGCCGCAACCGCGGCGGTCCGTATGACGACGCATCGATCGCCGGGATCGTCGCCTACATGCGGACGTGGCAGACGAGCCCGAGCGTGACGCTCAGCAAAACGCCGCTCGCAGGTGATGCCGCTCGCGGCGCGGATAGCTACGCGGCTGCGTGTGCGTCATGTCATGGAGCGACGGGATCGGAGGGACCCAACGTCCGCCTCGCGAACGCCGAATTCCTCGACGTCGCCAGCGACGAGTTCCTTCGCTACGCCATCGTGAACGGGCGCCCCGGCACGACGATGAGGGGATACGGAGGCGAGCTCACCGAGGACGAGATCGCCGACATCGTCGCGCTGCTTCGAAGCTGGGCGAAGCCCGTGGCTACGGGGAGCGTGCCGATCCCCGGGACGCTCGGTCCGATCGTCCTGAACCCCGACGGACCCGAGCCCGCGTTCACCGTCGGCAATCGCTTCACGTCGGTCGACACGATCAAGGCGGAGCTCGACCGCGGCGCCGCGATGGGCTTCCTCGACGCCCGCGCGGGGTCCGACTACGTCGAGGAGCACATCGCCGGCGCTGCAAGCGTCCCGTTCTACGAGGCGCGCGACTACCTCTTCGCGCTGCCGAAGGACAAGTGGCTCGTCTCCTACTGCGGCTGTCCTCACGCGGAATCGGGGGTCTTGGCCGACACACTCCTCGCGAACGGCTTCACGAAGGTGACCATCCTCGACGAGGGCTACTTCGTCTGGCGCGATCGCGGGTATCCGGTGCGGTCGGGACCGAACCCATGACGGCAGAGTCCGCAAGGGGGCGCGATTACGGATCGGCACCAGCCTCCTTCGTGACCACGCTCCGAGCGTGGCATGTTGTCGCTCCCTGGGCGCGGGGCGACCTCCATCCGCTAAGCTGGAGAGCGTAGTTCCGTGCAAGTCGCCGAAGCTCCTCGCGAGGCCGCCATCGGCCCCGGTAAGAACGTTCATGCAGCCTCGCCCGCGCACGGCGCGAGCGCGAGGGCGAGGGCGAGTCGCTCTCCTGCGGCCATCACGGTCGCCTGGCTCGTTCGCCTGCGTTGGGGCGCCGTCCTCGGGCAGACGGTCACGATCGCCGTCGCGACCTTCGGTCTCGACTTGGACTTGCCGCTCCTCCCTCTCGCGCTCCTCGTCGGAGTGACCGTCGTCTCCAACGGCGTGCTCACGGCTCGATTGAGGAAGGTCGAGGACGTCTCGACGCGGACCATCGGTCTCGTCCTCGCGGCCGATGTCTTCGTCCTGTCCGGCCTCCTCTACTGCTCCGGCGGTCCGTCGAATCCGTTCAGCGTGATGTACCTCGTCCACGTGACACTGGCCGCGCTCGTCCTCGGAGTGCGGTGGGCTGGGGCCATGGTCGCGCTCTCTGCGGTCCTCTACGCGGCGCTCTTCTTCTGGCACGTGCCCGTTGCCGAGCTCAGTCACGCCCACCACCACGGCCCGTCGCCCTTCTCGGTTCACCTCCAGGGGATGTGGATCGCCTTCACCATCGCGGCCTCGCTCATCGCCTACTTCGTCGCGCGCGTCGCCGGCGCGCTTCGAGCACGCGAGGCAGAGCTGGCCGACGCACGCGCGATGGCCGCCCGCTCGGAGAAGCTCGCATCGCTCACGACCCTCGCAGCGGGCGCGGCGCACGAGCTCGGCACGCCGCTCGGTACGATCGCGGTCGCCTCGAAGGAGCTCGAGCGGACGATCCGGTCGAACGCCGACGAAGCGATCGACGACGCTCGGCTCATTCGCACGGAGGTCGAGCGCTGCCGCGCCATCGTCCAGCGCATGGCCGCGCAGGCCGGGGAGACGATGGGAGAGATCCCGCGCGTGACGAGCGCCGAAGAGATCTTCCGCGGCTGCATCGATCGCCTCGGTAAGGAGGCCTCGGAGAACGTCGTGGTCGAGACGAGCGAGCTCGTACGCTTCACCTGTCCGACGGAAGGGACGATCCAGGTGCTCCTCAGCCTCGTGCAGAACGCGCGATGGGCCGTGCGCGGGGCGGGTGGCAAGGTCGTGCTGTCTTCGACCTGCACACCGGAGACCGTGCGCCTCGTCGTTACGGACGACGGTGTCGGCATCACGGAAGACGTCCTGTCGCGCATCGGTGAGCCTTTCGTCACGACGAAGGCCCCGGGGGAGGGAATGGGGCTCGGTCTCTTCCTCGCCCGGACGTTCGCCGAGCGCTGGGGTGGCAGCTTCGCCATCCAGTCGCCTCCGGGGCGAGGAACGATCGCGACGATCGAGCTACCGCGAAGGGGAAGCGACGAAGATGGTTGAGGCGTCTCTTACCGTATTGGTCGTCGACGACGACGCGACGTTCCGCACGCGGCTCGTGCGCGCCTTCGAGAGCCGCGGGTTCGAGGTTCGAGCAGCGGCCGACGGCGCGGCTGCGATCGAGCTCGCACGGACGGAGAGTCCGGAGCTCGCCGTCGTCGATCTCCGCATGCCCGGCGGCTCGGGGCTCGACGTCGTGCGCGAGCTCAAAGCGATCGATCAAGCGACGAACGTCGTCGTCCTCACCGGATACGGGAGCATCGCGACGGCCCTCGAGGCCGTGCGCTTAGGAGCTACGCACTACCTGACGAAGCCCGCCGACGTGGACGACATCCTCGCGGCGTTCGAGCGAGCGAACCGCCCACCCGACGCTCCGGCGGTCATCGACCACGGCGTTCCGTCCCTCGCGCGCGCCGAATGGGAGCACATCAACCGCGTCCTGACCGACTGCGGAGGGAACATCACGCAGGCGGCTCGCCTCCTCGGCCTGCATCGGCGCAGCCTGCAGCGAAAGCTCGCCAAATATCCGGCCGCGAAGTGAGCCGGGCGCTCCGTCGCCCGGCGCGTGAAGCTGTCGGGCTTCGCTTGGCGTCGTGGGCGAGGAGCCGCTGCTCGGGCTGGATGATGGTCGAGCGCGCTCAGCGCACCGTGATCTGTACCGGCGACGTCGGCCGGCTGCCGGCGCCCGCCGGGAAGCCGTAGCTTGCGAAGCTGTCGACGCCCCAGACGTACAAGCCGAACGGACCGTTGCTCGTCGCTTCGTGCCGCCCGTAGGTGCATGCGCCCACGCCTCGCCTGTTCTTCGTGACCTGAACCCAGGCGTATTCGGTCGTGCCGTCGGTTCCGAGCGGCTTCCAGTCCCCGATCGCGCCGATGCAATCGAGCTCGACGTCGTGGAACCCGAGCTGGTCCTTGCGGCGAACCACCGTGAGCGTGCTGTCGCTGTACGTGTGGTCGACGAAGGACACGTAACGGTCGAGGAACTGATCGTCGGCGACGATGTTGACGAAGTCGGGGTCGCCGAGCGTGGAGTTCTTCCGAGCGCCCGTCATGTAGGTCGACAGGTGAATCGGATGGGCCGCGTCTTGGCTCCGAACCGAGAAGATGGAATCGGTCGTGAACGTGACCGACTCGCTCGCAGCCAGGACCGTCGGCGCTCCCTCGGGACGCGACGGTTCGTAGGTCAACACCGTGCCGTCCTGCGCTGCCACGAGCCGCCACGGTACCGACTCCGCCACGCTCGTGCCGTCGGCCGCGATTCGACGCGACGCGTAGGGCACCGCCGAATAGCGCGATGACCACTGGTTGACCGGCGCGATCTGCTGGTGGAGCGAATCGCATGCCGTTACGCCTGCAGGGATGTACGGGCAGGTCGTGCCGCCGAAGACGGCCACCGGCGCGGAGGTCTCCATGAGACTACCGGCGAGGCTGTCTCGCTGCATCAGCTCGAGCACCTGCCCACGCTGCAGGCGCCATGTCGCGACGGAGCCGCGCGGAGCTGCATCGACGTTGACGCCCGGCTGGACGTCGACGATCGGGCGCACGCGCACTTCGGTGTCGTCCGATTCGGCGACGATCTGGATGAACGAGTCCGACTCGGTCGTCTTCCATCCGTCGAGAAGCACGTACGAGGTCGACCACGACGAAGAGGGGAGGACCAGCGTCGCGGAGGGCAGGTAGCTCTTCGCGCCGCCGTACGGGAACATCGAGTACACCGAGACCGGAGCATCGGTCTCGAGATGGAAAGCGTCATAGATGCTCGTCGCGTGCTCGGCGACCGCGATGCCCACGTGCGCGACCTCGACTCCGTCCGGGCACGCCACCGAGTTTCCCTTCGTCTCGGGTCGATCCGGCGCTTGCGAGAGGAAGACGATGCCGAGCTCGCCGGGAGGGATGGCCCCCTCGATGCGCTCGTATCGGATCGCGCCGTCGGTCGCCACGGCCCGGTAGATCGATCGCGAGAGGTCGAGGGCGTTCTTGCCATATGTCCCCGTCACGCGAACGGGGGTCGACCAGGTATTGGCGACGAAGGCGGCGAAGCACGAGTTGTCCGCCTGCGGGACGACGTCGGGCGGCGTCGTCCAGAACGAGCAACCGATGGAGCCGTGGGACTGAGCGGCGCTATCGCATGCCGGAACGCACGTACCGTTCGCACACCCCGACGAGGGCTCACATGTCTCCACCACGGCTTCCGTACAGCCGTCGAGGACGGCGTGGAGATCCCGCGAACACTTGCGCCCCTCACACGACGCGGGCGCGTCGGGCGCAGCATCGGAGCCGGAGAAGGTGGTCTCGCGCTGTTCGAATCCTCGGTCCACCGAGCTGCAGGCGATGAGCCCGGACGTCACGATGAACGACGCGAACGCGACGGTCCGCAAAGAGAGCTTCATGTTCGTTCCTCTCACTCGAGATCGACGATGGCGGGCATGGGATGGCGGAGCTGGTCGAGAGCTTTTTGCCCGAGCTCTCCGTTCCGGTTGTCCCCCCAGCAGCGCACCGTTCCATCGGTGGCGATCGCGCACGTGGACTTGTCGGCGGTAGCTACTGCCGCCGTCGCCGTCGTCCCGAGAGTCGTCACGCGCGTCGGCACGTAGACGCCGGTGCTCTCCGGATAGCCGAGCTGTCCTCGGTCGTTCGTTCCAGCCCAGCACCAGAGGGCGCCGTCCGTCGTCCGGACGCAGCTGTGGTAGCTCGCGACGGCGATCTGTTGCGGCCACGCGCGCGTGGGGAAGCGGACCTCGGCGGGCCGGATCTCGTCGCGGCTGTAGCCGAGCCCGAGCTGCCCGCCCGTTCCGCGGCCCCAGCAGAAGAGTCGGCCGTCGACGGCGATGGCGCACGCATGCGAGCTCACCCCCATCGAGAGGACGAGGGGAAGATCCTCGACCGGCGACGGCGAGCCCGCGACGCTGGACGCCGGTCGCCCGAGGAGCAGCCCGTCCGTACCAGCCGAGCTGACCTCTCCGCCGTCTGCGATCACGAACGTGGCGTTCGAGGATAGCGCGACGGCCTCTACGACGCCGGGCACACCGGTCTCCAACTTGGAGACCGCCCCACCACGCCAGCACATGAGATCGCCGGCGACGCGAGCGCACCGCATGGTGCCGTTGCTCGCGACCCAAACCCTGTCCGCGCCCGCAATGCCGGCCACCGGCGTCGGCGTGCTCCGCGTCGTATCCCAGCAGAGGACGCTCCCGTCGGTCGTGACGGCACACGTGCCGTCACCTCCGGCGGCCACGTCGATGACGGCCTGGACGGCTGCGACGGTGCGAGGCCCAGTGCTCGGCTCCGACGCGTCGACGCTCGGTGCGAGCGCGCGCGCCTTGCCCCAGCAGCGCAGCGATTGATCCGCGAGCACCACGCAGTAGTGGCCATAGCCGGCGACGATGCGCTTGGCGCAGGCCCCGTCCCCACAGGTGATTTCGGCGGGCGTGGGATCGAACGGGGCGCGGGGCGATGCACCGTCCGAGGCGTCGGGGGGCGTCGCGGCGTCGGTCGAGGGCGCGACTTCTCCCGTCCCGGCGTCTTCGACGGGCGGCGCGGAACCGTCCGCGTCGAAGGGCAGCGCTGTCGCGTCATCACCGCACGCTGCGAGCACGCAGAGCAGCATGGCGAAGCCCGACGCGCCTACCGGCGCTCGTGAGTTGAGGTGCTTCACGGTTTCACCGTTCGGTGCAGGGCCGTGTCTTTGCCGACGATCCACATGTCGATGACTCCCGACTCGCTCACCGCGCCGTTCACGGCGTGAAGCGGTTTGACGACCGGCGCGCTCGTCACGGTGACGCGGGCGTAGGTCCACTCGGCACCGTTCCAGCGGCGGACGACGCCGGGGCTTCCTACCAGCCACGCATCGTCGGGCCCGCTCGCCCACGCGGCTTCGATCGAGCCTTCGCTCAACCCCGTCTTCTCGGTGGTGGTGGTGCCGTCGTCGGCGACGTGGAGGACGGATGCGCAGGGTTGTCCGATGCAGACGACCGGATGACCGCCCCGGTCGGCTCCTGCGATCACGCCGGTATACGAGATGCCCTCGGTGGTGAAAGGAACCTCTTCGAAACCAACGACGGAGTCGACCACCGTGCGTCTCCAGAGGGCTCCGCGAGAGACGTATTGGCAGCCGGAGAAGCAGGAATTGTATACGCGTCCGGTGAGCCAGAGTTGGCCGGTTGGCCCTCGCCACATGCCCGTTAGCTGTGCGGCCGGGGAGGTCCCGGGGACCGAGAACGGATAGGCTGTGACGGCCCACGCCCCGCCTCCGTCCTCCGTAGTGACGCGTCGGTAGAGGATGTTGTTGGCGTACGCCCAGACCTCGTCGTCGACGCCCGCCAGTCCGAGGATCGCGCCGAAGCCTCCGATACTCGCGTCCTCGAACGTCATCGGCGCGCCTGGCGTTCGCGTTCCGTGCATCACGAAGCCGCTATTTCCCGCGATCCACACGTCATCGGCAGTCGCGGCCCAGACCTTCTTCAGCTGAGTGCTGACCACGTGCACGACCGACCACGCTTCGCCCCGCCACTCGAGGACGTGCCCGCCCGCCGATACGGCCCACGCCGAGCCTCCCGGCAGGACCGAGACGTCGACGAGGTCGAACGAGACGGGCAGATCGGGCGCGAGATCCCCCGCGTCGAAGGTCTCTCTGGCGGGCAAGCGCGTGTGGCAGAACCCGTCCGGACTGCAGGGGATTCCACCGTCTGCCGCCCCATCGGGCAGCTCGCTCGCATCGGCGACGTCCTCTGTCGATGCATCGGCGGCGACGAACGCGTCCGGCTGCCCGCCATCGGGCACGTTCTCCAATGAAGCGGAGAAGTCGTCGTTCGCACACCCGATGATCACGCGCGCGGCCGCGGGCACGACCAGCGCAAGGGCAAGCGTCTTTCCAAGTTTCATGGCGACCCCGCGTCGGCGGCGTGGAAGATCACGCCGTTGCCGACAATCCAGATTTGCCGGTCGATTCCCCAGATCGCATTCAGGTCCGGAGCCACCGTCGTGCGGTCGTGCATCGTCTCGAGCTCCAGAGCTTTCCCGGTCCAGTGGAGGACGACACCCTCATCGCCGACGATCCATACGTCATCGGCATTGCGTCCCCACACGCCGTGGAGCGCCGTCGAGACCGGGCTCTCGATGACCTCCCAGCTGTTCTTGTCGGGCGCGAAGCGACGAACGGTTCCGCCCGCGCCCACCGCCCAAGCCTCTCCGTTCGGGGCGCCCCAGACGGACTCGAGAGCGATGAGCGTGCGGCTGTCTTTGGAGGCCCAGAGCGTGCCGCCGTCGGCCACCTCGGGCGTGTAGTTCTCACCACGAGAGCCGACGAGCCAGGCAGGACCGTTCGGGCTTCCCCAGCTCGCTCGGATGTTCGGAGAGCAAAATTTTCCTGGAGCGCAGATCGACACCGAACGCCATCCAGGCGCTCCGGCATCGTCGCTGGTCAGTTGCCAGACGCTGGCATTGCCGCCGAAGCGACTCGAAGGCTCACCGGCCAACCAGACGTCGTCCGCGGAGCTGCCCCACACGGTCCAGATCCTTCCGCCCGTGGCCCCCGACGGGTTCCAGGTCGAGCCTGGGACCCGTTCGAACTTGACCCCACCGCCTTCCTTCGCCGAACCGTGGAGCGGCGCGCTCGAAGCGGAGATCCACACGTTGTCGCGCGCTGGGCTCCACACCGAGAAGAGGCTCTCGTCGGTCCCCGCCGGAACGGGAGCAAACGAAGTGCCGCTACCGTGCAGCACGGTGCCCTTCGTTCCGACGATCCAGACGTCGTCGGCCGCCGTTCCGGTGATCGCGTTCAGCGCCACGAGGGGCGGAAGCTCGGTGTCGAGAAGGCAGAATCCGAATCCGCTGCAGGGACTCCAGGCATTCGCATCGCTCGCGTCTTCCGGCGATGCGTCCGCGCCTGTCGAGCCGTCCAGCGCCGGCAGCGGTGAAGGCTCTTCGTCGGACGTCAGTGCTATTGCATCGTCATGAGCGCAGGCGAAGAGCCCGAGGGCCGCGCCCGCGAGGGAGCCAAGGCCGAGAAGAAGCGGGCGTTTCATTTGGTCTCTCCTCCCTGGCACTCTTGCGTGACGCAAACGCCGTTGACGCAAGGTTGGCCGGCAGCGACATCGCAAGTGACGCCGCATCCGCCGCAATTTCGCGGGTCACGCAGCAAGTCCGTTTCGCAACCGTCTTCGATGTTGCCGTTGCAATCCGACTTGCCGTCGTCGCATGCGAGTCCGCACCGCCCGCGCTCGCAGGTGGCGTGAAGTCCTTGCCCGTAGGGAGGAATGCCCCCGCACCGGTAACCGCAGGAGCCGCAGTTGTTGATGTCAGTCTGGAGATTGGCGCACGTGCCGGCACCGCAGACGGTCTGACCGGTCGGGCACTGACATTTGATGGCGCTCTGGCCGAAGGCCACGAAGCACTTCTCGTTCGGTGCGCAGACGATGCCGCACCCGCCGCAGTTGTTCGGATCGTTGAAGCCGTTGGCGTCTTTGGCCGTCAGAGACACCTCGCAGCCGTCGGAGAGATCGTCGTTGCAGTCGCCCCATCCGGCCTGGCACTTCAGGGTGCGGCACGTGCCGTTGCCGCATCCGTAGAACATGTGATCCGGCGGCGTGCCTGCGTCGGGCGGATTCGCTGCGCAGGCGAAGCCACAAGCACCACAGTTCGCGTCGTCCGAAGTGAGGTCGACGCATTTTCCGTTGCAGGCGACCTGGCCCGGCGGACACCCGCACGCGCCTTCGATGCACTCGACGCCGGGAGCACATGCGAGCCCGCAGCCGCCGCAGTTCTTCGCGTCGGTGAGGGGATCGGTCTCGCAGCCATCGTCGATGACGCCGTTGCAGTTCAAGCGCCCCATCGGGCAGAGGGCCGTGCATTCGCCCTCCACGCACTCGAGGCGTACGCTGCTCGGTGCCTGGACCGCACAAGAGTTTCCGCAGCTGCCGCAGTTTTCGCGGTCCGTGAGGAGGTTGATCGAGCACTTGTAGCGAGGGAGCCCGGTGAACGACGGACAGGTCGCATATGGAGCTGGGCACTCCGACGATACGCAGAGCGCGAGCGGGGTGCTCGCCTCATCGCTGGGCTCGGGTGTTGCCGCATCCGGGGTTGCGAACGAGCCGCTCGAGCCGCCGTCGGCGATCTCTCCAGCGCCGAAGAACAGATCGCGTTCGTTTTGCGCGCATGAAGCGGCGGAAGCGATTGCGGCGACCGCGGCGACGGCGAGCGTGCGCCGTCGCCAGGTGCTCGTGCGTGTCTCGACAAACGTACCCATTACGGCATCTCCTCGAGAAGGCCTCGGACCCGCTGCTCGTAAGGAGAGCGCGGATGCTGCTTCAAGAACCGCTCGGCGCGCGCGCGTGCGTCTGCGGTGCGCCGCGCCGAGCTCAGCGCTTCGATCTCGATGACGTCGGCTTCGACGGCGTAGGTCTGGGCGCGGCCGAGGGCGCGATAGGCTGCCACGCGCTGCAGGGCGGCGTCCGGACGCCCTGCCGTGAGATCGGCGCGGGCGGCATCGATCATCGCGAGCTCGTCGACGGCTGCCGCTCGCGGCGCCGCCGGCGCGCTCGACGCGATCGTCTTCGGCGTCGCCGAGGGAAGATCTTCGACCCTGAGCGACGGCAACGGCGACGCCGCGGACACGGTGCCATCGTCCGACGACGGTGCTTCGGGTTGTGCGGGCGCGGGCAACGTGGTCGCGGAGGGCGTGCGAGCGTTCGTGGGCGTCGGTTCCTCGCTCCTGGATGCGATGAAGGCGGCAGAGCCCGCGACGAGGACGAGACCGACGAGCGCGAGGGGCGCCCCACCGATCGTCTTGGCGGCGGACGTGACGACCTCGATGCGGGGCGAGGCCACCATGGCCGTCGCCACGCGAGCGTGGCTCGCCTCCGGGTGCGGAGGGGCGTCGGCTGCGGCAGAGCGCAAGAGCTTCGCCGCTTCTCCCGAAAGGGGTTCGTCGAGAAGAGGACGCATATCACTCATGACCGCCTCCGCTGGCATTCGTGTTCACAGCGGCCAGGAACTGCTCGCGCGCTCTGCGCAAGCGGGATGCGACCGTTCCCGGCGGCGTCCTCGTGATTTCGGCGATTTCGGCCATGGTCATGCGTTCGAGCTCGAAGAGGACGAAGACGTTTCGGAGCTCGTCGGGCATGGCGTCCAGGATCGTCTGGAGCCGACGTCGCGCCTCGGAAGCCTCGGCGCTCTCCTCGGGATTCGCGTTCGCGTCGATTTGAGTGGGAAGGAGCTCGTCTCCATCGACCTCCCGCCTGCGCAGCGCGGTGCGTTTCACGCGTGCGGCTGCGAACTGGCACGCGCGGAACAGAAAGGCGCGCTCGCGCACGATGTCCGTGACGTGGCGGGTGACCATCAGGAACACCTCCTGCACGACGTCGTCGATGTCGGTATCGCCGACGCCGAAGCGCCGCACGGTTCGCCACACGAAGTCGTGGTGGTCGCGGACGAGCTGGTCGATCTGCTCTTTGCGCTTGCGCGAGGCGTCCTCCACGCTCACGGCGTTCTTCTCCCCATCGAAGGACGATGGCGCGGGGCGGGCACGCTCATCGGATGCAAAGAGCATCCGGGCGAGCGCGGGAAACGGGCTCCCATTCTCCATGCCCCCTTAATTGATCCCGCACCCGGATCGTTTGATCACGACGCCGTCCGATTTGGACCGAGGCCGTCTTCAGAAGGTCGCGCTCATCTGGACCCCGAGCGAGCCTTCGAGGAGCACCGGAGTCGGGCGGAAGATCCCCCGCACGGGCTCGGTGAGCGCGAAGGTGCGCCGGGCGAAGGGGACAAGCCCTGCCATTCCGGCTTCGAGCGAGAGCCCGTGCACGATGTGCACACGGATTCGGGCCGAAGCTCCCGCCGCGATCCAGGCCATCGTTGCACGCCCGCTCACGGGCAAGCCGACCGCCGTCGCGGAGAGCGCTCCGAGTTCCGCTGCCCCGCATGCCGAGATGGATAGCCGGTCCCAGGGCATCACCAGGCATGGTTCGGCGCGCGTGCTGTTCAAGCGGAACCGTGCTTCTCCCGCACGCGGAGGAAAGAGGCTGAAGTCGGCCCACCCCCACGACAGGCGCAATGCGATGCCGAGGCGCGTGCTCGCCGGAACGCGTGCCAGCTCACCCGATACGCGCGCGCCGGTGGCCCGGGCACCTAGCCCAGCCGTCACCAAGCTCGCGCCGCCGGTCCAAACGAGGGACGCTGGAGCGGCAGGCGATGCAAGCCGAGGCGCGCTTGCGGATGGCAGAGAGGGCGCTTGGTCCGATGGACGCGCTCGAGCACCCGAGGAAGCCGAGCCCGCGAGTCCGCCCCCGCGCGCATTGCTGGCGGGTCCCGTCGATTCCGGTGGCTCGTCGGGCGTCTTCGTAGTGCCACCGTCGCTCGGCTCCATGCGTCTCTCGGCGCCAGTGAGCTCATCCGTGGGGGCGAGGGCCAACGTGATGAACACGGCCATCGAGGTCATGGCCGCGGAGCACGAAGCCGCGTGCACCTCGCGGGTGGTCGGCGCTTCTCCGTCGCGCGCAACGTCGAGCCTCGCGTCGAAGCCACCACGAGGTGAAGGTCGGAGGCGCACGACGAACGTTCGCGTGTCCGCTGCGCGCGAGGCGCGTGGGGGCCGGCGCGCCTCGACGGCCGCGAGCAGCGCTTCGCGCGAGGGGCACGAGGCAGGCGCCTCGTAGACGAGCGAAAAGCCGCGAGGTCGATCGGTGTCTGCGTCAGCCGGGGCGGGCGGTGCTGCGCCTGCGCGCTCCGTCCTCGAGCACAGTGTGCCGCCGAAGGACAGGACGACCAGGAGCCGTGCCAAGGCTTTCGTGGTCCGTGCCTTCTTCATTCCTGGTCGGACGAGCCTTCTTCTCACCGAATCACGCGCGTGCGACAGGGATGAACGTTCTCCGTATGCCATCCGCCCGTGCGAACGCGAACGTACGAGAAGAGGACAGTTCGAAGAATCGTGGCGCGGCTCGACTCTGCTCGAGCCGAAGCTTAGGCTACCGCATTGCGACTGTCTCTCTCCGCCGTCGATCGTCTCACGACCGAGTGCGAAGAGCTCACGGGCACGCCTTTCCGGCCGAGTCGCGCTCCAAAGCGGCAGATCTCCGACGAGGCCTTGGTGTCGGCGGAGCTACGACGGCCGTGCTAAGTGCGAGGCGTGAAGCGCTTCGCATTCGTCCTCGTTGCAGCCTGCGGCGCTCCGCACGCGACCCCGCCGCAGCCGACGGCGCCCGTGGCCCACGCGCATGGACACGACGACGGCGCTCGCGATGGGCATCGTCACCACGCCGGTCATCACGGCGGTGGTATGCACCACCGCTTCGAGGACGCCCAGGCATGGGCGAAGGTCTTCGATGATCCCGCGCGCGACGCGTGGCAACAGCCCGACCGCGTGATCGCCGCGCTCGAGCTGACGCCGGCGATGACCGTCGCGGACATCGGTGCCGGGACCGGCTACTTTACGGTGAGGCTCGCGCGCGCGGTGCCTGCAGGACGGGTGATCGCGAACGACATCGAGCCCGACATGGTGCGCTACCTGAAGGAGCGCGCGGCGCGCGAGGGGCTCGCCAACATCGAGGTCGTCCACGCGCTGCCGGACGATCCGAAGCTGCCCGCCGGCGCCGTCGATCGCGTGCTCGTCGTCGACGTCTGGCACCACCTCGGCGATCGCGTCGCCTACGCCAAGCAGCTCGCTGCGGGGCTCCGGGCAGGTGGCCGGATCGCGGTGGTCGACTTCAAGCTCGACGCCAAGCTCGGCCCGCCGAAGCAGCACCGGCTGGCGCCCGATGCGATCGTGGCCGATCTACGCGCCGCGGGGCTCAGCGCCGAGGTCGTACCGGTCGAGCTCCCGGAGCAGTACATCGTGGTGGGGCAGCGCCGCTGACGACGTGAGCTTGCGCTCGTCCGAGCGCGAGCGGCGGCGATCGCGCGAGCCGTTGGTAACTCGCCGTGCCGTCATCATCATCGGATCGTGGTCGGTGGCGAGCGAGTCACGTGGAGCGCGAGCCGTGCGTTGGACGCGGTCGAGCCCGGTGCCGGAGCCGCGGCGATGGCGACGGGGATCCTCTCGGTGGCGCTGCATCTCGCGGGCTACGAGACGTTCTCGGAGCTCTGGCTGGCGATCGGAGGTGCGATCTGGGTGATGTTGGTCGCCGTCGTCGGGGCTCGGCTGATCGCGCATCGAGCCCGGTGGCTGAAGGAGGCAGACACGCCGGCGGCGCTTACCGGCGTCGCCGCCACTGCAGTCCTCGGTAGCCGCTGTGCCTTCCTCGGGTGGGACGTCGTGGCGATCGCGGCGCTCGTCATTGCGGCCGTCGCGTGGGTCGTGCTCGTCCCTGCCGTGCTCGTGCACTGGGCGCCTCCCACCGTCGGAGCGCATTTCATGCTCTGCGTCGCTACGGAGGCCGTCGCCGTGCTCGGCGCCATGGTCGCGGTGATGCTGGACGAGGGCTGGATCGCAGTGCTCTCCACGGTGGCCTTCATCGTCGGGCTGGCCTTCTACGGGCTCGTCCTACGGCGTTTCGCGTTCACCGAGCTCGAGGTGGGGGCGGGCGATCACTGGGTGTGGACTGGCGCGCTCACCATCAGCGCGCTCGCAGCAGGTGAGCTCGTGAGAGCCAGCGCCGCCCTCGGATGGGGACCACCGCTGCGCGACGTGCTCCGAATCGCGACCCTCGCCATCCTCGCGCTCGCTTGGGTGGGATACGTGGTGCTCGTGATCTGCGAGGTGCGCTGGCCGCGGCTCGGCTTCGACGTCCGACGGTGGGCGACGGCCTTTCCGCTGGGCATGACGGCGGCGGCCACGATGACGGCGGCGTCGAGCACCGCGCTGGACGGGCTATGGCCCATCGGCGTCGCGTTGACCTGGCCTGCCGTCGTCGTGTGCGCCGTGCTCTTGCTCGTGTCCGCGAGACACGCCGTCCGATCCGCCGCGATGCCGTGCGATGCATGACCGAAAGGGCATCGAGCTGCGCATCAGAGCTGCACTTGCGTGCCGAGCTCCACGACCCGGTTGGGGGGGATGTTGAAGAAGGCCGTCGCCGGCTGCGCGTTGCGAGACATGAGCGAGAAGACGCGCTTCTGCCAGGTCGCGAGCTTCGAGGTACCGGTGGTGAGGAGCGTCTCGCGACCCAGGTAGTACGAGACCTCGTGCTCGCCGATCGGAAAGCCGGCTGCTGGACCGCACTGCCGGAGGATGTCGGGGACGTTCGGCGACTCCATGAAGCCGTATTGCGCTTTCACCAGGTAGAAGCCCTCGCCGAGCTTCGTCACCTTCGCACGCTCGGCGGCCGGGACCTCGGGGACGGTGAGGGTCGTCACCGCGAGGAGGACGACGTGCTCGTGGAGCACCCGGTTGTGTTTGACGTGATGGAGGAGGACGGCCGGCACACCGTCCAGGTTCGAGGTCATGAACACGCCCGTGCCCGGGATGCGGTGGATCGGGTTCTCGTGCAGATCGGCGAGGAAGACGTCGAGCGGGAGCGTCGCCTGGGCCATGAACCTCGCGAGCGCATCGCGTCCGCTCTTCCAGGTCGTCATGAGGGCGAACATCGCGCCCGCGACCGCGATCGGGAACCAGCCACCTGCAGCGACCTTCGTCGCGTTGGCTCCGAAGAACGACAGATCGATGACGAGGAAGAGGACGAGGATGGCGGCGGCGGCGATCGCATTCATCCGTTTCTGCGTGCGCACGACGGCGTAGAAGAGGACGCTCGTGATCGCCATCGTTCCGGTGACGGCGATGCCGTAGGCGGCTGCGAGACCCGACGAGGTCTTGAAGCCGAAGACGAGCGCGATGCAGGCGACCATCAGCGCGTAGTTCACCTGAGGCATGAAGATCTGCCCCTCGGTGGTGCCCGACGTGTGGATGACGGTCATGCGCGGCCAGTAGCCGAGCTGGATCGCCTGGCGCGTGATCGAATAGGCGCCCGAGATCAACGCCTGTGACGCGACGACGGTCGCGACGGTCGCGATCACGACGATGGGGTAGCGTACCCACCCGTCGGTCAGCTCGTAGAACGGGTTCTGCACCTGCGCGCCGCGCTCGAGGTAGAGCGCTCCCTGTCCGAAGTAGCTCACCAGGAGCGCCGGGAAGACGATCGTGTACCAGGCAAGCTTGATCGGCTTCCGGCCGAAGTGGCCCATGTCCGCGTAGAGCGCCTCGCCACCCGTGATGCAGAGGACGACGGCGCCGAGGACGAGGAAGCCGTGCCCGCCGTTGTGCGCGAAGAAGGCGACGGCGTAGCGCGGATCGATCGCTCCGAGGATCTCCGGACGCTTGATGATCCAGGGCAGTCCCGTCGCGACGAGCGTCACGAACCACATGAGCGTCGCCGGTCCGAAGACGCGCCCGACGGCGGCCGTGCCGTGCCGTTGCAAGAGGAAGAGCCCGACGAGGATCGCCACGGTGATCGGCAGGACGATGGGGTCGAGCACGTGCGTCGCGACGCCGAGGCCTTCGACCGCGCTGAGGACGGAGATCGCGGGCGTGATCACGCCGTCGCCGTAGAGCAGCGCCGAGCCGAACAGCCCGAGCGCCACGAGGATCTTGAGCCACCGGGCTTGCTCGGACGGCGTCTGGCCGAGCTCTCGTTTGGGCTTGAGGAGCGCGAGGAGCGCGAGGATGCCGCCCTCACCGTTGTTGTCCGCGCGAAGGACGAACGTGAGGTACTTCACGACGATCACGAGCGTGAGCGCCCAGAAGACGAGCGAGAGCACGCCGAACACGTTGGCGGTGGTCACGGCCACGCCGTGCGGCGGTAGGAAGCACTCCTTGAGCGAATAGAGGGGTGACGTGCCGATGTCGCCGTAGACGACACCCAGCGCTGCCACGGCGAGCCTGACCCCAGCGTCCCTTGCTGGAGTCGCCTTCTGTTCGGCCCGAGCTGCTGGGACGGAGCTCAGCTGCGAACGCATCGCCATCGGTGCGACCGCAGCCTAATCGAGCGCCGCCTCCGTGGAGCGGTTCGGGCGGCCGTATTAACGAAATCTTGATCCGGGCGAGGTGTGCTTCGCCGCTGGAAATGCGGGGGGAAGCACCGATGAACTTCACGAGATCTTGATGCGGAGACTGCTAGCGATCGGGTGTGAGCACCGGACCGTCTCCCTACCGCTCCGAGACCGGCCCCGGAAAGCCGGAGCCGCCGAGCCCGGATGTGCTCGAGGAGCATCTGCTCGCGATTGTCTTGTTCGTTGCCGGGCTCATCGGCGTCGTCATCGGCGCCGTCTCGCCGCGGGCGCATGCGACCGAGCTCACGCTTGGAGCGATCCTCGCGGCGCTCGGTGCCTGGACGTTCTGGAGGCAGCGCGCACGCGCCGAGCGCCGAAGTCCGCCGCGGCGGGAACGCGTCGCGGGCCCGCCATCGGCTCGCCACCACCCGACGACGCACGCCCCGCCCGCGACCACGTTCGTCGCCGGTCCTTCCGCGTAGTATGAAGCGGCATGGCTGAGCGGCCAGACCCGGATGCCTTGCTCGCCGAGGTGCGGCGGGAAGAGGAGCGAGCGGCGCGCGGTCGGCTGACGGTCTTCTTCGGGTCGGCGCCTGGGGTCGGCAAGACGTACGCGATGCTCGAGTCGGCGCGCCTCGAACGCGAGGAGGGCCGCGACGTCGTCGTCGGGATCGTCGAGACCCATGGCCGCTACGACACCGGCGCGCTCCTGCTCGGCCTCGAGATCTTGCCGCGCCGGAAGACCGAACACAAAGGGGTGCGGCTCGAGGAGCTCGACCTCGACGCCGCGCTCGCACGCCGTCCCGGCCTCATCCTCGTCGACGAGCTCGCGCACACGAACGCGCCGGGCTCGCGGCATGCGAAGCGGTGGCAGGACATCGAGGAGCTCCTCGCGTCCGGACTCGACGTCTACACGACGCTCAACGTCCAGCACCTCGAGAGCCAGAGCGACGTCATCGCCCAGATCACTCAGGTGATCGTCCGCGAGACCGTCCCGGACTCCGTCTTCGAGGGAGCGGACGACGTTCGCCTCATCGACCTCCCGATCGACGAGCTCCTCGAGCGGCTGCGCGAGGGAAAGGTCTACGTCTCCGAGCAAGCCGAGCTCGCACGCGAGCGCTTCTTCCGCGAAGGCAACCTCATCGCGCTCCGCGAGCTCGCTCTCCGTCTGACGGCGCAGCGGGTCGACGCGCAGATGCGCGAGTACCGGGAGAAGCACGGGATCGATCGCACCTGGGCGGCGGCCGAGCGTGTCCTCGTGTGCGTGAGCCCGAGCCCCGCCTCCGAGCGCGTCATCCGCGGGGCGCGGCGCCTCGCAGCCGGCCTGCATGCCGACTTCATCGCGGCCTATGTCGAGACGCCGGCGTCGCTCCGCCTCTCGGCGACCGATCGGCGGAGGATCGCCGAGCACCTGCGGCTCGCGCAGAGCCTCGGCGCCGAGACGGTGACCCTCAGCAGCGCAGACAGCGCCGAGGAGGTCACGCGGTTCGCGCGCTCGCGCAACGTGACACGCATCGTGGTCGGCAAGCCGACGCATGCTCGGTGGCGCGACCGGCTGCGCCCGTCCTTCCTCGATCAGCTCGTCCGGCTCACCGACGACATCGAAGTGCACGTGCTCACCGGCGAGAGCGCGGTGGGCTCTCGACCGCCGGCATCGCAGAGACACGCATCGCGTCGGTTCGAGCTCGCGGGCTTCGTCGCTGCCCCTGCCGTCGTCGCCGCGACGACGGGGGCGGGGAGCTTCATGTTCGCGAGCGCACAGCTCGCGGACGTCGTGATGGTCTACCTGCTGGCGGTCGTCCTGGTCTCGCTTCGCTGGGGGCTCTGGCCGTCGCTCCTCGCCGCGGTCCTCTCGGTCTTCACCCTCGACTACTTCTTCATTCCGCCGCTCAACACCTTCGCGGTCTCGGACGTCAGCCACGTGGTGACGTTCGCCGTGATGTTCATCGTCGCGGCGGTGATCAGCGGACTGACGAAGCGCGTCCGCGATCAGGCAGAGGCCTCTCGCGAGCGCGAGATCCGCACGGCGAGCCTCTACTCCCTCAGCGGCGCGCTCGCGCTCGCGAAGACGACGGCCGACGTCGCCGACGCAGGCACCAAACATGTCCACGACGTGTTCGGCGCGAGAGCATGCGTGCTGGTGGTCGGGCTCGACGGGCACCTCGCGCAGCAGGGGGGCGGGACCGCGTGCTCGTTCGACGTCGACGAGAAAGAGCTCGCGGTCGCCGAATGGACGCGCCAGCACGGTCGACCGGCCGGCGCAGGGACGGACACCTTGCCGGCGTCGGTCGGCTCGTACGTCCCGCTCGAGGCATCGTCCTCACGCATCGGTGTGCTCGGGATCCGGCAGCCGCATGGCGGTGGGCTCGATCACCAGCGGACCCAGCACCTGCAGGCCTTCGCGCGGCAGATCGCGGGTGCCCTCGAGCGCACGCGGCTCGCCGAGCGGGCGCAACAAGCGCAGCTCCGGATCGAGGCAGAGCAGCTTCGCAACTCCCTCCTCTCGTCGGTCTCGCACGACCTCAGGACGCCGCTCGCCGTGATCACCGGGACGGCGAGCACGCTGCTCGAGACGAAGGTCGAACCGCCCGTGCAGCGAGAGCTCACGGAGGCGATCCTGACCGAAGCCGAGCGTCTGAACCGCCTCGTCCGCAACCTGCTCGACATGACGCGCCTCGAAGCCGGCGCCGTCGAGGTGAAGAAGGAGTGGCAGCCCCTCGAGGAGGCGGTCGGCGCCGCCCTCGAGCGCACGACCAGCGTGCTCGGCTCACGACCGGTCACGACGGACGTCCCCGCCGATCTCCCTCTCGTTCCCTACGACTCGATCTTGCTCCAGCAGGTGCTGGTGAACCTCCTCGAGAACGCCGCCAAGTACACTCACGCGAGCACGCCGATCACGGTCTCGGCGCGCCTTCGCGACGATGGCGTCGAGGTGATCGTCGCGGACGAAGGCCCAGGGCTCGCCCCCGGCGAGGAGACACGCATCTTCGAGAAGTTCTACCGTGCGGAGAAGGGGCGGGGCGGCGGTGTCGGGCTCGGGCTCACGATCTGCAACGGGATCATCACTGCCCATGGTGGCAAGATCTGGGCGGTGAGCGGCGATCGTGGCGGCGTGGCCTTTCATTTCACCCTTCCGATCGAAGGGGAGCCCCCGATGATCGAGATGCCGGAGTCGCTGCCGCGAGCGGAGGGAGCGTGACCCCATGACCTATGTGCCGATGCGCATCCTCGTGATCGAGGACGAGCCTCAGATGCAGAAGTTCCTCCGCGCCTCGCTCACCGCCGAGGGCTATCGCACGCTCGAGGCGACCAGCGGAAAGGAAGGGATCGAGCTCGCGCGTACGCACAACCCGGATCTCGTCCTCCTCGATCTCGGCCTCCCCGACATGGACGGGATGGACGTCACGAAGGCGCTTCGAGAATGGTCGGCCAAGCCGATCGTCGTCATCAGCGCCCGCGGGCAGGAGGAGGACAAGGTCCGCGCGCTCGATCTCGGCGCGGATGACTATCTCACGAAGCCCTTCGGCACCGGCGAGCTCCTGGCACGCATTCGCGTCGCCATTCGTCATTCGTCGCGAGCAAAAGAAGAGAGCACCGAGCCGCTCCTCCAGATCGGCGAGCTGGGGATCGATCTCGATCGCCGTCGCGTCGTCGTGTCGGGGCGCGAGGTCCACCTGACCCCGAACGAGTACAAGCTGTTCGCGTACCTGATGAAGCACGCGGGGAAGGTGCTCACGCACCGGCAGCTGCTGAAGGAGGTCTGGGGCGCGGCGTATGCCTCGCAGACCCACTACCTACGTGTCTACATGGTGCAGCTCCGTCACAAGCTCGAAGCCGACCCGACGCGACCCCGGTACCTCGTGACCGAGCCGGGCGTGGGCTACCGCTTGAAGACGGAGGAGTGAGCGTCGCGCGGCCCTCCACCGGTCACGGCGATCACTTCGCCACGCGAAGCGCGGCGCCGTTCGAGGGACCGGAGCCCGCGTTCACCCAGTACACGAAGCTCGCATCCGTGGTGATCGACGTAGGCTTGTCCTGGGAGACCGCGAGCGGTTTTGGTCCGTCGGGGCAGTCTGGGAGCCCGCAGAACATCACCCTACCCGCGGAACCGAGGTTCTCCAACCAGTAGAGCCCGGACGCGTCAGCCGTCATGTCGGTGATCGTTCCTGTCCCCGCACCCGGCCCGGTCCCGCCGACGTTCGCGCCGACGCCGCCACAGCCGCCGGCCGCGCAGGCATGGATCGCCTCGTGGGTGCCGTCGACGGGACGCGAAGCGTAGACTACCCCGCCGTGCATCGCGACGACGTGTCCGTCGTTCATTAGCCTCGTGGGTGAGGCGTTCGCGAAGGCGCCGAACCACACGCCACGGTTCTCGCTGGTCGAGCCGTCGAGACAGCTGAACGCCATCTTGCCGCCGCCGACGACGAACCGCGAGGACGACGGTCTGGTAGCGAGCGGGAAGTATGCCTTCGGCGAGCTGCCGTCGATGAAGATGGCCGAAAGCTCGCCCGTGGGATCGTAGCGCAAGAGGCGGTTGCCCTCGCCCCGAAGCTCGGCACCCAGCTGTTCGTCGTCGATGACGGACGGCGAGAGCCCACAGCCCGCGATCGCACACCGGCGAAGCTCGTAGCGGGCTCCGGCAGTGGTCCGCCCGAGCCAGAACGCATCTTGTTCGTTGATGTAGACGGCATGCGGGCCATTGGCGACGAGCTCCTGGGTCGCCAGGCTGGTCCCTGACACACCATTACACCCGGTCTTCGCGCAGACCTTCGGTCCCCCGTCCGCGAGCACGACGAGCGCAGTCTGGTTCACGGCGAGCGACACTGCACCGGTGAGGTTGTCCATCAGCGTCACTGGCTGACATTTCCTTCCGACGCACGCGCTGCCGGGACCGCAATCGTGGTTGCAGCGTCCACAGTGCTTCGGATCGACGTCGAGCGACGTGTCACAAACGCCGTCATCATTGCAGTCGGCGAGCGGCTCCTGGCACACAGGTGCCGCGGCGTCTGCGCCTGCCTCGCCGCCAGAGCTCACGTTCGCATCCACCGTGGACACCCCACCGTCATCCGCCGGCTGCGAGGGCGAGAAGACGGGATCGTCTCCGGTGCACGCGAGCGAAAACGCGATGCAAGCATTGAGGGATACGACGAGGGTTCGGCCGAGTCGCGACATTCGGCAAAGGCTAGCGCGAGTTGGTCCTCCCTACGCTCTGAAGTGCCGATTGGCCCGCGAGCATCACGGGCTGGGGATGCCGCTTGAAGACGGAGGAGTGAGCATCGGACCGCGGAGGGAATCGGCCGATGAGGAGCGTTCGACGACATCCTGATTCTTTCCAGAGGTCGAGCGAGCGCGGCTTTGCGGTTCCTTGATCCCGAGGGCAGTAGCTTCGACGCGTGGCCTGGCACCCGTACCGAAGCCCCGCGACGCGTCGCGCGCCGAGCATGGAGCGGAGCGCGCGCCTCTCCGGTGGAGACGATCGCCTCGTCGCGATCGTCCTCGTGCTCGTCGGCGCCCTCGGCGTGCTCGTGGGCATCGTCGGCCGGCAATGTTCGGTCGAGCTCTCGCTCGGGCTCACGGTCCTCTTCTTCGTCGCGAGAGCGGAGCTCGCCGAACGGGCGGATGCCCGTATCGCCGAAGAGGGCTTGTCGCATCCGCGCGCCTGCCGTTCAGGCTCTCACCCCGATCGATCGACCCTCCCGTGAAGCTCTTGCCCTCGCGCACACGCCGGACCAAGGAGTCCACGATGAAGCCGCTCTCCATCTCGGTAGCCGCGCTGCTCTGCACGTCGGCGCTCCTCGCGCCGCGCGTCGCTCGCGCCCAGGCCACGCCGCCGGAGGACGCGGAGCCCACGCCAGCAACCCCCGCCGCGCCCGCGCCCGCTCTGGCGCCCGCTCTGGCGCCCGCGCCCGCTCTGGCCCTCGCGCCTGCGCCTGCGCCCGCGCCTGCGGAGCCGGCGTACCGAGTGACTCCGCTCGGGTACGTTGAAGCCCACTACGCGTACAACCTCAACCGTCCGTCGAACGGCATCACGAACTTCCGCGGCTTCGACAACCGTCACAACACCTTCACCCTCGCGAACGCCGTTCTCGGCGCGAGCGCGGAGTCCGGTCCGGTCAGCGCTCGCATCGTCCTCCAATACGGCTCCACGCCGAGCACCTACTACCTGGGCGAGCCGGCGCTCGCCGGCACCGGCGGTGCGAATGCGTCCGGACCCGAGCTCTGGAAGTACCTCCAGGAGGCGAACATCGCGTGGAAGGCGCCGGTCGGTCGAGGATTGCTCCTCCAGATCGGTCTCGTCCCGTCACCGATCGGGATCGAGGCGTTCGCCGTGAAGGACAACTGGAACTACTCGCGGTCGAACCTCTTCTTCGGGCTCCCGTTCTACCACGCAGGTCTTCGCGCCACGTACGAGTGGACCGACGAGCTGTCGAGCACGTTTGCCGTGTTCAACGGATGGAACAGCGTCGTCGACAACAACGAAGAGAAGAGCGTCCAGACGAACCTGACCTACAAGATCCCGCAGAAGCTCGTCGTGCAGGCGCTCTACTTCGGCGGCGTCGAGCGGCCGGCGGCATCACGCCCCGAGGGCCCGTGGTGGCGTCACGACTTCGATCTCTCGGCGCAGTATCACGCCACGACCTGGCTCTCGGTGATGGCGCAGGGCAATCACGGCTGGGAGCCGAACCGCATCGGAACGGCGCGATGGACCGCCGGCGCGGTGTATGCGCGCATGAAGCCGCTCGCCCTCTTCGAGCGCTTTGCAGTCTCGTCGAGTGACCGCCTCTACCTGGCGGTTCGAGGCGACCGCTTCCACGAGCACCTCGCCACGGATGGGCGAGGTCGATCGAGCTCGCCGCTCTTCTGGGGTGGCGTCGAATGGGTGAGCTCGGTGGCCGGCACGGTCGACGTGCGGCCCCACGACAACCTGTCGGTGCGCCTCGAGTACCGCCACGATATGGCCGGTGCGCCGCTGTTCTTCGGCCGCAACGTACGGGGCGACGGCAGCGCCGCGGCTTCGTACATCCCGAATGCGAGGACGCAGGACACGCTCCTCCTCGGCGCGACGGCGTGGTTCTGAGGCACGTCCGCTGCACGATGCTCGCTGCGATCTCACTGACGCAGCCTTAACGGAACCCTGATCCCGCTCTCGCTAGGTTCACGGAAGCGCGGCGCTGGAGAAGCGCTGCGACGTGCGAGGTGCACCGTGGACATCGTCTTCGTCGGTCTGGCTCTCGTTCTCTTCGCCCTGACGCTCGGTCTGATTCGCCTCTGCGACTCGGTCCGGCCGGAGTGACGTCATGCCCATCTTCCATGCCGTGGGGGCCGCCGTGGCGGTCGGCCTCCTGTTCTATCTCGTGTTCGCGATGCTGAAGCCGGAGAGGTTCTCGTGACCACGAATGCCCTCCTCCAGATCGCGCTGTACTGCGCTCTGCTCGCCCTTCTGGTGAAGCCGCTCGGCGGCTACATGGCGCGCGTCTACGAGGGCGAAGCGCGCTTCGCGATGCGTGTGCTCGGGCCGCTCGAGCGGCTCGTCTACCGCGTCGTCCGCGTCGATCCGGGCGAGGAGATGACCTGGAAAACGTACGCCCTCGCCGCGATGGCGTTCAACATCGCCGGGCTCCTCTTCGTCTACCTGCTCGCGCGCGTGCAGGGATCGCTGCCGCTGAATCCCGCCGGCCTCGGAGCGGTCGCTCCCGACGTCGCCTTCAACACCGCCGTCAGCTTCGCCTCGAACACGAACTGGCAGAGCTACGGGGGCGAGACGACGCTCAGCTACCTCACGCAGATGATCGGTCTCACGGTGCAGAACTTCGTCTCTGCAGCGACGGGTATGGCGATCTTGATCGCGCTCGTGCGTGGCTTCTCGCGAAAGAGCGCGTCGACCCTTGGGAGCTTCTGGGTCGACCTGACGCGGACGACGCTCTACATCCTGCTGCCGCTCGCGATCGTCGGTGCGATCTTCCTCGTGTCGCAGGGCGTCGTGCAGACCTTCGGTCCGTTCGCGAGTGGCGCGCTCGTCGAGGCGGTGAAGGACCCGGCCGGAAACACCGTCACCCAGCAGGTGTTCGGCGTCGGGCCGGCGGCCTCCCAGATCATCATCAAGCAGCTCGGGACGAACGGTGGCGGCTTCTTCAACGTCAACTCGGCTCATCCCTTCGAGAACCCGACGCCGCTCTCGAACTTCGTCGAGATGTTCTCGCTCCTCATCATCCCGGCGGCGCTCTGTTACACGTTCGGAAAGATGATCGGCGACACGCGGCAGGGCTGGGCCCTGCTCGCCGCGATGTTCGTGATCTTCCTTCCGCTGCTCTGGCTCTGCGTGACCCAGGAGCAAGCGGGCAACCCTGCGCTGGCCGGCCTCCCGATCGACCAGGCGGCGAGCGCGATCCATTCCGGCGGCAACATGGAAGGGAAGGAGGTCCGCTTCGGGATCACGAACTCCGCGCTCTGGGCCACGGCGACCACCGCCGCCTCGAACGGCTCCGTGAACGCGATGCACGACTCGTTCACTCCGCTCGGCGGTCTCGTCCCCATGTGGCTGATGCAGCTCGGCGAGGTCATCTTCGGCGGTGCCGGGTCCGGGCTCTACGGCATCCTCGTCTTCGCCATCGTCGCGGTCTTCATCGCCGGCCTGATGGTCGGGCGCACCCCCGAATACCTGGGTAAGAAGATCGAGGCGTACGAGATGAAGATGGCGTCGCTCGTCATCCTCGTTCCTCCCGCGCTCGTCCTAGTCGCGACCGCGATCGCTTGCGTGACCGACGCCGGCCAGCGTGGCGTCGCGAACCCCTCCGCCCACGGGTTCAGCGAGATCCTCTATGCCTTCTCCTCGCAGGCGAACAACAACGGGAGCGCCTTCGCCGGTCTCACGGCGAACACGCCCTTCTACGACACGCTCGGCGCCATCTGCATGTTCGGAGCGCGCTACTGGCTGATCGTGCCGGTGCTCGCGATCGCGGGCTCGCTCGTGAAGAAGAAGTCCGTACCCCGATCGAGCGGAACGCTCTCGACGCATGACCCGCTCTTCGTCGTGATGCTCGTCGGCGTGATCATCGTCGTCGGTGCTCTGACCTTCATCCCCGCCCTCGCGCTCGGCCCGATCGTCGAGCACCTGATGGCTCACGGGTCCTGACATGGCTCACTCGAAGGAGACCTCCATGAGCCGCAAGGCGCACGCTCCCGTTGCCGAACCGACGGCAGACGACTCGCCCGCTTCGACCTCGCAGCCAAGGCTCGCGCCGCTGCTTCCGCCGGTCGCACGGCCGCCTCGCAAGCAGTCCGAGCGAAAGCTGTTCGAGTGGCCGATCGTGAGACGAGCGATCGCCGACTCGTTCAAGAAGCTCGACCCACGACACCAGATCCGGAATCCGGTGATGTTCGTCGTCGAGGTCGGGAGCATCCTCACGACGCTCCTCTTCGTCGACGCGCTCGTCGGGGAGGGCGAGGCGCCGGCGGGCTTCATCCTCGGGGTGTCGCTCTGGCTCTGGTTCACCGTCCTCTTCGCGAACTTCGCCGAGGCGATGGCCGAGGGGCGCGGCAAGGCGCAGGCCGACTCGCTCCGCCAGGCGCGGAGGGACACGCCGGCGAAGAAGCTCGCCGAGGCGGCGCGTGATGCGCCGGTCGAGGTCGTCTCGTCGTCGCTCCTCCGCAAAGGGGACATCGTGCTCATCGAGGCTGGCGACGACATCCCGTGCGACGGCGAGGTCATCGAGGGCGTCGCTTCCGTGAACGAGGCCGCGATCACGGGCGAGAGCGCGCCCGTCATCCGCGAGGCCGGCGGCGATCGCAGCGCGGTCGTCGCGGGGACGCGCATCCTCTCGGACTGGCTCGTCGTGAAGGTCGCCGCGGACCCAGGCCAGACGTTCCTCGACCGGATGATCGCCATGGTCGAGGGCGCCAAGCGCCAGAAGACACCGAACGAGATCGCGCTCGACATCCTGCTCGCCGCGCTCACGGTCGTCTTCCTCCTCGCGACGACGACGCTCCTCCCATTCTCGATCTTCAGCGTGAAGGCGGCGGGCTCCGGTCAGCCCGTAGGGATGACGGTCCTCGTCGCGCTCCTCGTCTGCCTGATCCCGACCACGATTGGCGGCCTCTTGTCCGCCATCGGCATCGCCGGCATGGACCGCATGATCCAGGCGAACGTCATCGCCACGTCCGGCCGCGCGGTCGAGGCCGCGGGCGACGTCGACGTCCTCCTCCTCGACAAGACCGGCACGATCACGCTCGGTAACCGCCAGGCCGCTGCATTCCATCCGGCTCCCGGCATCGGTGACCTCGAGCTCGCCGACGCCGCTCAGCTCGCCTCGCTGGCGGACGAGACCCCCGAGGGGCGCAGCATCGTGGTGCTGGCGAAGGAGAAGTTCGCCATCCGGGAGCGGAGCATCCGCGACCTCGGCGCCGTGTTCGTTCCCTTCACGGCGCAGACGCGCATGAGCGGTGTGAACGTCGACGACCGCCAGCTTCGCAAGGGCTCGTCGGACGCGATGGAGGCGTTCGTCCAGGGCAGGGGCGGCACGTTCCCCGAGGCCGTGCGGGCCACCGTGAGCGCGGTCGCGAAGAAGGGCGGTACGCCGCTCGTCGTCGTCGAGGCCCCCGCACCGACGGCATCGGGCGCGGTGCGCGTCCTCGGGGTCGTCGCGCTGAAGGACATCGTCAAGGGCGGCATCAAGGAGCGCTTCGCGGAGCTCCGGCGGATGGGGATCAAGACGGTGATGATCACGGGCGACAACCCGCTCACCGCTGCTGCCATCGCCGCGGAGGCCGGGGTCGACGACTACCTTGCCGAGGCCACCCCCGAAGCGAAGCTGAAGCTGATCCGCGAGCAGCAGAGCGGCGGCCGGCTCGTCGCGATGACCGGCGACGGCACCAACGACGCGCCCGCGCTCGCGCAGGCCGACGTGGCCGTCGCGATGAGCTCCGGGACACAGGCGGCCAAAGAGGCCGGCAACATGGTCGATCTCGACTCGAACCCGACGAAGCTGATCGAGATCGTCGAGATCGGAAAGCAGATGCTCATGACGCGCGGTGCGCTCACGACCTTCAGCATCGCCAACGACATCGCGAAGTACTTTGCGATCATCCCGGCGGCCTTCGCCGTCACCTATCCGAGGCTCGACGCGCTCAACGTCATGCACCTGGCGACGCCGGCGAGCGCGATCCTGAGCGCCGTCATTTTCAACGCGCTCGTCATCGTATTCCTCATCCCGCTCGCGCTTCGCGGCATCGCCTACCGCCCCATCGGCGCGGGAGCGCTCCTTCGCCGGAATCTCCTCGTCTTCGGCGTGGGGGGGATCGTCGTGCCGTTCATCGGCATCAAGCTGATCGATCTCGCCCTCGTCGTGCTCCACCTGACCTGAGGTCCGTCATGTCCACCGATCCGAAGTCCCCTGCGCCCGTCTCCGTCGCGTCGCTCGCCGGACGAGCGCTCGGCATGCTCGCCGTGCTCACACTTCTGACCGGCGTGCTCTATCCGCTGCTCGTCACTGCGGTGGCGCAGCTCGCATTCCCCGAGCGAGCCCGCGGCAGCCTGATCGCCCTTGATGACAAGGTCATCGGCTCGCGTCTCGTCGGCCAGCCGTTCGCGGAACCGAAGTACTTCTGGGGCCGCCCCTCCGCCACGAGCCCCGTGCCCTACAACGCCGGGGCCTCCGCAGCCAGCAACCTCGGACCGACGAACGATGCGCTGACGAAGGCCGCGCGGGATCGCGTCGAGGCGCTTCGTGCCGTCGATCCGGAGAACGTTGCGCCGGTCCCCATCGATCTCGTCACCGCTTCGGGCAGCGGTCTCGACCCGCACATCTCGCCCGCCGCGGCCGCCTATCAGCTCCGCCGGGTGGCACGTGCTCGCGGCTTGCCGGAGGAGCGCGTGAGGGAGCTCGTGGCCGCGCACACCGAGGGCCGCGACCTCGGTGTCCTCGGCGAGCCGCGCGTGAACGTTCTACTCCTGAACCTGGCGCTCGATCGCCTCGACCGTGGAGGCGCGTAGAGCGCGTGGGTCGTCCACGGTCATGATGACGAAGGCAAAAAGGTTCGGTTGATCGGAACCATCCTTTATGGGAAAACCAATCCGATGGAGATAAAGCTTGGAGATGCTTCCATGTTTGGGTGGTTCATTGTGGCCATTGCGGCCCTGATGTCTGTAGGTATCTATGTCGCCTACAGAAAGGGGCATGGTATTAGAATAAAGTATGTGATCTCGGTCATTGTCATGTTCATCGTGGGCGTAAAGTGGCTTTTGGAAAACTGAGAAAGCGTCCTTCAGTGTGGCATATGGGTCGTGTCGCTCATGCCTGAGCGACTAAAACTAGATGTGTGAACAAACTGGTCGCCTGGGTCGCAAACGGCAGAGCCCGAAGTGAGGCCGCCAAGCTGAGCACGTAGGTCGTTCAGGAGCGATTTCGGCGCGTGGCCGTGACCCCGAGCGAGGGGGCGTAGCTCGCATCCTTGTCGATGCCGCAGACGTACACGCCGAATGGACCGTTCCGTTGGTCGGCGCGGGCAGCGCGTCAGGAGGCTTCGAGGCTTCGGAATGATGAGGCCGCAGCGTGCTCGCGGAGGCGAGCAGGCGCGCGTACCGGACCGTGCGGAAGCGCGTCGAGCGCACAGCCGCGTCAACAGCGAGGGCGGATCGAGGTCGGCCGCCGTGTCGGGGAAACGTCGTCCTTGCTCCACGGTATGCGTCGTGCAGCGCCGACCTTTCTCGTAGCGGCGCGGAGCGCGTGATTCGACTGCGTTCGACGGAGCCGCAGGCAGCGCAGAAAGGAGCCCGGCCGTGGCCAAGGTCGTCTGTGTGCTCTATCCCGATCCCGTCGCTGGCTATCCGCCCGACTACGCGCGCGACACCATTCCGACGATCAGCCGCTACCCGAACGGGCAGACGGCTCCCACGCCGGACGGCCCGCTCGGCTTCAAGCCCGGTGAGCTGGTCGGATGCGTCTCCGGCGAGCTCGGCCTTCGTCCCTATCTCGAGCGCAATGGGCACGAGCTGCTCGTCACGAGCGACAAAGACGGTGAGAGCTCGGCGTTCGAGCGCCACCTGCCGGATGCGGACGTGGTCATCTCGCAGCCGTTCTGGCCCGTCTATCTCACGGCCGAGCGGATCGCCCGGGCGAAGAAGCTCGCGCTGGTCGTGACCGCCGGAATCGGCTCCGACCACGTCGATCTGAAGGCCGCCGCCGGGCACGGGATCACGGTCGCCGAGGTGACCTACTCCAACTCGATCAGCGTGGCCGAGCACGTCGTGATGATGGTGCTCTCGCTCGTGCGCAACTACCTTCCGTCACACCGATACGCGGTCGAAGGCGGTTGGAACATCGCCGACTGCGTCGCTCGCAGCTACGACGTGGAGGGGATGCACTTCGGCACGGTCGGCGCCGGTCGCATCGGCCTCGCGGTGCTACGTCGGCTCGCGCCGTTCGACCTCCACCTCCACTACTACGACCCGCATCGACTGATCCCGGAGCTGGAGACCGAGCTGAAGGTGACGTACCACGACTCCCCGGAGTCGCTCGTCTCCGTTTGCGACGTGGTGAACCTCCAGATGCCGCTGTATCCGTCCACCGAGCACGTGTTCAACGACGATATGTTCGCGCGGATGAAGCGCGGCAGCTATCTCGTCAACACGGCACGCGCCAAGCTGTGTGATCGCGACGCTGTCGTGCGAGCGCTCGAGTCGGGCCGTTTGGCAGGCTACGCCGGCGACGTTTGGTTCCCGCAGCCGGCGCCTGCCGACCATCCTTGGCGACGCATGCCGTTCAACGGAATGACCCCGCACATAGCCGGCACCACACTGTCGGCGCAGGCGCGCTACGCGGCGGGCACGCTGGAGATCCTCCAGGCCTTCTTCGCGGGGCAGCCGATTCGGCCGGAGTATCTGATCGTCGAAGGCGGCAAGCTCGCCGGGACGGGCGCCCGATCGTACAAGCTGACATGACGGGACGGTTGGAGCGCCGACCTCGACGTCGACTACGCGTTCATGGCGTCGGTCCTTGCAGGTGCGCGAGCAACCTGCTCGCGTCCTCGCTCGAGAGCGTGGAGAGCTCGGCGGCCAGATCGTGGCTCGCCGCCTTCGCGCGGACGCGCAGGATCGTCAGCGCGAGGCGGAGCGGAGTCGGCGCCTCGAGGATGTCGCGGAACTTGAGCTCGACGTGGAAGGTCTCGTCGATCCTCATGAGCACGTCTGCGGCGCCGAGAGAGTCTCCGCCGGCGGCGAAGAAGCTGTCGGAGAGCGCAAACGAGGGACGCCCGAGCGCCTGGGCGAAGAAGCCGGCCAGCGTGTCGAGCAGCGAAGTGGTCTGGGGAATGTCGTTCATGGTCGATCGGCCGCGTCGAGCAGGCTCCTCAGCGTTCGAGCAGTGATGGGGGCTACGTCGCCGTGGAACAGCGCATAGTGATGGGAGGGCATGTCGATCACGTCGACAGGGCGGGTCGTCTTGGGGGCCCACCCGTACGAGGGGGTGACCTCGGCGAGCTTCAGGACGAACTCCTCGTTCTCGCAGCGGAGGAGGGTGATCGTAGCGTCGAGCGGCTCCGCCGGCGCGTCGTAGCGCGCAACCGCGACGAGGTTCGCGCGGAAGACTTTGCGGAAGACGTCGAAGAGCCGCTTGTCGAGCGAGCGGAACACCCCCGCCTCCTGCAGCAGCTCGAAGATCAACTCGGCGCGCGATCGGAGCGAGCGTTGTTTGACGGCCTCGATCCGGTCGAGCGCTCCGGTCACGTCGAAGACCATCCCACGCTGCTGCGCGAGATGCGCGACCATCAGCGCCATTTGCTGATGGACGAACTTGGCGATCTCCTGGCGTGTGTACGGCAGGGCAGTGAAGACCTCGCTGTTCGCGGTGTCGCAGAGCACCAGGAGGTCCACCTCTTCGCCCGATGCCCGCAGCTCGTGTGCCATCTGGAAGGCGATCAACCCGCCCACCGACCAGCCGCCGAAGGTGTAGGGTCCCTTCGGCTGTACCTTCCGCATCTGGCGCACGTAGCCGCTCGCGAGCACGCGCAGATCGAAGAAGGGGTCGCACTCTCCATCGACCCCGGGCGGCTGGAAGGCGAAGAACGGGCGCTCGGGATCGATCATCTGGGCGACCTCGAGGAACACGCCGACAGTGCCGGAGGCCGGATGAACGCAGAAGAAGGGGCGCTTCTTCCCCGCCGGCTGGAGGCGCACGAGGCTGCCGTCGAAGGGGTCGGCGTCGCCCTTCGCCTCGGCCGGAGTCTCCTGCTGGCGTAACAGCGCGAGGAGGAGATCCTTGGTCGCGTCCGGTGCCATCAGCTCGCCCGCTTCAACTTGGCGAGGGTCTCCTCGCAGATGGCCGTCAGGTCCCCGATCGTGAGGACGGCGCCGACGGCGACCTCCTCGAAGATCGGTGCGTCGAGCGCGGTCTCGATCTCGGCGCCCAGCTGAGCGAGGTCGAGCGAGTCGAGCCCGAGGTCTCCGCGCAGCTCCTGGTCGGCCGTGACGGCCCGGGCATGCGGCCGCCGCAGACGTACGACCGCAAGCACCTTCTCGTGAACGAGCTTCTCGATGTTCATGACTACTTTTGCTCCTTCATCGGAGTGTGCTCGCCGTGGCGAGCGAACATCCGCGCGGCCTCACGAATGAGCCCGGCCTGCGTTCTGGGGATCGCGAGCAGCTTCCTCGTCTCGCACAGGGCGACCAGCCGCCGAGAGCGCTTGTCGGTTAGCGCCATCGTGAGCGTGACGACGGCACTCGGCACGAAGGGAAGGTCCTCGCCGGAGGGCGATGCGATCTTCTCGAGGCGCGCCTCGACGACGGTCTCGATGACGTCGTCGGCTCGGCAGTTCCCGAAGTAGAAGATGCGTCGCTCGAGCGTCGTACGGCATTCGACGAGCTCGCATGGGAACGCGGGCCACACGCGCTCGGTGAGGAAGACGCGCTCCGCGTGGTCCATCACGACGACGAACTGCGAGAACATCATCTGCCGACCGCGCGCGACGTCGCGCCCGGCCTCGACCGGGTAGAGGACGGGCGCGCTCGGGGCCGATGGTCCCTCCGCTTCGGCGATGATGCCTCTCGACTGGACCGCGCGGAACAGCGAGAGGAGCTCGGGCGGCGCCGCGGCGCGAGGCACGTTCTCGACGAAGGTCGGCGCGGGCATCGCCACCTCGCCCTTCAGCGTCCACGCCCCCGCCCAGCTCACGCTCGGAAGCGGAGCGCGGGCCCACGTCTCCGGCGTCTCAGGGACCTCACCGGCCCTCCCGATCACGCCGCGCACGTCGAGGAAGCTCCGCCCGAAACAACGCACGTCCGCCCCGACGCTGAGCTTCTCCCAGAGGGCGTGCGCCTCGATCGGACGCGCGATCGGAGCCCGGAGGTGCAGCGCGAAGACGCTCGGGTAGAGGGCCTCGCCGGACTTGTCGAAGATCTCGCGAGGCGTGGCGTCGGTGCCCTGGGTGAGGATGCGATAGTGCGTGTTTGCGACGAGCGTGAGCAGCGCGAACTCGTTCAGGTCGCCGAGCCCGACGTGGCTCGGGGTCAGGTCGAATGTCTCGATCATGACGAGCTCCCCCCGAGCGAGCGTGGCGGCGTGACGCCGGCAGCGACGGCGAGCGCCGTCAACGTCTCCGGGTTCGCGATGGCCGAGAGGTTGTCGAGGTTTCGCCCATTGATGACGTGCGTCGCCGCGAGCTCCATGAGCTTGCCGCTGTGCGTTCGCGGAAGAGCGGCGACGTGGAAGATGCCGCTCGGAACGTGCTGCGCCGTCGTGCGCTTGAGCACGACATTGCTCAGCCGCTGCCGGAGCTGGCGATCGAGCATGGCACCCGGTCTCAATACGACGAAGAGCCAAATCGCGACGTCATGGCCGTCTTCCTTTCCGGCGGCGAGGGCCTCGACGACCTCCGGTACGTCCTCCAGCGCGCGGTAGATCTCACCCGTCCCGACGCGGACGCCGCCCGGCTTCAGCGTGGCGTCGCTACGGCCCCAGACGATGATGCCGTCCTCCGGCGTGATCTCGATGCGGTCGCCGTGACGCCAGATGCCCGGGTACTTCGCGAAGTACGTCTCGACGTACTTGGTGTCTCCGTCGTCGTTCCAGAGGCGCAGGGGCATCGAGGGCAGGGGACGACGACACACGAGCTCACCCGCCGTGCCGATGACCGGCGCGCCCGCCTCGTCGTAGGCGCAGAGATCGACGCCGAGAGCGGGACCCTGGATCTGCCCGGCGTACACCGGACGTGTGGGGTCGCCCAGCATGAAGCAGCCGACGATGTCCGTGCCTCCGCTGATGCTCGCGAGATGAACGTCGTCCTTCACTGCCGAGTACACCCACTCGAAGCCCTCGGGTGAGAGCGGCGAGCCGGTGGACATGACGCAGCGGAGGGCGTCGAGCCCGGCGATCTCGCGCGGGCGCATGTCGATGCGCAGAGAGCTGTGGATGTGCGTCGCGCTCGTGCCGAAGTGGGTGACGCCGAGCCGGTCAGCGAGCCGCCAGAGAGCGTCGCGCGAGGGGTGGAAGAGCGTTCCGCCGAAGAGCACGATGGTCGCTTGCGACGCGAGCGCCGAGACGAGCCAGTTCCACATCATCCAGCCGGTGTTCGTCTGGAAGAAGACGACGTCCTCTTTACGGATGTCGCAGTGGATCCGGTGCTCCTTCAGATGCGTGAGGAGTGCGCCGCCGGCGCGGTGGACGATGCACTTCGGTAGCCCGGTCGTCCCCGACGTGTAGAGGATGTAGAGCGGATGATCGAAGGGGAGTGGGACGAAGCGCAGCGCGGGCTCCGCGGTCTGCACGACGTCCTTCCACGAAGGAAATGCGGAGGTGACATCGTCGCGGCCCGGAACGCACACGACGTGCTGCACGGTCGGCAGCGCTTCCACCAGCCTCTCGGCGTCGCTCCGGTGATACTTGCCGGCGCTCCAGTAGCCGTCGGTCACGAAGAACACCTTTGGGTCGACCTGCGCGAAGCGGTCGATCGTCGCCGGGGCGCCCATCGTCGGCGAGCAGCTCGTGAACACTGCGCCACGCGAGGCGCATGCGAGGAGCACGACGACCGCCTCCACGCCGTTCGAAAGGTAGGCGGCAACACGGTCGCCGGGCACGACGCCGAACCGATCCAGCACGGCCGCGGCGCGTCCGACCTCCGCCCGCAGTTCGCCGAACGTCACCGTGCGCGTCCGATGGTCGTCGTCGACGGCGATGATCGCGGTGGCGGAGTCGTCCACTCCGTCGAGGAGGTGCTGCGCGTAGTTGAGCGTTCCTCCGCGGAACCACCGCGTGCGCGGCATCGCCTCGTCACTCGTGACCTCGACCGGCGGATCGACGAAGCAGAGGCCGACGTGCTTGCAGAGGAGCGGCCAGAACTGCTCTGGGTGCGCGATCGACCAGCGGTGCAGAGCGGACGGATCTTCGAGGCTCACGCCGGCCTCGCGCGACGCGGCGGAGCGGAACGCGGCCATCGCGGTCTTCGCGATGCGCTCGGCCGTGGGAGCCCACAGCGCCCGCGCAGTCGAGACGGACGTGCTCCCGATCGCCTCCATCGCGGTCGGGCGGTCCTCATCTTCGGCGGCAGGATGTTCAGCATCTGCGCGATGGACGCGATCGACGTGAACATCGCCTCGTCGAGTCGTGCCGTCGGGGGTGCGCGGCTCCGCCATGTCCGTCCGGATGTTGCGGTCGTCGTCCATGGGCGTCGCTCCACCCGACGCAACCTGTCGACGACCTCGTCTCTTCCAACGCGTGGCGTCGAGGTCTGCGCGCGGCACGAGGGAATGCGGCAGGAGGATCGACGTGCGACGTTCGCATGTCGCGGCAGTGCGCCTGCGGTGGACTTCGTGCGGCGTGCAGGTACCTGACTCGCGCCGTGCGAGTGCGTCCCTGAGGTCGGAGCGACGGTCGCCGACAGCTCAGCGCGCGGCTGGCGTCTCGTCGTTCATGTCGACGGTCGGGACCGTGATGACCGACGGGGAGGTCGTCGGATTCGGCGCCGGCGTCGGTGCAGCGGCGCTGCGCATTCGCAGGAGAGCGACCACTCCGAAGCTGACAGCGAGGCACGCGACCAGCGCAAGGACGAGAACGAGGTTCGAGCGCCGCGGCGCCTCCGCTACCGACGTCGCGGGAGGCTGTCGAGACTCCAAGGCCGATGGAGGTAGCGGCGGAGGCAGCGAGCGGCCGAGCGTCGGCGTCGAGGCGGGAGCCTCTGCAATCATCGCTTCGAGCCTCACCTCGTCCAGATCGACCACGTCGATCTGGATCGTCGGGTTCGCTCCCATGTCGCCGAGCTTCTTCATCCCTATCGCCCCAAAGGCCATCGTCCATCTCGACGGAGTCCGCGTCCAGTCCTTGCCGGCGTTCTCATCGGAGCGTCTAGGACGAACGGAAAATTCTCCGTTGGCCTGCCTCGGTCCGACGAACGGCGCGGCTGACGAAGCCATCGGCAAGCAGCTCACGGTTCGCCGTAGCTGCGCCGGGCCGTGCGCGCGCTAACGAGGTGCGTGCGGCGCGAACACCATCCGTTGGCGCGCCAGATCGAACGTGACGGCATACGGCTCGAGGAACGTGCGGCCGACGAGCCCGTCGTGGATGATCTTCTGGAACATCGTCCGGAGGCCCGTTCGATGGATCGCGGGCGCGCCCGCCGGGTGGACGGCGACGCTGAGATCGGTGAACCAGCGCGTGAAGGCGTGCCCGGTCTCGTCGCGGCCTTCGACGACCCTCGCCTGCGCCTTGTCGATGCCGAGCGGCGCCATGAAGCGCTCGTCGAGGATGAGCGCGTCGCTGCCGGTGTCGACCTCCGCGAGGACGGCCTGCCCGGCGATCTCGAGCGGAAGGAACACCGTCAGGCTCTCGCCTTCGCGCCGGACGTCGACGTTCACCACCGTGCCACCCGCGACGCGCCTCTCGAGCGACGCCTCGTCTTCGAGCACGAGCTCGCTCTGTCGCTCGTCGAGCGTGAAGGGGCGATGAGCGAAGAATCCGAGCGACACGAAGCCCTGGATGTCCCGTGCATCGACGAACCCGTCGAGGTCGATGACTCCGACGACGACGTCGCGTTGCTCCTCGTGGCCGACGGCGAGCGATCGGACCTTGGCGAGAGGGACTGTGACCTGCTGACCGGACATACGCTTGCCGACGTACGTTCCCGCGCTCACGCACTCGAGCATCTTGCAGAGCGACTTCGAGACGAGGTTGAGCCCGATCCCGGTGTTGAAGGCGAACCGCGCGTCGAGGTAGCCGTCGAGCAACACCGGCACGCTCGGAAGATGCCGATCGTAGCGAAGCGCGAGCCGCTCCGGTCCGCGCGTCTCGGCGCGCGCAGGGGCAGGGGCGGGACCACGCCGTCCCGCATCGGTCCCGCAGCCGCTCGCCAGAGCGATCACGGCGAGCGCGAGGCCTCCTGCGCTGCGCGACGTCATCGATGTCTACATCTACACGGCTTCGATGCATGGGACGCATCCTTCGTTGCGGTCGACGAGCTCTGCCGCTGGCTGCCTTTCACGATGGGGGTGCGGTCGTTAGGATTTCGAACGATGGACGCCACCAATCGAAGCACCGTGGGGGACGTGATCCGGCGCAGCGCGCGGCGTGTGCCGAACGCGATGGCTCTGAGCTTCGACGAGCGGAGCTGGACGTACCGCCAGCTCGACGAGGCCAGCACGCGTGTCGCCGCTGCACTGCTGGCGGCGGGCCTTCGCAAGGGCGACCGCGTCGCCGCGTTCGGCAAGAACTCGGACGCGTACGTGATCCTCTGGCTCGCCGTCGTGAAGGCCGGGCTCGTCCACGTCCCCGTCAACTTCGCACTGACCGGACGAGAGCTTGCGTACATCCTTCGGCAGTCCGGGGCGCGAGCCGTCTTCACGGACCGCGCGCTCCGTGCAGCGGTCGACGAGTGCGGCGTCTCGCTCGAGATCGTCGGCTCGCTTCGGGATGGCGCGGGCGATCGCGACGTCCTCGCGTGGAGTCGGGGCGACGGCCCCGTGCCGGCGCTCGAGGTCGAAGTCGACGACGAGGACCTTGCGCAGATCCTCTACACCTCCGGCACCACGAGCGAGCCGAAGGGGGCGATGCTCACGCACCGGGCGCTCGTGTTCCACTACGCGTCCGCTGCACTGGCGGTCGACGCGCGCGCGTCGGAGCGGCAGCTCCACGCGCTGCCGCTCTACCACTCGGCGCAGATGCACGTGTTCATGATGCCGTCGCTGATGCTCGGGGCGCCGAACTGGCTGCTCGAGGCGCCCGATCCCGCGCGTGTCCTCGCGGCGATCGCGGACCACTCCATCGACGCGTTCTTCGCTGCGCCAACCGTCTGGATCGCGCTCCTCGCGTTGATCGAGAACAACGCCGGCCGCGTGCGCGACCTGCGAAAAGCGTACTACGGCGCGTCGATCATGCCGACGCCGGTGCTCGAGCGGCTGCGCGAGCTCTTGCCGGAGCTCCGTTTCTTCAACTGCTTCGGGCAGTCGGAGATCGGTCCGCTCGCGACGGTGCTTCGCCCGGAGGAGCACGAGGCGCGGCCAGCCTCGGCGGGGCGCGCGATCCCCTTCGTCGATCTACGTGTGGTCGACGACGACATGAACGACGTGAAGCCCGGCGAGGTCGGTGAGGTCGTCTACCGGTCGCCTCAGCTCTGCCTCGGCTACTGGGACAAGCCCGCCGAGACCGAGGAGGCGTTCGCGGGCGGGTGGTTCCATTCGGGTGACCTCGCCCGCATCGACGAAGAGGGGTACATCACGATCGTCGACCGCAAGAAGGACATCATCAAGAGCGGCGGCGTCGTCGTCTCCTCACGCGAGGTCGAGGAGACGCTGTTCCTGCATCCGGCGGTGCGTGAGGTCGCCGTCATCCCGGTCCCCGATCCGAAATGGATCGAGGCGGTCACCGCGGTTGTCGTGCTCCGTGAGGGGGCCGTCGTCGACGAGGTCGCGCTCGTCGAGCACGCCCGGGCACGGCTCGCGCCGTTCAAGGTCCCGAAGCGAGTCCACTTCGTCGAGGCGCTGCCGAAGAACACGGCCGGCAAGCTCTTGAAGCGCGAGCTCCGAGCCAGGTTCGGCTCAACGTGATGCCGCCTCCGAGGGCATGAGGGGCTCAACGTGCTCGAGGGCGAGAAGAGCGGAACGCGGCGCTCACTTCGGCGGCGGCGGAGCGATCCGCTTCACGTCGAGGCCGCCCGGGAACTGGTAGCTCGTGAACGCGCCATAGCCCATCGCCTGGAGACCGACCGGAAACGACGCGCTCAACGTATGAGCGCCGTTTTTGCCACGCGCGAGCGTCGTGCGCCAGACGCCGAAGCCTTCGGCGAGCAGCTCGAAGCCCGTGAGCGCTACGCCGTCGAGGACCGGGTTCGCCCTCTCCGGTCCGACGATCACCGCGTAGCTGATGTCGTAGTCGTCGGGGGTGAGGAAGAGGTAGCTCGTCCGGAACTGCTCCGTCGAGGCGAAGACCGTCTGTGACGGATCGCCCTTCGCCTTCCGGTTCGAGGCCTCGTACATCGCCGCGCCGACCATGAACGTCGCGATGCCGAACTCCTGCGTTCCGCTGACGACGAAGTCAGTCGAGACGGGACCATCGCACTGCGCGACCTCACCAGCGGAAAGCCTGTCGGGACAGCCAGCAGGCTTCGACGGCGCATAGGTGAGCTTGGTGTCGTCGCGGTTGCCGACGAAGCGGACGACGTGGAGGCCGGGAGTGCCGCTCGGACGCGTCGGCGTGGTCACGACGTATTTCTTGCCGAGGGCCTCCGCGGGCAGGACCGACTCCTCGACGTGATCGCAGGCGGGGGTGTCGGCCGGGACGTTGATGCACTGGACGCCGGAGATGACCTGAACCGGCTTGTTTGACTGGACGAGCGAGCCCGAGAGCTCGAACTGGTCGCCCTTCTCCGTCACGATCTGCGCAACGTCTCCGGCGTCGAGAGCGATCTCGATCACCTTACCGGGACCACCGGCGGCGATGCCCTGGCCGGCGAGGACTTTCGCCTTGGCGCCGAGCGCGACCTTCACCTTGGTTCCGTCTTGCGATGCCGTGATCGCGGCGTAGGAGCCGAGCAAGGGCTGCGATGTTCCTTGCGGGGTCACGTTGCTCCAGCCATGCATGCCGAGCACGCGGTAGTTTCCGGTCCAGCCGGTGCTCGGCAACAGGAGCGAAGCGTCGTTCGAGTAGCTGAAACATCCGCTCCCGGGCCCGCCGAGCTCAGGACATTCCGACCAGCTCTTGCCCGGCGGTCCTCCCTTGCCCGCATATTCGAGCGGGTTGAACTGGTAGACGACGACGGGAACGGAGCTCACCAAGTGGTATGCGCCTTTGCGCGCCAGGACCGATGACGAGAACGGCGTCGCCTGATTGACGACGACGATCCCGTCTCCCTTCAACGCGGGCACCCAGGGCAAGAACACCTTCTCGAGCGTGCCGGGGGCGACCTTCACCTCGACCGTGAAGTCGTTCGGCCCGGTGACCTTCACGTTCGCTTCCGTCTGTCCGCTGTTCGAGACGACGACCGCGAAGTCGAAGACGTCGGGAACGACGTTGCCTGTCACGGTGGGCCAGTAGTCGCATCCCACGTATGTCCGAGCCTGCGTTGCCTCGGCGCACGTGATCGGATCCCGATCGAGCTCCTTCTCCACTCCGCCATCGTTGTCGAAGCCGCCGTTTGCCTCTCCGTCGAACCCGGAGCGATCCGAGCTGCCACACGCGCCGACCGAGATCGAGGAGACGATCGAGAGAAGCGCGAGCGACGCGACGGGCCGCATGCTCCGCGTATTGCGCGGCCGCGGCGCGGGAGCAGGAACAGGAGCGGGAGAAGATGGAGTGAGGCCTGATCGAGGACGCAGGATCATGCGCATGTTGAACCGAATGGCTCCCGGATTGGACGAGACGTCAGCGCGGCGGCTCGGTCGGAGCGCACGTCGACACGCCCGCGCCCACGATATCGAGGCCGACGTTCTCCATCAGGGTCGTCGTCGTGTCCGTTGCTGGCGAGTACTTCGTGACGGTCGAGGTGTCGATGTTCCACGGGTCGTAGGGGCGCTCCGGCGTGCTGAAGAGCCACAAGTCACCACCCCACGCGGCAAACGCCCATGAGGATAGGTTTCCGATGCCGGTCTGAAAGATCTTCTGGGGCTCGCCCGTAGTCTTGTCGAGAAGAGCGACTCGTCCGCCGATGCTCAGGAACGCCCAGAGCGCTCCGGTTCCCGTTCCGCTGAGCTCGGCCCTCCCGAGCCCGCCTTTCCCAACGATGGACAGCTCGAGCGTCTTCGTGTCGAGTCGAGCGAGCGCGGCACCGACCACCCAGAGCGTCTCACCCGCGTTGACGCTGGTGTCCGTGTCGCCGTCGTTCTTCGCGAACCCCATTCCGAAGAGCCCGAACTCCGACGCGTCTCGGCGGTACCCGGAGTCGGTGCACGACATGTCCTCGAGGTTCACCTTGAAGACCCGTCCTTCCCCGTATTCGATCCAGGCAAAACCTCGCCGATCGACGGCCATGGAGTACATGCCACTGCGCGCCCCACAGTTGGGCCTGCCGAGACGTGTGAAGGTCAGCTCGATCGGGTTGAAGCGATAGATCGACTTGTCGTTCGCGGAGAGGACGTAGATCTGCTTGTTCGTGTCGGCGCACTCGACATCCGGCTCGGGAACGCTCGCTTCCTCCACGGAAGCGTCGATGAACGGAGCGGGGGGCGGAGGCGGCGCCGCATCGGGCGTCTCGTCATCGAACACCTGGCGCTCCGTCGAGCAATGGATGGCCGCGGCGGCGCTCGTGATTGCGGCTACGAACGCGAGGCAACGTTGTTTGGTCAGGAGAGTGGACATCGTCGAGGACTCCATCAGTTTGGCAAGACCACGCGGGAGGGGTTCGGGTGCGGAAGCTCATCGGCTGTTCCCGTCCCGAGCTGACCCTGCCCATTCGAACCCCAACACTCGACCGCTCCCGAGCGCAGGAGTGCACAGACCGAGGAGCCTGCGGATGCGACTCCCACGGCCGGCTCGCTGAGGCCGTCGATGCGTGTCGGTGTCCCGACGATGTCCTCCGTGGCGTTGGCCCCGAGGACCCCCGCATTGCCCTTCTTTCCCCAGCAGTAGACGCGCCCGCTTCCCATCACGGCGCACGAGTGCTCGTCGGCGACGGCGACCTGGACGGGGACGTCTTTCTCCGACTCTCCTGCAATCTTGCTGTCCGCGTCGGCAACGAAGCGAAGGTTCGAGAAGTCCGGGAGGAAGCTGGGGGGAAGTTGAAAGGTCGTAGGGGCTGGATTGAACGAGCCTCGTCCGAGCTGACCGCTCAGATTGGTGCCCCAACAGTAGACGTCGCGTCGAACGACGGCGCACGCATGCACCGTGCTCGATGCGATTCCGCGCACACCTTCAAGACCCGGCACGAGCGCAGGAACGCCGTCCGGATCGTCGGAGATGTCGCGCCCCAGGAGGAAGTCCACGAGCCTCTTGAACCGGCCCCAATCGTCGCGCCCGTACATGCCGCCCGAGCCCCACGAGAGCAGGTCACCGCTCGGCGTGATCGCGAACGTGCGCCCGACGCCGGGCACCGCCGTCGCGACCGCTTGTGCGATGAGCAGGGCCTTCGCGGGCGGCTCGATGGTGTCGCTCGTGCTGCTGCCGCGACCGAGCTCGCGGTTCGCGTTCTTTCCCCAGCACGAGAGTGATCCGTCACTCGCGGTGGCGCACGCGAAGCCCGTCCCGACCGCGATGCTCTTGGCGGCAGGTACGGCACCCACGCGTGTCGGCTGCGTGATGGGATCGGAGGAGCCTCCGCCACCGTCCGCCATGCCCGCGTTGACGAGCTCCGGGGCTCCCCAGCAGAACACGTCTCCGTTCTCTACCCGCGCGCAGGTGTTGCCGTCACCGACACTCGCGCTCGTCACACTCGCGAGGCCGCTGAGGATCCGTGGCGTCGCGGAGAACGAGTCACCGTCGACGTGGTACCCGAGCTGACCCGAGGTGTTCGACCCCCAGCAGCTCATTTTGCCATTCTGCAGGACGACGCAGAAGGAATCTCCGTGACCCGTGATGGAGAGGGCACATGGGCCTGAGCCGCATACGACCGAGGCGTCCGGAACGACGAAGTCATCGTCTGCGCCGGAGTCGAGGTTGTTCGCGTCGACGCCCGCGTCGGGGGCTGGTGCGTCGACGGTACCGCCAGCATCCGTGTCGATCGTCTCGCGATCGCCCGGCTGCTCGCTCGTCTCGCAGGCGAAGAGCAGCGTGACGAGCCCCAGGGCCACGAAGACGCCGAGGACGCTTCGCTTGGGGGTCGTGGTCGTCATCAAGGTGCACCTCCGATTGCGCGATGGAGCGCGATACCGTTTCCAACTGCCCAGATGTCGTTGGCCGAGGACCCGTGAATGGCGGCCAGATCTTTGAAGAGCGGCATTCCGTTCACGGAGATCCGAGAGGTGCTCCAATTCGTTCCGTTCCAGCGTCGAATCGCGCCGGAGGTGCCAACGGTCCAAACGTCGTCTTTCCCGCTGCCCCAAACCGCGACGGCGTTGGCAGACGAGTTGTTCGGGACGCTGCTCCATGCAGCGGATCCGTTCCCGCCCGTCTTGCGACGGTAGTTCACGGTCGGCTTCGTGATCGGCTCCGAGGCGTAGCCGAGATTCGAGATGACCCAGACGTCGTCCGAGCGTGGGGCCCAGATCCCTGCGACGAGCGTGGGCAACGATTCGTCCGTGCTCAAGCTCTCCTCCCAGGTGTAGGCGTCACCCTCGGTGAGCGGCGGTGAGCCGTGGAACACGCGTGCGACCGCAGGCGACCACCAGCTCTCCACGTGGCCGCCGATCCAGACCTCCCTGTTTTCGGTGATCGCGAACCCGTTGACGGTGAAGTCCCACCCGATGCTGAGGGGGAGCGCGGTCGTGGTCCACACCGGCTCGCCAGGTTCGTCTGCGTCCGGCAAAACGCCGTGCACCAAGTAGACACTGCTAGATGGCCATCGCGCCAGACCCCAGAGATCCCGCGGACCGGTCGAGCGAAGGAAGCTCACCGGAAAGGGAAAGGAGTAGCCCGTGAGCTCCTTCCACTGGAACGGAGCTCCCGGCGCCGTACGGGAGCCATGGACGATGCGGGTCGAGGACTCCTCGGTTCCCCAGATGTCATTCGGCCCGGTCGCCCAGAGGCCGGTCAGGCCTTCGAGGCTCACTTCGGGAGAGGAGACTACGGACCATGACGTGCCATTCCACTGGATCGCGCCGGCAGTACCGACGGCGATCGCGTCGTCGGTACTGAAGCTCCAGACGGCTCGAAGCTCGAGGTCCTGTGAAGGGAGCGGCGTGCGACACCAGTGGTCGGCGCTGCAAGCGCCAGCCTCGATTGGCGGCTCTGCGTCGGGCGCCGCGTCGGGCGCCGCGTCGGGCGCTGCGTCCGGCGACGTGCTGGAACCCGGGTCCGGAACCGCGCTGTCGGCCTCTTCGTTCGGGGGCACCGCGAGCGCGCTCCCCTCGGTACCGTCGGCCGTGCAATGCACGAGACCGGCGGCGCACACGATGGCCAAACTGAAGGTCAGCAGACTTCTCATGGCTTCCTCATCGTCGTCCCCGGCAGAACAGCGCTGCCTTTGTGAAGCAGTAGATTTTGTCCGGCTACCCAGATGTCGTCCGGGCCCGATCCCCAGATCGCGAGGAGATCGTTCGGCACGTTTTCCTCACCGGGCACCTCGACGAGCGACCACGTCGCGCCGTCCCAGTGTGCGAGCGTGCCATCGGCCCCCGCTGCCCAGACGTCGTTGGGCCCGAAGCCCGTCAGCGCGAAGACCGTGGCCCGTGTGGGCAGGTCGAGGGACGCGACGAGATACGATCCGTCCGCCTGGCGCGAGAGACGGCGGACGACGCCGCCGGCGCCGGCGACCCAGACCTCTCCGTCGCCGTTTCCCCAGACGGCGTTCAGCTCTTGCGACGTGCCGCTCTCGACCGGCGTCCAGGCCGTCGATTCACCGTTCCACCCCTCCGTACGACGCGTCTTTCCGTTCTGGCCAACGATCCAGACGCTGGCATCATTTCCCCAGATGCCGTTGAAGGAGTAGGGGAAGCCGAAGAAGTCGGGATTGTTATTGACGTCTGCCCGTGAGGGAACCCACTTGACGGTCCCGTCGCGCCAACCATCGCAGTGCCACACGGTCGGTGTCAGGGTTTGATGGGAGAGGGGGCCCACGGCCCAGATGTCGTTCGCGCTCCGTCCCCACATCGCGGTGACCAGGCTTGGCATCGGGGGGGGAGCGTCGGCGCGGGAGGCCGACCAGAGATCCGCCCCGCCCGTGTGCCAGAGCGCGTTGCCCGCGTTGAACGTCCAGACGTCGTCCGCACCGCTTCCCCAGACTCCGAACAGCGTCAACTTCGTAGCCGACGGAACGTCACGTTGGTACGCCGTGGAGCGAGTCAGCTTCGAGCCTTCCCAGTGGAGAATGAGATCAGGACTGCCGACGATCCAGACGTCGTTCGGGCCTGATCCCCAGACTCCATTGATCGAGACTTGAGTGGTTACCGGAAGCGTCACCGAACACCATTGGTCGGCCTCGCAGAAAGACGGCGGAGCGGCGTCTGGCTGTTCGGGAATGAGCGTGGCGTCCGGCACCTCCGTCCCCGCGTCGTCGGCGGCGCTTGGAGCGAGGGGATCGCCTTCTGCGCAGCTCGTCACGACATGGAGGAGCGCCGCGCCGGCCAGGATCGAGAGAAGGGAGGCACCGAACGTTCGGGGGAGGCGGTTCACTGGACAACTCCGGCATCGCAGGGCTTCGTGAGGCATTTGCCGCCGGCGCACGGCTGACCATTCGCGAGATCGCATTGATTCCCGCAGGCGCCGCAGTTGCGTGGATCGACCATGAGATCGATCTCGCAGCCGTTGTCGATGCGGCCGTCGCAGTTGCCGTAGCCGGCCGCGCACTCATACGTGCAGCGTCCGAGCACGCAGGCGGGAGCGCCCGAGGGCGGGCTGCCGGCGTATCCGCCGACTGGCGGTATGAGCCCCTTGCAGTCGTTCCCGCATGCGCCGCAGTTGTTCGGGTCGGTCTGGAGGTCCGTGCACCCGGAGCCGCCGCAGTAGGTGCCTCCCGGATCGGTGACCGGGTCGCAAAGGCACTTCCCTGCGGCGCAGACCTGTCCAGGGGCACAGGCGTTGCCGCACGCGCCGCAATTCAGCTTGTCGTTGGCCACCCGAGTTTCGCAGCCGTCTCCACAGAAGTCGTTGTTGCAATCGGCGAAGCCGGAAGCGCAGTGTTGCCCGCACTGCGAATCTTTGCAGTTGAACGCGCTGTTCGGAGGAACAGCCCCTCCGCACGCCCCCGCGCCCGGCGCGTCCTCGGAACAATCGTGTCCGCAAGCCCCGCAATTGGCGGAGTCGGTCGAGAGGCGCACGCACTCGCCGTTGCACGCCGAATATCCCTTTGGACATCCGCACTGGCCCTGGAAGCAGGGCTCGCCGGCAGCGCACTGCGTCCCGCAAGTGCCGCAGTTTGCTGGGTCGAAGAGGAGCTTGGCCTCACAGCCATCGTCGACGAAGCCGTTGCAATCACCGGTGCCCTCTTCACAAATCAGCTGGCACGTGCCCTTCATGCAGAAGAAGGACCCATTGATGCCCGAGGTGTACGGTGGGCACGCGTTGCCGCACGAGCCGCAATGAAGAGAATCCTTGTCCAGGTTCGTCGTGCAAACTCCCGGAACGCCAGGGCAGGTCGCGTAGGGGGCAGGGCAATCGGTCGCGACGCAGAGGTGCTGCGAAGGGTCGTCGATGCTCGCGTCCGGGGTGGACGGCTCGAACGTTTGGCCCGAACCGGGATTGGGGTCCGGCGCAGACTCCGGGCCGAGCGATGCGGAGTTCGCACAAGCTACGACGGCTGCGAACAAGGATAGAATCGAGCCGAAGACGATACGCTTCATTGGATGGTCCCTCATCGGAGATCAGCGGCCGACGCGGCACGGATACGGTCGCGAACAGCTTGAACACGCCGGGCGTAAGAGCCTTCGACGTGGCGCACCAGAAACGCTTGGGCGAGTCGATCCGCGTCGGCGGTGCGGCCAGCTCGCTCGAGCGCCTCGATCCGCAGAACATCGGCGTCGAGGGCGAACGCGGCCGGGGAGAAGTCTCGAGCATGGGCGTCGAGCAAGCCGAGGGCGCGTGTCGGATCTCCGCTCGCCACTGCACGGCGAGCCTCATCGACGAGCAACGTCTCTCGCGTGAGAGCGTCGTCGTACGCGCGATCGCGTGGAAGGCTCTCGGCTCGGGCGTGCTCGGGAGCGCGTGGGGCGTGCTCGGGAGCGCGTCGGGCGCTCGGGACGGCAGTCGCGCGCTCGGGCCGAGCGTTCGGCAACGCGTTCGGCGTGATCGTGGGGGCCGGCGTCTCGGCGACGTGCGGTGAAGGCGCCGAGCTCGGAGGAGCGACGTGCTCACCCGAGACGGTCGCGCCCCCATGAGCATTCTCCGCCGCGCTCTCGTTCGAGGGCGCCGTCGCGCCCGTTCGCGCGTCATCCGTCGCGTCGCTCGACCCCCACGACACGGCGATCACCGCACTGCCCGCTCCCAACGTCGCGGCGAGCACGAGCCCCGCGAGCATTCCGGAGGGGGCGCTCGCGCTCGTCGACGCCGGGCCTCGCGGGCCGCCCGGGGGTGTGGGCGAGAGACCGAGCGCGGCCATGGCGCGATCGCGAGCGCCGGGCGGCGGCAGCTCCTCGTCCGCCGCGGAACCCAGGAGCGCGCGCTCGAACTCGTCTGCATCCTCGCGCAGGAGCGGTTTCAACGACTCAGACATCCGAACCTCCACTCCGTCGCAGTCGTGCAGCGATCGTCCGAAACTGCTCACGTGCGCGCCGTAGCCGTGACGTGGCCGTCCCGACAGGGATCCCGAGCACGGCGGAGATCTCCACCAGCGTCATCTCTTCGAGCTCGAACAAGACGAAGACGACGCGCAGATCGTCGGAGAGGGCGCCGAGCACGCGCTCGAGCAGGGCGCGTGCTTCCTTCTTCTCGATGAGACCGTCAGCGGTCACTGCGGCGTCCAGGGGCTCGCCGACGCTGTCCTGGGAGACCTCGCGGCGCCGCCCACGCGACCGGCGGGCGTTCGATGCCACCCGAAGGACGATGCCGAACAGGTAGCGGCGCTCGTCCTCGCGCTCGATCTGGTCGAGCTTCTTCGAGACGATGACGAACACCTGCTGCGCGGCGTCTTCGGTGTTCTCGGCCTCGACGCCGAATCGGCGTAGCGACCGCCAGACGAAGTCGTACTCCTGCTCGAAAAGACGTCGCAAGCGAGCATGCGCGTCGCGTGCGTCGGTGGTCAGCTCGGACTCCGTTGGACGGGTGGGGCAATGGACTCGAGCCGTGACCACGTCGTACCTCCGACGCATACGATGTCCGGCTCAACGGCGATCGATCACTGGATCGTCGATCGGGATCTCACTCACCCTCCCGACTGGAAGAGGTGGCTCACGAGGGTCATTCCGATGAAGGGGTACGCGAGGGGCGCTTCGTAGTGGAGCCTTGCGGGCTCGAAAAAGAACCGGTCCCGGAGCACTGGAATCGACAAGCCGGCCTCGAGCTCGAGCCCGAGCCTCCAGCCGAGGTCGATGCCGAGCACAGCCGTAGGACCTGCAGCGATCCAGAGAAGGCGCCGTTCGGGGCCTCCCGGACGAGCTACCGTGGCATCGAGCGCCCCGACCGACGTGCTGGCGCAAAGGCTGATGTGCTGCCGCTGGAGCCACTCCGGAGCGCCGCAGAGCGACGCGCGGCCGGTGGTCCACACCAGATCGACTCGATCGGAGGGAGTCGGCACCGTGACGTGCGCGCTTCGCGCGATCGCTGCACGCACGCGTGGGTAGAGCACCGTCCCGATGCTCAGCTCGAGCATGGCCGAACGCTCCAAGACGACTCCTTCGTAGCCCTGGAGTGTGAGACCGACGCCTCCGCGGAGCCCGATCGCCGGCTCGACGTCGTTTCTTGGTGGCGCAGGGGTGGGGGGCGGCGTGGTGGGGGCCGGCGTGGTGGGACGCGGCGCCGGAGCCGCCGAATGTTCTTCCGGCGGTGCAGGCAGTCTTGGCGGGCGACGCTCGGCATGGGGATCCAGCGCCACGACGAGCATCACGGCGAACGCCGTGATGACGGCCTCGCACGTCGATGCCGACACGGAGCGCTCCGTGCGGCCCGCTCCCTCGTCGACCGTGAGCTCACCGAGCAGCTCGTCGCCTTCACGCCGGACGACGAGGCGAACGAATGCGTCGGCGTCGGTCGTCACGCGCATGATGCGGTCGGTGCGCGCGACGACGCGCTCGAACAGCGGTGCCGTGGCAGCGCACTCCTCGGGTAGGCTCTCGCTCAGCGTCACGCGGATGGGACGGATGGACGCGTGCTCATCCGTCTCGGGTGCTGCTCGGCTCGTGGGCGCCCAAGCGAGCGACGCAACGAAAAGCAGTCCGATACGCCGCCGTGCCCGCACTGCCGCCGTCGACAGTAGCATCCGACGCAGCGTCACGAAAGCCATCCGCTGCCGCGCTCACCGGGACGATGAGAAGGCGTAGCACGCTCCGGTGCTCGCGCTCTCTGCGGGCTCATGATGTCTCGGCCTCGGCCGGACGAGCTTCGCGGGCGCTCGTCCGCGCGCAGCGATCCGTTCTTGCTGCAAGGAGCACGCGGACCTTCATGAGCTGTACCGTGTCAGGCACCGGTGCGCCGCTCGCGTGCAGCCTGGCGGCGCCTCAGCTGCCATGGAGGACGAAGGTCGTGACGCTCATCGGCGCCATCGAGTAGTCGAACGCGTTGTCGGTGATCGTCGTGTCGATGGCGAGTGTCGCAGCGCGCTGGCGAGTCGCCTCGTCGTCAGGTGCCGAAGGTCGCGCGCGTGTACCGCTCGAGCGCCGCGAGGATCGCGTCGGCAAGGGGCTCGATCGCCGCCGCGTGGGCGTCGAGCCATCCTTCGGGGCCGGCGCCCTGGATGCGGTCGTCCCACGTCGCGCCGCTCGGCCCCGCCTGGTCGAAGCGCATCGCGATCGCGCGGAGGCGCTCGGCTGGACGGGGGAGATCGAGCGCGTCGAGCGCGTCGGCGGTCGCGCGGAGCTCGAGCCAGGCCGCGGGCTCTCCTTCCGCCGGGCTCACGTTGTAGAGGAACGCCGAGAGCCCGCCGCCTTCGAGCTCCATCGCGAGGATGTAGGCGCGCACGATGGTGGCCTCCGCAGCGGAGCGTTCCGGGGCGGGCTTCGCGAGCAGGGCCGTCCACGTTTCCCAAGGGGTCATGTCGCCCTTCTCTAGCTCGCCTTGCCGCCGGGGCCCACGAAGGTCGCATGGTACCGGGTGCAAGATCTGCCGTTCCGGGGCCCGGAGTGAAGAAGACTGCACTTCGAGCGCATCTCTCTCCCTCACGGTGATGTCGAAGAGCGTCTCTGTACGTCCTCGACGTCCACGGAATACGATGCTGCGAATGCTTCGCCGAAGCGCTTGTTCGAACGAGGGATTCGAATTTGCATGAGGCTCACAGCGTGAAGCATCGCGTTTCGTTCGCACTCATTGCCCGAGGAGCTGGTCACCGGCTCGTACTCGCGCTCGGCGCAGTCTTGCTGCTTCTCGCAGCGGGCTGCAGCAAGGCCTCCCATGACGAGCGAGAAGCGGGGACCTCTTCGCGCTCGACCCCGGTCTGTGCGATCCAGGACTGCGAGTCCCACGTCGTCATCGACAACGGATGCACGTCCGATGGCCGATGCCTCTCGTGCATCAACACATGTCCCGAGACGCCCGTGAGCATCTCACCTCCTGCCGCGAGCGGCGCACTCGAGGTACCGCCGGGAGACGGCGGTACCTCGACGTCCGGCTCGACACACGCCGTGACGACCGCACGGGACGCGATTCGGCGTGCCGTCGGACCGGCGAATGCGGCGCTCGACGCGGCGTACGCGCGTCGGAGACCGGCCGAACGCCAACCCCATCCTGGACCATGGGTCACCGAGGATGGCGCAAAGGTCACGGGCGACGCTGCTCGTGGCTTCAGGGTACGCTGGTCGCACTCCCCTCCCGCGGGCTTCGCCTACGAAGCAGCCGTGACCGTGAGCGCGGCTGGGGACGCTCGTGTCGAGCTCGCGAAGGCGAGCTTTGCTTCGAAGTGAAGGGGCAGACTGATGGCCGTCATCGGAACGAATTGCGCGTTGTGTGGCCTCCCCGTTCAGCACGATCACCTCGTGCCCGGGACGTCCTGGATCTACCGAGGCTCGCGCCCGAGCCACGAACCCGGAGGTACGTTGAGCTTCACTCCGGAGCACGCGTGGCTCGAGGACGCCGTGGGGTTGCGGCGTGGTGGAAACGGTCCCGGACGCCTGCGCGGTCGTGTGGAGGACGGGTATCTGAGCGATCGCGATAGCGGTCATCGCGGCTCCGTCGTGGACTCGGAGGAGTATGTGCCGTTCCACGAAGCATGTTGGCGAGCGATGGGAGCTCCCGAGCTCGCGAGCGACGCCGCGGCCGGCGACGGTATCTTCCAGAACGCGCTCCTCGAGACGTATCACGGACAGCTCTTCGAGCTTCCGCAGCTCGTGGCCGATGGCAAGGGGTGGATGCTCCTCGACCCGGATGGCTCGTCACCGGACGCACGACGGAGTCGGGAACGCATCGATGATCTGGTCGCGGCCGCACGGCGCGCGGTTCCGATCGGCACACGGGTGGCTCCCTCCGTCGAGGCCATGTTGCGATCGGGGCGCAGCTGGACCACGTCCGTCAGCTTCGACGACGAAGATCGTCGCACCGGAATCGTTCGCTTCCGGCAGATGCCGTGGCCGTTTGCCCCGACGGGAGAGTGGGTGTTCGACTTGCGCGCCTACGCCTCTCTCGTCTGCTTCATCAAGGACTACGACGGCGACGAAGTCGGTCTGCCGTCGCCCGATGTCCTCGATCTCCTCGAGCGCTTCGAGCGACGAATGAAGGACGCAGTCGAGGAAGGAGAAGTGGCGGTGCTCGTCGCCACGTGCATTCGTCGCGGGCAGGCCGAGTACTACGTTTACGCTCGAGACGAGCAGGCCACGGTGGCTCGGATCGATGCTCTGGCCGAGCGCGACGCTCCGAAGCCCGGTGACTTCGACAACTCGCCGGATCCCGAGTGGCGAATCTTCTTCGAGGACGTCGACCCGCGGCGCCACCGATGAGCGAGCGACGGCGCCGGTCGAGCGGCGATGAGCATCCAGCCTGCGACAGGCGCATCAGTTTGGCCGTCCTGGCCGCATGAATTCCAGACGGGCCCGTTCGACCTTGGCCCGCACGAAGCAGCCCTCGGCGTGGTCGTTGATCAGCCCCATCGCCTGCATGAAGGCGTAGACCGTGGTCGGGCCGACGAACTTCCAGCCGCGCGTCTTCAGCTCCTTCGAGAGGGCGATCGCTTCGACGGACGTGGACACCGTTTGCGGTCTGGCAAGCGTTCGTGCGTCAGGTTCGTAGCGCCAGACGAAGGCCGCCAGGGATCCTTCTTGCCTCACGAGCTCACGCGCCCGCTGCGCGTTGTTGATCACCGCCTCGATCTTGCCGCGATGGCGAACGATTCCCTCGTCCCCGAGGAGGCGTTCGACGTCACGGCTCGTGAATCGCGCGACCCTGTCGAAGTCGAAGCCACGAAACGCCGCACGGAAGTTCTCGCGCTTCGACAGAATGGTTCGCCAGCTCAGGCCCGACTGAAAGCCCTCCAGGCAGAGCTTCTCGAACAACCGGTGGTCGTCCGTGACCGGCATCCCCCATTCCGTGTCGTGATATTCGAGAAAGTCTGGAGCCGCGTAGCTCCAAGGGCACCGCGGCTTTCCGTCCGACCCTGGCATCGTCGAGATCATCGCGGAGCTCTACAACGCGAGCAGGAACGCGAGGCGAGGATCCGCCTTGGACGGGGAAACCTCGAGTAGCTCGGCTTTCACGACGTCCTGCGCGACGAATGGGTCTGCTTGGACCCTCGCCTCCAGCTCGGCGCGCGTCGTGTTGTGCGCGATGACGACGCCCCCAAGAGTGGGCTGAAGGCTGCCGACGAGCATGAAGACGCCTTCATCGAACCCGCGCTTGATCCATTCGTTGTGGCCCGCCATGAGCTCGGCTGCCCGACTCTTGTTGTTCGAAAATCTCAGAAGTACGACGTGCATGGTTCCGCTCTCCTATGGCCGCTTCCGTGGAGGAAGCTTGGGAAGGCGGCTCGGGATGGTGACGCCACGTGCGACGGCTGGTCGAGAACCTACGCGTTCGAACCATTCGTCGAGGTTCGTGTGCTGGGTGAAATCGAAGCCGGCCCGCTTCGCCGCGAAGTACCAACCGTAGAACGCGATATCGACGATCGAGTACTCGGACCCGAGGAAGTAGCTTCGTCCGGACAGCAGGTGATCGACCAACTCGTCGATGATCTCCCCTTGCTCCTCGTAGCGACGAATTCCGTACGGAACCGTCTCTGCCGAAAAGACCGAGAAGTGCATCCGCTGTCCGAACATCGGTCCCTGAAGCGATGCCTGTAGAAACAAAAGTTCGATCGCGCGCATGCGCTCCTTCCCGGATGGCGGCACGAGGCGTCCCACCTTGTCAGCCAGGTAGAGCAAGATCGCATCCGACTCCGTCAGAATGAGATCGGCCTCGCGATCCCGAATGACCGGAATCTTCCCCGTCGGGTTGATGGCTAGAAATTCCGGTGACTGCCCTTCGCCCGCGAACACGTTCACGGTGCGGACCTCGTAGGGGAGCCCTAACTCCTCGAGCGCGATTGCGACCTTGTGACCATTGGTGGAACCAAACGTGAAGAACTCGAGCACGGTGTTTTCCTTTCGTCCGTGCCACCCATCGTAATGGTGGCAGACGAGACGAACAGGCCCGCCACGCTCTAAGTCATGTCCGTTCGTCTCACCGCACGAGCTGCGCGTGTGCGTTCAGCTCCGCGCGCCTCGAGCTGCTCGCGAGCCTGCGACCGGAAGCGACCCGGCGCACTCCCGTGGCTTCGCCGGAAAGCTTTCGAGAAGGCAGCCGCCGTCTCGTAGCCCACGCGGGAGGCAATTTCGTCGAGGGAGACGTCCGTCTCGCACAGCAGTTTGGTTGCTATACACATGCGCCAGCGTGTCAGGTACGCGACGGGGGCGTCGCCTACGAGCTCGCCGAATCGGCGAGCAAACGTGGCTCGAGACTGGGCAACTTCTCGCGCGAGCCTCTCGACGGACCACGGCGCTTGCGGTCGCTCGTGAATGAGGGACAAGGCCTTCGCGATCGCCGGATCCCGGAGCGCGCCGAACCATCCCCCAGCACCGACCGGCTGCCCTTCGAGCCACGCTCGTACGACGAAGACGAGCAGGCTATCGACGAGCCGAGGGATCACGAGCTCCGTACCACTTCCGGCGTCGATCGCTTCGTGGCGGAGAAGTTGGAGAAGGAGCTGAAGTTGGACATGGCGCTCCGCCTCGTGGGCCGACAGGTGAATCAGCGGCGGAAGCAGCGAGGTAAGCGGATGCGGTCCCACGTGTTGGAACAGATATTTGGCGCAAAGCACGACGGTCGTTTCGTGCGCACGCGACTTCGGCAGCGATGCCAGGCGGCGCGGCATCGCCTCGAGCACCTTCTTGTGGGGCGCGGGTTTCGTCTTCTGACTATCGCAGAGGGAGTGCCCGACTCCGCCCCGGATCAACAGCACGTCGCCTGCGCCCACCTGAATCTGCCGACGCTCCAGCGACGTGCGGAGCCAACACGAGCCGCGTTGAACGACATGCACATGTGCCTCCGCGATGGGATCGATCTCGAGCCCCCAGGGAGGTACGAGCTCGGCCTGAGCGATCACAGTCGCCCCCATTCGAGTTACGGAAAGTACGTCAGCCAGAACGTCCATCACGCGTGCGGCCCATCGTATCGTCGCTCATGACGCTTGGACATGGGAGTACATCGGTCCGGTCGCCGAGGGCTTCCTCCGCTTCGCGCTCGACGGCGTGTTCAAGTACCAAAACGTCCGCTGCACGTACGATTGGGACATCAAGAATCCCGGTCCTGCGTCGATCGACTACGAGTTCACCTGGGATTGACGCTCGCGCCGTTGCAGGTTGGTTCCTCCTGAACCACTGCTGAGCGAGCGCCTGGCACGGGGCACCTCCGTCGGCAACGCGCTCGGCCGGCGTGCTCACTCCTTCGTCCAGGCCTCGCTCTTCTCCCAGAGCTCCTCCGCGAGCGCAGCGTCGTTCGCGAGGCTGCTCCCTCGCTTCTCCCGGCAGTCTTCGTCGTAGTAGCGGCCGTCGTGCTCGGCCACTTCGGGAGAGGTCGCGCAGTAGATGGAGCTGCGAGCGCCTTCCTCGTTCGACTTCATGAACAGCTTGATCACCGGACCGACGATGCTCGGCAGCGAGCGCCACAGGTCGGACGCGATGACGCCGGGGTGGACCGCGTAGCTCTTCACGCCGTCGCCTGCGCGGCCGCGTGCGAGCTCCTTCGTGAAGAGCACGTTGCACAGCTTGCTCGATGCGTACTCCGGCCAGCCGGTCCTGCTCTTCGTCGGCTCGCGGAGCCGATCGAACGGGACGCCCGCAGCGCGGTAGTGCGCCTTGCTCGCGACGTTCACGATCCGCGCGGGCGCGGACTCGCGCAGGCGAGGCAAGAGGAGCGTGGTGAAGAGGAAGTGGCCGAGATGGTTCGTGCCGAACGCGAGCTCGAAGCCGTCCTTCGTCTTCCCTCGGGCGCTTGCGACGCCGGCGTTGTTGATGAGGACGTGGAGCGGCTCGCCGCGATCGAGCAGCGATTGCGCTGCGGCGCGGACGGACGCGAGGTCGCCGAGATCGAGCTCGAGGAACTCCGCGGTGCCGCCCGCTGCCGCGATTGCGTCGAGCACGGGACGGGTCTTCTCTTCCGACCGGCAGGCGAGCGTCACCTTCGCACCGCGTTTCGCGAGCGTCTCCGCGGTGATGCGACCGATGCCCGTGTTGGCTCCGGTCACGACGATGTTGCGGCCCTTCAGACTCGAGTCACCGATGCTCATCGCGTGATGTTGTACACCTCGTCGTCGCGCACAGGCCGGCGTCTTTTGTCGCGGCCGGCGAGGCTGGTCAGGCGCTTCGAGCCGGGTGTAGGCTCCGCGCGTGGTGAAGCTCCCTCGATCTCCGCTCGACGACGATGACTTCGAGGCCCCGACGCTGAAGCGGAACATCCCCGCCGAGCTTCGGGACGCGAGCGAGGAGCGCGCGCCGGCCGCCGTCCACGCGTTCGGCGATGTCACGACCAAGCTGCATCCGGCGGAGATCGCGGCGCTCCTCGAGAAGGAGCGCGCGAAGAGCGGGATGCGTCCGGCCGTGTCCGAGGAGGAGGTCGAGCGCTTCGCGCGTCGTGAGATCCGCGAGACGATCCCGGCGCCGCCCGAGCTCTCGCAGATCGCCGACGAGGTCGCGAACCTCGACGCCGACGACGGACGCTGATATCGCCGGACCTGATGCGACGCGCGCTCGCGGTCACGCTCACGCTTTTTGCGCTCGTCTTCGCTCTGGCACTGAGCCGGTATTCGCCGCCCGCACCAGTGCCGGCCGACGCACCGTCCCTGCGGTTCTCGGCGATGCGCGCACGCGAGGTGCAAGCGCGGCTCGTCTCCGACGGTGCCACGCGCTTCGTCGGTACGGAAGGCAACGCACGCGGGCGTGCGGTGATCGCCGCCGAGCTCGAGAAGATCGGCTGGGTGGTCGAGACCCAGAGCGCGTGGTCGTGCAGCCATCACGGGACGTGCGCGCCGATCGCGAACGTCGTCGCGTACCTCTCGGGACGCGAGCCTGCGCTTCCGGGCGTGCTCATCACCGCGCATCACGACTCCGTTCCGGTGAGCCCGGGCGCGAGCGATGACGGGCTCGGCACCGTCACGCTCATCGAGACGGCGCGCGCGCTCGCGCAAGGTCCGCGTCCGCGCCGGACGGTCGTCGCGGTGTTCACGGACGCCGAGGAGGCGGGCCTCCTCGGCGCGGAGGCGTTCGTCCGCGGTCACCCGCTCGCCGGCACGGTGCGGGCGACCGTCAACATCGACTCCCGCGGCAGCCACGGTCCGTCGCAGATGTTCGAGACGAGCCGCGGCAACGCATGGCTCGTCGCGCTCATGGCGGATCATCTCGAGAGGCCCGTGACGACCTCGCTCTTCTACGAGGTCTACAAGCGGATGCCGAACGACACCGACTTCAGCGTCACGAAGACGATCGCGTCCGGTGTGAACTTCGCGAACCTCGCCGGCATCGAGCACTACCACACGCCGCTCGACGCGCTCGACGTGTCGAGCCCGCGCACGCTGCAACATCACGGCGACCACGCGCTTGCGATGACGCGCGCGCTCGCGGAGTCCGATCTCGCTCCGGGCGCAGCGGTGCAGGGCGATGCGGTTTGGTTCGACGTGCTCGCGTTCGGTCTCGTGCGCTGGCCGGAGCGCTGGACGATGCTCCTCGCGCTCGTCGCGATCTCGCTCGTCGTGGGGCATGCGATCCGCGGGCGGGCGCTCGATCGAGGGCTCGTCGTGTTCTTCGCGTCGCTCGTGCCCGGGATCCTCGCGGCGATCCTTGCGGGCTTCGCGCTGGGGAACACCGGTGCGCTCCCCGCGTTCTGGGTCGCGCAGCCGTATCCGGCGCTCGTCGCGATCCACACGAGCGCGGCTGCGGCGGTGCTCGCTGTCAGTCTGCTTCTCGCGCGCCGGTCGACGCCGCGCGCCCTCTGGGCCGGCACGTGGATCGGCTGGGGAGCGCTCGGCGTGGTCACCGCGGCGATCGCGCCCGGGATGAGCTACCTCTTCGTCGTTCCGACGCTGGTGGCGGCGATCGCGGGATGGCTTCCGCTCGCGGGCGCCTGCGTGGCACCAGCCGTCGCCGCAGCGATGCTCGTCTTCGCGCTCGCCACCAGCCTCTACGAAGCGCTCGGGTTCGCGGTCGCTCCGCTCCTTGCGTTGCCGACGCTCCTCCTCACGACCACGCTCGCGCCGATGCTCGTGGACGTGCCCGCGCGAGTCGGGCGGCGTGTTCCGGCGGCGCTCGCGGCGATCGCTCTCGTCGCGTCGGGCGTCGCGCTCGTCGTACCGAAGTTCACCGCCACCGTCCCGCAACGCGCGAACGTCGTCTTCCGTCAGGACGACGGCTCCGCTCGCGTGTTCGTCGACACGACCTGGGGCCCGTCCACGTGGGGGGCGCCGCCACCGTCGATGCTCGACGCGATCGGCGGATCGGTCCGGAAGGACTCCGCCCTTCCATGGACGATCCCGACGCCCTTCGCGGACGTACCGCGCGTCGAGCTCGCGGCGCCCTCGTCCGAGGTGCTCTCGGTCGAGGACGACGGTAAACGACACCGAGTCCGCGCGCGCCTCCGGTCTCCACGCGGAGCGTCGTCGCTCGCGATCGTGCTTCCGCTCGGACGGCACGTCGAGGTGAAGGTCGAAGGCCGCTTCGCGATCCCGCGTCCGATCCTGAGCGGCTCGTTGGTCGGCCTGCTCGCCGTCCCGGCCGAGGGCGTGGTCGTCGAGCTCGACTCGCCGTCGTCGGGGCCCATCGCATTCACTCTCCTCGATCGCTCCTATTCCCTTCCTCCCGGCACGAAGGCCGAGGCGGCGGCGGCCGCGCGTCCGAAGAACGCGACGCCGTTCCAGGACGGCGATGTGACCGTGGTCACGACGGCGCTGTCGCTTTGAGGCAGTAAGCTGAGCTACCGTTCCAGGTGGAGGTTCTCATGCTCAACAGGAGCGTTGCGCTCGCAGTCATGGTCACCCTTGCCGGAGCCGTTTGTTGGGCAGGCTGCTCGGGCGACGCCGGCTCGGCGCCCGGCGCAGTGGTCGATCCCGATGCGGGCACCCCGAACGGAAACGACGCGGGCGCCGAGGACTCCGGCGGGGACCCCGTCGACTCGGGCACCCCGGAGGACAGCGGCCCGGCTGCCACCGTCGACATCACCTATGGCACGTGCCCCACGTTCACGAAGTGCGGTGGCGACATCGTCGGCTCCTGGAAGGTGACGGGCGGCTGCGTCAGCAGCGATGTGTTCGCCGAGGCGAAGGCGCAGTGCGATGGCCTCCAGGAGAGCGACGTCGTCATCAAAGCGAGCGGCACGGTGGTCGCGACCGCGACCAAGGTACAGCGCACCACGACGCTCACGCTCTCGGGGAAGGTGGCCGTCCCGAAGTCGTGTGCACAGGGCGTGAGCAACTGCGCCTTCATCGGGGCCGCGTTGCAGTCGGGAGCGATCCCCGGAGCGCCGAAGTTCGACACCGCGACGTGCACGGACGGTGGCGCGCTCTGCAACTGCACGGTCGCCACGACGGTCGACGAGAAGAAGGACGACGCGTACACGGCGGCGGACGGCGTGGTGACGACGACGGACCCGACGCGGACCTACGACTACTGCGTCGACGGGAACAAGATGACGTACAAGGAGACGACGCCGCCGGCGCAGGGCGCGTTCGCACTCCCGGTCATCGTCGAGGTCGGGAAGTAGCGCTCTGAGATGGCTCGTGCTCGCGGCCACGCTGCGAGCACGAGGGCCGAGCTCGGAACGCTCGAAGCGTGCGGACGTGCGGGCCACCGAAGCACGAGCGTCCGCGATGAGTTGGCGCTCGCGCAGGGCCCGTGCGTGGCCTGGCACTTCGGATGCCTCATGGGACGACCGTGGGATCCGGTGCGATCAGCAAGGGCTCGGAGGCTCGCACGCCTCGAGCGCGCCCGCAGGCGCGAGATGCCGGCGGTGACGTCGACGTCGAGGCGCGGATGCGCCGCCTCGCGGACGAGATCCGGCGTCACGATCATCTCTACTACGTCCTCGATCGCCCCGAGATCAGCGACGAGCAGTACGACGAGCTCTTCAGAGAGCTACGCGAGCTCGAGCTCGCGCGTCCCGATCTGGTCGCGCCCGATTCGCCGACGCAGCGGGTAGGTGGAGCGGCCGTATCGACGCTGCCGTCGGTCGTGCACCTGGCGCCGATGTTGAGCCTCGAGTCGGTCACGCGTCCCGACGAGGTAGGGGCCTTCCTCTCGCGCGCGGCCGGATCCACCCGCGCGTCGCGAGGACACGTTCCGTCGCAGCTCAGGCTCGTCGCGGAGCCGAAGCTCGATGGGGTGTCGATCGAGGTCGTCTACGACGACGGTAGCCTGGTCCGCGCGTCGACCCGAGGTGACGGCATCCACGGCGAGGACGTCACCGCGAACGTGAAGACGATCCGTGCCGTTCCGCTCCGGCTGCGCAACGCGCCCTGTCCGGTCCCGCGCCGCCTCGCCGTGCGCGGTGAGGTCCTCATGACGAAGGACGCGTTTCGCCGGCTCGCGAGCCACGCGGCGCCCGGCGAAGCGACGTTCGCGAACCCGCGGAATGCCGCTGCCGGTTCGCTGAGGCAGCTCGACCCGCGGGTCACCGCCTCGCGCCGCCTCAACGTCCTCTTCTACGACGTGCTCGCGTCCGCCGGCGGCACGCCGCTCGCGACCCACGAGGCCGAGCTCGACGCGATGCGCGCGTGGGGCCTACCCGTGAGCGACGAGATCGAGGAGGTCGAATCGCTCGACGGCGCTCTCGCGTATCACGACGCGATGGAGGCGCGGCGCGAGGCGCTTCCGTTCGAGGTCGACGGAGTCGTGCTCAAGCTGGACGAGACTGCAGCGCGAGAGCGGCTCGGTACGACGGCTCGTCATCCTCGCTGGGCGCTGGCCTACAAGTTCGCTCCGCGCGAGGCGACCACGACCGTGCGCGACATCATCGTCCAGGTCGGGCGCACGGGAACGCTGACACCGGTCGCCGTTCTCGATCCGGTCTCGATCGGCGGGGTGACCGTCGGTCGGGCGACGCTGCACAACGCGGACGAGATCTCGCGCAAGGACGTCCGTGTCGGTGACACCGTGCGGGTACTGCGGGCGGGGGACGTCATCCCCGAGATCGTCGCGCGTGTCCCTCGAGCGGGAGAGCATCGACGCCAGCCGTTCGAGATGCCGGAGCGCTGTCCTTCCTGCGGAGCGCGCGTTCGACGCGAAGGTGCCTTCGATCGCTGTCCGGCGGGGCTTTCGTGCCGGGCCCAGCTCGCCTCCGCGATCAAGCACTTCGGCTCCCGCGATGCCCTCGACATCGGGGGCCTCGGACAGCAGAACGCCGAGCTCCTCGTCGACTGCGGCCTCGTGAAGGACGTGGCCGACGTCCTCGGGCTTCGCGAGAGCGACCTCGTGCGTCTCGAGCGCTTTGCGGCGCTCTCCGCGCGGAACCTCGTGACGGCGATCGAGCGAGCAAAGCATACCGAGCTCGCGCGCTTCCTCTATGCGCTCGGCATTCCGGGGATCGGCAAGACATCGGCGCGCGATCTCGCTGCGGCCTTCGGCGATCTCGACGCGATCATGCATGCGACGGAGGCGGATCTCGTGCGCGAAGGAATGGGCCCGGTCGCCGCGCTGTCCGTCGCGACGTTCTTCCGGGAGCGGCGGAACCGGGCCGTCGTTCGTGAGTGTCTCGCTCGCGGCCTGACCCTGCGTGGACCGACCGTCCGAAGGGCCGTGGGCCCTCTCGCAGGCAAGACGGTCGTCTTCACGGGCGCGCTCGCGTCGATGCCGCGCGCGGAGGCGGAAGAGCGCGTCCGCGCGCTCGGAGGCAGGACGTCGAGCAGTGTCGGACCGAAGGTCGATCTCGTGGTCGCCGGTGAGGACGCGGGGACGAAGCTCGCGCGTGCCCGAGAGCTCGGCATCCGCACGATCGACGAGGGAGCCTTCCGCGCGCTCATCGGTGAGGAGAGCAGTCATGGACAACGCAGACATCGCACGCGTGCTCGATGAGGTCGCGGACCTGCTCGAGATCCTCGGCCAGAACCAGTTCCGCATCCGTGCGTATCGGACCGCAGCGCGAACGGTCGAGACGCTGCCCGAGGCTGCGGCGAAGATCGTCGTGCGCGATCCGATGAAGCTCTGCGAGCTCGGAGGCATCGGCAAAGACCTGGCCGGCAAGATCGGCGAGCTCGCGACGACCGGCGACTTCGATCTCCATCGCGAGCTGCTCCAGAAGGTCCCCGTGGGGCTCACCATGATGATGCGCATCTCCGGCGTCGGCGCGAAGCGCGCGAAGCTCTTCTACGACGAGCTCCAGCTTCGGTCCGTCGAGGAGCTCGAGGCTGCAGCGAAGGACGGCAAGCTCCATGACATCCGCGGCATCGGCGAGGCGCTCGAGAAGCGGATCCTCCAGGGCTGCGCCGAGCAGCGCACGCGCGTGGGGCGCGTTCGCATCTCCGAAGCGGACGCCCACGCGGCGCCACTCGTCGAGTACATGCGGCGCTCGAAGCGCGTCGAGGAGGTCAGCATCGCCGGGAGCCTGCGCCGGCGGCGCGAGACGATCGGCGACCTCGATCTGCTCGTCGCATCGCACCACCCGGACGAGGTCGGGGAGCGCTTCTGCGCGTACCCCGAGATCACGACGGTGCTCGCGCACGGCGGGACGAAGTGCTCCGCCGTGCTTCGTTCCGGTATGCAGGTCGACATGCGGGTGGTCGACCCGGTCTGCTGGGGAGCTGCGCTCCACTACTTCACGGGATCGAAGGCGCACAACATCGCGATCCGTCTGCTCGGCGTCAGGCGGAAGCTCAAGATCAACGAGTACGGCATCTTCCGAGGCGAGCGTCGCGTCGGCGGTCGCACCGAGGAGGAGGTCTTCGACGCCGTGGGGCTTCCGTTCATCCCGCCGGAGCTTCGCGAAGACCGCGGCGAGGTGCAGGCCGCTCGCGACGGGAAGCTGCCGCAGCTCGTCGAGCTCGGTCAGATCCGCGGAGACCTCCACATGCACACGGACGCGACCGACGGCAAGAACACGCTCCGCGAGATGGTCGAGGCATGCGTCGCGCGTGGCTACGAGTACGTCGCGATCACGGACCACACCAAGGCGCTGCGCGTCGCGGGCGGGCTCGATCGGGCGGCGTTGAAGCGACAGCATCGAGCGATCGAGGCCCTCCGGCGGGAGCTGCCCGAGATCACGATCCTTCACGGGGCCGAGGTCGACATCCTCGAGGACGGCCAGCTCGACCTCGACGACCGCACGCTCGAGGAGCTCGACTACGTCCTCGCCGCCGTCCACTCGAAGCTCGGGATGAGCGAGCAGGCGATGACGGAGCGTGTCCTCGCGGCGATCGCGCATCCTCGGGTCAACGCGCTGGCGCACCCGACCGGCCGCCGGATCGGAGAGCGCGAGCCGTCGGCGATCGATCTCACGAGGATCGTCGCCGCTGCGCGCGATCATCGCGTGTTGCTCGAGATCGACGCCCATCCCCAGCGCCTCGATCTCTCGGACACGCTGATCCGGATGGCCATGGAGGCAGGCGCACTGCACGTGATCGACACCGACGCGCATCGCGTGTCCGAGCTCGACTTCATGCGCTATGGCGTGGACCAGGCGCGTCGCGGCTGGTGCACGGCGCGGGACATCGCGAACACGCTGCCGCGCGCGGAGCTCCTGTCGCTGATTCGCGACCGCGCCAGCGTTTCACCGCCTCGCGTGCGAGGCACGGGCGCGCCGGAACAGCCCGCGATGCGCACGCGATCGGGGCTCGAGAGCCGCGCGCCCTCGCGTGCAAGGTCGAGGGCGCGTGGAACGGTGCCGCCGGCGGGCGAGGGCGGAGACGCTCCCTCGGCCCGGCGGCAGCAGTCCGCGCTCAGCGCGCGGGCACGCGGTAGTTCGAGACCATCAGGTCGACCCCGCACTCGAGCTGGCTCACCCAGTCGTAGAAGCGCCCCACCATCTCTCCGCGGAAGAGCGCGCCGTGCTGGGGCGCGATGGTCTGGACGTCGAGTGTGCGCGCCATGTCGGCCCAGGCGCGGAGCGCGGCGTTCGACGCCATGTAGCGGCGGTGGAAGCCCTCCATGAAGGGGATGTGAGCGTCGAAGTCCGAGACCTCCACGTAGTCCATCCCCAGCGAGGCGCCGAGGTCGCCGGTGTAGAGGATCTTCGAGATCGGATCGTAGACGTGGAAGTTCCCGCACGAGTGCAGGAAGTGCGCGGGCAGGATCATCACCTCGCTGTCGCCGAGGGGCAGGTACATGCCCTCGTCCGGGATCGGCTTGAGTCGATCGACGACCAGCTTGTCGACGCCGAAGTGGGGCACGAAGCGGACCCAGAGCTGCGAGCACCACGCGTCGGCGTCCGTGGTCATCAACCAGCCGTTCACCGCTGCGACGATGTCCGGGTCCTGATGGGACAGGAAGATGTGACGGAGCTTGCTCCCGGCCAGGAGCGAGGTCGTCGCGCTGAGCGCCTTGTTGTAGACCTTGTGTCCGCCGGGATCGAGGATCATGCCCTCGCCGCCGTGCACGATGAGATGCTGGTTCGCCTGCACTGCGAGGCCGTGCCCGTAGTCCTCGAGCAGGATGTTGCGATGACCCCCCTGGTCGTAGATCACGGTCTCGGGCATCAAAAGGCTCCTTCGAATCGGCGACCGCCGGCGCAGGTCTCGCCCCGCGCCGCAGATGATCGCGTAGCGACCGACAGCAACTGGCGCGCCACGCGCGATCTGCACGCGAAACAGAGTCTGCTTCGCCGCGGCAGCGCACGGGTTGCGCGCACCGCGCAAAATCGGCTTCGCCCGCAACCCGCGGGCGAGTTGGCCGAGGGAGCCGCGGGGTGAGGCGGCAGCCTCAGCGGTTGCGTGCGCGACCGCGCTGGAGCCCGGGCGGCCGGCGGTAGACCGAGACGATCGGGACGCCGTCGTGCGTGAGCACGTACTCGGGCGCCGTCGTGCCGTATTCGGTCCAGATGTTGTAGTCGACCTCGTTGATGTGCTGCTCGTGGTGCACGATCGAGATCTCGGCTTCGGCCGGGCTGCCGACGCCGCGGAGCCACGGCGGGATGCGCTTCTCGTCGATCATCCGCTGCCACGACTGCCACGCCGTATCCATGATGTAGACGGTGTCGCCGGGCTTGGTGTTCTCGCGGAACCACGGATCGAGGCTCTGGGTGGTGAAGCCCCAGAACTGTCGATTGAGCCCGAGGTCGGCGCCGCCGGCGGTGCCACCGAAGAACGGTACGTAGGCCGAGAGCCCGAACGGATGCGAGTGGCGCGTCACGACGAAGGGCGCAAGGCAGGTGAAGGCGCCGACGAGCGCGACGACCCAGCGCCGCTTCGCGTCGCCCCACGTCGTCTTCTCTCGAAGGAGCGCCTCGATGCGCGTGGCGACGAGATCGAAGCCGCGGCCCGCGAAGATCGCGAGCGCGGGGTACGCCGTGATCCAGTGCTTCGTCCCGCCGAAGATCGGCGTGCGCGGGAGGAGGAACACCGCGAGCGGCACGGCGAGCGAGAGGAAGAGGAGGACGTCGGTCTGGACCGGATCGTTCGGCGGCGCTTCCTTCGGCCAGGAGAACGTGCGCTCGAGCGCCGTGCCCGCCCAAGTGAAGAGGCGCGCGACGAGGACGCGCAGGCGATCGATCGCGCCGACGGCGAAGAGGACGAGCGTGACCGTCGGCACCGTCGCCGCGATCATCACAGGCATGTAGCTCTTCGGCGAGGGCGGGCCGAAGTAGGTCACGCCGAGGAACTCGATGTTGTAGTAGTCGTGATGCAGGTGGAAGTTCACGTACTCCTGGATTCGCGGGAGCGTGTCGTTCCACAGCCAGGGCCAGAGCAGGAGGAACACCGCCGGCCCGACCGTCGCCATCGCCAGGAGCGACGCAGGGATGGGGAGGCGCGCCGTCTTCGACGTCTCGGTCGCCATCGCCCGCCCGTGGATGAGCAGCGCGTGGGGAAGGAAGACGCCGGGCAACATCCAGGCGTTGTGCTTCGTCTCGAGCGTGAGCCCGTACATCACGCCGGCTGCGAGCGCCCAGCCGAGGCCGCCCTTCTTCTCGGCGCACCAGTACGTGAAGATGCAGGCGATCCACATCGCCATGATCGGCACATCGAAGCACGCGAGGTGCGCGTGATAGAAGACGTTGGGCATCAGCCCGAGCAGGATCGCCGCCATGATGCCCGCTCGACGCGAGAACGCGCGCGCGCCGAACAGGTAGGTGATCCACAGCGCGAGGCCCATGAAGACCATTCCGGGGAACCGGAACGCGGTGCTCTGGTCCTCGAAGATCTTCCACTTCCCCCAGAGGAACTGGTGCGAGAGCGCGAAGAGGCTCTTCACGAGCGACGGGTGCTCGTGGTTCGCCGCCCAGATCTGATCGATCGCCGATCGCTCGAACGCCTTCCCCGGCGTCGAGAACAGCAGCTTGAACCAGCGCTCGTATTCGCTCGACGCCGAGAAGTAGAAGCCCTCGTCACGCGAGAAGCCGAGGTTCCGCGCCGTCCCGAGGAGCCACAGCACGTAAACGAGTCCGATGCCCGCGCCGATCAGGTGGTCGACGTTGCGCTTCGCCCATGCGCTGACGCGCGCGCCGATCGGGAGGGCATCCGCGGCGTTCTTCTTCGCGGTCTCGTTCGAGCGCGGCTCGGCGTGGGATTCCTCGCGTTCCTTCGCTTCCGCGTTCGCGGCGCTCGGCTCGGCGTTCGCGTCGTCGTCGGCGACGGGCGCCGTCACCGGAGCGGCCTTCGGCTCCTCGGTGCTGTCCGCGAGAGGCCCTTGCTCGGCAACGTCCGTGCGCTTCGTCTCGCGATCCTGTTCGTCGATCTTGTTCACCGAGAGACCTCACGGCGCGTCGTCGCCTCGAAGCAGAACTGACGTTGCGACGACGGAGCGATCTCGGCGACGAGGTCGCCCTTCTTGCCGTCGATCTCCGCGGTCGGGAGCTCGAAGCCGACCCAGCCGACGCCGACCTTGTGGTGGTGTGTCCCGATCAAGCGATCGAACGCGGAGAACGTGACCGCGACCTTGTCCGGTGTCGGCGTCCGCTCGACGAGCCACTGGATGCCGGAGTGACCGTGCAGGCTCGATCCGAACGTGACGTTCGAGAACTTCATGCGGAGTGACGCGCCCTGCATCGGCGTTGCGTACATGCAGACGTGAGGGTGGTGGTCGAGCCCGTGGAGGACGGCGACGCCGACGTGACCACCCTGGCACACGAACTTGTCCGCGGGCACGAGCAGTCCCTGCGGAACGACGGTGCTCCCGCCCTGGCTGCTTCCACGCTGGAACGTGCACGGCTGCTCGACGCCGTCGTCGACCCGCGAGACGGAGAGGCGCTCCGGGTTCACCAGATCGAGCGTGTCGTCGATGACCTTCGTGAAGGAAGGGTTCTCGAGGAGCGTGACCGTGATCGTGCCGGCCTTCGTCTCTTTGAGCTTCTTCCAGCCGGCGAGGTCGGTGTTGTGGGCGCCGCGGATCGAGACCTCGAACGCGCGCGGGAACCGGCGCTCGTCGGAGCGGCCCGAGCGCTTCATCGTCGCGAGCTCGCCGAACGTGCGCCGCCCGAGCGGGTCGGTCCAGAACGGCTCGAACAAGATGAGGTCGTCCGGCTGGAGCTCGGCCTTGACGATCTCGCGAGCCACCGTCCAGTCGGACTCGGGCACGACGTCGCTCGACGTCTGCTTCATGTGGAGGACGAGCTCTGCGAGGCCGACGAGCGGCACGGCGCAGAGGAGCCAGCCAGCGCGTGTCTGACGCGCCTTTTCCTTCGGTTTGGCCGCGGCGGTCAAAGCGGGGGCAGCTTAGCTCATTACGCGGAGTCGGAAACACGGCTCTCGCCTTCCACCCGCCCCGGTTCTCGTAGTCCGCTCTCGTCTCGCTTCGTCCTCGCCGGCTGCGCGAGGTCAGGTCAGGCGTGACAGCGATCGCGGCCTGTACTAGTACGCGGCCCGATGGCGAGGACGACAACGGGTGGTGGCGGCGAGGCCGTGATCGGCCGGTCCACGCGCGTGCGCGGTCGCGTTTCCGGCGACGGCGATCTGCGCCTCGAGGGAACGGTCGAAGGGGACATCACCCTTCGCGGCGACCTCACGATCGCGGACGGCGCGAAGGCCGCCTCGAATGTAGAGGCGCAAGCGGTCACCGTCGGCGGCGAGCTCGAGGGCGACGTGCGGGCCCAGGGCGTCGTTCACCTCGAGTCGGGTGCTCGCGTTCGGGGGGACATCCAGGGCGAGTCGGTAGCCATCGAAGATGGTGCCGAGCTCAATGGCCGGCTACTGGTCGAGTTCGAGCTTCCGCCCGAGCTCGGCGGCAGCAGCGGTGGACGGCGCCGCTGAGCCCAGCGAGCGCGATTCAAGCGGAGGATTCCATGGCGAGCACGGTCATCGGCGCAGGCATCACCATCGAGGGCGAGGTCACGAGCGACGAAGACGTCGTCGTCCAGGGCACCGTTCGCGGCAAGCTCGTCGCGAAGGACGCCGTGAGCATCGAGCACGGCGGCGCCGTCGAGGCGGACATCTCCGGCGGACCGGTCGCGGTCGCCGGCACTGTCACCGGCAACATCAACTCGACCGATCGCGTCGACCTCCAGAACGGCGCCAAGGTCATCGGCAACGTGAAGGCGACGCGCATCACGATCGCGGACGGCGCCCAGTTCAAGGGCAACGTCGACATGGACGTGTGACATGGCAACCTCGACCGTCATCGGCCGGGCGTCGTTCATCCGCGGACGCGTGAGCGGCGACGGCGATCTCGAGATCGCCGGGCGCGTGGAAGGCGACATCGCCGTCGGCGGCGAGGTCGTCATCGACACCAGCGGCCTCATCGCAGCAAACATCTCCGCGTCGCGCATCGTGGTGCGTGGCGCCGTGAAGGGTGATCTCGTCGCCGGCGAGGCGCTCGTGATCGAGGCCGGGGCGCGGGTCGTCGGCGACCTCCGCGCGCCGCGCATCGCGATCGCTCCCGGCGGTCTCGTTCGCGGCCACGTCCAGACGGGCACCGCGGGCGCTGCTCGCCCGCGCGCGGCAGCCGCGCCGGCACGGGCGGTCGTGCCCGAGGTGAAGGCCCGTCCCGTCGTCGCTCCTCCGCCCCCGCGCGCCGCGTTGCCGGCCGTGAAGGCCGCGCCGCCCCCGCCGCCGCCACCCGTGAAGACGGTCGCGGCTCCGGCGCCGAAGGTGGCCCCCAAGCCCGCCGTAGTGGCCGCGCGACCGGGGCCGCCGGCGCCGGTGGTGCCCGTGCTCAAGAAGGGCACGAAGGCCGTTCAGAAGAAGCGCGGCTGATCCATGGCTGACGCGCGCGCACGCCTCCTCGAGCTGCTTCGCGACCGATCCTTCGCGCGTAAGAAGGTGACGCTCGCGTCGGGCAAGGAGAGCGACTTCTTCATCGACTGCAAGCAGACGGTCCTCACGGCCGAAGGGCACGCGCTGACTGGAGAGCTGATGCTCGATGCGGCGCTCGCCGCAGGCTCGTTCGACGCCATTGCGGGCGTCGAGCTCGGCGGCTGCCCGCTTGCGAGCGCGGCCTCTCTCACGAGCTTCCAGCGCGGTGCGCCGAAAGACGCGGTCTACGTCCGGAAGGATGCGAAGGACCACGGCAGCAAGCGCCTGGTGGAGGGCGACACGCGCCTCGCCCCCGGCGCATCGCTCGTCATCCTCGAAGACGTGACGACGACCGGCGGCTCGACGCTGAAGGCCGTCGAGAAGCTCCGCGCCGCGGGCTACCGGGTCGAGAGTGTGATCACCCTCGTCGATCGGCTCGAGGGCGGACGCGAAGCGATCGAGGCAGCCGGCCTTCGATTCAGTGCAATCTACACGCGACGCGACTTCATCGCGGACTGAGAGCTACCCGCGACGACACGACGTCGTCGCGGAGTAGACCGACCGAATCAGGGGGCGAGGCCAGCGCTCAGGAGATCGCTGATGCCGCCGACGTCTGCGCCGCCCTTCGACTCCTTCGAAGCCGAAACACGCGACGCAGGCGCCGAGGGCGCGTCGTCCGAGTCCACGCTGCCACTGTTCGGCAGCGCCCGCGGTGCTGACGACGGCGGAGGCGCGTTCCGGCGAGCGATCGCGGCGCCGCGCTGGCCGCGCGGAGCCGGAGCAGGCGCGGCAGCGTACTGGGGCTGGGGCGCGGGAGCCGCGACGACCGGCTGCGGAGCGGGCGCGGGAGCCGCGACGACCGGCTGCGGAGCGGGCGCGGGCTGCGCCGCGACGACCGGCTGCGGAGCGACGACCGGCTGCGGGGCGACGACCGGCTGCGGGGCGACGATCGGCTGCGGAGCAGGCGCGGGCGCGAAGGCCGGCGGGGCCGAGGCGACGATGGGCTGCTGAACGATCGGCTGGGGCTCGGGCTGCGGCACGGCCACCGGCAGTTGCGTGACCGCCACCACGGGCTGCACCGGAACCTGGACGGGGAGCGGCTGGGGCGGCGCCACCGCGACGGGGGCCTGCTCCTGCGCGGGGAGCTGCGCCGGCGGCGGGAACGCGATCTCCTCCTTCTTGCCGAGGCGCGGGACGAAGCCCGTGGCGCAGAAGGCGAAGAAGATCCCGAACGCGGCGCCGAACACGAACCACGCGAAGCGACCGACCTTCGAACCCTGACGCGCTTCCTCGACGTCGGTCATCTGGAGCTGATGACCGACCGGAGGCGCGAACTGTCCGGAGGTCCCCGCGTGGATGGCCATGTACTGCGCGGAGGCATGCACCCCGCGGGGCGCCGTGCTCTGCACCGGCGGCACCGGCTGTCCGTAAGGAACGCCCATCATCGGCGTGCGCGACGGGGTCTGCGGATACGGGGCAGGGAACGCCTCGGGCGCCTGAGCGTCCGCGTAGGCCGGCATCGCAGCAGCGACGGAGCCCGGCGTGCGAATGGGTTGGACGCCCATCACGAAGCCCGCCGGGACCTGCATCTCGCGCGGAACCGCAGGCGCCTGCGGGATCGCGTCGAGGCCAGCGTCGTTCCGCGCCGGCGGCGGCGGCGAGTAGCTGCTCCGCTCCTCGCGACGCGCCGACGAACGGTAGCTCTCGTGCTCGGGGCGCCGAGAGTCGAAGCTCTCGTGACGATCCGCGAAGCTGTCTTCCTGGCGGCGGATGCCCGGGTAGTTCGCCTCGTAGGCGGCCGCATCGTATTGGGGGACGGGCGTGGCGTTCTTGCGCGGGCGCTGGCGCGGGCCCGAGTCCTCGCTCGGTGCCCCGTATCCCTTCGTCTTGATCTTCGCCGGCGGCGGCTCCGACGGACGGCGATGCTCGTCGCTGTAGCGAGCTCCCCGGAGCTGGGTCTCCGGATCTCGCTCCGCGAACTGCTCCTCGTACTCGTCGAACGGGCGCGGCACTTCCAGCGAGGGCAGCGCGTTGTACGGAACGTCGAACTGGTCCTGACGCGCCTGCGGGCGCGAGGCCATGATGAGGTCGCCGTCGACCTGGCGCGCCTGCGTCTCGTCATCGAAGAAGCGCGGGGCGTTGTCGTACTGCGAGGGGAGCTCTCGCGCGAGCTCGTGGATCCGCTGACGCGCGGCTGCCATCGTCGGCGGATCCTGGAACGACGCCGTCGACACCTCGCCATCGCTGCTCTCGATGGCCGGGCCGTGCGGAGCGGGATGGCGGACGCCGGAGGAGACACGGCGCGGAGGCGCCGGCGGCGGAGGGGGAGCCGTCGGCCTCACAGGACGAATCGAGGGGCGAGCGGCGGCCTCTCGGCCACCCAGGGCCGCCGGCCGAAACTTCGGAAGCATTCCGCGGTTCGCCATCTTCGTTGTTCCTTCCACCCCGGCATCCTGCCGCGTGGAGGCGGTGAGCAGGGAAGGGCTGCATCTTCCATGCTCACTGCCTTGTTTCTTCGAGGCTAACATCCCTCATGGAACAAGCCCTCTCCGAAAGTTTCCCGGATCGCGCAAGATCCACCCCTGGGTCCATGATGACCCCCCTCAGGGGCCTCTTTGACGCGGCGCACGCGGCGCGCGCGCCGCGACGGAGCTGGCGCCATCGCGATCTCGAGCATTCTTCGGTCGTTCCCTGGCGGGGAGATGCTCCTTTGTGCGCGAGGGCGTGGTAGAAATCGGTTCGTGGACGCCAAGCGCATCGACGTCCTCTCCGACTCCACAGGAGAGACTGCAGAGAAGGTCGTGCGAGCAGCGATGCTGCAGTTCCCGCACTCGGGAGCGCAGCTCCGCTTGCACACGCGCGTGAGAACGAAGGAGGCCGCACGGCCGATCCTCGAGCGTGCTGCCCGTGAGGGCGCGCTCGTCGTCTTCACCGTGGTGAGCCCCGAGCTACGCGAGTTCATCCACGCGTCGAGCTACGAGCTCCGCGTGGAGGCGCTCGACCTGATCGGCTCACTGATCGGCAAGCTGACGGTCTACCTCGACCGCCAGCCGATCAACATGCCGAGCGGCATGCTCCCGCTCTCCGACGAATACTTCCGCCGGATCGAGGCGGTCGAGTTCACGGTGAAGAGCGACGACGGCAAGGAGCCGCGCAACTTCAAGAAGGCGGATCTCGTCCTCGTCGGCGTGAGCCGCACCTCGAAGACGCCGCTCTCCACGTTGCTCGCGCAGCGTGGGCTCAAGGTCGCGAACCTCCCGCTCGTGCTCGGTGTCCCCACGCCGCCCGAGCTCGAGGAGGCGAACCAGGAGCGCATCGTCGGCCTTACGATCGGGCTCGATCCGCTCGTCGAGATCCGCAAGGCGCGCCTGAAGCAGCTCGGCATGAGCGTCGACGCCAACTACGGGCTCAAGGATCAGGTGAAGGCCGAGCTCGAGTACGCGCGCGAGATCTTCGGGCAGCACCCGCAGTGGCCCGTCATCGACGTCACCGGGCGCGCGATCGAAGAGACCGCGGTCATCATCCTCGAGTCGCTCAAGGAGCGCGACGAGGCGAAGCAGATCGCCCGGCAGATCGTCTGACGATCGTCTGAGCTCTCGGTCCCCGCGCGTGAGAGCGTGGCTCGCTCTTCGTCACGTGACGGGGCAAGTTGCCATTCTTCTGCCGTGTGTGGTGCCGCCCTGCGGGTCCAGCGACGATGCGGCGTCGCGGAGCGCGAGCTGAGGGCTGCCGCCGTGGACGCGCTGCGAGCGCATCGTGCATGCGCATCGCTCGGCGTACCTCGAGCTCGTGGAGGCGAGCGACCGAACCGCTACGCCAGCGGAACGAACGGACCCGATCGCGGACAGCGAGGGACTTCGCGCTCGAGCTCGCCAGAGGCGCTGTCCTCGCCGGGACCGCACGACGCGCGTCGTCGAGCCCGCGGCGCGTGTGGTCAGGTCGCGAGATGGAGCGCGCTGGTGGCATGTCCGCTGCTGCGCGCGGGGCCACCATGAAGTCCGCATGTTTTGCTTCTCTTGCCGTCATGCTCGCGCTCGCGTCGTGTTCCTCGTCGTCGCCTTCGACGCACCGTCACCCGCCGCCGACGTCGGCTCCGGACGATGCCGAGAGAGCCACGGCCCAACCCGACGTCGAGATCGCCGTCGTGCGATCGGCGCTGGAGCGGAACACGACTCCGTCGCTCTCCTCGTCGGAGCTCTCGACTCTGGTGTCGAGTCAGGCGGACTTTGCGGTGGACCTCTATCAGGCGGTCCGCAAGCAGTCCGACTACGCGGACAAGGACTTGTTCCTCTCACCGCACAGCGTCTCGATCGCGCTCGCGATGACGTACGCGGGGGCGCGCGGCGATACGGCCGGCGAGATGAAGAAGGCGCTCCACTTCAATTTGCCCGACGACCGCCTCCACACCGCGTTCGACTACCTCGACCTCCAGCTCGAGAGTCGGGGCAAGGACGCGAAGGGCAAGGACGGCGAGCCGTTCCGGCTCAACGTCACGAACTCGATCTGGGGCCAGCAGGGGATGAAGCTCGAAGGGCCCTTCCTCGACAACCTCGCCGTCAACTACGGCGCGGGGCTCAACGTCGTCGACTTCATCCGCGCGACCGAGAAGTCGCGCGCGACGATCAACGCGTGGGTCGAGGACAAGACCGAGAAGCGCATCAAGGACATCCTCCCCACAGGGGTCGTCACCCAAGACACGCGCCTCGTCCTCGTGAACGCGGTCTACTTCAACGCGGCGTGGGCGTCGGTGTTCGATCCGGGCGCGACGAAAGAGGCCCCGTTCACGAAGGTCGACGGGTCGACCGTGCAGGTCCCGATGATGAACCGCTCGACGTCGCGTCCGTATGTGAAGGGGGACGGCTACGAGGCGGTCGAGATGCCCTACGACGACAACGAGCTCTCGATGCTCGTCATCGCGCCCACGGCGGGAACCTTCGGGGCGTTCGAGTCGTCGCTGACCGGCAGCAAGCTGCTCTCCATCCTCGATGCGCTCGAGACGAAGGAGGTGAGCTTGGCGTTCCCGAAGCTCAAGCTCGAGGGCGCGTTCAGTCTCGAGAGGTCGCTCTCGTCGCTCGGGATGGAGTCCGCATTCTCATCGCGCGCGGACTTCTCCGGGATCACCACCGCGGAGAAGCTCGCCGTGACGGACGTCCTCCACAAAACGTTCCTCGAGCTCGACGAGCGCGGCACCGAGGCGGCGGCGGCGACCGCCGTGGTCTTCGAGAGGATGTCGGCGCCGGCGGAGCCGGTCGCGATGACCGTCGATCGTCCGTTCCTCCTCGGAATCGTCGATCGACAGACGAAGACCTTCGTCTTCCTCGGTCGGATCCTCGAGCCGAAGCTCTGAGCCTCGCCGAGCCGAGGAGGCGAGGCGCGGACGCTCGCGGTTGCCGGCAATGTCGCGGATGGCCTCGCATTGCCAGCTCGCCCTGTAGACGCGTGATTCGACGACGTTTTCGTGCGCGTCCGAGCTGTGGAAGGGCGGCCGCATCGAGCCGGGCGCCTGGGGCGGACGGGGACCGCCGCCCCGCCCCAGCGGCGGAGTTTCAGCGACCGTGGAAGCAGGCTTCGCTTCTCCCTGGACGGCGCTCGCTGCTAAGCAAGGGCGACCGATGAAGGTGCTGGTCGTCGAGGACGACAAGAAGCTCGCTCGCTTCCTGGCGCAGGCCCTGACGGAAGAGGGCTACGTCGTCGACGCGTGCAGCCGCGGCCGCGATGCGCTCGAGCAAGCGAAGCACATCACGTACGCGCTCATCGTCCTCGACTGGATGTTGCCCGACCTCGATGGTGTCACCGTCTGTCGGGAGCTTCGGAGCTCGGCCAACAAGGTGCCCATCCTCATGCTCACCGCGCGAGGGGAGGTGGGCGAGCGTGTCACGGGGCTCGACGCAGGCGCGGACGACTACATGACGAAGCCGTTCGAGCTCGAGGAGCTGCTGGCTCGGGTGCGCGCGGCGATCCGGCGCGGCCAGTCGGAGCCGCAGACGATCCGCGTGGGCACGCTCTCGCTCGACTCCGTCGAGCACATCGTTCATGTCGCCGGGAATCGAGTCGACCTCACGCCGCGCGAGTACTCGCTCCTCGCGCTCCTCGCCAAGAACGCCGGGCGCGTCGTCCCGCGCAGCGAGATCCTGAGCCAGGTCTGGGAGACGGTCCGCGATCCCGGAAGCAACGTCATCGAGGTCAACGTCAAGAACGTGCGTGAGAAGCTCGGGGTCGTGGGGCCTGCGATCGAGACGGTCCGCGGGGTCGGCTACCGGATGGTCGCCTTCGGCAACTCGTGAAGCTTCGGCATCGCCTCGCGATCTACTTCGCGCTCGGCTCGAGCGCGCTCCTCGTCACCTCCCGGCTCGCAACGCTCGCGTCGTTCCAGCGCGTCCAGCAGTACGAGCTCGATCGCGGGCTCAAGGCCCGGGCAGAGGAGGAGGGCAACGCAGTCGCGCTCGTCGGTCGAAAGGCGCTCGAGGCGGAATACGAAGGAAAGTACGAAGGAAAGGAGGACGAGGACGAGCCCGATCCGCTCGAGCAGCTCGTCACTTACGGCGCGCTCTACCGTGCCGACGGCTCGCTCGTCGCGGACACGCCCTCGTTCGCGAACGCGCCTTCGCTGGCCCAGCTCGGGATCAACGTCGAGCGGAGCGCGCGCGACGCCGATTGCTTCGACTTCAAGTTCCGCGACTCGACGTTGCGCGGCGTGGTCGTCGAGGTGAAGGGGGCGTCGGAGAAGCAGTACCTCCTGCTCGCAGCATCTCGCCGTGACATGGACGCCGACGCCCAGCAGCTCCTCGCGGTGGGCTGGTGGGTGCTCGTCATCGCCGTCCCGAGCAGCCTCGTGGTCGGTTGGTGGTTCGGACGCCGCACGACGCGCGGGATCGAAGATCTCGCGGCCTCCGCGCGTCGCGTCGCCTCCGGCGAGCTCGACGTTCGTTTCGAGCCCGATCGACCTCGCGACGAGGAGGTCGCCGCGCTCGCTGCGGCCATGCGCGAGATGGTCGGTCGCTTGAAGACGCTCCTCGAGACGGAGCGGCGCTTCGCGTCCCATGCCGCGCACGAGCTCCGGTCGCCGCTCGCGGTCCTGCGCGGCGAGCTCGAGCTCGCGCTACGGCGGCCGCGCCAGGGCAGCGAATACGAGACGTTCCTTCGCGATGCGCTCGACGACACGAAGCGCCTGGCGAACCTCGCCGAGAACCTGCTCGTCGTGGCACGCTCGGGCGCTCGCGGCGCGAGCCAGCCGACGGAGCTTCTCGACGTGCGCGCGCTGATCGACGAGGCGATCGCTTCCTCTCGCGCGCGCGTCCCCGAGGCTCCCCCGATCGAGGTCGCCGGCGCGGACGCGCGCGTCCGGGGCGTACGCGACGATCTCGTCCGCATGATCCGCAACCTCGTCGACAACGCGGTCGAGCACGGCGCGGGCGCGGAGCCGGTGCGTGTGCAGGTGACGTCGCAGGGCTTGGACGTCGCGATCGTCGTCGAGAACGACGGCCCGGGCGTCGCCGAGGAGGAGCGCGATCGGATCTTCGAGCATTTCCATCGCGGCGCCGACGCGCGCGCGATCTCCGGTGCAGGCCTCGGCCTCGGGATCGCCCGCGAGGTGGCCGCGCGCCACGGAGGCGACATCATGCTCGACTCGACGGCGAACCCGACGCGTTTCATCGTGCGCTTGCCGACCGTCCGGACAAGCGGCGAGGCCGACGACCAAGCGGCACGACGCGACGCGTGAGCGCCGTCTGCATCGGCTCAGGGGGCCGAGCGACTGCGCATCGACCTCGCGTCGAGGCGTCGCGCGGCCCGTACAAATCGAGCCCTTTCGCCTGGTTCGCGAAGAAGGGCGGGGGCGACGTGTCACGCACGACGACTCCCGAGAATCTGCACGTGTTGGCGTCGGCTCCCGCTGCTAGCATCGCGGGATGTTCCTGCTCGCCGTCGGCGCGTTCGAGCTCGCGCGAGCGCTCCGCAACGGCGAAAGGACCGAGGCGAGGCGCTCCTCGTTGAAAGAAGCGGTAAGGGCCGGCGCCTCCCGGAATGGGTACAACTGCCATCTGGTGAGTCGCGGGAGGGGCAGCGATCAGCGTCGAAACAGCGGGGCGCTGCAGCTCGGGCTCGCGCCCCGACCACGCGCTCTTCGCGATTCACGCGACTTACGAGACCAGATTGGCCTTCGGCCCGCGTCGAACACGGGGAGGGGAGACCCTCCCACGGTGAGGAGGGGTTCATCTCTCGAATGAGCTCGAATCCGACGAGCAGCCCTCGGGAGAGCGTCTCCGCGGTCGCCTCTCACCGAGCCTCGGTCAACCCCGGCGACATGCTCGCGGGGAAGTTTCGTGTCGAGCGTGTCGTCGGGCGTGGCGGCATGGGCGTGGTCATCGAGGCCACGAACGTACAGCTCGATCAAAAAGTTGCCCTGAAGCTGCTGGCTACCGGCGCGGACGATCCCTCCGTGGTCGAGCGCTTCAGCCGTGAGGCCCGCGCGGCGGCTCGCCTGCGCAGCGAGCACGTCGCGCGTGTGTACGACGTCGGGAAGGACACGCTCCACGGGCCCTTCATCGTGATGGAGATGCTCGATGGGCAGACGCTCGCCGACGTCATCGGCTCCGTCGGTCGCGTCCAGATGCATCGGGCCATCGAGTACATCATCGACGCGTGCGAAGGCCTCGCGGAGGCGCACGCGCGCGGCATCGTCCATCAGGACGTGAAGCCGGCGAACCTGTTCCTCGTCACAGGAGCCGACGGCCGGCCGTCGATCAAGCTGCTCGACTTCGGGATCGCCACGATGCGAACGAAGGAGCGTGAGGTCGACGCGAAGTCGAGCCATCGCTCGACCGGCACGCCGGCATACCTCGCTCCGGAGCAGCTCCGCGGCTCGGTCCCCGTCGATCATCGGGCCGACATCTGGTCGCTCGGCTGTGTGCTCTACGAGCTGCTCGTCGGCGAACGAGCCTTCCGCGCGACGCGCTTCACCGAGCTCGTCACGAAGATCCTCGAGGCACCGCCGCATCCGTTTCCCGAGGACCTCGGGGTGCCGGCTCCGGTCGTGGCCGCGATCGAGCGGTGCCTCGAGAAGGACCCGGCGAAGCGCTTCGCGAGCACTGGAGAGCTCGCGCTCGCGTTGCTCCCGTTCGCGCGGCGGCGCGCGCACTCGGCCGCCGCCCGCGCGGTGGCTCACGTGAAGTCCGGTGGGCTCGACCCGCACCTCGAGATGCCGTCGTCGATGCCGCCGCCGCCCTCGGACGGCTCGATCGACTTTCCCTCGAGCGCACACCTCCGTGCGCCTGGTGTGCCTTCGTTCTCGAGCATGCAGTCGACCGGACCGAGCTCCGCTCCGCCCTCGGGCGTAGTGCCGGCGTCCGCTCCGGCACCGGCGGCACCGCCCGCGCGACGCCGCGCGGAGGGGATCCTCGTCGCCGGCGTGCTCCTCCTGCTCGTCGTCGGCGGAGTCGTCTTGTGGCTGCGCGCCGGCGCTCCTGCCGAGCACGCGAGCGATCCGTCTCGAGCAGGAGCCGCGTCGCTCTCTGCGAGCGCTGGCTCCAGCGACGCTCCAGCAGGCAGCACCTCGGCTGTCCCGAGCGGCGTCGTTGCCATGCGCGAGAGCCCGAGCCCGAGCCCGAGCCCGAGCGCCGCGCCTTCGGCGAGCGTCGCTCCGCTCGTCCAAGGACATCGCGTGGTTCCGCCGCCGCATCGCCCGGTGCCTCACGCACCGGCATCCGGATCCGGACAGCCGGTGAGGCCTGTCACAACCGATTCGGATATCCGACGAAGCCGCTGACTCGCGCGCGTTCGTCGGCTGTGAGTGGAATCGTACGCCGTAAAGATCGAGGTGAGAGCGTGCGCATTTCACGTGATAAGTTCGAGCGACGGTGAACCGGTGAGCGCCGCGAGTTCGAGCTCCGTAGAACACTCGACCGATCTCCCCGTGCGAGCGGGGGAGATCCTCGAGGGCAAGTTCCGCGTCGAGCGAATCATCGGCGAGGGCGCGATGGGCCTCGTCGTCGAGGCGACGCATCTCGATCTCGAAGAGCGCGTTGCGCTCAAGTTCTTGCGACGCGAGGCGCTCGCTCGGCCGGAGATCGCGTCGCGTTTCGCTCGCGAGGCGCGCGCGGCGGCGAAGATCAAGGATGACCACGTCGCTCGCGTCTACGACGTGGGCGGGACCGATGACGGGACGCCGTTCATCGTGATGGAGTTCCTCGAGGGCATGGACCTCGAGGTCGTGCTCTCGAAGCAGGGGCCGCTCGCCATCGCGGAGGCTGCCGAGCACATCATCCAGGCATGCGAGGGCCTCACCGCGGCGCACACCCTCGGCATCGTCCATCGCGACATCAAGCCGGCGAACCTGTTTTGCGTCGATCGGCCCGGCAGTCGTGCGATCAAGCTCCTCGACTTCGGGATCTCGAAGGCGGGGATTCGGTCCGACTTCGACAGCATCGATCTCGCGTCCGCGAGCACGACGCAGATCATGGGGTCGCCCCATTACATGTCCCCGGAGCAGATCCGCTCTACGAAGGACGTCGACCCGCGCGCGGACATCTGGTCCCTCGGCGTCGTCCTCTACGAGCTCGTCACCGGGCAGACGCCGTTCACGGCGACCGAGGTGACCGGCATCATCGCTCAGGTCCTCCACGAGCCGCACCGCACCGTCCGCTCGCTCCGTCCCGACGTCCCCGGAGAGCTCGAAGCCGTCATCGATCGCTGCCTCGCGAAGGATCCCGACAATCGCTATCAGGCGGCGGCGGACCTTGCGGTCGCCCTCCTGCCGTTCGCACCGAAGCGTGCGCGCGCCGTCGTCGAGCGCACGACCGCGATGATGTCGCGGGCCTCCGGGCACATGCCGGCGGCCGATTCGGTTCCACCTCCGCCGCTCTCGTCTCCGACGATCACGAACGTCGCGGCGAGCAGCGCTCCGATGCTCTCGGCGGCCGTCCCCTCGAATCCCCCGCAAGAGCCGGCGCGACGTCCGTTCGTCTGGCTCGCGCTCGCGTGCGTGGTCCTCGGGCTCGCCGGCAGCGCGTTCGCGCTCATCACGCGTTTTCGTGCGTCGCCGGCGACGGAGCCAGCAGAGGCCGCACGAGCGGCGACCGCTGCGTCGACGCTCGACCCGTCGCCGGTCGATACGCCCGCGCCGCCCGCCAGCGACGAGCCGGCGCCGGGAAGCGGCGCGACCGCCACGGAGACGGCGAATCCCTCGCACGCGCCGTCCCAGGTGACGGCTCCGGCTCGCGCGCGCCCGACACCTCCTCGTGTCGTGCGGACGCCGGGCACGAAGGCGGCCGAGCCGAAGTCCGTGCCCACGCCGCCGCCGTCCACCGAGACCGAGATCCGGCGTGAACGATGAGGAGCTGAGCTCGGGGCTCGCGCCCCAACCTCCCGCAGCGGTGGGCCTTCGGCCCTCCTCGAACTTGGGGCTCGCGCCCCAGCCACCCGCCAATGTGCGCCTTCGGCGCTCCTCGATTTTTCGTGTACTGACGACCTTCGCCGTATAACCGTTAGACGTTCGGCCGAGCAGGGGTGGCGGGAAGCAGCGGCGCGTCGCTCGATGGTCTCGGTGGGGGACAGCAGGAGCCTGAGATCCCGAGATGAACATCGTTCATGAACCTTCGCGTGCGCAGCGGGCTTGTCGCTCGCTCCGCCGACTCCTTCCCGTGCTGTTCGCAACGTTGCTCGCCGCCGGGCCTGCACGCGCCGACGACGTCGCCGACGAGGCCGACCTCCAGTTCCAGCTAGGGGCCGAGCGCTACGAAGTCGGCGACTACAAGGGAGCGCTCGAGCACTTCCTCGCGTCGAACCGGCTCGTCGCGAACAAGAACGTGCTCTTCAACATCGCGCGCACCTACGAGCAGCTACGGCGTGCTCCCGACGCGTATCGCTACTACGTCCTCGCGCTCGAGGGCGAGACATCGCTTCAGGCGAAGAAGCGCGTCGAGGACGCGCTCACGCGCATCACCCCGAACGTTGCCATCCTGAAGGTGGAGACCGATCCGCCTGGCGCGACGGTCTATCTCGATCGCAAGGACCTCGGCCCGCGTGGCAATGCCCCGCGCACGCTCGGTCTCGAGAGTGGTCGCCGCAAGGTGATCGTCGAGAAGGCCGGCTACGAGCCCGCCGAGTCCGAGGTCATCGACCTCAAGATCGGCAAGGAGGTGAAGGTCGAGCTGAAGCTCAAGCAGATCCTGGGCACGGCGAAGATCGAGGGCGAGCCGGGCGCGCAGATCAAAGTCGACGACGAGCAGGGCCCCGTCGCGTGCACGGTGCCGTGCACGCTCCAGGTGGCGCCGGGCCGGCACACCTTCTTCGTGGTGAAGGAGGGCTTCCAGACGAGCGAGATCACGGCCGAGATCCCGCCGAACGCCGTCACGCCCGTCCGCGCCCGCCTCTCGTCGCACACCGGCGCCGTCGTCGTTGCCAGCGACGTGCGCGACGCGCTGATCACGATCGACGACCAGCCCGTTGGCTTCACTCCGGCCGTCCTCAGCGTGCCGGTCGGCAAGCACACGATCAAGGTCACGCAGCAGGGCTATCGCCCGTTCGTCCAGGCGATCGACGTCTCGACGCGGCAGGAGACGAAGATCGACGCGCAGCTCGCCTTCGTCGAAGAGGTCAGCGCCGCGTCGCGTACGACGGAGTCCGTCGAGGACGCGCCGGCCTCGGTCACGATCATCTCGACGCAGGAGCTGCGTGCGATGGGCTATCCGACGGTCGCCGAAGCCGTCCGTGGCGTACGCGGGCTCTATCTCTCCGACGATCGGAGCTACAGCACGATCGGCTTCCGCGGGTTCTCGCGCCCCGGAGACTACGGAAACCGCGTGCTCGTCCTCCTCGACGGGCAGCCGATGAACGACAACTACATCTGGTCGTCGTACGTCGGCACCGACGGGCGTCTCGACATCGACGACATCGAGCGCATCGAGATCGTCCGTGGCCCGGGCTCCGTGCTCTACGGCTCGAGCGCGTTCTTCGGCGTCATCAACCTCGTCACGCGCTCGCGCAACCAGCCGACGCACGCCGAGGCGTCCGTCGGCACCTTCGAATACGGCCTCGGTCGCGGGCGCGCCACCGGAGTCGTCCGCTTCTCACCGGAGGCCGGCTTCTGGGCGACGGTGGCCGGTGTCCAGGGCGGCGCGCAGCGTGAGTTCTACTTCGCCGAATACGACTTCGACCCCAGCGATCCGAACGCCGAGAAGAAGGCGAACGGCCTTCCCTCCGACGGAATCACCCGCGGGACGGATCGCCAGTACGGCGGGATGATCACGGGACGCGCCTGGTACAAGGCGCTCACGGTCCAGTGGTTCCTCAACTCGCGTAAGAAGTTCCTCCCCACCGGCGAGTACGGGGCGATCTTCGATCACCCGCGCGCGCGGTTCGGCGACACCCGCGGAATGATCGAGGCCCGATTCGAGCCGCAGCTCACGAAGAGCCTGCAGTCGCTCAGCCGCGGTCACTTCAACATGTACAACTTCGACGGCTACACGCCTTACTTCCCGCGGGAGGAAGGCGCGTCACGCGACTCGTATCGCGGGCGCTGGGGCGGCCTCGAGCAGCGCTTCGTCTACACGCCGAGCTCGACGCTCCGCCTCACGGCCGGCGGCGAGATCGTGCAGCACTTCGCGACGCGTCAGGTCGGCGTCAACGACGCCGGCGCGTACGTCCTCGACGACGCGGGCCGAGCCGGTCGCAACGATCCGTTCACCGTGGGCGCCGGTTACTTGAACGCCGACATCTCACCGCTGCCCAGGCTCAAGGTCGTGGCCGGCGCGCGGCTCGACTACTACTCGAGCCTTCCGAAGTTCGAGCTCCTTCCGGCGACGAACCCGCGGCTCGCCTTCATCGTGAAGCCGTACGAAGGCGGCGTGCTCAAGATCATGGGAGCGAAGGCCTTCCGCGCTCCGAGCGTCTACGAGCTCCACTACACGGCGCCCTTCCAGGTCCCACCGAGGCAGCTCAGCCCCGAGCAGATCTACTCGGGCGAGGCGGAGCTCACCCATCGCTTCTCCCAGACCGTCACCGGTACGGTCGCCGGATACACGAACCTCGTCTCCGATCTCGTCGTCCTCAACGAGATCGCGCCCGGCATCGTCCAGTATCAGAACTCCCCCGCTGACGTCCTCATCTTCGGCGGTGAGACGGAGGCGCGTCGCGAATGGCGCCAGGGCTGGATGCTCGCCGCGACGTACTCGTACCAGAAGGCCCAGTACACGAGCGGTGGCGGTCTTCGCGACGTTGCCAACTCCCTCGAGCATCTCGCGTCCGTCCGCGGCGCGATGCCGATCCTCGGCCGCACGCTGATGGGCATGACGCGCCTGACGATCGAAGGCCCGCGCCCCGATCGCAACGAGAAGGCGACCGACGCTCCCCAGGACCGGACGGATCCGGGCGTCGTATGGGATCTCGTGCTCTCGGGCGAAGTCGAGAAGATGGGCATGCGTTACAACCTCGGCGTCTACAACGCCCTCGACTGGCACTACGCCATCATCCCGAGCGGCGAGTTTCGCCAACGGCAGATCGTCCAGAACGGACGTACCTTCCTCGCCTCGGTCACCCTCAGCTTCTAGGCAAAGAGACCATGAACGCACCCCGCGCCTTCATCACGATCTCCGCGCTCACGGCGTGTCTCGTCGCTGCCTGCGACGAGGATCCGTCGTTCCAGAAGCTCGGCAGCATGGACATCACCACCACCGCGCCGACGGCGGAGAAGGACTTCACCACCTCCGACGGTTGGCTCGTCAAGTACGACCGCTTCCTCGTGCACGTCACCTCCGTGGAGGTCGCGGGGGACGATGAGGTGCTCGCCGCATCGGCGACGTCGCAGATCATCGATCAGGTCGCACCCGCACCGAAGTCGCTCCTCAGCGCGACGGTTCGGACGGCACGACCATGGGAAGACGTGACCCTTCGGATCGGTCCGGCGACGGTCGACCCGGAGACCGAGACGGCGGTCGCCCTTCCCGTGAAGGAGGCCGACCGCGACATGATGCAGAAGGACGGCCTCGCGCTCTACGTCGAGGGTAAGGCATCGAAGGCGGGCGTCTCCAAGGCGTTCAAGTGGGGCTTCTCCACGGACACGCTCTACAAGGACTGCAACGCGAACGTGAACGGCACCGTCGTTCGCGGGCTCGTCGTGCCACCCGACGGCAACGACACGGCCGACGTCGTGATGGGCGGCGACGTGCTCTTCCGCGACGATCTCGCGGGCGGCGCGCTCCGCGGCGATGCGATCTTCGCCGCCGATGCGGACAACGACGGCGTCATCACCCTCGCAGAGCTTCGCGGCAAGCCGCTCGAGGCGCTGCGGGCGACCGGTGCCCCCTATGCGACCGGCGACAAGACCGAGATCGCCGATCTCGGCGCGTTCGTGGAAGCGCTCACGCGGCAGCTCGTTGTTCGCTTTCGGTCGAACGGGACGTGCGCGGCGGCGCCGGCAGCACCGTAACGGTCTCCGGCGAGCCCTCGCGCGCCTCGGGGCGTGACCGCCGGCGTGAGCGCGGCGGTGCGCACGAGGCCGCGGGAGCGTGCGAGTCGGCGGCACGAAGCTCGCTACGAGGCGTGGTACAGTGTTTCCCATGCTGGAAGGTCGCGCGCCGCGGACTCGACGTAGCCGTGTCCGCTCGTGGTTCTTCCTCGCGTCGCTCGCGCTGGGTATCGGCGCGGCCAGCTGCTCGCTCGGTACTGCGCTCGACGGCTTTTCCGGCGGTGCCGTGAAGGGAGCCGACGGTCCGGACGTGAGCGACGGGGGGAGTGACGGCGGCATCGCCGACGCGGACGTGGACACGCGGCGCTGGTGTCAGCGGCAGGATCCGGTGCCGAAGGTCTGCGAGGACTTCGACGATCCCGCCCAGCTCGCTCCCGGGTGGACGTCCGTTGCTTCGAATACGGTCCTCACGCGGGCGGACTCCGACGTGCGTTCGGCTCCCTACGCGCTGCTCGCCGGGACCTCGGGCCAGAGCGGCGAGTCGGCGTACCTTCGACGAACGTACGAGATGCCGCTCGGCAAGCTCCGCACGGCTTTCGACGTGCGGGTCGAGAAGCGTGGCGAGTACGCCGAGATTGGCTACGTTGCCGTCAACCGGTCGATGCCCGAGGCGACGAAGTACGTCTACCTCCAGCTGAGAACCTCTAGTTCTTCGGTGCGCTTGGCGACGCCCAGCGTCCTTGCCGACGGCGGCCTCTCGGAGAAGGCGACCAACCTCGCGGGCAACCCGACCTTCGACACGTGGACGCGCGTCGACATCGAGATCGATTACGCGAGCAGCCCGCGAACCGTGACCGTCCGGCTCGACGGGAGCATCGCCGCGAAGCAGACGCTCGACGCGAATCTCTTCGTCCCGGACACCTTCGACCTCACCATCGGAACTGGGTTTGCGTCGGCAGACGGGCAGGAGTGGCGGATCCTCTTCGACAACTACACCGCAGACTGGGAGTAGCGCCCAATACGCGGGGGATGGTTCGTCAGCTCGGACCGCCGGTGACGTCATCGTTGAGCGTGCGTGTCGGCCTCGAGGCCAGGGCCGTCGAGCCGCGAAGCTCATGCGCGGCGCCCGATTCCAGTGCGGATCGCGTGGCGATCCGGTGCCCCGTTCCGGCATAGTCGAAGGATGCCTTCGTCGCACGTCACGCGTCTCGTGTTCGGGCTGGTCGCCACGTCGCCCGAGAGCGAAGCGAGCGCCCCATTCGACGAGCTCGCGGCGTGGATGCGAGCGCATGCCGGGGTCGATCTGGAGCGCAAGACGGCGCCGACGTATCAGGCGCTCGCGGCGAGCGTGCGCGATGGCAGCAGCGACGTCGCGTGGCTCCCGCCGGTCGCCTACGCCTGGCTCGCCGAGGCGGTGAATCCGATCGGCAGCATCGTGCGCGAGGGAAGGACGACCTACGCGGCGGCGATCGTGGTCCCGGAGGACTCGAAGGTCGAGGCGCTCGCCGACCTGTCCGGTACGCGCGCCGGCTGGGTCGACCCTTGGAGCGCCGCCGGCTTCGTCGTTCCGCGGATCGAGCTCGCACGAGCGGGCATGGACCCGGCGGCGACCTTCCAGTCGGAGGCATTCTACGGCAGTCATCGTGACGTGCTGCTCGCGCTGTCACGAGGCGCGTGCGACGTGGCCGGGACCTACGCCCGATCATCCGAGGCCGGTGAGGTGGTGCTCGAAGGCGGCTGGTCGAAGCTCGAAGGCGTTCGCGTGCGCGTGCTCGGGACGTATGGCCCGATCCCGACGGACGTGATCGCGGTACGGCGGAACCTCGCCCCCGACAGCTACGAGCGCGTCCTCGGCGCGTTCCGCGAGGCATGCGTCGACGAGACCGGAAGCCGGCTGGTGCGTGCCGTCTTCGGCGGCGACGATCTGCACGAAGGTCTCGAGCCCGGGCACGATGCGCTCCGCCGCGCGTACGAACGCGCGCTGGCGAACGGGCTCTTCGACTGATCGCTTCGTCGCCGTCTTCTCACGCGCGGCGTCCGTGTCTTGCCATTCCTGCCAATGCGTAGGCGCGCGCGAGGAGGCTCCCCTTCTCGTGGTCGCTCCCGAGATGGTCCCAAGGCGGTTTTACAGGGACTGATTGAGGAGCCCGATCCAACACTCGGGCGCCGCCGAGCCCGCGGGCGCGATCTGCGAACCACCGGCGCGCGGCTTCTCGAAGAACGCCGACCTGAGCACCATCGTCGTAGCTCGTGGCGGACGACCCCTCCGAGCATACCGGTCCAGCACGACAGCGCATCTCGACAGCGCTCGCCAGATCGTCCAGGTCCGCACGCGCTCTGTTTCCTATGCGCAGGTCGCGAACATTCTGGTATGGACGTGAGAAGGGGGACTTCTGGGGAAGTCGTCCGAAAGGGGGCAGCTGTCGCGGGCACGACGCGGCCGGAAGAACCGCGCGCGCCGTAAGATGAAGCGCAGGAGCACGGTTTTCCGTCGTTCCGACCGGCGCATCCGCGCTGGTCGTTCCGCCGACGGTTTCGAGTGTGAGGCCACGTAGCTGCTCATAGCCATCAGCGAAGTCGGTGGAGGGAAGGGCCACTCGATGCTCACGAGGAAGCAGGGGAAATACGAGCAGAGCGATGTGGACATGCGACGAGCGGCACGGCGCGTCGTCGGATCGTCCGCCGTCTTGAGCCGGGGGAACCGATGAGGGCGGATCACGATACCGATCCGACCGGTCAGCCAGCGCGCGACAGGAGCGACGAGGCCGCACATGTCGCGACGGACGCCGACCTGTTCGCCATGGCCGACGAGCAAACGATTCCGGACATGAACGTCGAGGACATCGTTCGCGCTCCGCACCTGCCCAACCGGGAGTGGAGGGTGCAGCCCGCCGACGACGGAGAGCTCACCTCGAATGGTGCGCTCGCGGCGCGCGTCCATCTCGCACCTCATTTGCCGCCGAAGTCAACGGACGTGATGCTGCCTACGGAGTCGGTCGTCGTAGCTCCTCTCAAGCAGACCTCGACGGTCCCCATGGCGCGACAGGGGCGGCCTCGAACGCCGGTCCTCGCATGGTCCCCCCGCGCGAGCGATCGGCTGGGATACACATCGGGAGCGCCCGCGCCACGCAAGCGGCGAACGGAACGCGAAGTGACGACGGGTGTGGGCCGGCGCATCCGGGGGCTGAGTCGTACGGAGCTCGCGATATGCATCGTCGTGGCAGTTGTCTTCGCCGCGATCGGGTCGGTCCTGCTCGCGCGGTTCATCTCGAGCGGCGTCCACTGAAAGCACGCTCGCTTTCGAGCGCGACCTCGCCGTGCCGAGCCCCTCGTCATGGAGCGTCTCCGAGGCGAGCGGTCCAATCGAGCTTCGCGTCGGAGGGGGCTTCTCGGCTAACGGTGAGGCAGGCGCCAAGCCCTGGATCGTGCGCTGGGACGACATCGAGGTCACGACGACGCCGTGACCTGATCAGTTGCAGTGCTCCACGCTGGCGGCGCGTAGCGAGGACGAGACGCGGACACGACCTGCGGATGGGCGAAGGCACGGAGGTTGGGCCGTCACTCGGGACCTCCTCCGTGTCTTGCCATTCCTGCGAATGCGTGCAGGATTGGACGCCTGGCACTGCCAGACCAGCTAGGGGGATTTCATGACCGACGATCTCGATCCGATGGCGTACCTGCGCTTGCCCCGACTCGATGTCGCAAACGCGATCAGCCTCGGCAAGATGCTCCTCGCCCTCGTGCCGAAGGACGCGCCGGCGACGGTGACGAAGGCCGCGAAGCGGATGCACACCTCCGTACAGGCGCTCGAAGGCGCGTGGCGACAGCGTGTGCGCGTCGAGGAGCTCTCCGATCTGCGTCCCCTCGATCGAAAGCTCGATCTCCGCTGGGCGGCGCTCCACGAGCGCGTCGCCGCCTGGGAAGCGCTCGACGAGCACGCCGACAAGCAGGCGCGTGCGGGCGAGGTATTGAAGCTGCTCTTCCCCGACGGGCTGGCGTTCTTGAAGCTGCCGTACATCGCCGAGCACGCCGAGAGCCAGCGCCGGCTCGACGTGATCGAGGAGCGGAAGCTCGGGGCCACGATCGACGGCCTTGCAGGCAAGGAGTTCCTCGTGGCTGTACAGGAGGCGCACCACAGCTATGGCGAGGGCCTCGGGATCACGAAGGCAGGTGCCGTACGAGAGACGGTCCCCGCATTGGACGAGCCTCTCCGCAAGCTCACGGCGGCGATCGGGGCGTACAACGTCCAGCTGCTCGCCTACGCCGACGACGACCCATCCTCGCTCGCCGCCGTCCGCCACGCCGTCAGCCCGGTCGACAAGTTCCGTCAGGCGCAGGGGCGGCGCGGCAGCGGAGTGCCGGTCGAGGCACCGCCGCCCGAGGCGCCCACACCGGCCGCACCGACCGCCTGACACCTGTCGTCACCGGCAGAACCGAGGACGTACTTAGGTCCCGGGACATCGTGAACGACACGTGCATCGGTAGCCGAGGTCCGAGGACCTTCACGGACGACACGCATGTCGAAAGGGAAGGTCCGCGGACCTTCCTTTTCCATGCAAACCGCCGAAGACTGCCTCGTCCGACCTCGGACATGCGGCAGCCGACCGCGAAAGCGAGGGCCGGGGACATCGTCCGCCTCACGAAGAGTCGAAGGCGAACGTCGCGGGACCTTGCACGACGCTGCGCGCATCGATCGGTGAGGTCCGAGCACCTCACGCCGGTGTGCGCGAGCGTTGAAGCTATCTCTCCAAAATCCTGGGACAGCGCAGACTCGCCCAATCGTGCGATCACGGCGCGCCGAGGTACTGACCGATAACCAGATGACGACCGGCGGCGGTCCCTTTAGAGTCAAAGCGCATGACACTTGGTGCTGAAGGTCCTGTCGCTCCCTCCATCTCCGCCGCGGGCGGTTACGGGCCGCCCGGCGGGGCCGGAGCACCTCCCGGAGGTGGATTCGGACCGCCTCCCGGCGGGTTCGGCGGCCCTCCTCCCGGCGGGTTCGGTGGCCCTCCTCCCGGCGGGTTCGGCGGCCCTCCTCCGGGCTACGGTGGTCCTCCGGGCTTTGGCGGCCCGCCGCCGCCGTTTGGCGATCGAAGCGCTGCAGAGGCGAAAATCAAGGCGCCCGCGATCGTGATGATGGTCTGCACGGGGCTCGGGGCGGCGATGCAGCTCCTGAGCCTGATCATGAACATCGTCGGAACGGGCGTCGGCGTTGCGTCGGGCGATGGCGACGAGCTTCAGCGCATCATGGGCGGCGCAGTGGGCGCTGTGATGAACGTCGTTGGCATGCTGTTCAGCGCCTTCTGCATCTGGGCGTTCTTGAAGATGATGCGCCTCGAGAACCGCACGATGGCCTACGTCGCGGTCATCGCGAGCATGGTCCCGTGCACCGGCAGCTGCTGCTACCTGAACATCTTCGTCGGCATCTGGGCGCTCATGACCCTCGCCGATCCGGTCGTGAAGCAGGCGTACCAGAGCTGACACGACGCACGCGCGCGTGAGGCCTTCGCGATGACCTTTGCGAGAGCCGGCCGCGCGTGCCTTGATCGGCAGGGCCGCCGATGGAACGGCACCCTCGCCGATCTCCGGCGACAGCTCGTCGTCGGCGACGCTCCGATGGTGATGCGAGAGCCGCTACCAGTCGATTCAGCGGCGCGGATCAGTTGCAGTTGCAGACGGTCGCGCAGGCCTCGCCGCCGCCGCAGTCCTTCATACACTGCCGGTCGCAGGCCGGATTGCCGCCGTTCGAGGACCCGCTGCTGCTGCTGCTGCTCGTAGATCCGCTCGACGATTCCATGCAGCGGCCTTCCGCCACCTGCACGCAGACGCCTTGCTCGGTCTGGTTCGCCAGTAGCTGGGCGGCCTCCGCGCAGGTCGAGAAGATGCCCATCGGGCAGATCGCCGTCCCGCACGCGCAGACGAGGTCGACTACTCCGCCGCGGATCCGGAACCCGCAGCCCGGCATCGCCTGCGTGTCGACGACGACGTTCGGGCACTGCGAGGTCGCGATGCAGAGCTGAGCGCCGGTGCTCTGCTCGGTCCCGCATCCGCCGCCGACGATGCGGGAGGCGGAGTCGGCTCCGCCGTCGGCCGCGGTCGCGCCGCCGTCCTCGCCGTCCGTGCCCTGCTGCAGGTCGAGGCAGCCGACGGCGAAGAGCCCAGCCCAGACGAGCGAGAGGCCGGCAGCTCCGAGGATGCGCATGGAGCGACCCTAAGAAGAGCGCGGCGTTGGGCCAAGTTCCTCGCAGGACGGTGATCGCTTCGGACCTCGAGAAACGCGAGGGAGCCCGGCCACGCCGGGGCATCGAGGCTTGGGGCTCGCCTTCCGATCACCCGCAGAGGTGGGCCGTCGGCCCGCGTTGATTCCCATCGTTCCGATGGACTCGATGCATTAGGTTTCTCGGGTGATGACGTTCGACGCCTACGCCCCGATGGTCGATCCCAACCTGGCTGCCCTCGGGAGACTCCTCGGTGCCCTTGCCGAGGATGCCATCTTCGGGTTGTCGACCGGTGGAGGTCCGAACATGCTCGAGGGCCTCGGGCGCCGCCGCGGCGAGGCCTATCAGGCGATCCTCGCTGGTCATCGCCTCAACACGATGTCGAGCGAGCTCGACCACTGGCTCGTCGAGATGACGCGTGCGGCTGCGCCGATCTTCCCGCCGGCGTGGATGCCGATGGCCGATGTGCTCCGCGAGAAGGTCACGCTCGAGGTCGGCGCGCGCGGCCTTCGCTCGCTCTTCTCGTCGAAGCCGAGCGAGAAGGACGTGCTCCGCGTGAAGCGGCTCGGGACGCTCGCGACGCGCGTGCTCCGCGCCGTGTACGTCGCCGACGGCCCGCTCGACAACGAGGAGCAACGTACCGTCGCGAGTCTGGTCGCGTCGCTCGGCCTCCCGGACGAAGACGCCCAGCCGCTCTACGCCGAGGCGCCGATCCCGGTGGAGCAGCTCGACGTCTACGGCGACGTCGAGCCGGCCTTCGCGAAGGCCCTCCTGCGCGGCGCCTGGCTCGCCGCGGTTTGGGACTCGCTCGATCCGCGCGAGGAGCACATCATCCGCGTCGTCGCGAACAAGCTGAACTTCCCCGCGATGGACCTCGAGGGCCTTCGCAACGACGTCGTGCAGAAGGTCGAAGCTCGACGCTTGGCCGGGCAGGCCGTGGTCGACGCGATCCGGTTCGTGCTCTCGGATCGGATGCCCGGGCACGGCGTCACGCTCGCGGCGAAGAGCGGCGCGATCATGATCCCGAAGCGCTACCGCGACGAGGTGATGGCGCAGGTCGGCCATGGCGCGAAGGTCACGCTGGCGCGGCGCTACACGCAGCTCTCCGGCGAGGACAAGAACATGGTCCTCGGCATCGCGTGGGCGGCGGCGCTCTACGACGACCCGTCCATCGCGCGGCGGGCGCTCCTCCGCGCGCGTCACGATCGCATCGCACAGGACCTGGGCGAGGACGGCGCCAAGCCGCGCCTCGGCGTGGACGAATGGGTGAACGACGTCCTCGCTCCTGCAGCCTTCCCGATGGGGGCGGAGTAGCGTACGTACCGGAGAACGCGATGAAGAAGACGCTCGGTTTCATCGGCGGCGGCAACATGGCTGCAGCGCTCGTGAAGGGACTCTTGCACTCGAAGGTCGTCCCGCCCGAGAGGATCATCGTCAGCGACGTGAAGGAGGAGCGCCTTCGGACGCTCCACGATATGCACGGCGTTCGTACGACGACGGACAACCACGAGCTCGTTCGCGACGCTGACGTCGTCGTGCTCTCGGTGAAGCCTCAGGTCATCGACAAGGTGCTGGCCGCGATCGGCAAGGACGTGCGGCCGGAGCAGCTCGTCGTCTCGGTCGCCGCGGGAGTGCCCGTCTCGGCGATGGAGGCGCGCCTCCCGGACGGCACGCGCGTCGTGCGTACGATGCCGAACACGCCGGCGACGGTGGACGCGGGCGCGACCGCGATCGCGCCCGGGACGCACGCGACGGAAGCGGATCTCGAGGTCGCGCACGAGCTCTTCGCTGCGGTGGGCCGCGTCGTCACGCTCGACGAGTCGCTCCTCGACGCCGTGACCGGGCTCTCCGGCAGCGGGCCCGCGTACGTGATGCTCATGATCGAGGCGCTTGCCGACGGTGGCGTGAAGGTGGGCCTCCACCGTGACACCGCGCTCCTCCTCGCAGCGCAGACCGTCTACGGCTCCGCGAAGCTCCTCCTCGAGACCGGTGAGCATCCGGGGCGCTTGAAGGACATGGTCACGAGCCCGGGAGGAACCGCGATCGCCGGACTCCACACGCTCGAGTCCGGCGGTCTGCGCCGCACGCTGATCGACGCGGTCGAGGCCGCGACGACGCGCTCGGCCGCGCTCGGTGAGCAGATGGCCCAGAAGCTCCGAAAGTAGAAGACGCGCCGCGCGATGAGCGCGGTTACTTGCGGAACAGCGCCGGCACGTCGCTGCCGAACGTCACGAACGCGATCAGCGTCAGGAACATCAGGAGGCCGATGGCGTGGACCTTCGCCTCGACCTTGGCGTCGGCGCGCCGGCGCGACGCCGCCTCGAACATGAGGAAGATGAGGCGTCCGCCGTCGAGCGCGGGCAGCGGGAGCAGGTTGAACGCTCCGAGGTACGCACTGAGCGCGCCGAGCATCTTCAGGTAGGTGTGCGCGCCGCCCCTCGCCGCCGAGGCGGTCTCCTTCACGATCCCGACCGGGCCGGCGAGCTCGGGCTTCTCCTTGCCCGCGATCATGCGTCCGATGCCCCTGATCACGCTGTAGACCACCTTCGGCGGCTCGGTGACGCTGAGGACCGCGGCCTGGCCCGCCGTCACCGGCTGCCACGTGGTATAGGGGCCGACGAGGATCTTGCCCTTGGTGTCGCCGTCGTCGCCGATCGGCGTGGGGAAAACGTGCAGGCGCTCTTCGCCACGCTCGATCTCGATGTCGACCTTCTCGCCCGCGTGTGCGCCGACGATCTGCTTCAGGTGATCCCAGTCACGGATCCCTTCGCTGTTCACCGCGATGATCCGGTCGCCCTTCTGGATGCCTGCCTGAGCGGCGGGGCCCTCGGGGGCGATGTTCACGCGCATGCTCGTCTCGTCGACCACGTGGTTTCCGCCGAGCAGAAAGCCGAAGAACATGAGGACGGACGCGAACAGATAGTTCGCGAGCGGACCGGCGGCGATCGTCACGATGCGGCCCCAGAGCGACGCGTTCGCGTAGCTCCCGGGATCCTTCGGGTCGATCTCCTCGTAGGGGTTCAGCCCTGCGATCTGCACGTAGGCGAGGAACGGAACGATCGCGATCTGGAACGTCGTCGGGCTCGCCTTCGGCCGGTGCTTCCAGAGGGTAGGGCCGAAGCCGATCGAGAACTTCGTCACGCGCATGCCGAAGCGGCGTGCGGCGAGGTAGTGCCCGCCTTCGTGGACCACCATCAACACTGCAAGCCCGAGGATGGCGATCAGGGCGTACGCAACGGACATGCTCGGAGCTTAGCTCGGTTTTTCGAAGCCGTGCCAGAAGCGCTGAAGCCAACTGTCCACCCCGCGCGATCGCGCGACGGATGCGCTTGATCGGGTCCCCACCCGGAGAAAGCGCCATGGTAGAGCGGAGCGGCCGTATGCCCGGGGTCTCTCGTCGAACGCGCCGCGCACCTGGAGCGCCTTCCGTCGATCCGACGAGAGCTCGGCTCGCGCTCTGCGATGCTCGTCGCCCGCTTCGAGCGCCGGCGGGCGCGCTCGTCCTCGTCGCCCTCTCGACGGCGGGTGCGGACGCACGAGCCGCCGGTGGTCCGGCGGACACGAGCGCTCCGCCGGCCGGCACCGGCGCCGCGAAGGTCGAGCGTGACGAGGCGAGCGACCAGCGCGACGAGCGCGATGATGAGGTGCTCGTCCGCGGGCGTCAGGCGGGGGGGTTCGTGTCGCGCGCGCGGATCGAGGACTCGCCTCGCGAGATCACCGACGCGGCGAGCCTCGTCGAGCCGCTCCCGGGCGTGCACGTGAGGAGGCTCGGGGCCGACGACTCTTTCGCGACGCTGTCGATCCGTGGCTCGAGCTCGACGCAGATCGCCGTGTACCTCGCGGGAGTGCCGCTCTCGGGCGGCGCCGACCCCACGCTCGACCTGGCGACGCTCCCGCTCTGGCCCGGCGCGCAGGCGCGCGTCCACCGCACGTTCGCGCCCGCGTCGCTCGGGCGAGGATCGCTCGGGGGCACGCTCGTGATCGATCCGCCGTCGCCGCGCTCTCCGGAGCGCACCGACGTCTGGACCGCCGCCGGCTCGTTCGGGTCTCAGCGTATACGGCTCGGCGACGTGCGCGGCGATCGCGACGGCGTGCGCATCGCGACGGGCTTGAGCGCGTCGCGATCGGACGACGACTTCGCTTACCTCGACCGTGAGGCGACGCTCGATGCAGGCCGCGATGTGTTCACGACGAGGCAGAACGCGGGACATGCGGCGGTTGCCGGGCTCGCGTCGGTGGCGATCCCGGTGCGCGTCGGCGCGTCCACCGGCGGTGCGCTCACGATCACCGGCCTCGCCCAAGCGCGACGACAGGAGCTGCCCGGCTCGCATCGCATGCCGACCGCCTACCAGCGCCTCGACTCGTCGCGGCTCGTCTCCGCGCTCGAGCTCACTGTGCCCGTACGCGAAGGGACGTTCGGCGTCCGCGCCTGGGGACGGCGCGAAGGGCTCTCGCTGAAGGACAGCCCGATCAGCGCGCGAAGCACGTTCAACCCGACGCACACCGACGACGCGATCATCGCCGCCGGCGGCAGCGCGGGCTGGCGCGTGCGAACGGCCGAGAATACGAACGTCGAGCTCCGGGTGGACGGTAGCGCCGAGCGCTTCGCTCCTGGAACGTGGGTCGGTGGGACCACCGCACCGCCCGGGGCGCGTCGGACCAACGGTGGCGTCGCGATCGACGCGAGCACGCGTCTGCTGGGCGCGATGACGATCGCGGCGAGCGCGCGCGGTGACCTGTGGGTCGACACCGCGGACGACGGCACGAGCGCGACGGAGGAGCGACCGACCGGGAACCTCGGCATCGAGCTGCCGATCGGCCCGGTCATCCTGGCATCCCATGGAGGCTTCGTTGCGAGGCCGCCGAGCTTTCTCGAGCGCTACGGTAACCGAGGCGCCTTCATCGGCGATCCCAGGCTGAAGCCGGAGTCGGCATTCACCGCCGACGCGGGCGCACGTGCAACGAGGCGGCTCGGGCCCGTCCGTCTGCATGCCGAGGCGGTGGGCTTCGCGACGTGGGCCGAGGATCTGATCACGTTCGTCTACGCCGGAGCGAACGGGAGAGCGAAGGCGACGAACATCGGACGCGCGCGCCTCTTCGGGATCGAGAGCGAGCTCCGCCTCGCGGCGTTCGGCTTCGAGGCGAGGGCCTCGCATACGGCGCTCGCGACCGCGAACGAGAGCGAGTGCCGGTTCGAGGGGACCACGTGTTTTCGCCCTCCGCTGCCCGGCCGACCCGCGCATGACTTCATCGGGGATCTCTCATGGGCCCGTGGACCGGTCCGGCTTCGCTACGGTGTCGATGCCGTGGCCGGGATCCTCGCCGACGTCACCGCGAACATCGAGGTGCCGCTCCGGGTCTTCCACGGTGCAGGTGTTCGGGTGGCGATGCCGTGGGTGCCCGGCCTCTCGCTCACGCTCGACGTGCGAAACATCTTCGACTTCCGAGTCGTCGAATATCCGGGCGCGCTCGGGCGGGTGCGGGCGCCGGCCGGCGATCTGTTCGACTACCCGCTCCCCGGTCGTCGCGTCCTTCTCAGCCTTCGCTGGACGACGGAGACATCGAGGTGACGGAGCTTCGCGTCATGTCACCTATCGGGCAGCTTCTTCAACTCGCCGGAGGTCGTTCGCCGGTCTGGGCCGCCTGTCGATCTGGCCCGACCAGCCGCGTCGAAATCCATTCCGACGTCAAGAGGGGTACCCCTGAAGCTCGTCGAGCGGCTGCTCGAGAGGAGCATCGCTTCTCCGCTCGATTGCGAAGAACGAGGCTCGCGCCTGCCACATGATAGGCACCGGTCTCGGGATCCTGACGCCGAGCGCAGGTGGAAAACATCGGTCGACCGGGGGGAGCCCCACCAGTCTTCCCGAACGCTGGCACTCGGTGCTAGCCGTCGAGCTCGATGCCTTCTTCCACCACTGCTTCTCCTAAAGCTTCCGCGGTCGCGGTTGGAGTCGAATCCACGCCAACAACGTCCAGCACGCAAAAGCCCGAGCTCATCGACGAGGCTAAAGACTACTTTCAGGCCAATCCGGGGCAATTCGGCTGGTTGCCGCTCGTGCTTGGCGTGGTGCTGCTCATCGGTACGTTTCTCAAATGGGGTTGGGTTTTTGAGGGGGGCGGTGGTCGTCTGAACCTGGCGTGGATCGCCAACACCTTTGGGTTCCGCGCAGCGCAGGTGGTCAGCGCGCTGCTCGCGCTCGCCTTCGTCGGCGTTGGCGTCGCCATGTTGACGCTGTACGGAGGATGGAACGCGCTTTGACACTTGGCCTCCGACCCCGTGCAGTGGAGGCTGATCACGTGTTGCTCGGGCTCATCCGGCGCTATTCCGATGCGTGGCATCGGTGGCATCGGGGGGCGTGATGGGATCGGCACGAGACTGATGTGAGGGCTCGGAGGTGTTCCCGCGCCGTGCAGATCCTTCGTAGTGTCGAGCAGCACGCCCTCGCCGTTCGCAACGAGCCGCCGCCCGATGTCGTCACGGAGATTGACGATCTGGCTCCTGCCATCGTCCTGCCGCTCGACCAGCCCACCCGCTCCGGCCACGCGGTTAGCGAGCCGGGTGCCGGGCGGAGAGCGGGGCCGGCGCGGGCGCGCACGCGGCTCCGGCGGTCTCAGGCGCGGACGGGGGAGAAGACCCAGGGCTCTTCTTTCATGCCGCGCGTTCAACCACCTACAGCGCCCCCAGGCTCGTCTCGCGCTCGTCTCAATGCTTTGGGCGACGCGCGACGACGCGCGCCGCCCCAGGCCGCCGCAGGAAAGCGTGGCCGCTCTCCGCTGCGGCCCACCCGCAAGGGCGCGCGGTGGAAGGAGCCCCGGCGACCAGTTTCATCGATCGAGTTCCGTGCTACGGTCCGCGCCCTTCCCATGACCCAGCCCACTCCCCAGCCGAACCCGCAAAACCCCAACGCTGCCGAGGGCGAGGGCGCCGTCGCCATTCAAGGTGGCGCTGCCATCCTCGCGCCCATCACCGCGTTCCCGAACGGAGTGCCGGGCAACGCGATGGTGCTCATCCCGCTCGGGCCCAACGGGCAGGCGGTCGAGAAGCAGGTCGTCGAGGGCCCCGTCGCGCTGACGATGGAGCAGGTCTGGCAGCTCCTCGGCTTCAACGGTCCCGCGGTTCAGGTGCAGGACGACCAGGGCCGCCCGATCGCGATCGGCCTCGAGGATCTCCTCGGCGGTCTCGAGAAGCACTGGAAGGACAACGCCGAAGATCTCGATCGCGGCCGCATCTACGCCCAGGAGCTGATGAAGTACAACCGCCACGAAAAGGCGGAGGCGGTGCTCGCGAAGATCGTCGCGCGCGGCGGCGACGGCAACGACTGGCTCGGACTCGGCGTCTCGCAGCTCGCGCAGGAGAAGCTCGACAAGGCCGAAGGCACGCTCAAGGGCGCGCAGAACCTGATGAAGGAGAATCCGTACCCGAGCCTCCACCTCGCCAAGCTGTACAAGGCGAAGAAGGACGCGAAGGCGGAGCGCGAGTCGGTCGAGCGCGGAATCCAGATCCAGCCGGGCAACGTCGACGCCTGGGCCTACCTCTTCAACTTCATCAAGGAGAGCGACGGCGAGGCGAAGGCGATCGCGGAGATCGAAGAGCTCGCGAACGCGCCCGTCAACGCCAAGACGGCGGCGCCGTACGTCGCGCTCCAGGGCTTCTACGCGAACGAGGAGTCGACGCGCGACAAGGCGATCGGCTTCGCGAAGAAGGCCGTCGACCGCAACCCCACCGATCCGATCCCGCTCATCGTCCTCTCGGCGCTCTACGGGCAGGCGGGCAAGCTCGACGACGTCATCAAGCTCCTCGCTCCGCAAGAGGCGCTCATGAAGGAAGACGTCCGCCTCGCGCACAACTACTTCGAGGCGCTCTTCCAGTCGAAGGACATGGCGAAGATCACCGCGCTCCTCAACAAGCTCGCGACGTCGTCGAACAAGGAAGTGAAGCAGTTCGCGATCGAGCGGAGCCGCGCCATCGCCCAGATGCTCCAGCAGCAGCAGCAGGCACTCCAGGCTGCCGCGACCGCGAAGTAAGCGTTCCCGACGACGCTACCCCGACGAGCGAGGCTTCCTTCTCAGGGAGCCTCGCTCGTTTTGCATTTCGAGGCTCACCCCCGGCGGCGGGGGAGGGCGTGGCGTCGGCGGGTTGATCGGCGGCTCGTCGCCGGAGGTGGCCCGATTGAGCTGATCGTGCCCGAGCGAGTACCCCCGGCCAGCTCTTCTTCGCCCGTGTGGGAGACGCGGGCCGTCTGTAAGCGCCTGGGGGCGGGCTTGTTCGGAGGTTCAGCATTGCTGGACGACCCCGTTTCAATTCTGCGCTCGAGGTCGGTAAGATTGCATTGTCTTGCCGGAACGGAACGTCCGCGTCGTGGGCAGGTATGCCCTCTACGGAGCCATCGCGGCCGGTGGTATGGCGACCGTCCATCTCGGGCGTCTGCTCGGTCCGGTCGGGTTCTCGCGCACCGTCGCGATCAAGCGGCTGCACGCGCAGTTCGCGTCCGACCCCGAGTTCGTCTCGATGTTCCTCGACGAGGCGCGTCTTGCGGCGCGGATCCGCCACCCGAACGTCGTCCCGACGCTCGACGTCGTCGCGACGGGCGGAGAGCTCTTCCTCGTCATGGATTACGTGCCTGGAGAGTCGATCGCTCGGCTCTCCCGCGCGCTCCGCGAACGACAGCAGACGCTGCCGCCCCGCATCCTCTCGGCGACGATGGCCGGAGTCCTCCACGGCCTCCATGCGGCGCACGAGGCGAAGGACGAGCGCGGTTGTCCGCTCGGCATCGTGCACCGTGACGTCTCTCCGCAGAACGTCCTCATCGGGACCGACGGCGTCCCGCGCGTCCTCGACTTCGGTGTCGCCAAGGCCGCGGGCCGCATGCAGACGACGAGGGAAGGTCAGATCAAGGGCAAGCTCTCGTACATGCCGCCCGAGCAGCTGCGCGGTGCGGAGGTGAGCAGGCAGACCGACATCTACGCGGCCGGCGTCATGCTCTGGGAGCTCGTCACGGGGCAGCGTCTGTTCTCGGGCGACAACGAGGGGGTCATCGTCGCCAAGGTGCTCGAGGGGCGGGTCGAGCCACCGAGCATGGTCCTCGCGCGCAATCGCGCCACGAACGTCACCGACCGAGATCTGCGGGCGCTCGCGTCGCTCGACACCACGATCCTCCGGGCGCTCAGCATGAAGGTGGAGGCGCGCTTCGCGACGGCGCGCGAGATGGCGATCGAGATCGAGCGCAAATGCCCGCCCGCGACTGCCTCCGAGTGCAGTGACTGGGTCGAGAACATCGCGCGCGACGTCCTGAGCTCGCGTGCGGCGATGATCGCGGAGATCGAGAGCAGCGCGTCGATGACCGTCGGCGGACAAGAGAGCCACGTCATGTCCGTGCTCAACGCGAGGTCGCCGCTCGGGTCGAACACGTTCCTGGAGGTGTCGACAAGCAACCGTCCCTCTACCTCGAGTCTCGGTCCGGCGATGGTGCCCAACTTCGCGATGCCGTACTCGGCTCACCCTGCGCCGCTGGACGGGCCGCCCGTCACCCAGCCGTCGTCGATCTCCGTGTCGACCGGCTCGATGGGACGAGTGCAGCACGAGCCGAGCGGCAGCCGCCGGGCCGTGGCGGTGCTCATCAGTGTCATGCTCGGAGCGAGTGTGCTCGCGAGCGCTCTCGTCTATCGGCACTCGAAGAAGGCCGATCGGGTCGCCGACGTCCCGACCACCGACGTCGGTCTCGCCAGCGCGCCCGCTCTCTCGGCGGAGCCGGCCGGTCGTGCGCAGCCGCAGCCCGAGCCGATCGCGGAGCCGCCGGTCATCGTCACGACGGAGATCGACGACGAGCCCGTCGATGCCGGAGCTGCGCTGGCGCCGGCGTTGCCCAAGGCGGCGGGCACCGGCAAGGTGAAGGGCACGAGCTCGACCCCGAAAGGCACGGCGGCGATCCCCACGGCGCCTCCGGCGAACGACGACTGCGCGACGCCGTACTGGTACGACAGCAGCGGGGTGAAGAAGTACAAGCCGCAGTGCCTCACGGGCAAGTGACCGAGAGCACCGAACGGATTGCTCCCGTCGTTCTTTCGCCGATCGCCATCTCGGCGCTTCGTTGCTCGTCCTCCGGAGACTTCGGCAACCGTCGTCGTCGCGCCTCGCCTCGCCTCGCCTCGGAGCTCGGCGGAAATACTCGGTCCGCAAGGCGTCGGGTGCTCTAGCATGCGGTTCATGCCGCGGAGGCATGGCGTCTCCCTCTTCATTTTTCTCGTCGTGTTGCTCGATGTCGTCGGTCTGCGGACCGCTCGAGCCGATGAGAAGCCGCAGTGTGTGGCCGCATCCGAGAAGGCCCAAAAGCTCCGGATCGCCGGGCGGTTGTCCGAGGCACGCGCCGAGCTCGCCACCTGCGGTCGGATCGAGTGCCCGAAGCTCGTCCAGCAGGACTGCTCCGAGTGGATGAGGGAGGTGCTCGCGATCCTCCCGAGCGTCGTCCTCGGCGCGAAGGACCAGGACGGTCGGGACATCGTCGACGCGAAGGTGTCGATCGATGGCAAGGTCGTGACCGAGTCCCTCGACGGCAAGGCCGTCGCCGTCGATCCGGGCGTCCACCTGTTCCGCTTCGAGACGCAGGGAGCCCCTGCGGTCGAGGAGAAGGTCGTCGTTCGCCAGGGCGAGAAGAACCGTATCCTCACGGTCACCTTCGCCACCGGTCCAGCGGAGGGGGAGGCGCCCTCGGGCATGAAGCATTCGAAACAGGATGGTTCGGCCCCCATCGCCGCGTTCGTAACGGGCGGGATCGGCCTCGCCGCCCTCGGTGCTGCGCTCTACATCGATCTCGACGCAAACGCCGACGCGCGCAACCTGCGCAAGACGTGTGCGCCGTCGTGTGAGCAGAGTCAGGTCGATGATGTCGAGAACCGCTACGTCATCGCGGGGGTCACTGCCGCGCTCGGCGGTGCTGCGCTGATCGCCGGGGTCGTGCTCTTCTTCACGCACGACCGCGCGGTCAAGTCGGGGGCCTCACGCTTCATGCCTTTTGGTCGCTCGCTCTCGCATGGCGGGCTTGCCGGGGCGGGATTCCAGTTCTGATGAAGATGACCAGATCGCTTCTGCCTCGGCTGCTCGCTGGAAGCTTTGCCTTCGGCGTGCTGCTCACGGCCACCGATGTTTCGGCCGACGTCCAGGCGTGTCTGGCGGCCTCGGAGCAAGGGCAACACGCGCGCGCGGCCGGCAAGCTGCGGGAGGCACGTGAGCACTTCGTCGTCTGCGGAGGGGCGGGATGCCCAGCGCTCGTCCGTCAGGACTGCGCCCAGTGGAACTCGGAGCTCGCGCAGGCGCTCCCTACCGTCGTGTTCGGTGCCCGCGACGAGCAGGGACGTGATCTCTTCGACGTGCTCGTATCGATGGACGGCGAGACGATCGTGAAGAAGCTCGACGGAAAGGCGGTGACCGTCGATCCCGGCAAGCACACGTTCCGCTTCGAAGCGGAGGGCTTCCCGGTAGTATCGGAGACCGTCCTGATCAAGGAGGGCGAGCGCGCCCGCGTCGTCGACGTCATGTTCGAGCGCGAAGGTGACGCGGAGACGGAAGTGGCGCCCGCCGGCCGCAAGAAGGGCCACACGCCGTACCCGTGGATCGTCGTCGGTATCGGCGCGGTCGGCGTGGCGGCCGGAGCCGTGCTCATAGCGACGGCACCCGCTCGTCCCGCGAACTGCGACGCCTCCACGGAGATGTGCTCGCGCGTCCCCGGGCAGAGCGAAGCCGCTTTCCGCAAGAACCAGGAGGACGCCGGTTCGGCGGATTCGCAACCTCTACTGGGGTACATCGTGGCCGGATCGGGCCTCGCGCTCGTCGCCGGCGGCCTGCTCTGGCATTTCCTCGAGCCGACGGGCAGCAAGAGGCCCAGCACCGCGCTCCGCGTCATGCCGTGGACGACCGGCCGGAGCTCCGGGGTGACGCTCGGCGCGCGCTTCTGAAGTAGCGAGCACGCGCGAGAGCTCGAACGTCAGAACGATCCGCGAAGCCAGAGGCCGGCGCTGTTCGGTGACGCGCTCGGCGTCAGGCGGACGGCCGCGGTGGACGTCTGTGTGCGGGGCGCGAGGAAGTAGAGGAGCGCTCCGCCCGCGAGCGCGGTGGAGCCTGCGGCGACCGTGATCGTGCTCACCAGTGAGAGCGTGCTGCCGGATCGCGCCGCGTCGAGCCCTTCGGCATCGCACACGAGGTCGGGGGTGCATCGCTCCTCGACGGTGCTTGCTCGGTCGAGCGTGAGGAGCCCCGTGACGGCTCCGACGACGAGCGACGCAGCGCCCACGCCACCGACGATGAGGCCGACGGTCCGGAGGTCCGTGCTGCTGCGCTCGGCCTTCGACGATGGTGGAGCGACGGAGACGGCAACGGGGGCCTCCGTCTCGTCGGGCTCGAGCGCTCCGATGTCCACCTCGTGGTTCTTTCCCTCGCGCAGAGTCGCGGTCAGCTCCTTCGGTCGCCGGCCCGGCGCACCGGCGCGAATGACGACCTCGCCGGGATCCATCTTCACCTCGGTCTCGGTCGGGATCACGTTCGCCCCGACGTGGACGACGAGGCCCTCGATCGCGACGCTCGTACGTACCGTGAGCCGGGGTGTCCGGCGATCGGCGGCCTCGGCGCGTGCCGCCGCGTACTTCTGCTTGTCGGCTGTGGTGAACGTCGAGGCCGCGATCGTGAAGGCCTCATTCGCGGCCACGAGACGGCCGCGCTGCTCCTCGCATTCGCCGAGATTGAGCGCGGTCCCGGGCGCGGGCTCCTTCTTCTGACTCTCGGCGAACTTCGTGCACGCGCGCTCGTAGTCCTTCTCCTGCATCGCTGCGCGCCCCTCGCGGAACAGGAGCTCACCCTCCGACGGAGCTGCTCGAGCGACGAGCGTGAACGAGAGGACCGCGGCCGACGCCGTGAGGACGAGTGTTGCTTTCATCGATCAGAACCGGGAGTCGAAGTACTTCGAGGGATCGGCCGCGCCCGAGCCCTGCGGACGGGGAGCGGGCTTCGTGACCTTCGCGCTCGCGGACGCCGCGGCGGCCGTCGTCGTGGCGGCGGGGGGCGTGCCGGAGCCGGCGGCCTCGAGCCGATCGTCCGAGACCGCGGCGGGCGTCGGCGCCGGGGCCGCCGTGGCAGTACCTTCCGCGCTCACCGCGGGCTCGGGCGCAACGTTCACCGGTGAGGGGCTCACCACGGGCTCCGGCGCGACGTTCGCGGGCGGCGCGTCCGTCGCCTGCGTCGTCGCTCGATCGGCGAAGACGCCGCGCGATCGTGCATAGAGGCCACCCGCGCCCAGGAGCCCGAGCGCGATCACGACGCCGACGATCGCGCCCAGCACGCCCGCCGAGGATTTCTTGGGCTCCCCGTACGGAGGTGCCGAGTGGAGAACGGCGCGGCCCGTCGTCAGGCCGTGCGCATGCTCGACGTCGGGCACTGCCGAGACCGGGCTCGACACCTGTTGTTGCTGAACCGAAGGTCCGGTTCGCTGTCCCGAGTGCGGCGCCACGAGGGTCGCGTTGATCACGGGCGGCGGTACCGAGGCGCCGTAGACGGCCGTCCCCGGAGCGTTCAGGTTCGGCTGGCTCTCACGAGCCGCCGAGCGGAGCGCCTGCTGCATCGCTCTCGCATCGGGCCATCGCTCGTCGCGATTGAACGCCACCGCGCGGTCGATGATGGCGGCGATGGGTGACGGGAGGTTCGGCACGATCGACGACACCGCGGGCAGCGCCGCCGTCATCGCGAGCAGGAGCTCCTCGTTCGGCGTCTCCGCCGAGCGCGGGCGCCGGCCGGTCATCAGCGCGATCATCGTCGCGCCGACGGCCCAGAGATCGGAGCGGGCGTCGACCTCGGCCCACCGCGCGCGCGCCTGCTCCGGCGGCATGAACGCGGGCGTGCCCATCATGAAGCCCGTCTGGGTCGCTCCCGCTCCGTCGGGCGTCGCCTCCGCTAGCCGCGCGATGCCGAAGTCGAGCACCTTGAGCTGCCCGGCGGTGGTGATGAACAGGTTCGCCGGCTTGATGTCGCGATGAACGATGCCGAGCGCGTGAGCCTTCGCGAGCACGTCGAGGAGGTCGTCGGCGATCCGTACGACGTCGGCCATCGTCGGAGGAGGGGCCTCACCGCGCCCCGCCTTCTCGAGGGACGTTCCCTCGAGGAGCTCCATCACGAGGTAGACGGTCCCGTCCTCCGCGATGTCGTCGTCGAGGACGGACACGGCGCCGGGATGATCGATCTTGTTCGCGACGTAGCCCTCGCGGACGAACCGGTTGCGGAGGTTCTCGTCGGCAACGCAGTGTGGGTGCAGGACCTTGATCGCCGCCCGCTTGCCGTTCCGATGGGTCGCCGCATAGACCGCGGCGCTGCCTCCGTACCCGAGGAGCGCGTCGAGGAGCCATTTGCCGTCGAGCCGCGACGCGACGCGGCTCTGGGCGAGGTGGCGGGTCTCCGTACCCAACTCCCTCAGCTTAGCATCGGAATCCTGCATGGCGGTGAAGCGCGGGACGCGGCGGTCGGGCCGAGCCGCGCACGTGAAATGAGCCTCGCGCGGGCGAGGGGCCGGCGGACGGTCGTTGCGGCAGTCCGGTCTGGTTCGCGGTTGAGACGGCGATTTGCGCCGCTCCCGCGCTATGCTCTTCGGGCGTGGAGCGGATCGGCACCTCTCGGACGACCGTGCGGCTCGGGCTCGGGCTCGTGCTCGCGTTTGTGCTCGTGAGCGTCGGGTGCGGGACGATCGCGGGCGTGGATTTCGACAAGGCGCGCCTCGCCGACTCGAACGACGGCCTCGACGGCTCGGCGCCGTCGTTCGAGGGACCGGGTGGAGGAACCCCGCGCGGTGACGCAGACGGTGGTGTCCACGCGAGCACCTGCACGCCCGACCCGAACGCGGTGACCTGTGCGGATCGATGCGGTCCGACCGAGGACAACTGCAAGAGCTCGCGCGAATGCTCCACGGACTGCGGCACGGGCAAGGCCTGCGCCGGGGGAAAGTGCGAGTGCGTCTCCGACGGGACGTGGTGCAACAACCGTTGCGGTCAGACGCAGGACAACTGCGGGCGCCCCGTCGATTGCGGCGGCTGCAGCGGGGTCGGCGTCGAGTGCACCGCCAACGCGTGCGGGTGCACTCCCGAGCCCGTCGCCACCACGTGTGCCGGGAAGAGCTGCGGGACGGCGGTCAACAACTGCGGGCAGACCGTGGCGTGCGGGAACAACGGCGCGTGCGCGGCCGCCGGCGCGATCTGCAAGTCGGATGGCTCCTGCTGTTCCGACAACGGCGCGGCGTGCAATGGCCGCTGCGGCGGCGTCAGGGTCACGAACAACTGCGGGCAGGAGATCGGGTGCCCTGCGCAGTGCCCGGCCTCGCAGGTCTGCGCCGGCACGAGCTGCTGCACGCCCGAGCCGATCACGACGACGTGCGCTGGCGTGGCGTGCGGGCCGAAGGTGAACAACTGCGGGCAGACGGTGATTTGCCCGGACACCTGCGGGCCGGGGAAGATGTGCGGTGCCGGTGCCGTTGGTCCCAACGCCTGCTGCTCGCCGAGCCTGAACCCGTGCGGCAGCCGCTGTAGCGGTACAGTCGTCGACAACTGCGGTCGGACCGTCACCTGCAATCAGCTCTGCAGCGACGGTCCCTGCGGTTGCCACACCGGCACCTGTCGGCCCAACGGGATCTGCGAGTGCAACTACAACCAGCTCTGCCCCTGACGTTACGGGTGGGCTGCGCGTCGCCGGAGGAGCAAGAGGAACAGCGTGCCGCCGATGAGCGCCGTCACGGCACCGACGGGCGGCTCGGTGTGGAGGAAGCGGAAGGCCGCGCGGCTCACGAGGTCGCAGAGCACGAGCGCGGCGCCGCCGAAGCCGAGTGATGCGGGCATGAGGAGGCGCGCGTCGGGGCCGACGATCCGGCGGAGCGCGTGCGGGACGAGCAGGCCGACGAAGCCGATGAGCCCGGTCACGCTGACGATGGCGCCGACCACGAGCGAGCTCGCGAGGTAGGTGCGCCGCTCGAGGCCGCGCACGGGGATGCCGAGGTGCTCGGCGGCGGCATCGCCTAGCGAGAGCACGTTGAGCCGCGCCGCGTCCCGGAGGAGGACCGCAGCGCCGACGGCGACGTAGAGCGTCATCGCGACGAGCGATGCGCGCGAGGGCACGTCGAGGAAGCCCGTGAGCCAGAACAAGAGCTCCTGCGCCTTCGACTGCGTGACGAGGGTCTTCACGAACGTGATCGCCGCGGATGCGATGGCGTTGACGACGATGCCTGCGAGCAGGACGCTCGCGCCCCGGGAGTCGGGCGCGGCGGACGCCAGGGTGTGCACGAGGGCGGTCGCACCGAGGCCTCCTGCGAGCGCGAAGAGAGGCACGACGGAGGCGCCCATCGACGTCGCCGTCGAGACGCCTACGAGGATCGCCACCGTCGCGCCGACCGCCGAGCCGCCCGAGACGCCGAGGACGTAGGGCTCCGCGAGCGGATTGCGCAAGAGCGCCTGGAGCGCGACACCGACGATCGACAGCCCGGCGCCTGCGACCGCGCCGAGGAGCACGCGCGGCAAGCGGACGTCGAGCGCGATCGCGCGATCGAGCGATTCCACGTCCGACAGCGCGCGCACGAGCGACACCGGCTCGGTGCCGAACGAGACGCCGAGGGCGATCGCGGCGGTGAGCGCGAGAAGCGAGAGGGCGATGACGCCGGACGGCCGCGTCATCGACGCGTCAGACGTTCCGCTCGTGGAGGATGCGGAGGCCGGTGAGGGTGAGGTCGTCGTCGACGTCCTGGATCGTGCGCGACAGCGGCCCGATCATGCGTGCGAGCCCGCCCGTCGCCACGACGGCGCACGACGGGAACGCGGTCTCCTCGATGATCCGCTCGACGAGCCCGTCGACGAGCCCGACGTAGCCGTAAACGATCCCGGACTGCATCGAGTGCTGGGTGTTGCGGCCCACCACCTTCGCCGGGCGCTGGATCTCGACGCGAGGCAGCTTCGCCGCGCGGGAGAAGAGCGCATCGGCGCTGATCTGGATGCCGGGCGCGATCACGCCGCCCATGTATTCGCCCTTCGGCGTCACACAGTCGAACGTCGTCGCGGTGCCGAAGTCGACGACGATGAGGCCACCGTGAAAGCGCTCGTACGCGGCCACCGCGTTGACGATTCGATCGGCGCCGACCTCGCGCGGGTTCTCGTAGAGGATCGACATGCCGGTCTTGATCCCCGGACCGACGACGAGCGCCTCGAAGCCGAAGGCGCGGCGCACGAGATCGAGCATCGGCTCGGTGAGGGGAGGGACGACGCTCGCGACGATCGCTCCCTTCACGTCGGACGCGGCGACATTGCGCATCGAGAGGAGCTCGCGGACGACGACCGCGTATTCGTCCGCCGTGCGGCCGCGGCTGCTCTCGATCCGGAACTGGTGGACGAGTCGTGAGCCGTCGAACAGCCCGAGGACGATGTTCGTGTTGCCGACGTCGATGGCGAGGAGCATGGCGGCGGGAGCTTACAGCGCAACCCCGTTGTGCTGATTGAAGAAAAGTAGAGCGCGAGTGCTCAGATCGGTTGCCTTGGACCGAGCTCGACGCCCGCTCGCATCGTCCTTCCTTCGAGGGGTTTTACCCTCGAGCTCGCCGAATCCTTCGCGGGTGGTTGGGGCGCGAGCCCCAGACGGCTCTTCACTCGACGATGCGCGCATCGAGGATGACGTCTCCCTGCGCCACGCTTGCCCAGTCACCCTCGGCGCGGCCGACGCGAGTGTATTCGCCGTCGAGATGCGGCGTGCGCGAGAGGGTGACGAAGAACTGGCTCGAGCCGGTGTCGCGTCCGGCAAGGGCCATCCCGACCTCGAGCCGGTTGAACGCGACCGGCGAGGTCTCGCAGCGGAGGGACGTGCCGGAGCCGCCGTAGCCGTCGCCGTCCGGGTCGCCGAGCTGGGCCACGAAGCCCGGCACCACGCGGTGGACGACGACGCCCTTGTAGAAGCCTGACTTCACCAGCGACGCGATGCGCGTCACCGTGATCGGCGACAGCTCGGGCTCGAGCACGATCGCGAGCTCGCCGGCGTCGGTCGTGAATACGACCCTCGTGGGCTTCGCCAGCGTGGCGCCGAGCTCAGCCGCGCCTGTCGGGTCGCGCTCGGGGGCGTCGCACGCCGTCACCGGCGCGCCGAGCGTTCGGAGCGCCTTGAGGGCGCGTTCGCGGAGGACCTGGTTCGGATCGCTGCACGCGAGCGTCGCGATCTCCTTCGCCTGCGGATGGCGCACGCTCGCTGCTGCCTCGACGAGCGCGATCCGCGTCTCGAACCGATCCTCCGGCCACTTCTCGGCGATCGCCGCCGACAGCGCCTTCGCCACGGCGGGAGCGAGCTCCTGCGCCGGATTGGCCGTGGGCGGAGGCGACCTCGGGTCGAGCGCCGCGCGCTTCTCGCTCTCGGCGAGCACGATGGCGCGCTCGGGGTGCGTGTGGAGCATCTCGGCGGCCGTGGCGACGAGCCCCGCGTGCTTCGACGCGAGCGCGTCGGCGATGACGTGCGCGCCGGCTCCTCCAACTTCGGGATGGGAAGCGAGCGCCTCCACGGCCTCTTCGCGGACACGCACGTGCTCGCTCTTGGCGAATGCGCGGAAGGCCGCCAGCCGATCGCGGACGAGCGGGCGCCGGAGGAGCGAGGTGAGGCGCGTCCTCTGGGACGTCTCGGACGACTCGGCATCGCACTTTCGCAGGATGTCGGCGTCGTACGCGCCTCGCGCGAGCGCGAGCGCGGCGGAGCAGCGGATCTCGGCGAGGCGGCGCGCGAAGCCGGGCTTCGGCTCGGTCGGGGCTTTCAGGGCTGCGAGGACCAACAGCGCCGGCTCGGCTCTCTTCGGAGCCTCGGCGCCGAGCTGTCCAAGCAACGTGTAGAGTACATGAAAAGACGGTCCGGCGAGGCCTGCGATTGCGATCGAGTCCTTGGCGTCGGGGGTGATGTCACTGATCGCCTCGGCGATCGCGGCCTGACCGGCATCGCCGAGCGTGCCGAGCGCCCTCGCGGCCTCGGCGCGCTCACCTTCGCCGAAGCCCTTCGCGTCGACGACGACGCGCGTGAGCTCGGGCGCGATCGTCTTCGGGCTCTCCTTGCCGGCACGCCCGAGCGCGCGGATCGCGTGGATCCGTGCTTCGCCCGGGCGCCCGAGCGCGAGCCTCGCCACGTCCGCCACGCGCGGTGCGAATGCCTCGCCTGGCTCCGCTCTTCCGAGCGCATAGAACGCGAGGCCCTGCGGGCTCGACTTGTCGCCGGCCGCGTCGAGGAGCACCGTCATCGCGTCGGCGCCGAGCTGCTTCCTGCGCGTCGCGAGATCACCGAGTCCGAGCAGCGCCGGCTCGGTCCACGCGCCGTTCGCCGGCGCGTCGGAGCCGGGCGCGGCCTTGGTGGCGGTGCGGGCCAGCGCGACGAGCACCGGCTCCGAGAGCGGACCGGCGCAGCGACCGATCGCCCGTGCAATGGCGACGCGCGGATCGAGCTCGAGGGCTCCGCGTGCTTCGGCCGGGCGAGGCGAGCTCGTCGCCGGAAGGCTGGCCGCACGCGCGGAGAGCGCACGGACGTGCACGTCTTCGCGCCCCTTGCACGTGTAGCCGAGCCCGTAGGCGGCCCACGCGACGGTCTCGGGATCCTCGTCGGACAGGTGGTTCGAGAGCCCGTCGATGCTCGCTGCATCGGCGATGCGAGCGAGCGCGCGTGCGCTTCGCCGGCGCGCGGCGACGTCGTGGCTCGTCGCGACCTCGGGCGGGATGTCCTTCGCGCGTCGCGCATCCTCGGCGCGCGCGATCGCGGCCTCGTCGAAGCTGGCGGTGGCGACGTTGTCGGCTGCTGCGTCGACCGGAGCGCCGCGGGGCCGCGAGCAGGCGCTCGTCACCGCGAGCGCGGACACGAGCACGCACGCGAACGAACCGGGCATCGAGGGGCGCTTCACCGGGACGAGTCCTTCCACAACGACACGCGCTCGCGAGCCGTCCACCACGCGCGCGAGAGCAACGTCGGCGCAGGCGGCGGCGCGCCGACACCTTCGACGACGCGGAGCCCAGTGCGCTGGAACAGCTTCGTCGCTCGCGGAAGGTGCCACGAGCACGTCACGACCACGACCTCGTCGATGCCACGCGCCGAGAGGAGCCGGGCGGCGTGGGTCGCGTTCCCATGCGTATCGAGCGAAGCCCGCTCGCGGAGGATCGCCTCCGGTGGAACGCCGCCGTCCTCGAGCATGCGCGCGAGCTCGTCCGCCTCCACCCGGCCATTCCAGTCTCGCCCGCCGCAAGCGACGACGAGCGAGGCCTGGCGCGCGACGAAAACGTCACGCGCGGCTCGCACACGACGAGCGAGCGCCGCGCTCCCTGGACGGCACCCGAGCACGCAGACGACGCCGGTCATGGGCAACGAAAACGATGACCCATCGAGGTCACGGATGCAGCTCGACGGACGACAGACACCGCGTCTTCATACCCGAGGGCAAGCGCCAAAGCGACTTGCCTCGATCGAGGCGATCAAGCCCTACCGGAGCCCTTGACCATGCCAGCGGCTCCTCGTATCCCTTGAAGTTCGAAACGGAGGCAGATGCGCATCACGTTTTGGGGTGTCCGCGGGAGCATCCCGTGCCCGGGGCCGGACACCGTGGGCGTCGGCGGCAACACGAGCTGCGTCGAGGTGCGAGCAGGCAAGGCCTTCCTCGTCTTCGACGGCGGTACGGGGCTCCGTTTGCTCGGCAAGCGCATGTTGAAGGAGATGCCTTTCACGGCGCATCTCTTCTTCAGCCACGTCCACTGGGATCACATCCAGGGGTTTCCGTTCTTCGACCCTGCGTTCGTGCCGGGCAACGTCATCCACCTTTACGGCGGGAACAACGTCTCGCGCACCCTCGAGGAGACGCTCGCGGGGCAGATGGACCACCCGAGCTTCCCGGTCCATCTCAGTGAGATGGGCGCGAAGATGGTCTTCCACGGCGTCAGCGATCGCTCACCCGTCGAGGTCGACGCCGGTGACGGCACGAAGGCCGTCATCACCGCTGCTCCAGGCAACCATCCCAACGGCGTGTGGGCCTACCGCGTCGACCATGCGGGGCGCAGCGTCGTCTACGCGACGGACACCGAGCACTACGCCGTCGTCGATCCCAAGCTCACCAAGCTGGCGAAGGACGCCGACATCCTCATCTACGACTCGCAGTACACGCCGGAAGAATATGCGGGGATGGCCGGCGGCGGTCCCAAGCTTGGCTGGGGGCACAGCACCTTCGAGGAAGCCGTGAAGCTCGCGAAGGCGGCGAACGCGAAGAAGCTCGTCCTCTACCATCACGATCCGATGCAGAGCGACGCGGCCGTCGCCGAGAAAGAGCAGCGCGCGCGCGCCCTCTTCCCGAACGCAGAAGCTGCGCGCGAGGGGCTCGTTCTCGAGCTCTGACGGGGGCGGGGGGTGGCAAGCCCGCCCTTCTCGAGCGGGACCGGCGGGCTCGCAGCGCGTCGCCGCGTCGTACTTCCCATCGGATCGCGAAACGGTTGCGCGGGGGCGAGGCCCTTCCGGCCTCCGTTGCGCGACCGTTCGTGGGCTCTCCGCGAGCGATCGATGAAATCTCGGTGAATTGACGTCCTTTTCGGCGGTCGACGATGGCATCGGCCATGCATCCCGCTGCCTCAGTGGAAGCCCGACCTTTCGTCCGGCGCTCCAGCAAACCCAGGAGGACGACATGAGCGGCGGCACGGCTCGCGAGCTCGAAGGCGGATCGTTGCATGCGTATCGGAGGAGCCTGGCGAACGTCCAGGTCCTCGATCGCGAGACCGAGCGCGATCTCGCGCGTCGCTGGCTCGCCGGCGACAAGCGTGCGGGGCAGAAGCTCGTCGAAGCCTGTCTGCCGTTCGTCGTGTCGGTCGCGCTCGAGTATCGCCGCTGGGGCGTTCCGCTCGAGGACATCATCCAGCAAGGCAACCTCGGTCTGCTGAAGGCCGCTGCGAAGTTCGACCCGAGCCGCGAATGTCGCCTCGCGACGTACGCGGCCTACTGGATCCGCGCCGAGATCCGCGAGTACGTCGTGCGTGCGTTCCGCGTCGTGCGGCTCGGAACGACGAAGGGCGAGCGCCGCGTCCTGCGCACCTATCGGAGGACGAAGATCACCGACCCCGCGGTCCTCGCGGAGGTGTGCGGCCTCTCGGAGGAGCGGGTGCGGATGCTCCTCCCGCTGCTCTCTTCTCGCGAGATGAGCCTCGATGCGAGCACGGCTGACGTCGGTCCGGCGACCGAGCGGCTCGCGGGCACGGAGCCGACGCCCGAAGACGAGGCTGCGCGCTCCGAGATCCGTGCGCAAGCCGGGCGAGCCGTGCACGACGCGGTCAATCACCTCGATCCCCGCGAGCGCATGATCGTCCAGGAGCGCTTCATGAAGGAGGAGCCCCCGACGCTCCAGGAGCTCGGAACACGCCTCGGCGTGAGCAAGGAGCGCGTTCGCCAGCTCGAGGAGCGCGCCCGCACGAAGCTCCGCGGCGAGCTCGCCGAGCTCTCGGATCTCGTGGCCTGAGCGCGAGTGCCCGGACGAAAAAGAACTGATCGCGCGGACTAGCACGGTGCTCCTCGAGCTCTGCCGTCGCTGCGGAGTGGTCGCGACCCGGAGGACCGCATGACACGGCGACCATCGCGCTCGCAGTCGGGGGGGCCGCGCGCTCGTGTAGAGCAGGGACGAGGCGGCTTCGCCGGGGGGCTCGCGGCGCGGACGGTGCCAGGCTGTCGCGGGCAACTACCCGCAAAGAATACGCTACGGGGCGCGCGAGGGATCCGGTGCCCGTTTCTTCGCGGAGCATGCGGGGGCCTGCTACCCTTCGACGTCCGGATCATGCGCAAGGCCGGTATCGTCGTAGCGGCGCTCGTGCCGGCCTGCCTCGTGGGCTGGGCGATCTGGCGCACGCCCTCTGCGCCGGAGCCGACGAGCGAGCCGCCGGCGGTCGTGTCGAGCGCGTCCGCGGCGCCCCGTCCGTCATCGCCTTCCGATGACACTCACGACGACGAGCGTTCGTACGTGTTCCGCATCCCCTCCGGAGAGCCGACGTCGCTCTCCTGTGAAGAGGCGCGCACCATCGTCGACCAGGTTCGCGCGGGCCTCGCGTACGCGCCGGACGCGGTGAAGGCCTCCGCGTTTGCTGCGTCGGCCGCGGACTGGCTCGATCCCCATGGTCTGCTCACGCTCGCCAAGGACGCACCCTCGGCGCAGGCGCTCGAGAAGGCTGCGCCGGATCTCCTCGCGGACATCGAGGGAAGGCGCCAGCGCTCGTGTGCCTCCGCGACGGCGCCGGGGACGGTGCTCGAGTCGTGGGTCAGCGAGCTTCGCGACGCGTTCGACAAGGGGCGTCGCGCTCCCGGGACGATCGTCGCCGTCGACGCCGCGCTCGAGCCAATCCCGCCGTCGGGGAGCGCGCGAGAGTCTGCCGAGGAGCTCGGCCGGCGCGCGGGCGCGTTCGAGGCAGCGTTCGGTCGGCAGGGGAAGCTCTACGCCGACGAGGCGCGCCGTCGTTTCTTCCCGCCGCTCGACAAGGCCGGATGGGCGCGCGTCGTCCTCGCCTCTGCGGTCCGCGCCTACGTTCCGCTCGTCGATCCGCACGGCGAATGGGCGCCGTTCGACGAAGAGTCCCGGATCTACGAGGTCGATCTCGCGTCGCGACCGCCCTCGCGTCTCTGGGGCCGCGTGGTCCTCACCGCGATCGGCGTTCGAGTGACGGAGTCCGCCACGACGCCGTTCGCGATCGACGATGTCGTGCTCTCCGTCGCGAACGTCGCGACCGCGGGGCTGCCGCTCGAGCAGGTCGACCAGCTCGGCTTCGCTTCGAGCGACGCGAAGACACCGCTCTCGGCCATCGTCCTCCGCGGCGGGAAGATCGTGCAGCTCGAGGTCGGCCAGGTCGAAGAGCCGGAGCCCCCGGTCCGAGCCGCGGGCGATCTCCCGTTCGAGCGTGTCGCGTTCGGTGACGGGGATGCGCTCATCGTCTCGGTGAAGGACGTCCGCGACGATCTCGGCGACGACCTCGCGGGGCTCATCGCCGACGAGCGTGCGCACGGGCCGCGGAAGCTCTCCGGCGTGGTCCTCGACCTTCGCGGCAACGGCGGCGGGTCGACCGACGGGGCGCTCAGCGCGCTCTCGCTCTTCCTCCCCGGCGCGCCGCTCTTCGCGATGCGGCGGCGCGACGGCACGGTGGAGATCGATCGCGCGCCCGTCCCGCGCGATCGAGACCGGTGGACCGGCCCCGTCGCGACCTTCGTGGACGGCACGACGGCGAGCGCCGCCGAGATGATCGCGGGCGCGCTCGCCGCCTACAAGCGAGGTTCGAGCGTCGGTGCGACCACGTTCGGAAAGGGCTGCGCGCAGGAGTACGTCGACGACGACGCTCATGCCGGAGTGCTCCGGCTCACCACGCTCGTGTACGCGTTGCCGGATGGGACGCCGGTGCAGCGCATCGGTCTGACCCCGCAGGTGCGCTTCCCCTTCACGCCTCAAGGCGAGCCCGGCGCAGCACAGGAGCGCGAGGCGAAGCTGGCTCACTCCGCGCCGCCGTGGCGGGGCCCCGACGTCCGCGATCTGTCAGTCCTCAGCGCGCGCGACGACACGTCATGGCCGGTGCACGGAGGAAACGTCGGTCCCTGTCAGGACGCCGAGACGTGCAAGGCGCTCCGTCTCCTCGGTGGCTCGAAGCGCACGCCGATCGCGAAGTACTGACGATAGCGAGACATGACCTCTCGCCATCGTTCGCTCGCCCTCATCTTCGCGGTGGGCGTCGTCACAGCCGGTGCGGTCGCGCTCTCGAGGCGCGCCGACACGAAGCCGCCCGCGGATCTCGTCGATGCAGCGCGCCCGTCGTTCGCATACTCGTTCACGCCCGGTCGTCGGCTCACGTACGACGTCGACTACCGGTCCGAGGCGCTCGTCGATGGCGCCCTCGAACGATCGTCAGCATCCGAGAATGCGCCGCGCATCGACAGCGTGCTGACGCTCTCGTCGACATTCGCTGGAACGTTGACGATGACGGTCGTCGAACGTCGTACCGACGGCTCTGCGCGCGTGCTCGCGACGCTCATCGATCTCGAGGTGGACGTCGTCCTCTCCGATCGCAACGTCGCGCTCCCCGACGCGACGTTCGCGCCGCTCGCGCGCGGGTTCTTCATCGAATACGGACCGTCCGGCGAGGTGCGCGGGATTGCGGTGGAGGACGACGCGAATCCCGTCGCTGGCCGCCTCGCATCGCAGATCCTCGCGTTCCTCCAGCTCCAGGTGCCGCGCGGCCACGGCGCGAGCTGGGAGACCGACGAGAAGGATGGGCTCGGCGATCTGCACGCGCGCTACTCCCTCGTCGACGACGCTCCGTCGCGTCCGGGCGGGCAGCTGATCCAGAAGCTCGTCACGCGTCAGCGCGCTCCTCGAACGAGCGGGGCGCTCGGGAGGCTCATCGCGACGGGCGGGACCGCCGGCTCCGCGACGCTCGCGTACGAGGTCTCGCCTGCACTGGGGATTCTCGTCGAGGCCGCCGGTGCGACGACGACCGAGCAAGTGATCGGCGATCTCCGTGTCGGCAGCGACGACAGCACGCTGCTCGTTCGGCTGACGGGCGACGAGCAGAGCGACCTGGCGGAGCTCCGTGCGCGGGTCGACGCGCGCGCGGGAGCGGTCGGCAAGCTTCGCCCGCTCGATCCCGTCGAGCTTCGCGCGGCCGAGCGAAGGAGCGAGAACGAAGCGCTCCTTGCTCGCGTCGACGTCGCCGCGATCGTCGCCGACGCGCGGGCGCATCCGCCGCCGCCGCAGAGCCGCGAGGCCGCGACCTATGCGCGAATCCTCTCCGCCGCCGTCGATGCCTCGCCCGAGGCTCGCGCGCTGCTCGAGAAGGTGATGCTCGAGCCGGCGATCGGCGAGCGCGCGTTCGTCCCCATCTCACGAGCCTTCGGCGAGGACGGCGGGCCCGAGTCGCAGGCAGCGCTCGCTCGAGTGATCGGCGGGCGACCGAGATCCGATCCGGGCCGTGAGGTCGCGCTCTTCTCGCTCGGTCGCGCCGACGTGCCCACCGATGCCACCATCACGCTCCTCGAGAGGCTCTCGAACACGAAGGAGGACCCGCACACGTACGCCGCGCTGCTCGCGCTCGGTCGTGCTGCGGGGCAGGTCGCGGCGATCGATCCGGGGCGCGGCAAGCCCGTGCTCGACCGTCTCGTCGCGCGCGTGGAGCCGGCGCGCGACGACGTTGCACGCGCGCAGCTGCTCGAGGCGCTCGGGAATGCAGGCTCGCCGCTCGCAGAGCCGGAGCTCGCGCGATGGAGCCATGCTGACGTCGCGCCCGCCGTGCGCCGCGCCGCGGTCAGCGCCTACCGTCTCGTGCCGACCACCACCGCGCGTGACGCGCTCGTCAGCGCGCTCGCCAAGGACGCGGATCCGTCCGTGCGCTCCGCGGCGCTCGAGGCGGTCCTCCTCCGGAAGCCCGACGACGGCATCGCGGACGCCGTCGCCGATCGGCTCGAGCACGACCCGGAGGAGTCCGTGAAGAAGCCCGCCGCCTCGCGGTTGATGACGTTGTGCCGTCGAAGCGAGCGGGCATGCAGTCACATCGAGCGGCTCGCGAAGACGGGCGACGAATGGACTCGCCACGAGCTCGCGGCGTTCAAGCGTCCTTGATTGGGAACGCGGGTCGAAGGCCCACGACTGCAGGCGGGCGCACCCGCATTTCCCTTTGGGCGGCGTGAATATTCGACGAGAATCGCAGTCGAACGGTCGACGGCGAGCCCTTCGGCTCTCTTCGGCTTTGGGGACGAAGCCACACAGGTCGAAAGGGACTCGAATGAAGAGGGGGCACGGATCGTCGCCGCCGCGTGTCGGGCGCCTCGTCGTCGCGAGCATTCTCGGGGCGACGCTCGTGACCGCGAGCGCCGTGCTCGCGCAGCCTCGCCTCCCGTCGGGCGTACCGACCGTGCCGAGGCAGCCGCTGCCGGTCCCGACACCGACACCGCCGCCGGCGTCGCCGGGCGGACCCGTCGCGATGCCGAAGAACCCCGTCGCACCCGGCACGGCGATGAAGGCGAACTCGCTCCAGACGAAGAAGCCGCTGATCGGACCCTCGCGCCTGACGCCGGCGGTCGCGATGGTCGTCGCACGGCAGTCGAAGCACGCGGCGTTCGACGAGCGGGGCACGCTGAGGCCGGTCCCGCGTCGCGGCGGAGCGCTCCAGCTTCCTGCGCTCCCGCCGACGCTCGGTGCAGGGGGCCCGTCGCTCAAGGCCGGGGCGCAGGTCGTGGTCGATACGGACGGCCGGAAGGTTCCGGCCGCGGCCTACCAGGCCGACACCTATACGCTGGAGGATTACCTCAACGGACGCGGCATCACGCAGCGCACGAAGGAGAGCGCGCGCCGCAAGACTCGCGACATCAAGCGGCAGGTCCCGCGCGCGCAGCTCCCTGCGGCCGATGCCAACACGCTCCGACCAGGCAACATCCCGACGCTTCGTGGCAAGCCTCCCGTGCTCCCGATCGCGCGAGCACAGACGCTCTCGCAGGCGAGCGCTTCGCTGTGGGAGTCGGGCGACTCGGTGACGCTCGACGAGTTCCCGTCGAAGAACGAGAAGCGCCGGCCGCCGCCGATCCGGCAGCCGCCGCCGCCACCGCCGCCCGAGGAGATCGACCGACCCGACGCGACGACGACTTGGTACTACAAGTCCGGCGGCGAGGTCGGGCTCGACATCGATGCCGATGCGACGTTCGCGGCCGGAAAGAAGCGCCGCAAGGCGCGCTCGACGATGGGCATCCGCGGCTACGCGGCCGGCATCGACTTCCCGCTGTTCTCGATCGAGGCCGAGATCCAGAACACCGCCGAGCACACGTTCGACCAGAACAAGAAGACGTTCGGCAAGGGCAGCGGCGGTCACACGAAGAGCGGCTCGCTCGCGATCATGGGGATCGGCGCGCCCGTTTTTCCCAAGCTCGAGGGCTTCGAGAGCGGCCCGGCGTGGGCGAAGGGCGATAACTGGTCGGTCTCGGCGGCCGTACCCGTCGGTCCGTTCCTTGCCGAGTTCAGCTTCATGATGGCGTACGAGGTCGGGGGCTACGCGAAGCTCGGGATCGAGCCGGACGGCCTCGGCGTCGCGGCCCAAGTCGGCCCCAAGTTCGGCGCCTACGCCGAGCTCACCGCGGGCATCGGCATGGTCGGTTTCAGCGTCGGTGTCGGCGGTCACGTCGCGCTCCTCGGAAACAAGGACGCGAGCGGGGCGGCCTCGTTCACGCGCCGCGCGGTCTCGCGCTACGAGGAGAATGGCTTCAAGCAGCGCATGACCGCCAACATCGAGTCGGACGTGTGGGCGCTCTCCGGCTACCTCTTCGCGTTCGTCGACACCTGGTGGGATCGCTACGACACGGAGATCTTCGACTGGGACGGGATCAAGCTCGGGGCGAGCGATGTGTCGTCCGGCGTGACGGACATCCTCTGGGGCACCTTCCAGGAGCCCGACTACGGACCGCTGAAGGAGTTTCGCGCCTTCGCTTGTCGCACGAAGACCGCAAAGACCGCCCATAACTTCCCGCACGACTGGGTCGTCACGACGCGCACGAAGGCCGAGATGATCAGCGGTGGCTGCGACCTCGCAGCCGTCCAGAACGATCTCTATTTCGGCAAGCTCGCCTCGAAATGGAATCCGGACACGGTCCCGATCGCCGAGTGCCGTGCGGAGACGGCGTGGTTCGAGGGCCCAGCCGGCGCTCAGGGCATGGTCCTCGTGAACGAGCCGATCAACCCGGGCAAGCCGTTCATCACGAACGAGTACCTGAAGGCAGTCTGGAAGGATTGGAAGGCGGCGCCGAACGAGGCCGAGCTCATGGCCGAGGCCAAGGCGGCGTGCGAAGAGGTCCGTGTCGGCAGCGGTCAGCGCCTCACCCTCGTTCGCATCGGCGGCTATGCGTGGAAGACCAAGGGGGACGTCCTTCTCGACTGGAAGACGAAGGCGACGACCTCCACGATCGAAGTCCACCGATGCACCGGCAACGGCTATGACTGGTGGGTCCAGACCAACAAGGCGGTCTGCCCCGGCGGCTATCCGAACGGGCCAAGCAACTTCTACATCGCGAAGTAGCAGCCATCTCGATATCCGCGTTCGGACCATGAATGCCGCAATCCAAGACCAGCAAGCGGTTTGCAAGAAGCACGGTGCGCAGTGGGTAGGGGCGCCTGACCATCTGAAGGTGGGGATCGCGCGCAATGTCCGCACTGGCTTGATGCCGCTCAACGGATTGCGCCATCCGCCGCAGGGAGATACATCGGGGTGGTACATCTGGGCTGGTGAGGAACTCTCCACGGCACCGGACTTCTTCGAGCCACTCCACGTTTTGCACCTTGCCGAATGGTGTCCGGCAGTACTCAGATTTCTCGGTCTTCCGCCAGGTTGGCGGTTCCTCATGGCCGGAGATTACGAGGACGTGTGGGAGGACCCGACCCTGCTCGATGTCTGAGACGACGCCGTAGCGCAGGCGGCCTCGATAGCGAGCTGAGGACCAAGAACCGGATGACTTCATCGCTCGGGTGAATCGAGCCGCGCCCGACTCCGGCTTCTCCTTCGCTTTGGTCGCGTTCGAAATGCCGACGAGTCGACTGCCTGTCGATAGCAGAGCATCGTGTTTGTTCGGTCGTGCCCCCGTTCGGACCGTTCGCCATTCGCCTTGGCTGATCCAAGTCGGCCGCCCTGCCGCCGCGCTCGACGTCCGGTGTGGCGAAGACGAAGGTCCCGGCTGTGAGCGCGCCTCGACGATTGGGCGAGCGCGTCTGCGGCTTCGGGGCCGGCGCCTACGACGGCAATCCAGTGGAGGCATCATGCACGTCGACGAGTTCGAGTTCGGGCACATCCGCGTCGATGGCGAGACCTTCGACCACGACGTCGTTCTGGCGAAGGGCTCGGTGAGAAAGCGCAAGAAGGGACCGTCGAAGCGCTTCAAGGGCGAGCTCGGGCACACGCCTCTCTCCAGCGAAGAAGACATCCCCTGGGCCGGGTGCGATCGCCTCATCATCGGCACCGGCGCCTACGGTCGACTTCCCGTGATGGACGACGTCAAGCGAGAGGCCAAGCGTCGCGGCGTCGAGCTCGTCATCGAGCCCACGGCTCGCGCGATCGAACGGATCAACCGAGGCGTTGGGCGAGCTCACGCGATCCTGCACGTCACCTGCTGAGCGCGACGCGATCCGTCCTCTTGGGCTGCGCTCTCGGGCACGAGACCTGAGGTTCGTCGATCCCGCGTCGACCACGCGAGCTCGAGCTCGGCGCGGACCTGCTCCAGTGCCTGCGTACACTCGCTCTCGCAGCCGCGCTCGCAGGAGAGGCCTCCGCAGCAGGCGGCGCGCTCGCTCTTGATCGAGCGGCGCCCGGCCTTGGCGAGATCGCTTCCGCCGAAGTCCATGCCGCAGAGGGCGCCGCGCGCGAGATACGTGAAGGCCTTTCGGGGGGCGCGCGGGGGGCCTGCCCTCGCGAGAAGTTCCGGTCAGTCGAAGATGCCGCGCGAGGAGGCCATGTCGAGGGCCTTCTGGAGCCCGTCGTAGCCGGGAGCGAGCCCTTCGGTCAGGTCGTCGCCCCCGAAGACCTGACGGATCAGGACGCGCTTGGTCTCGTCGGAGCAGGCGTCCTTGAAGGCAGCGAAGGCCTTCTCGCGGACCTCATCGGCGACACCGGTGCGCACCGCGAGCACGTCCGGCGGGATGGCGCCGAACGTGGCGAGCACCCGGACGTCGGCGCCTTCGATGTCGGACCATGCGCCGGCGGTGATGTCGCCCTTCTCGTCGGCTCGCGCATGCGTGCCCGCGACGTCACACGCGCCGTCGAGGAGCGCTTGGATCGCGCTTCGATGCGAGCCGTGGAAGGTCTCGGTGCGGAAGAGCGTGCGTGGATCGACGCCGAGCAGCGCGAGCTTCACCCGCGGAAGGACGAAGCCGGCGGCGCTCCACGGGTCCACCCATCCGGCCCTCGTGCCGCGGAGGGCGTCGATCGAGAGGATGTTCGAGCTCTCGCGCACGATGAGGGCCGCCTCGTAGGCGGACGCGCCGCCGCGGAGGACGCTGCCGATCGGCGTCACGTGCTCGCCGAGGCGTAGGTAGACGATCGGAGGAAGCCAGGCGATGTCGGTGCGCCCCTCTCGGACGTCGGTCGCGAGCGCTTCGTACGAGGCAGCGTCGCGGCGCTCGATCCGTACCCCGGAGTGCTCGCTCATCCAGCTCACGAGCTGGTCCACATGTTCACCGCTGCCGCTCCCGGCGGAGGGGACGACGAGGCCGAAGGCGATCCGTGACTGGCTCGAGGAGCTCATGTGAAGCGACCCCGGATCGTACTACGACCTCGGGGCGTCTTGGGGGGCCGCTTGGTGCGACCTCTCGGTCGATGCCCTGGGGCGCCCGCCGCGCCGTCTTCGCGTCAGCGGAGCAGGTCGTAGGCCATCTTCAGGACGAGCGCGCTCACCACGCAGAGAACGACGACGCGCACGAAGCCGTCGCCGCGCTTCACGGCGAGACGTGCACCGACGAAGGCGCCCGCGGCGTTCGCGGCCGCCATCGGCGCTGCTACGCGCCACAGGACCGCGCCCTTGATCGAGAAGAGGAGGAGCGCGGCCAGGTTCGATGCGAGGTTGACCACCTTCGCGTTCCCCGAGGCTCGCGTGAGCGTGTCGCCGAAGACGAGGACGAACGCGACGATGAGCATCGATCCGACTCCTGGACCGAAGAAGCCGTCGTAGAAGCCGAGCACGAACGCGATCGGGCCGAGCGCGAGCATCGCCCAAGGTTTGGCCTCGCCCGTCGTCGGCTTTCGCGGATATGCGACGATGCCTGCGGCGACGAGCAGGAGCACGAGGACGACGGGCTTGAGCGGCTCGGGCTTCACGAGCAAGAGCACCTGAGCGCCCGCAAGCGATCCGACGAATCCGCACACGAAGGCGAGCGGCGCACGTGCGCGGTCGATGCCCTTCCGGCTCCAGAAGGAGAAGAACGAAGAGATGGAGCCGAACGAGGCCTGACCCTTGTTCGTCGCGAGCGCGATGGGGACCGGCAAGCCTGCGGCGAGGAGCGCGGGGACGGTGACGAGGCCGCCGCCTCCGGCGATCGCGTCGACGAGCCCTGCGCCGAATGCGGCGAGCACGAGCAGGGCGATCGTCCAGAGCTCGGGCGGGGGCACGGACGCACTCTATCCTGTGACGCGGCCGCGTGCGGGCCCATCGCGCGCGGTCCGCCTCGACTGGGAGGCATGAGCTCGACCGCTGTTCCGCCAATCGGTCGAGCTCGCGTACAATCGCCCCATGATGCGCCTGGCCTTGCTCACGCTCGCCTTCGTCGTCGCGGCATGCGGTTCGGACGACGAGCCCGGCACCGGCGGCCGCCTGCGCGCGGCGGATGCGAGCGCACCGCGCGACGGCGGCACCGACACCGATACCGACACCGACACGGAGCAAGAAGAGGACGACGCAGGCTCGAAGCCGGACGCCGGCGACCCGCCCGACGATCCGCAGGAGCCGGAGGAGTCCGGCGAGGCGACGTACTACAACGCCGAGGGCCTCGGCGCGTGCGGGATCCAGACTCCGCCCGACTATCTCGTGGCTGCGATCAACGACGAGCAATATTCGAAGGCGAACTGCGGGCGCTGCGTATCCGTGACCGGTCCGAAGGGGACCGTCGTCGTGCGCATCATCGACAAGTGCCCGGGCTGCGATTCGGGCGATCTCGATCTCAGCATCACGGCCTTCACGAAAATCGCCGACAAGAGCGCCGGCCGCGTGAAGATCAAATGGCGCTTCGTCGACTGCCCGTTCTGATCGCTCGCCCCCGCAAGCCTCGGCGCGGGTCGAGCTTCAACGGAGTGGCAGCGCGCGTCAGTCGCGGCTGGCCAACTGCTCTTCGGGCTCCGTCTCCATCCCCGGAGGGTAGGCGATGGCGTTGGGGCCGGTGACGGTCGGCGCGCCGGGATCCAGCGGGGGAGCCGCCGGGCCCTTGCACTTCTCGAGGACGGGGCTGTCCGAACAGAGCGACGGCGTGATCGGTGCGCCGTTCTCGTCCGAGCAGACGTGGAACGAGCCCGACGTGAACGGCGGCGCCGTGATGTTCCCCCCGACCGTCACGAAGTGCGTGCAGGTGCTGGTCACCCACTCGTCGAGGAACGAGCTCCAGTCATTCGCGAGGAAGCAGTCGTCATCGCCGACGTCATAGAGGACGGTGAAGATGTGCGCGTTGGCTGCCTCGTCGATGAATGGAAGGTGGACCTCTCCGTCCGCCAGCGCATCGCCCACGAAGGCGTGCTCCGCGGGTGCGTGGCAATGGTCGGGGATCGCTTCGATGGGCTCGAGACCGCTGCCGGGCAAGGGCAGCGGTACGGGAGCTCCGCGCTCCGTCGGCCTCGGGAGGTCGAGTGACGGTAGCGAGCTCCCCTCGGGAACGACCACGGAGGCGGCCTCGTAGGCCAGCGACGTCACGCCAATGTTCTCCTCTCCGGCCGTCACGGTGCACGCACCGACGGCGATGGAGAGGATGAACGCTCCAGCTCGAAGCTCCTTCCGCATGCAGCCGCGGTTCATACACGCGACTTTCGCCATCGCAGAGCCGCCCGTCATGCTGAGCTGGACGAATCACACGGAAGAGCGGCGACTCGCTCGCGCTGCAGATCAGCTCGTCACGAGCGCGCGGCGGAGCTCACGATCGCAGCACAGAGCGGGCAGGCCGCGATCCCGTGCGGGACGTCGCGACGATGAAGGTCGAGCACGCTGCGCGAGATGCTCGCGAGCTCGCGTCGCACTTCGCGCCGCTTGCCGGCGATGCGCGGGATCTTCATCTGGTCGTAGGCCGTCGTCTGGTGGCGCATCCACGCGATGACGGCCGCCTCTGCCCGCTCCGCGACCGAGATGCGCTTGGTGCGCGCCACGGTCCCGCTTCCAACCGGAGTGGCGTGGGCGGCGACCTGCTTGGCCATCGCGCGACCAAGCTCGGCCCACTTCGGCGAGAACTGGAGGAAGCCCTCCACCTCCGCTTCGAACGTCACGACGTACTCGGCTTGTGTTCGCTCGCGTCGCGCGACGTCGGCCTGACGCTTCTTCGCGTAGCCCTCGGTCGACCGCTCGGCCTCGATCGCCGCGCGCTGCGACTCGATGTTCTCGCGCGGCGCCCAGAGGCCCTTCGAGAACGCCTTCCGGCCCCGCTTCTCGATCACCGACCAGGACGGCCCGGCGAGCTTCACTCGGCGCGTCAGCCCGGCGTCGCCGGGGGGCAGGCACGCCCAGCTGTCCGGCGGCGAGCAGCGCGTGCCGTCGGGCGCGATGAACACACGAGGATCGGAGGTGGGAGCAAGGACGAGACACTCAGGCATTCGCCCGACGTTGCCCGAACGCGGCGCTTTCCGTCCAGCTTTGTCGCGCCGGGCCGCCGGCCCTCCAATGCGCCAAGCTCGGCCGTTCGAGCCGGGGCGACGATTTTCGCTCCCCGGGCGATCCGTTTCGGGACCTCACGCTACCAGGTATACGGATGCTGGCATTGGCCGCGCCTCGCTCGATGCATCACGCTGGGCCGGATCCCCTCGAGGGGGAGATCCGTGCTGCGCTCGATGGCGACCTTGCCGCCGCGCGCCGTCTTTGTGTGGAGCTCGGTCCGGTCGCGCTCAAGACGCTCCGTCGCCTGCTCGGTGCCAGCCATCCCGATCTCGAGGATCTTCTCCAGGACACGCTCATCGCCGTGCTCGACGGACTGCCGGACTTCAGAAGCGAGAGCTCGATTCGTCACTACACGCGACGGGTCGCTACGCTCCGCGCGCTCGAGGCGCTGCGCAACTCGCGAACGCGTAGTCGCAAGCTCGAAGTGCTCGCTGCGGACGAAGCCCATCAGACCCAGCCGGGGCCGGGGAGCGCCTTCGAGGCGCGGCGCCGCGAGCGCCTCTTGCACGAGCTGCTCGGCTCGCTGTCGGAGGCGCAGGCGCAGACGCTGGTGCTCACGGCCGTTCTCGGTCATTCGCTCGCGGAGACCGCCGAGATCCTCGGCGTCCCGTTGAACACCGTTCGAGGGCGGCTCCAGACGGCGAAGCAAGCCCTGCGCGAGAGGATCCTCGTCCATCCCGAGCTGTCGGAGCTCCTGGAAGTCGATGAGCATGAGCACTGAAGAAGACATCCCGACGGACGAGGTCGCCGATCGCGTCCTTGGTCGGCTCATGGCCGCGCTGCCGGCGGACGAGGAGCAGTCCGGCGACCGGGCGATGATCGCTCGGGTCGCCGATCGGGTGCTTGCGCGGCGCGCCGCGCACGCAAGGTTACCGGCCGCGAGCCGGACCGTCCTTCGACCTCGGTCATGGGTTCCGCTCGCGGCGGCCGCGACGCTGCTCGTGGCCGCGGCGGCGATGGCCTTCTTCGGCCGACACCACGAGCAGGTGTCGACGCCCGCGCCGGCGGTGCCTTCGCTCGAGGAGCCGACTCCGTCTCCGTCTCCGATCGGCGTGGCGCATGAGCAGGCGAGCCCGCCGCCGGACGAGAGCGTCCCGACGCTCGACGTCTCGTCGCTCCCCACGGCGCCAAGCGCTCCTGCACGCGTGGCCGCGCGCGTAGTCGAGACGCGCTCTGCCGCCGAGATCTTCGCTCTCGCGAACGATGCGCGCCGCAAGCGCGACGTCGCGATGGCGCGCTCGCTCTACAGCGAGCTGCAGACGCTGCATCCGCGCTCGCCCGAGGCCTCCACGTCCTACGTCACGCTCGGACGGCTCGAGCTCGATCACGGTCGAGCCAACGCCGCGCTCGCCCAGTACGACCGCTACCTCGCCTCGGGGGCGCTCGAGCTCCGCGAGGACGCGCTCGCCGGGCGCGCGAGCGCGCTCGAGGGGCTCGGTCGCCGTGAAGAGGAACGGCGTGCCTGGGAGGCGCTCCTCGCCGCGTACCCGAGCTCGCTCTTCGCGCCTCACGCAAAACAGCGGCTTTCGACTCAACCCTGACGTCGGGCGTCCACTATCGCGCCGGTAGCGAATAATCTATCGGTGTGCGGCGTGCGCTCTCTCGTCTGACCCTCGTGTGCGCCGTGCTCGCCACGTTGTGTGGTGGGACGCGGGCGAGCGCACGTGACGAGCCCGCGATCGCGAGGCCGTCGACCGCGAAGGTGATCGTCGCCGGCGACGACAACGAAGCGGCGATCATCGATGCCAGCGTCGTCGAGCAGCTCGAGCGGCTCGGCGTTCGCGCAGAGACGAGTCGGAGCGGTTCGGTGCGCCCCGACGAGGTCGTCGCCGCAGAAGAAGGCGAAGCGGGCATGGTCGCGCGCGTGTGGATCGACTCGACGTCGCCGTCGGAGACGATCCTCTACGTCGCCGATCGCTCCGGATCGCGCGTCCTCATTCGGCGCTTTCCGCGCGCGGGACGCGTCGAGATCGCGCGCGAAGCGACGATGGCGGCGCTGCAGACGGCCGTGGACGCGCTCCTTCATGGAGGGCAGATCGGCGTGAGCCGCGAGGAAGCACGGGTCGAGCTCGGTGTGCCGGCGCCTGCGCCCGAGGCTCCAGCGACGTCTGTCGGCGAAGCCGAGCGCCCGCGTCCGTCGCCCGATCGCGTGAAGCTCGCGGCGCCTGCGGGCCGCCCGCCTCGCGAGGAGATCGCGCTCGGCCTCGGCGTGGCCTACGAGATCGGTGGATATGCGAACAACGCGATCGAGCACGGGCCCGTCGTGGCTCTCTCGCTCGAGCGCCCGTTCGACCGTCGCGTCTTCGGCGTGACGCTCTCGGGGCAGTACCGCTTCCCCATGCAGGCGGCCTCCGGTCCCGTCACGCTCCGGGTCGAGTCCGGGGCGCTGCGACTCGCCGCTGTCGCTCAGGTCATCCGCTCACCGCTCGATCTGCGCGCGACTCTCGGCGGGGGCGTCGACGTCGTACGCGCCGATCCCGGCCTCGTTCACGTCGTGGATGCGACGCTCACCCCCGTCTCGCGTGTCGACCCCGTCATGCGCGCCGGAGTCCTCGGTCGTGTTCCGCTCATGATTGCCAATCGGCCTGTGCTCGAGCTCGAGCTCGCCGTCGACGTCGCCCCGTTCGTGCGCTCGTTCGCGGTTGCGCGTGGCGAGACCCAAACGCTTCTGCTCGCTCCGTGGACGGTGCGACCGCTCCTCCTGCTCGGCATCGCGGTCCCCTAGCGGTACCTTTTTTCGTGACGGATCGATCCGTTCGTAGCCCTGACGCTACTAGGACGTCACATGAAGCGAAGTTGGCTGGTGGGCAGCGTGCTGGCAGTGACGCTTTTCGCGTATGCCGGGTGCGCGACCGACGGTGTTGACGTCGTCGCGCAGCTCGACGCAGGATCGGATAGCGTCGAGGGGCCTCCGAGCTTCGTGCCGCCCACGCCGGAAGCGGGCGCCGACGGCGCGGCCTCCCTGCCCGATCCAGAGCCTGAGCTCGCTTGCATCGGCACCGAGTGCCCGTACCCGTACGCGACGTGTCCGAGCTACGGCTCGGTTGGCTACAAGTGCCAGAACAACCTTCTCACGGACAACGCCAACTGCGGAGCGTGCGGGAACGAGTGCCCGCCCGACATGTTCGGCTCCCTGCACATGGCCACGCGATGCGTCCAAGGGGCGTGCGCGCGCGAGTGCGTTCCCGAGATCAGCCTCAACCCCGAGGCGAGCCACTACTTCAAGGACTGCAACGGGCTCGTCGACGACGGCTGCGAGATCGACATCTCCTTCGACGCCAACAACTGCGGCGCATGCGGGAACAAGTGTCCGGACGGCCAGCCGTGCCTCGCCGGCAAGTGCGGGTGCAAGAGCGGACTGACCTGGTGTGATTCGAACGGCGCCACCGGTTGCTTCGACCTCTCGAGCAACGACTCCCGTTGCGGATCGTGCGACAACAAGTGTGCACCCCCCGCCGATGCCGGGCCGCCTCCCAAGAACATGGAGTACGGCTGCGTCGGAAGCGAGTGCGGAAAGCTCCGCTGCAAGAGCGGCTACAAGCAGACGTGGGCCGACTGCAACAACGACGTCGAGCTCGACGGCTGTGAGACCAACACCTCCGCCGATCCGAACAACTGCGGGACGTGCGGGAACAAGTGCGCCCCGGGCGTGCCCTGCATTGCCGACGGTACGAGCATGCCGAGGTGCGGCTGCGCTCCGAACGAGGCGCTGTGCGGAACGGGAACGGCTCTCACGTGCAACGACCTGCTGACCGATCCCGCGAACTGCGGGGTCTGCGGGCGTAGGTGCCCAGGCGGCACCAGCGCCAGCGCCCACGGCGCCCCGGTCTGCCGGAAGGGCTTCTGCGATTACGAGTGCGAAGAAGGCTGGGGTGATTGCGACGGCAACCCACTCAACGGTTGCGAGACGAATCTCATGATCAACGGCGCCAACTGCGGAGCGTGCGGAAACCGCTGTGACACCGGCGCCGGTCAGCCCTGCATCGCCGGCAAGTGCCACATGGTCGAGTGCGATGGCGGCGATCCGGTGACGAAGTGAGCATCCCCCGACGACGCCGCGTAACCGGTGAAGAGGTAGAGCCCATGAAGGCTTCGGTCCGTGGTCAGCACCGCAAACCCATCGCGACGGCGATGCTCGGCTTCGCAACGCTCGGCGGGATCATGATGATCTCTGCGAGCTGCGCCGAGTCGGCCCAAGAGCCCAGCGTCGCCGATGACACCGACGCTGGGACCAGCACGATCCCGTCGGACGGCGACGGCGGGGCGAGCGACGCAGGGGCGGACGATGCCGCCGACGGCGGATGCGAGGGCGACGCCGAGACCTGCACGACGCACGAGCTCACCTGCGACGAAGCCGAGTGGTGCCCGTCGAAGACGAACCTCGACCCGCGCCTCGGGCTCGCTGCCGTCTGGGGGAGCGGAAAGAACGACGTCTGGGTCGTGGGCGCTCAGGGGAGGGTCATCCACTGGAACGGCGCCGACTGGACGCCGGCCCCGACGCCGACGACTCAGACGCTCTATGCGGTCTGGGGCAGCGGGCCGAACGACGTGTGGATCGCGAGCTCTCCGGGCGTGATCTTCCACGGGACCGGATTCTCGGGCGGCACGGCGATCTGGTCGCCGCTCCCGCCCATCGCGGACTACGCGCTCGTGTCGGGATCGCGAGGCAAGCTCCTCCGGACGATCTGGGGAACTTCGGCGAGCGACGTCTGGATCAGCGGAGAGAACTTCACCCAGAAGTCGGGTCAGCCGCAGGAGAGCAGCTGGCGGAGCGTCATCGTCGACGGCGGCGCCGCCTGGAAGCCCATGTCGAACTGCCCCACGACCGGAACCTGCCCGTCGATCTCGGCGATGTGGGGGAGCGGACCGGAGGACATCTGGGCGGTCGGACCTTCGGGCGCGGCGCTTCACACGAAGGGCATCGCGGCGGGGGATGGAGGCGTTCCCAACTGGACGGCGTTCGACAGCCAGGCCAGTGGCGAGCTCCGTTCGGTGTGGGGCAGCGGTCCCGGCGACGTGTGGGCGGTCGGCGCGGGCGGGACGATCCGGCGCTACACGACCGGCGCCGAGCGCTGGACCATCGTCGCGTCGCCCACCAAGGAACACCTCAACGCGATCTGGGGGACCGGCCCGAACGACATCTGGGCCGTCGGCGATCACGGAATGCTCCTCCACTACGACGGCACGCACTGGACGACCTCGACGGCCGCCTTCGCCGTCGGTCCGAAGCCGCATCTCCGCGGCGTGTGGGGCAGCGGCCCGAACGACGTCTGGGCCGTCGGGGATGGGATCGTTCTTCACTTCTCGGGCCCCAAGCCGCGAGCGCAAGGAGCTGCACAATGAAGGCCGCGATTCTCCGACTCATCGTCCTCGCGACGGCGCTCGTTCCCGTCGCCGTCGCATGCAGCGATGCGAGCGGCGTCCGCGTCGTAGACGGACCTGACGGGCAGGAGGACTCTGGCACTCAGCCTTCGCCGATCCCCTCCGACGAAGACGGCAGCGTACCGGATGCGGATCCGAGCCCGACCGACGCGGGCGCGGACGCCTCCGACGCCTCCGACGCCTCGGTCACGAAGCCGACGTGCACGAAGCAGGGCTGGTGCCACACGGTGGTGCCGGACGCTCAGACGCTGCGCGACGTGTGGGGTGACGGGCAAGGCACCGTCTGGACCGTCAGCACGCAAGGCAACATCCTGCGCTGGGACGGCAAGGCTTGGGTCCAGAGCCACGCGGCCGGAACCGCGCTGCATGCTGTCTGGGGAAGTGGCCCGACGGACCTCTGGGTCGGCGGAGCGAATGGTCTCCTCCACGGGACCGGGACGAGCCCGAGCACGATCACGTGGACCGCGGTCCCGGCCTCGGTGCCCGTGTATTCGATCTGGGGTACCGGTGCTGCCGACGTCTGGGCCGTCGGCTACACGGCCGTGCCGGCGAGCTCCTTCAACGGCGGTCGGATCCTTCACTACGCGGGGCCTGGCGCGGGCCCCGACCCGGATACGGACTGGACGAGCGATCCCGTCTCGACCGAGTTCCCCGGTCGCTTCAGCAAGGTCTGGGGAACGGGGGCCGACGACGTGTGGGTCGCCGGTGATACCGGATACAGCAGCGGACGGGCGCTCCACCGGAGGCCGGATGGCGCTGGCGGCTTCACCTGGAGTTCGGCCGGCCCAGCCGCCGCGAGCAGCAACTTCAGGGGCGCCGCCTCGATCTCGCGGACCGACGTCTTCCTCCTCGGGTTCGGTCCAGCGGGGACGTACTACAGGGGCGCGAGCGCCGATGACGGCGCGACGTTCACCTGGACCAAGTACGACACGGTCGACTACGCGCACATCGCCGTCTGGGGCGCCGACGCGAACGACATCTGGCTCGGCGGCATCTTCGGGCGCCTTCGCCACTGGGACGGCGTGAAATGGAGCATCGGGCAGATCGCGCTCGATGACCTCCTCCCGGTCATCAAGACGTTCAACGCGATCTGGGGCACGGGCACCAGCGACGTCTGGGCCGTCGGCGAAGGCATCGCCCTCCACAAAGGCGCTCCTGAGTCGCTTTGAAGGAGCATCGAACAATGATCCGTCTTCGCGCGTTCCTTCTCTTCTCGTCCGTGCTGTCGGTCTCCACCGCAGCGCTCATCGCGTGCAGCTCCGACGATCCTCGCGAGTCGTTCGTCGAGACGCCAGACTCGGCGAGCACGCCCGAGGCTTCGCTTCCGCCCGTGGTGGAGGAGAGCGATGGCGGGACGAGCGACGCCGAGGCCGACGCCGCACCGCCACCGAAGCCCGATTACGACGCCTCGGATGAAGCCGTGATCTGCGCGACGACTCCCTGCGCGACGCAGCTCGTGGCCGGAGAGAGTCACTTCTGCGCGCTCCTCGACGACGGCACCATCCGCTGTTGGGGAGACAACAGCAGGGGGGCGCTCGGCATCGGCGACATCGACGGAGGCGCCGATGCGGGCTTCCGCCCGACCGCCGTCGTGGGCGTGTCGAACGCCACGCAGATCAGCGCGGCGGAGTTCGCTACGTGCGCGCGCAACGCCGACGGAGGCGTCCTGTGCTGGGGCGGCAATCGGCAGGGGCAGCTCGGGCTGAGAGAGGCACCCGCGCTCGTCGACACGCTCCGACATCCCACGCCTACCGACGTCGCGCTCGACGCGGAGGTCGCTCGCGTCGACGTCGGCCATCGGAGCGTCTGCGCGCTCGGCGCGGGCGGCGACGCCTACTGCTGGGGCGGCAACGACCAGAAGCAGCTCGCTCGGCCGGACGCTGGAGCGATCACCGCGGGCGGCCCCGGCGCCGCCGACCTCGACGGGTTCCAGGTCACCCGCACCGGTGGCGGGCTCACGTCGGTCTTCGGGCTCACGAACGACGGCCGGCTCCTTGGCTGGGGCGCGGTCTCGGGACGCGAGGGCTCGATCAACCCCGACCCGGTCCCGTTCCCCATCCCGACCTTGAGCAAGGTCACGAGCTTCGCCGCTGGTCCTGCCCACGCGTGCGCGATCGCCGACGGCGAAGTCTTCTGCTGGGGCACCAACAGGCAGGGCGCGCTCGGAACGGGCCTTCCCGACATGGAGCGCTTCCCCACGCGCACCGGGGTCGTCACGGACGAAAAAGAGAAGGCCTTCCCACAGCAGGTCGCCGTCTCCGCGAACACGACGTGCGTGCGCATGACCGACGGCTCGATCCAGTGCACCGGCGACGATCGGCTCGGGCAGCTCGGGCGAGGCACTTCGGGCCTGCTCACCGCCTTCTTCGGCAAGGCCACGGCGTTCGAAGAGCACGCCGTCCAGGTCGCCACGAGCAACTCCGCGACGTGTGCCCTCGTGCAGGGCGGCAAGGTCGTCTGCTGGGGCGGCAACCCCAACGGTGAGCTCGGTCAGGGGACGCGCGGCAACAGCGCTCAGCTCACGCCGGTGACCGTCGTATTCCAGTGAGGGCCCCCATGCGAACCGTGCCTCCCATGCTTCGTGCTCTGCTGGTCGCCTCCGGGGCGATGGCGCTCACCGCCGTCGCGTGCGCGGCGAGCGAACGACAATTCCTCGGTGACGCGCCGCCCGGCCCGGGGCTCGTCGATCAGGACGCGAGCCCGCCGCCGCCGCCCTCGTGCCAGGGGCTTCGATGCTCCCGCGACCTCAAGAAGGTTCTCCGAGGTTGCGAGGGCGAAGAGGAGGTCGTCAAAGAGTGCGGCCCCGACGAGGGATGCGGTGACGGCAACTGCGTCGATCCCTGCACGAGCGCGGAGCTTTCGAAGGGCTCGATCGGCTGCTCGTTCCGGACGCTGCCTCCCGACAACAGCCTCTCTGGCAGCGCTGGGTCGTGCTTCGCGGCGATGATCGCGAACACGTGGGACCGGCCGGTGACGATCTCTGCAGCGCTCGGGGCCGAGCCGCTCGATATCACCGCCTCGACCTATTTCGCCGAGAAGACTGGCGGCACCATCACGTACACGCGTGTCGAAGGGCCGCTTCCACCGGGCAAGGTGGCGCTCGTCTTCTTGGCGCAGGGGCCGAGCCCTGGGCGAAGTAGCTCGCACTCCCCATGTCCGCCGACGGTCGTCCCCGCGTTCGCAGGAGATCCCATCGCCCACGGAACGGCCCGCACGCGCGCCTTCCGCCTCACGACTGACGCGCCGGTGAGCGCGTATTCGATCTATCCGTACGGTGGAGCCGACTCGTACTTCCCGACAGCGACCCTCCTCTTGCCGATCTCTTCGTGGGGTAAGAACTACCTCGCGGTGAACGCCTGGGCCGCGTCGAAGATTGGCTCGCCGACGCTCCAGATCGTCGCCGACGAAGACGACACGGAGGTGCGAATGCGCCCCGGCGTGGACGTCTACGACGGCAACGGCGTGACCGGGACCGCCAAGGGCGCTACGCAGACGTGGACGCTCTCGCGTGGCGAGGTCTTGCAGATTACGCAGCCCGAGGAGACGAGCGGTAGTCCGATCGAGACGACGAAGCCCGTCGGGGTGTTCGGCGGCTCGGAGTGCACGTACATCCCGGCGAGCCAGCAGGCGTGCGATGCGACGCAGCAGCAGATCCCGCCTATCTCGGCGTGGGGCAGCGAATATGCGCTCGTGCCGTATCGGCCGCGCATCGGCTCGGGCGTCGGCACGAACATCGAGGCACGTGAGACCGTCCCGTGGCGCCTCGTCGGCGCCGTGAACGGCACGAAGCTGACGTACGATCCCGCACGCCCCCTCGGTGCGCCCGAGACGCTCGAAGCCGGTCAGGTCGTGAACTTCATGACCGACCAGCTCGTGACCGTCAGGTCGCAGGACTCCCAGCACCCGTTCTACGCCGCCGTGTTCATGACGGGCGCGCAGATGGTCGGCGGGAACAACCTCGGCGATCCGGACTTCGTCAACGTCGTCCCGTCGGACCAGTTCCTGGACCGATACGTCTTCTTTACGGACTACACGTATCCGGAGACGACCCTCACTCTCGTGCGTCGCAGGACGACGAAGGGATTTCACCCCGTCACGGTCGAGTGCGCCGGTGAGATCACCGACTGGAAGCCGCTTGGTAACGCGGGACAGTACGAGTACGCGTGGGTCCACGTGACCGAGGGCGGCGTTCCGAAGCCGTTCGGGGTAGGCACGTGCGGCTACGGCCGGCACGAGGCGCGGAGCACCGGGCCGTTCTCGGTCTCCGTCTGGGGAACGGGCTACTGCGCGAGCTACGGCTACGCCGGTGGCATGGGCAGCCGGCCGATCAACGACACGCAGGTCCCGGTCGTAAACTAGCGAGTCGCACGTGAGCGCGGCGGCGTCGCAAGGGCGGACACGCCCTGCGACGCCGCCCGAGGATCACTTCTTCGAGATGCCTTCGAGCAGAGTCTTGGCGCGGGCGGAGACCGTCGCGTCCTTGTCCTTCGAAAGCTTCTTGAGGAACGCAGGGCCACCCTTGGGATCGCACGCGAGAACGGCAGCGAGCGTGTGGACGCGCGTGTCTGCGTGGATGGCGGCCGTCTCGGAGACCTGCTTGGCAAGAGCCAGCGAACGATCCCGCTGCGCGGGCGTCTTGCCTTCGTTCTGGCAGATGCTCTCGACCACGACGCCCACGAACGGCTCCGCGGCGGCAGGATTCTTCGGGAGCTTCATCTCCTCGAGGCTGGTCAAGATGCCGTCGTGCTGGGGAGCGCACTTACCCTCGCGCGCGAGCTCCGACGTGGCGAGCTGGGCGAGGGAGGCATCCTTGTCCGCGCGCAGGGCCTCCATGCCCGTGCACGCAGCCTCGGGCCGCGTCGCCTTCAGATTTCCGTACATGCTCAGCGCCGCGTTGCGCAGCGCCTTGTCTTCGGACTTCGCGAGGTCGCCTGCATAGGCGACGACCTTGTCGGGCTCGCTCTCGCTCTTGAGCCCGTTCGCGTAGGTCTCCTGATAGTCATGGACGCCATGGGCCTTGGCGATTGCGATCCCGCGATCGAGGAGGCCGAACTTTCCGAGGTCGATCTTGGCAGCGCCGCCTGCGAGCGTCTTGGCGATGGAGTCGACCTTCTCCTTCTCGGCCACATCCAAGAAGACCGTGAGTGACTCTTTGTCGGCGTTGTCGGCCGTGAGCTGAACAGCCAGCCTCTCGGCGACGAGCGTGCGCACCTTCGCGTCGTCGCTCGGAAGCAACTCGAGGAGCTGCGCATTCGCCAGCTCGGTGTTCGCTTCCCAAGCCTTGATGCCCTCGCACTCCTTGTCGAAGGCGCCCTCTTCGTACTTGCACGCGATCGCCTTCTCGAGCGCCGCCTTCAATTCGGGGCTCACGCTCGACACGGGAGCGACGGGGGCGGGGGGCTTGCGCGGCTGGCACGCGGCGGACAGCGAGACGAAGCAGAAGACAGAGAGCAGATTGAGCGAACGCATGGTCCGGCACCATACGTCGGGCGGGGCCCTGCTCCTCGGAATTTCGAGCCGGCAGGTCGCCTCGTCACCGGCCCCGCCGCGTCGGGGTTGGAGCAAACAAAGGCAGAGCTTTATGGTCGTCTGCAGACTGCGTCTGACGAGGCGATCGACCGCCTGCACCGGATGGAGCCGGCTTCCGAGAAAGACCGGCTCACCCTCACGGGAGGTCCCTTGGCCCGCGCCATGGAAGAGCTCGAGCGCATTGCAACCGGCCCCGATGCGCTCGGTGCTCAGCGCGATGTTCGAGCGCCCCCCTCTTACTGAGAGGCTTCGGCGACGGCGCTCGATGCCGCGACCGGCTTGGGAGCGGGCGGCGGTGCGAGCTCGCGCAGCATGGCGAGATCGCCCGGGGAGACGATCCGGCCTTCGTGCCAGAGCCCGAGCTCGGCGCGGACGGCGTGGTACGGGATCGCGACGTCGCCGTCCTCGTTCTTGCCGAAGAGCGCCTCCATCACCTCGGAGATCTTCACGCCTCCCTCGCCCGTGATCGACACGTCGACGAGGAGCGGGACGAGATCGCCAGCGACGCGGCCTTCGTCGAGGAAAACAGCCGCGCGGGGATCGAGCGGGGAGAGCTCCTTGAGGAAGCGCTTGACGTCGACCGCCTTCGCGAGCCCTCGCTCGAAGCGGCGAACGAGCCGGACCTCCGGCGCAGCGAGCACGCGCTCGACCTCGGCTCGGAGGCGCTCCTCGCCGCCGATCGCGTCGAGCGCGCGCCGCGGGATGCCGACGGCGTAGCGCGCGCCGTCGATCGCTTTGGACACGCCACGGTCGGTCGGACCGAGCAGGGTGCCCGTCCTCCAGACGAGGCCCTCGGGCGAGTTGCGCGTGAGCTCGGCGGCGAGCGCCATCGGATCGACGTCGACGGTGAGCTTCACGTCGAGGATCTCGGCGAGGCTCGCGACGCCGAGCGAGAGGGCAGGGGAGAACGTCATGTCGGGCTTCGGGTGGAAGCCGGACGTGTAATAGAGCGGGACGTTGATCCGCCGGAACGAGCGCGGAAGCGCGCGGATCAGGTCGAGATGGGAGAGGTAGGCCATCGGCCCGACCTTCGCGTAGATGAAGCGCGTACGGCGGGCGTCTCCCTGCACGATCCGCGGCGGCGGGGCGGGCCCCTTCTTCTTCGGCGGGGCGGCGACGTCGAGCGTGCTCGCGTCGGCAGACGGAGCCGGGCTCGACGCGATCGCGGGCTCGGGTGCAGCGGGCGGCGCAGCTTCGGGCGCGGGCGGCTGCTCCTTCACGCGCGGCTTCTTCGCTCCGAGCCGCGTCAGGTAGACGAGCCGCTCGCTGCGCATCGCGGAGAGATCGCAGGCGACGCCGCAGTCGTAGCAGACCAGCTTTCGCTGATCCTTCTCCGAGTCCTCGAGGTTCGTGTGATGGACAAACGCGCCGGCGGCCTTTCCGCAGGGCGGGCTGAGGCGGCTCTTCAGCGCCTTCCTGTACTCACGCAGGAGGAAGCCCTCTTCGAGACCGACGTCGATGTGGCTCCACGGCAGGCGGGCGCTCACCGGGAGCGTGCCGAGGTAGTCGGCGGGGACGATCCCCTCCTCGCGGAACGCCTCTTCCCAGACGCCGATCTTGAGCTGGTCTTCCCACGAGTCGAAGCGCGCGCCGTTCTTGTACGCGCGAACGAGCACGCGTCCGAGCTTGCGATCACCGCGCGCGAAGACGCCCTCGAGCCAGCTCGTACGGCTGTCGTGCATGCGGAGGTCGACGCCCTTGGCCGTCTTCACCTCATCCTTGAGCCAGCGCTGCTTCTCGACGACGTGGTCCTCCGTGTCCATCGCGCACCACTGGAAGGGCGTGTGCGGCTTCGGCACGTGGGTCGAGACGCTCACCGTGACCATCGGCGGCCCGGCGTTGCTCTTCTCCTTGCGGACGCGCTTTCCGACCTCGCGGGCGCGCTTGCCCACCTTCACGATCTCGCGGACGTCGGCCTCCTCCTCGGTCGGGAGGCCGATCATGAAGTAGAGCTTCATTCTGTCCCACCCGCGCGAGAAGATGCGCTCGGCGGTGGTCATGAGCTGCTCTTCGGTGACGTTCTTGTTCACGACGTCACGCATGCGCTGGCTGCCGGCCTCGGGCGCGAAGGTGACGCCGCTCGCGCGGACCTTGCGCATGTCGTCGAGGACGTCCTCGCTGAGGCCGTAGGCGCGGAGGGAGGAGACGCCGAGCGACACCTTCTCCGGGGCGAGCTTCTCGGTGACCTTCTGGATCAGCGGTGCGATGCAGGAGTAGTCCGCGGTCGAGAGCGACGTGAGGCTCACGCCGTCGTAGCCCGACTCCTTCACCGCCCTGACGAGCGTGTCGACGACCTGCTCCGGATCGCGCTCGCGCACCGGGCGGTAGATCATCCCGGCCTGGCAGAAGCGGCATCCCTCGGTGCAGCCGCGCGCGATCTCGATCGACATCCGGTCGAAGATCGCCTCCGGGCCGCCGACGGGACCGTCGTGCGGGAAGGGGAACTTGTTGAGATCGTCGAGCATGTTCCGTCGCACCGGAAGCGCGAGCCCGGGGACCTCGGGGCGATCGACGACCTCGAACCCGGTGTCGGGATCGATCGCGAGCGCGTAGAGCGACGGCACGTAGATGCCGGACAGCTTCGCGATCTCGAGGAGGCGCTCCTTGCGCGGCACGCCCTTCTTCTTGAGGTCGGTCCAGAGGATCGCGAGATCCGTTGCGCGCTCCTCGCCGTCTCCGATGACGAACGCGTCGATGATGGTCGCGAGCGGCTCGGGGTGCGTGGCGGTCGGGCCACCGGCGATGATGAGCGGGTCGTCCTCGCCGCGCTCCGACGAGAGGAGCGGGATCCGCCCGAGGTCGAGCATCGTGAGGATGTTCGTGTACGTGAGCTCGAACTGGAGCGAGAAGCCGACGACGTCGAAGTCCACGAGCGGTCGGGCGCTCTCGAGCGACACGAGCGGAAGCTCTCGCGTGCGGAGCTCCTTCTCCATGTCGACCCAGGGGACGTAGCAGCGCTCGCCGAGCGTGCGCGGGTCGTCGTTCAAGATCTTGTAGAGGATCTTGAAGCCGAGATGGCTCATCCCGATGTCGTAGACGTCGGGGAACGCCAGGCACACGTGCGCCTGGGCCGCGTCCCACTCCTTCTTCACGGCGCCATATTCGCCGCCGAGGTAGCGAGCAGGCTTTTCCACGCGGTGGACGAACTCCGCGTACGGATGAGGCGAGGAAGACAGAGCCATCGTGGGCCGCTATCTAGCGCGAATCACGGCTGGGCGCTCCTTCGACGCAAGTCGACGACAGAACAGGCGGTTTTCAGGCGTTTTCGCGACAGACAGCTCGGGGCGGCGGCGGCTCAGGTCCGAACGCAGCGGTCGCGTTGCTCGAGGTCCTTGGTCGTGACGTCAGGTCGTGACCCTCGTGACCTTGGGGTCGAACGAGCCGTCCCAACGGGGCGGGGGCCCCGGGAAGGCAACTCTCCCGGGGCTCCCTGACTCCGCACCAACAACGCTGAAGGCGACCGTCCGGGCCGCGCTTGGCCCGTCAGCTCACGTGGATGTTGTTCCCGAACGAGGAGCCGAACGCCACGCGCGACTCGTCGCGCCCGACGGGGACCCTGCGGTTGCGGATGCCGTTGAACGAGTTGAACGAGTTGAACGAGTTGACGCTGTCGAACTTCGCGATGCGGACCTCGAGCACCCCGTCGCGGAAGAACGCCAGGATCTGCAGCGGGTTGACGTTGCGGGGCAACGGCAGGGTGCGCGTGAAGACGCCGTAGCTCTGCTCGCTGTACTCGGGGTTGCCGGAGAAGCCACGCGTGAACGTGTTCCAGCCGTTCCCGAAGACGGTGTTGCGCGTCGTGCCGAAGTCCCGACGCTCGCCACGGATGATGAGCACGTTGTCCTGCGTGATGGTGGTCTCGACGTCCGTCTCGCGGACGCCCGGCAGATCCACGCGCACGACGTACTCGCCCTGCGTCTCGACGAGCTCGAGGGGCGGCGTGAAGGCGTCGTAGCCAAACGCACCACGCGCCTGGAGGGGGTTGAACGTGTTGATCGGGTTGAACGTGTTGAACGTGTTGAACGCGTCGAAGTCGTTCCGCCAGAACGGCGAGCCGATCTCATTGCCACGGAACTGCGAGAACGGCGAGCCGAAGTTCTGGTTGTACATCGAGAAGCCGCGCTGGGACAGAACGCGGTCGAAGGTGCGCTCGACGCGACGACGGACTCCCGGCGGCGACATGAACGCTTCGAGAATGTGATCCACCTCGCGCCAGAGCCACATCGGCGACGGTGCCTGCGCGAAAGCGCGCTCCAGTTCGTGCCGCATACGCCGCGGCATGTTGAGATCGTCGAACAAGTCCTCGAGCTCGCGGCGGATGATGTTGAGGAACTGGTGTCCCGAAGCAAAAAGGCTGTTCATGATTGCGCGTTCTCCTTCGATCGAGCCGACGAGACGTCAGCACGGGCGCGGCCGCGAGCATCGGCCGTACCACCGAGGGATGCTCGCGGAACTCGACGGATCCTCGCGCCTCGTGCGAGTCGAAGTGCCACGACGTCTGCATGATCGACACAGACGGGGTCGCTTGCGCACGTACACACTTCGTTCGAGATCGCGATGTTGCGAGTGGCGATGCAAATGCGTCATCGACGCGGTCGGTGACCGCGCTCGATCGCGCGGCGCCGTGTCGAGCGGGGCGCTCGGACCCAGCGACCGAGCAGGCCATTCCGAGACCTGCGACCGGGCCCAGGAACGGCGTGAGCACCTGCCCGATGAAAGGCAGCCGACGATCGCAACTGCGGATTGGCGACTCCCTGGCGAGGGCGCGTCACTCAGCGCGTCCAGCGAAACGATGCGACCCACGGCGCCCGCGCGGGAGCACTCGCGGAGACGGAGCCCGCGGCGACGGTGCCTGACGATGTCGCGGGGCCGTTCTCGAGACGAGCTCGCCAAGACCGATCGGTGAGGGCCGGACGAACGGCGTGGAGGACGCCCGGCGTTTGCTCGAACCCGTCGACGATCTCGTGATGAGCGATGTGCGCGCCGACGACGAGGACGGGCTCGTCTCTCGTCGGATCGCGCGCCAGCATCAGCGCCGGCTCGATCTTGCCCGTTGCGCTCGCGAGCAGGCGCCGACTCCGGGGATCGGAGTAGACGACAGCGACGATCGGTCCGACCTCCTCGGAGGTATCGTCCTCGAGCTTCGCGAGCCGCGCCGGCAGCGCCGCGAGCTCCGTCGCCTCCTCCGCCGACGGCCCCTCGTCGCTCGCGTGGCGCTCCGCTCCTTTCAGCGCAACGCGGAGGATGTCCTCGATCTCGACGAGCGTCGTCGCCGCGCTCGACGAAGGAGCGAGAGCGCCGAGTGCCTCGAGGCCTCGACGGGCCTGACGAACGGCGGAGACGAGACGAGCGACGACGTCGGGGAGCGGCTCGACGAACACGGGGAGCGCCGCACCGGTGACGCGGAGCTCCGTCGGTGTCGTGGCGCGTGGCGGCCGTGCGCGTGCCATCGCTTGCCCCGTATGGCGCACGAGGGTCCAAGAGCCGAGGAGCGACTCGACCCGCATCCGATCGGCTGCCGGTGATCGGGAAGCCGCGCCTTCGGCGCCGGCGTTCGCCCAGGCGATCAGCGCATCGACGAGCGAGCCATGGACGGACGCATGGAGCGCGCCGTGCTGCTCGAGGAGCGACCGCACGTGCTGGAGGTTCGTGAGCGTCGCGTCGTAGCCGTCGAAGGCGTCGGCGTTCGACTCGCGCAGGAGCGCCCGAGCCTCGGACGCACCGAGCCATGCGGCCACGTCGAGCGAGGACGGCAGGACACGGAGGCCGCTCCGCAGCCGATCGACCGGCGCCGCCGCCGCCGACTCCTGCGCGAGCCCGATCGACGACCCGACGAGCGACTGGAGCACGACCGAGTCTGCCGCTGCATGGCCGCCGAGGATGCGGACGTTGACGCCGCCGCGTCCGATGCTCCCGGAGCCGTCGAAGAGCGCGGGCGTCCGCCCCGCGAGCGCCCGTGTGCGGAGCCTGTCGACGCGCGTGACGTTGGCGATGTTCTCGAGCTTGGTGAGATCGACGCCGGCGATGTCCGCGAGATCGTCGAGCTCGGTGAGTGAGAGGTCGTCGGGTGGTCCCCATACGAACGCGATCAGGCGTGAGATCCGCGTGTACGTCGCGCTGATCGTCGCGTCGACGTCGCGATCGCAGAGGCGCGCGAGCAACATCGCCGCGCGGGCGTTCGTCCTCGCTCCGGCGACGCCGGTAGGGGTGGGCGCGCCCTCGCTTCGAGCGACGAGGCCGAGCGGCGCCGCCGCGAGCCACGCGAGCGCGCGAAAGGTGCCTGGCCGCGCCGCCGAGCTCGGCACGGCGAAGCGAGCGTAGTCGAACGTGACGCCGAGCAGAGGGCTTCGGGTAGCGCCGGCGAGTCCTTCGACGTTGCCGCGCTCCTCTGCGACGATCTTCGCCAGCTCGGGCGGCGGCGCATACGCGTGGGGTGCGTCGGCCGCGGCGAGCGCGCGGGCAACGGCGACCACGCCGCGGGCGATGCGGTAGCCAGCTTGGAGCTCCGTCCTCGCGCCGGTACTCTCGGCGCGGAGGCGGGCTTCGAGCTTCTCGAGCAGTGTCGCGAGCGCCGGCGCGAGCTCGACGTCTTCGACGTGTGCGAGCGCCTGGACGAGCCCGAGATGAACGAGGGAGAAGAGCGCGTCGAGAGTGACGATGTGCGGGATCCGCTGTTCGCGGAGATCCATGTAGAACGCACCCATCGAGCGGCTGCGCTTCTGCCGCCCCGCGGACGTCTCCGCGCCCCCGATCCCGGAGCCGAGTACGAGCGCGCCGTCGCGCCGGAGGCGGTAGCGCGCCTCGGGGCCGAGCGCGTCCCAGAGGCGAGCCGATCCTTCGAGCTTCGCGATCGAGCTCTCGGCGATGGGCAGGTCGATTGCCTTTCGCGACGGCGTTCGCACGTCGGCATCGACCGGCTCCCAGAACCACTCGGGCGGCGCCGGCGCTCGCCGGACGCGAGCCTTCGCCTCCGCGAGACGCGGGGCGGGGGGGACCGTCGATGAGCGGGGCGCGGCCGGCGCGCACGACGTCGCGATCGCGGCGATGGCGACGGCGATCCAAGAGCCCGAGCGGGTGCGCCGTCGGTTCGAGCGAGCGAAAGCGGCGTAGATCCCCCGGCCCACGATGGGCGGAGGATACTACGCGCGTCTCCGGGCGGCCCAACTCGAGCCGATCTTCACGACGACGGAGCAAGCACGAGCGTGGCGCCGGCCGGAACGCAGAGCCCTCCGTTCGGGGCTCGGGGAGGCATGCCCTCGCCCCCGTATCTGGGCTCTTCGGTGTCGAAGAGGAGCTTCCACGAGGTGCCGATGGGCGGGGCGACGAGCGGCTCGGCCATCGTCTCGACGTCGACCATGTCGTCGCCGAGGTTCACGAGCACGAGGCGCTCGTCTCCGCTGCCGAGGCCGAAGCGAAGCGCGAACGCGCGTCGGCCGATGACGGCGCCGGCGAGCCGCGTGCTGTCCTGCGCGGCGAACACGGGGTCCTCCCGTCGTAGCCGGAGAAGGTCCTTGAACAGGTCGTAGGTCGCCTTGTTCTTCGTGCGCTCCGAGTGGTCGAGCTTGCAGCGCTCGAATGCCGCCGGGGCGTGAGGCTCGGGGATCCGCCGCTGGGCCTCTTCCCCCGCGAGGCTCGGGAAGCGCGCGAGGAGCTTCCGCCGCCCCTCGGCCACGAGCTTCGCGAGCTCGGGTTCGTGGTCCGCGAAGAAGACGAACGGTGCCGAGGCAGCGAACTCCTGACCCTGGAACAGCAGCGGCGTGCCGGGGGCGAGCAGGAGGAGCGCGGTGAGCGCGCGATGGACGCCCGGGCTCGTGAGCTGGTGGAGCCGCGCGCCTTCGAGGGAGTTCGACACCTGATCGTGGTTCTCGAGGTAGAGCGTGAACGCGGGGGCCGGCAGATCCAGCGCCGGCTCTCCGCGCGGCGCATCGTGGAAGGTGGAGCGCTGTCCCTGGAAGAGGAAGCCCCACTTCACCGCGGAGACGAGCTCCTGCGCCGTGCCCTTGGTCGGTTCGTAGTACGCCTCGTTCCGTCCGGTCGCGGCGACCCGCGCGGCGTGGTGGAAGTCGTCGTTCCACATCGCGTCGAGACCACGCCCGCCCTGGTCGAGCGGACGGACGAGCCTCGACTCTTGCGACTCGGTCTCGGCGAAAATCACGATCGAACGCTGCGCCGCGGCTGCACGCGCGCGAGAGCCGATCTCGCCGACGATGTGGTCGGCCGAGTCGTCGTAGATGCACTGCGTGGCGTCGAGGCGGAGCCCGTCGATGTGGAACTCGTCGACCCAGTAGGCTCCGTTCGCGGCGAAGTACTCGCGCGCGCCGCGGGCGGTCTCGAAGTCGATCGCCTCACCCCACTCGTTCGGGTGTCGATCGGTGAAGAAGTCGTCCGACAGCTCGCGGAGGTAGTTGCCGCTCGGACCGAGGTGGTTGTAGACGACGTCGAGAATGACGCCGAGGCCGAGCGCGTGCGCGCGATCGACGAAGGCGCGGAGGTCGTCGGGGCGTCCGTAGAGCCGGGTCGGCGCGTAGAGGTCGACGCCGTCGTATCCCCAGCCGAAGCGGCCCGCGAACTCCGCCACCGGCATGAGCTCGATCAGCGTGATGCCGACGTCGCGGAGCTCTTCGAGCTCGCGTGCAGCGGCCGCGTACGTCCCTTCCGGGGTGAAGGTGCCGAGGTGAAGCTCGTAGACGACCTGCCCGCGGAGCGACGGGCCGGGCCACGTCTGATCGGTCCAGACGAAGGACGACGGATCGACGATCTCCGAGGGGCCATGGGGGCCTTCGGGCTGGAAGCGCGACGCCGGATCGGGGAACAACCGGTCGTCTTCGTCGAGTCGCAGGCGGTAGAGCGTGCCCGGGCCGAGGCCCTCACCGAGCCCGGAGAAGTGGCCGTCCGCCTCGCGCTCGAGGCGTATGGTCGTCGTCACCGGGCTCTCGACCACGATGTCGACACGCTTGCGCTTCGGGGCGAACACGCGGAAATGCGCGCCGACGCGACCAGGGACGAGCTCGGCGCCGGTGGACAGCCTTCGTCGGATCGTGTTCTCGGCTCCCATCACGCTGGAGGCTCCGGACGGATCGCATTCATGCAGCGCGCCACCCTCGTGCGGCGATGCGCGCTATGGTTCCAATTGGAACGTGATCGGACGGAGGAAGCGAAAGGTGACCGACGAGCGCCGGCTGCCGGCGCAGCCGCAGCGGATCAGGTATCCGGTCGTCGTGCTCGTCCGGATGTTCCTGATCGGCTCGGTCGCGGTGATCGGGGCCTTGTGGGCGGTCTGGCGCCACTACACGGTGCCGCGCATGCCGATGCTCGTGCCCGTGACGGCAGCGCCCGCGGCCTCCGAGATCGAGATCGAGACGTCGCCCGAGTGAGGTGGAGAGGTCAGCCGTCGTCGGCGGCGGGTTCGATCGTCGGGTCGTCGAGGTCGCTCGATCCCTTCGGCCCCACGAGGAGGTACGCCACGATCTCTGCCGCGGCGGCGAGCAAGAGCCCTGGCACGAGCATGACGAGGACGAAGCGGACGATGACGAGCGTGATCGCGAGGGCCGCGGCGCCGGCGGGCGGCGGCGCGTTGCCCGCTCCGAGCAGCACGTGCGCGACATGACCGTGCGCCATCGCGCGGAGCAGCACGTGGTGGAGCGCGAGGCAGGCAACCGAGAGCGCGGTGAAGACGACCGGTCGCCGGTTGGCGCGGAGGTGCCCGCGGAGGGCGCTGGCGCGGTCCGTCGTCGTTGCGCTCGCGCGCCTCTCTTCGTCGAAGCTCAACCGAGCCTCCCCACGCGTGGTGCGGTGAGCATCGCGAACAAGATCGCGTCGCCGATCGGGCCGCCCATCGCGTACGTGAGCGTCCCGTTCTCGTCGAGCGGCGCGCCAAAGAGCTGTGCAGTTGCATAGAGCGCGGTGAACGTCTCGCGGTCTCCGTGCGCGCGGCTAGCGCCGAGCGCGAAGCCGCTCGCGGACACTCCGAATCCGAGGAACACCGGACCGGAGTCGATGTCGGCGCGGTTGGTCCGCTTCCCGGGCGGAAACTCCATCATCCCGCCGAAGCCGAGCACGGTGCGAAACTGGGACTTCTCGAGCGCGCGGAAGAGTGCGCTCGAGGTCAGCTCGTCGGCGAACGAGAGGAAGTACGCGGCGAGCGCGGTGCCGGAGGCGCGGGCGGCGTCGCGCGGCGCCGCTTCGGCGACGGTGACGGCCTGGAAGAGGAGACCGGTGGAGGGATCGATGCCGTTCCAGCGCAGCGCCTCGATCCCTCGGCGCAGAGCGGGGGAGGGAGGCTGGTTCGTCGCCCGAGCGTGGAGCGCGAGCGCGGCGAGCGCGGCCGTGTTGTCGACCGGGTAGACCTCGCCGGGATAGGTCTCCGCGAAGCCCGTCGGCGAGGCGATGATCCGGCGCTCGAGCGCGTGGGCGATTGCCTCCTCGCGCTCCGCGAACCTCGATGACGGTCGCAGGATGCGGTGGAGCGAGAGCGCGACGCCGGAGTATCCGAGATACGCGGCATGTCCGCGATCGGCGGTGGAGCCCGCGGGAGCGTCGAGCGATGCGAGCGCGTCGTCGTCCCACGCCTTGGTATCGAAGGAGCGGACTCGAGGCTCGAGCATCGCGTCGAGGCAGGTCTCCATGCGTGTGATGCTCTCGTCGCGTGCATCCGCGTCTCGATCGAGCGCCGTCTGGCCGAACCCCATCGCCGCCATCATGAACGTCGCGAAGAGCCACTCTCCGTCGAAGCGCGCCGAGCCCGTCGAGAACGTCGTCGGCGCGAGCTCATCAGGAGACGCGGTCCAGCGCGCGACTCCGGCCGCGAGGGCGTCCGTCTTCGAGGGATCGCCGTCGAACCAGCGCGACGCGTCCCGCTCCATCACGCGATGGGGCACCGTCGCGAACCCGAGCACGAACGCCAGCAGCGCCACCAGCGCTCGCGTCGAACCAGGCTTCTGCGGTGCCTCCTCGGCCATGCCTCATTGGACGACGAACCACCGGAAATGACGAGTCCCTTGGGGCGCTCGGCGTGACCGCTCGAGGACGTCCCACGACGGCTCGCCTGCTCGAGCCCCCGCGGAGGTCGTCTCGCATCGAGCTCAGGCGAAGCGAGAGAGCACCGTGTGCAGGATGCGCTGACCGCCCGGCACCGAGCTCGCCACCAGCTCACCGAGGTCCCAGTAGTCACGGTGGTCGTAGATCCGGCCGTCCCTCGCGCGCGCGCGAGTCATGCCGTCGACCTTCACCTTCAGTCCGAGCTTCGTCGTGCCTCGCATCGTCCACTCGAGGAAGACCTCGCTCTCGTCGCCTTTCGCTGTCGTGATGCTCCACTCGACCGAACGCATGCGGCGCATCAGGCGCCGGTTCATCGCGATGAAGTCGTCGATGCCTCGGACCTCCTGGACCGGATCCCGGAACACCATGTCGTCCGTGTAGAGTGCACGAAGCTCCTCGATCGCTTCGGGATGCTCGGGGGTGAGCCGGACGAGAGCCTCTCCGAGACGAACAGGGAAGGCCACGCCATTGGTGCTCATGGGCGCTCAACGTCGGCCTCGCCTGCGCGCGCTGCAACCGGGCATCCGGCCCCAGCGACGCTCTGCAGCGAGCGCTTGCTCATCGGATCCGAGCATGCTGTCTGCTCGCGCCGACGCGGACATCGCTTCGCGGTCGGACGCTGCGCGAACGTACGATGATCGTCGCGACGGAGCGTTTCGAGCTCTGCCGCTCGCGCGGATCGATCGACGCGCGCGGCACATCGAGATGACGAGCAAGGGTGACGCGGAGCATGCGGGTGCGCGACAATGCGCCGGCTTTGCCCAGACTACGCATCGTCTCCGTCAACGACGTCTATTCGCTCGAGAACCTCCCCCGGCTGAAGACGCTCATCGATCATTACAAGGCACGGACCGACAGCGACGCGCTCGTCGTCGTGCTCGCCGGCGACTTCCTCGCTCCGAGCCTCCTCTCGAGCATCGACGCCGGGCGCGGCATGGTCGACTGCCTCAACGCCGTCGGCGTGACGCACGTCGTCCTCGGCAACCACGAGGACGACCTCCCGGCCGAGGAGCTCCGGAATCGCCTGAAGGAGCTCACGCCGGTGTGCCTCGGAACGAACGTGCGCTCGGGGCTCGAGCTGCCGCGTCACGACGTGGTCCGCGTGGGGCCGATCTCGATCGGTCTCGTCGGGGTGGTGATGGCCGACCCGGCGGTGTACCGCGGCAAGCCCTTCGGCGGCGCGGACCTCGTACGTGCGAACGACGCCGCCGTGGAGGAGGCGGCGCGGCTGGTCGCGGCGGGCTGCACCGGCGTCGTGGCGATCACACATCAATCGATCGCCGACGATCGCGCGCTCGCGTCCACGCAGCGGACGCCGCCGTTCCCGGTGATCGTCGGCGGGCACGAGCACACGCCGATGCTGGAGGACGTCGACGGGACCTGGATCGTGAAGGCAGGCTCGGAGGCCACCCATGCCGTGGTCACCGACGTGGTGTGGAGCCTCCCCGACGGTGTGGGGCCGACGGTCACGACGCGCCTCGAGGACGTGTCCGGCTACGTCGAGGACGTGGCCCTGCGGGCGCGCGTCGACAGGCACATGGTCGCGGTGCGCGAGCTCTCGGGGGCGACCCTCTTCCATGTCCCGCCCGGTGAGCGGCTCTCGTCGAAGGGCACGCGCTCGAAGCAGACGACGATCGGCTCCCTGATCTGCTCGCGTCTCCGTGATTGCCTCGATGCCGAGGCGTGCGTGTTCAACGGCGGCGGTATCCGGGCCTCGCGCGACTATCCCGAGCGCTTCACCTATGGCGACATCGAGGCCGAGGTGCCGTTCGCCAACGAGGTCGTCGTCGTCCCGATGCCGGGTAAGGTCATCCGCGATGCCATTGCCGCGTCACGCGCGAAGGCGCCGCTCGAGTCGGGCGCGTTCCTCCAGGTCGACGATCGCATGATCGTCACGGACGGCCCGGAGCACGCCGTCGTCGCGATCGACGGCGCTCCCATCGACCTCGAGCGCCTCTACCGTGTCGCGACCGTGCGTGAGCTGCTCCTCGGGCTCGACCGTGTGGAGCCGCTCGTCCGTTGGGCCGAGGCGAACTCCGCGCTGGTGCCGCCGCTCGACAGCGGGCGCGAGCCGAAGATCCTCCTCGTGCAGTCGTTCGCGCTCGGGATCTGGCGCGACCTCGGCGGCTTCGATGCGCTCGACACGGACGGGGACGATCGCGTGACGCCCTCCCAGATCGCAGCTGCGGTCACGGAGCGCGATCCCTCTCACGGGCACCCGACGGTGCTGGCGGAGCTCGTCGTCGGCGCGATCGATCTCGACGCCGACCGCGTGATCTCGCGGGCCGAGGCCGACGCGGTGCGCGACCTGCCGCGTATGCCCCCGTCGCCTGCGCCTTCACCTCTGCCCTCACCGGAGCGACCAGAGGAGTGACGAGCCCCGTCGCCCGCGCTCGTACCGACGATGCGCCGGGCGCCGGTTCCGCGATACGCTTCGAGCGTGTTCCGCCTCTTCAAGCGCTGGCTCGGGCGTTCGCCGGAGAGCCGTCCGTTTCCTCCGGAGTGGTCCGAGATCCTCGACCAGAACGTGCCGCTCGCGCAGATGCTGTCGGAGACCGACCGGCGCGAGCTCGAGCGGTTGATCCTCGCGTTCATCGAGGACAAGCACTTCGAGGGCGCGGGGGGCTTCGAGATGAACGACGAGGTCCGCGTCACGATCGCGGCCCAGGCCTGCATCCTGCTCCTCCATCGCGATACGGCCGTCTATCCCGACCTCGACACGATCGTGGTGTATCCGAGCACGTACGTCGCGCGGACGAAGTCCTTCGACGGGCCGGTCGTGATCGAGGGCGACGTCGCGCGCCTCGGTGAGTCGTGGGAGCGAGGGCTCGTCGTCCTCGCGTGGGATGCCGTCCGGCGTGGGACGTCGAACGTTCGTGACGGGCACAACGTGGTCCTCCACGAGTTCGCCCATCAGCTCGATCAAGAAGACGGCACGATGGACGGCGCGCCCGACCTCGGGAGCCGCGCGCGCTACGCGACTTGGGCTCACGTCCTCGGGGAGGAGTACGCGGACCTCGTCGAGCGTCTGCATGCCGGGCGGCGCGCCGACATCGATGCGTACGGCGCGACGAGCCCGCCCGAGTTCTTCGCGGTGGTCACCGAGATGTTCTTCGAGAAGCCGGCCCAGCTGCGCGCGCGGCATCCGGAGCTCTACGCGACCCTCGCCGACTTCTACCAGCAGGATCCGGAGTCGTTCGTGCTCCCTGGTTCCCGGACACCATGAATGCGACCGGTTCGTTCCGACCCCACGACAAGCGAGGGGTCGGAACGAACCTCCCGTCATCGCACAGCCTTGTGTCCGGGAGTTTCGTTCTCATGGTCGTACCTCAACCCATCGAAATCGATGGGTCGAGGTACTAGGGCAGCGGATTCGCGAGATAGCCGCTGATCGGACGAGCGCAACGACCGCCGGTCCGTCCGTATTTGGTGAGCGGATTGAAGGAGTACGCGTTGCCGCGCATCGTGTCCGCGTTGAAGTGCGACGTCTCGAAGCTGCCGTTGCGCGTCCACGGCCGGTTGCCTCCCACGTCCGCCGTCCCCGGCTGCGCGGTGATCTCCATGACGTTGCCGAGCAGATCGCGGTGCCCGTAGACGCCCTCGCCCGCCGGGTAGCGCCCCGGCGGCGCGACCGCCGCGCTCTGATCGTTGGCGATGGTCACGCCCGACTCGGCCGCGACGGCCATCGTGGCGGCACCGAGCAGCGGGGCGCGGTAGTCGAGTACCATCCGGTTGAAGTAATTCCACTGGAGGTTTGCCCGGTCGACGCGGAGGAGGAGCGTGTCGCGCTGCGCGGCGGTGAGCGCTGCGTTGAAGACGCTGTAGTCGTCTGTGGGCGGCGTGTAGCCGTAGTTGTTTCTCGGAGCGACGCTCGGCGAGCGCAGATCAACGAAGCCGATCGGACGCGATGCGGGGGGCGTCTGGTTGTACGCCGTCGCATCCCACGGGTAGATCCGGCCCGAGGACGCGGTGCCCCCGTAGGCAGCGTTGTATTCGTCTATCGTCTCGAGGCGCCCGCCGTCCCACGCGCAGAACGCCGCGAGGATGTAGTACGTCGCGCAGCTCATCGCCTTCTCTTCGGCGCGCTCGCGCGACACACCGTTCACGCGGCTCTCGCCGATGCCGGCGGCGGCGTCTTCTGCGGCCGTGGTGAAGAACGTCCGTGAGCCGTAGCCATCCGGCGACATGTAACAGCCGTAGCCGCTGTCACCGCCGGGGTTGTTGTTGTAGCGGAACCCGTTCACGTGGTTGAGCGCGCCGTAGTTGCACGGGTAGGTCGCTCCCTCGGAGGAGCAGGTGTCCGTGCTGTTCGGCTGCGTGAACCCGGCCGGGAGGTACGGGTCGAGCGCGGCGGGGAGCTGGTTTGGCGCGAGGATGCTCGCGCGGTTGGCTTGCACCCATCCCTTCACGTTTCCGCCGACCGCGTCGAGGAAGCGCCGGATGCGACCGGTGGTGATCTGGTACTTGTCGAGCCGGAACTCGGTCGTGTTGTTGTAGCCGTCGCGGTTGTAGACCGGGACGACCGCGCTCGCGCAGCAGTCCTCGTGCTGGTTCGCCTTGGTCGTGTCGCCCGTCCCGCACGTCGTGCCGCCGGAGCGCATCGTGCAGCTTCGGCCGAACGCGCAGACCCCCACGTGGTTGCAGCCGCCGCTCTTGCAGTCGGTCGCCGCCGCGCACTTCTTGGTGCCGTCGCAGCGAGGCGCGTTCGTCGGCGCACCGCCTCCGCAATCGATGTCCGTCTCCGTTCCGTTCTTGATTCCGTCGCCGCTGGTCGGAGGATCGCAGACGAGCGTGCCGGCGTTGCAAAGGACGTTGTCGCAGTCGCCCGTGACGAGGCAGCCCTTTCCGGTCGCGCAACGCGTGCGCGCGCCGCCTCCGCAGTCGATGTCCGTCTCGGTGCCGTTCTTGATCCCGTCGTCGAATGCCGGCGCCGCGCACTTGTTCTGCGCGTTGCATCGGACAGCGGCGCAGTCCGACGTCATCGCGCATGCGTCACCCGTCTGGCATCGAGGTGCGTTCGTCGGCGCGCCACCTCCGCAATCGATGTCCGTCTCCGTCCCGTTCTTGACGCCGTCGGTGGCCGTCGGCGCCTGACACTGGTTGCCCGTGCAGACGCTGCTCTGACAATCCGCGGGAGCGAGGCACGCCTTGCCGTCGGCGCATGCGGGAGCGTTCGCGCCGCCGCAGTCCACGTCGGTCTCGTCCCCGTCCTTCACGCCGTTCGCCGGCGACACCTGGTGGCATACCCCCTCCCGGCACGCGCCGCTCGCGCAGTCGAGAGGTCCGTCGCACGCCGCGCCCAAGGGACACTTGGTCGTCAGCCTTCCACATTCGGTCGCCGCCGCATCGTTCCCCGCGTCCGGCGAGGGCTTCACGCCGCCGTCGTCGCCGTCGGTGCTCGCGTTGGCGTCAGCGCCGGCGTCAGCGTCGGTCGCGGAGATGTCGTCGTTGCTCGAGCATGCCGAGAACAGCACGAGCGCCGACACCAACAGCGCGCCGAGCACGCTCTTCTCGAGGACGGTCTTCATCGGGGTGCCCTTCGTGGCCCTCGCTCTGGACTGCGGGGTCGTCATCGTTCGGTGGCACTGACAGCCTTTCACGATTCACGCGGTCAGCACACGAAGCCATTATCTCGCATGGCCGTGTGGGACGCGAGCGCGATTGCTCCCGGGCGTATCGATGACGGCACGCCCGGTGCGGCAAGGCGCTCGAGGCAGCCCGCACGAGGGCGATGTCCGTGCTCAGACTCGGGTTTCGCTCCGTTCAGGGCTCAGACTCGGGTTTCGCTCTGTTCAGCGCTCAGACTCGGGTTTCGCTCTGTTCAGCGCTTAGAGGCCGCGCATTGATTCGCGGCGGAGCGGCACCTTTCCGGCGAGCGCGGCGTCGATCACCTGGACAATCCGCTCGCGGTCGCGCGGGAGTCGGCCGCCGAGCGGCAGGTAGTTCGACGCGTGGTTCGTGCGGAAGAGCGCGTTCGTGGGCCGGGCCTCGTCGACCATCGTGCGGAGCTCGCGGAGGAGGGCGGGGATCGGCGGGACCTCGAAGCGGCCCTTCTTCGCGAGCTTGTCGAGCGGCGTGCCCTCGACGATCGTGACCGTGAGCGCGGAGAAGTACTCCGGATCCATCTTCGTCACGAGGTCGGCAGTGGCGCGCGCATGCTCCTCACTCCGATCCATCGCGATGCCGAGAAGCGCGATGACGCTGATCTCCATGCCGGCAGCATGCGCGCGGCGCGCGGCCTCGACGTGAGCCGCAGCGTCGTCGCCCTTCGCGATCTTCTTCAGCGTGACGTCGTCACCCGACTCGGGGCCGATGTAGAGGAGCGAGAGGCCCGCCTCGCGCAGGGCACGTAGCTCGTCGTCGCTCTTGGCGAGGACGTTCCGTGCCATGGCGTAGCAGGACACGCGGCGGAGGCGCGGGAAGCGAGCGCGCGCTCTCTCGAGGATCGGCAGCCAGTGATCCATCGCGAGGATGAGGGCGTCGCCGTCCGCGACGAAGAGCTTCTCGACCTCGTCGCCGACCGCTGCCCCCGCGCGATCGAGGTCCTCGAGCGTCTCCGCGAGCTCGCGCACGCGGAACGTCTTGTCGCTGTACATGTCGCAATAGGTGCAGTGGTTCCACGAGCAGCCGATCGTGGCTTGCAGGATCAGCGCGTCGGCTTCTGACGGCGGGCGGTAGAGGCGACCTTCGTAACGCATCTTCGTTCGTGCTCGTCGTCGCGATCAGCGCTCGATCCGCTTCAGGCTCCCGTCCCCGGAGAGGCGCGAGCCCTTCGCCTGCGCGAACGCCTCGGCGCGCTCGAAGACGCGGAGGAAGTTCTCGCCGAGGATCTTGAGGACGTCCTCGTCCTTGTAGCCCCTCCGGAGGAGCTCGAGCGTGATCTTGGGCAGCGAGTCCACGCCGTCGATCCCCTCCGGCATCATGTCGACGCCGTCGAAGTCGGAGCCGAGCCCGACGTGATCGATCCCGGCGACCTTCACCATGTGATCGATGTGATCGACGAGCACCGAGAGCGGGACCTTCGGGAGCGGCTCCGTCTCGGCGCGCAGCTTCGCGAGCGCCTCGCGGAAGGCGAGGGGATCGTTCTTGTGGCGGGCGCGGATCTCGGCGTACGCCTTGCCGTTCTTCTCGTGCCACGCGCGCGACGCGGCGCCGTACTCGTCCGAGAGGAACATCGCCCAGAAGTTCACCATCGCCACGCCGCCGTTCTTCGCGAGCGCACGGAGCATGTCGTCGCTCAGGTTCCGGCGATGGCCGGCGATCGCGCGGGCCGACGAGTGCGAGGCGATGACCGGCGCCTGGGCGACCCGCATCACGGCGGCGAACGTCTCGTCGGAGACGTGCGAGACGTCGACGAGCATCCCGAGCCGCTGCATCTCGCGGACGACCTCTTCACCGAACGGCGTGAGCCCGTGATGGCGGACGGGCGGCGGTCCAGAGTAGCCGGCCGAGTCGGCCCACTCGTTCGAGTTCGTGTGCGTGAGCGTCATGTACCGGCAGCCGAGCCGGTAGAGGACGCGCAGTGCCGCGAGCGAGTTCTCGATCGCGTGGCCGCCCTCGACGCCCATCAGCACCGCGACCTTGCCGTCGCGCTTGGCCCGCCGGACGTCTGCGGCCGTCGTGGCGAGCAGGAGGTCGTCGGGGTTCCGCTCCACCTGGCGATACGTGAGATCGACGAGGTCGATCGCGCGTCGGAGCGCGCCGCCGCCGGAGACGGTCGGCTTCTCGGCGAGCTCGCCCTCGACGTAGATCGAGAAGAACGAGCCGGTGAGCCCGCCGCGCTTCATCTTTGCGATGTCCGTGTGCGTCCACGGACTCGCGTCCACGATGCTCGTGCCGCCGGCATGCATCACCGACGGGATGTCGTCGTGGCCGTCGATCACGATCGCGCGTTCATGGAGCCTGGCCGCGCGCGCTTCGAGCGTCTCGCCGCTCGTCGTCGTGCTCTTCGCGTTCGGCGTCGACGATGCGGTGGGGGCGCGTGGCCGTGTCGTGCTCTCCCCGACGGGCCCGCGGAGCGTATCTCGCGGCGCACAGGCCGAGACCGCCGCGGCGATCGAGGCGACGAGAGACCAGCGACCGAGCTCCCCGAAGCGCATGGCGTCCTCGTAGTTCGACCGCCGGCGCGACGCCAGCCCAGCGTGCTCGCCGTTGGGCTTGCGCTCTACAGCGTGATGGTGACGCCGATGCGGTAGTCGAGGGCGCCGCCGGTCGTGGAGATCTTGAGGGTGTAGGCCTTGCCCGGCTTGAAGGGGTAGTTGCCGCCGCCGAACGGGAAGGTGGTGCCGTCGACGCTCGGCTCGATCCTGATCGCGCCGCTCGTCGTCTTCTGGCTCATCCCGAACGACTTCGCGTTCGCGGGGAGCGTGAACGTGACGAAGTCCACGTCGGTGTCGCTGCCGATCCTTCCGCAGAAGGTCCCCGTCTCACCGGGGATCGAATCGGCGCTCGCGGCGTCGTCGTTCGGCTCGCTCTCGGCGACGGAGCCCGCCTGGCAGAGCGAGCCACCGCCACCGCCACCGCCGCCGCCTCCGTCGCCCTTGCCACCGCCATTGCCGTTCCCGTTCCCGTTCCCTCCACCACCGCCACCGCCCTCGCTGCCGCCATCGGGCAAGCCGCTGCCGTCTCCACCACCACCACCGCCCGTCGGGTCGGAGTCCTCGGGAGGATTGCTCTCCGCCGAGCTGCTCTCCTCCGTCGAGGGCGACTCGTTCTTCGGCGGCGCGAGCACGTCTTCGCTTCCGTTCGACGCGGCCGAGTCCGAGCCGGAGCACGCGAAGCAGGTGAGAGCGATGAACGTCAGGGCCGAACCGGTGAGGAGGGCAGACCGCATGACCTTCGCTCATGCACCCGCGATACCGGCGCCACGTAGCAACGCGGTCCCCACGAAAACAGCCGCGAACGCATGCGCGACCGACATGTGCGTTTGGATCGACGGCTGTCCTTCGGCCGGATCACGGCCTCGTCACCGAGTCAGGCGCTGCGGTGTGCCGCCCTCATGCTCGCGAACGTCACGACTCATGCTCGCGCCACATCCATCGGCGCGACGCCGCTTCAGTTCGGCGTCACCGAGAGGTCGATGCGGTAGTCGACGGCGGCGGCGCCGGTCAGCGACATCTTGCAGAAGTACGGCTTGTTGATCTCGTACGGGTAGTTGCCGTCGAAGGAGAAGTTCTTCCCCGCGACCGAGCACTCGATCTTGTAGGGGCCGGTCTGCGCCCGGTTCATCGAGAACTTGAAGCCGTTCTGCGAGCTCGGGATCGTGAACGTCATCACGTCGGCGTCGTTCCCGCTCAGCCGCCCGCAGAACGAGCCCGTCTTCCACGGGATCGCGTCTGCGGTCGCCTCGGTGTCGTTCGGCTCCGACTCGCGGATCGAGTCCGCCTGACACTGCACGCCGCCGTCTCCGTTGGTGGTGCCGAAGCCGCCGTCGTCCGTGGAGTCGCCACCATCGTCGGTCGCACCGGCATCGGTCGGGGCCGGATCGTCGACCGGATCGCGATGGGGATCGGGATCGGTCGGCGGCGGATCGTCGGTCTTCAACACGGAGCCGGCGTCCTCTTCTGCGGGACCGGCAGGGGTCGAGCTCGAACAGGCGAACGTCGCCAGGACCACGAAGAGCGACGCTGCACCAGCAAGCAGGACGGAGCGCATGACGACGGCGATGCACTTGCGATGCCGCGCCCTGCGTCCGGAGCGAGGCCGGCGATGTCCCTTGCGGGGCGAGGCCTGGCGTCCGTTTGGATCGATGTTGCCCGTCGTCCTGGAGCTCGTCGGAGCGTTCCGATGACCCCGTGAGGTGGATCCTTCGTCCCCCGCCCTTTCTCGGCGCGGCTCTCTCGATCGACGCGACGATGGTTGGCGGCACGACGTTGGCGTCGTACAAGGGTGTGGGATGACGTCGGATATGGGTGGGGGCGACGTGGCTCGGGGAGCTGCGAGGGTGCGGTCTTTCGGCGGCACGCCGGGTGCTCGGGGCACCTGCATGAATCCGCGGGTGTCGAATCGAGGGACGGGACTTCGCCTCGCAGCCAGCATGCTCCTCTTCGTCGGAGCGACTTCCTCGGCCGCGTGCGCTTCGCCCTTCGAGGACGACGCCGACTCGGCGGGTGATTCGGTCTCCGAGGCGACCGCCGCGGCCGTCGTCGATCTGCACGTGCTCGACATCTGGGCGCAGCCCCTCGAGAGGAAGACCGTCATCGTCAAGCGTGACGGTCGGCCCATCACCGCCGCGACCCAGCAGGGCGACTCCCCGGAGACGCTCCGCGTCCTGCTCGGCACCGATCCGGGGACCTACGCCGTCGACATCGGCTCGCCCGATCACGTGTCGCTCACGCTCACCGTCGCGTACGACGGAACGAACCTCGAGGTGCGCGAGGCGTCGACGGGACCGGACGGCGGTCGAGCCGGCGTCAGCATCGCCCATGGTCGCAAGGCGCTGCGCACGCGCACGCTGCCCGGTCACGATCTCTTCGTCGGTCTCCGGCACGAGTGGTTCTCGGCGCAGGGGCGCCCCGCGCGACGCGGCAACGCCGTCAAGCTCCTCATGAACGGCGACGAGGCGTGGCGGAACGTCCACGATCGCCTGCTCGAAGCACGATCGAGCGTGCTCGCGTCGACGTGGTGGTGGGACTCGACGTTCGAGCTCGTTCGCGACAACCCGTTCCTCGCCGAGCGTCACCGGGAGAAGAACACGATCCTCGCGACGCTCGAGGCGTCGCCTGCGCAGAAGCGCGTGCTGGTCGGCCAGTTCCTCGGGAGCGTGAGCCTCGCCTCCTGGATGAGCTCCGATGCCGGCCTTCGCAAGCACGCGAACGATCCAAACTTCCTGTTCATGCGTGAGGGCAACGACAGCCGCGGCCGCTTCCGGTTCGAGGTGCCGCCGGTGAGCTTCAACGAGCGCGTGAAGAAGAGCGCCTCGTATGATCCGTCCGCAGCGCTCGACACCGACGTGCCGATCCCGTCGACGGTCCCGAGCCACGATGTCGAGCTGACCTCGCTCGTCGACCTCGCCAGCGTGCACCAGAAGTTCTCCGTCGTCGACGGCACGACCGCGTACATCGGCGGGATGAACCTGCGCGCCACGGACTGGGATACGTCCGAGCACAAGGCGTTCGAGCCGCGGCGCCTGGAGTTCGATGCGACGGCCGCCGAGCGTGAGGCCGCGAAGCAAGGATGCGAGGGGTGCACGCCGACCGACCCCGGCCCGCGCAAGGACTACATGCTGCGGATCGACGGTCCGTCGGTGGCCGACGCGATCGACGTCTTCGAGCGCCGGTGGAACAACCTCGTCGCGACCCGCGCCGCCGACTCCGCCGGCCGAGCGCCGATGGGAGAGCTCGACGGCGACCGGAGGCCGAAGGGCGGCGTGACGGTGCAGGTCACCGCCACCATGCCGGCCCCGTACCACGAGTACGCGATCGCCGAGACGTGGTTCAACGCCGTGCGGAAGGCGGAGCGCTTCATCTACATCGAGGATCAGTACTTCCGGATGCCGATGCTGCACGACGAGCTCGCGCGGCGGATGGACGAGAGGTCGGAGCTGAAGCTCGTCGTGGTGACGAAGCCCGTGACCATGAGCGATCCGGGCTGCAACCAGACGCGCAAGGCCCACGCGTTCTTCGCGCAGCGCTACTCCGACCGCTTCGCGTACCTGATGCTGAACACGTACGACCCCTCGCTTGGTCGCTCGGACGCGTACGTGCCCATCGACGTGCACGCGAAGATGCTGGTCGTCGACGACGTCTTCATGAGCGTCGGGTCGGCGAACAAGAACAACCGCGGTCTCGTCTACGAGCACGAGCTGAACGCGGCGGTCCTCGACCGTGGGTTCGTGACCGCCTCCCGCCGCCGCATGCTCGCGAGCCTCGCGCCCGACGTGCCCGACACCGACGATGCGAACGTGTGGTTCGCGCACATCCGTGGCGTCGCGCAGGAGAACGCCCGCCGCCAGCTTGCGAACAAGGATCCGCAACGCGCCATCCAGGCGCCGAACGGCTTCTACTACCCGCTCGCTGCGCCCACGCGGTGTCTGCTCGCGACCGTCGGCCCGGACACGACCTGACCGGCGCGAGGAGCCGCTCCTCGACGACGCTTCATCTGCCAAGCGCCGTGAAGACGGGCTCCTTTCCCGCTCCGCGGCGCCTCACGTCCTCCCAGGTCGCAACGCGAGCCGAGAGGTGCGCGACGACGGCCGCGAGGACGAGCCCGGCGATGGACAGCCCGGTCGCGCAAAGGCAAGACGGAGAGCGAGGCCTTCGACGTTTCCGCATGACCATCGCTGGCCGGGCCTTGCCCGCGAAGGAGGTCGGCGTCTTCGTTCGCGCTGAGGACTCGAGCGCCATCTTGCCGTTCTCCGCATGGCACGAGGACGCGAGGGCACGCCGACGGCCGACCCGCTTACGCCGATGACGGGTTCGGTGGGCGATGCGGTGTCGCGACGCAGTGTCGCGGCGGGCTCGGGTTGGTGAAAGCTCTAGAGTAGCCCGCAGCCTGCGGGCGCCTCCGGTATTCGTAGGTGCGACGAATTGCGCGCGCCCAGACGTTTGCTGTTCTCGTCGCTCCTCGCACCCGGATACCCTCGAGTTTTGTGTTTTCAGCCAATTGCATGATCCGGAGGACTTGATGAGACCACTCGAGGAGCCCAAGGGTTACGTTCTCGTAGTCGACGACGACCCTGAGCTCGTTCGCGCACACGAGCGTCTTCTCCTCCGCGCCGGGTACGTGGTCGAAACGGCAGCGGATGGAGTCCAGGCGGTCGAGCGCATCAAGGCGGGAAACCTCGATGCGGTCATCAGCGATATCGCGATGCCGGGGATGGACGGCCTTGCCCTCCTGAAAGCCGCGCGCGAGATCGACCTCGACTTGCCCATTCTTCTCGTCACGGCAGAGCCGAGCGTCAGCACCGCAGCCGAGGCCGTGCACCACGGTGCCTTTCGTTATTTGATCAAGCCCGTCGCGTCGGACATGCTCGTCCGCGAGACTCAGCGCGCCGTCCGTCTCTACGGGTGGACGAAGCTGAGACGTGCGGCGCACCTCCACCTCGGTGGTGACGTTCTGCCAGGGGGTGACCGAGCCGGGCTTCATTCCAGTCTCGGACGTGCGCTGGCGGGCATGTGGATGGCGTATCAGCCCATCGTCTCCGTCGCCGAGCGGAAGGTCCTCGCCTACGAGGCGCTCATGCGAACGAGCGAACCCTCGCTGCCGTTTCCCGGGGCGATCCTCCGTGCCGCCGAACGTCTTGATCGTTGCGAGGATGTCGGGCGAAGGGTGCGGGAGCTCGTGAGCGAGACGCTCGCGGTCTCTCCCGACGTCGACGTATTCATGAACCTTCATGTCCGCGACCTTCTCGACGAGACCCTCTACGCGTCGGGCGCGCCGCTCACTAAGCATGCCCGCCGCGTCGTCCTCGAGATCACGGAGCGCGGAGCGGTTGACGAGATCGCCGACCTGAAGGAGCGGATAGCTCGCCTTCGCGAGCTCGGCTTCCGAATCGCGATCGACGACCTCGGCGCCGGATTCGCAGGTCTGACCAGCTTTGCGCAGCTCGAGCCCGACATCGTCAAGATCGACATGTCGCTCACGCGCGACGTCCAACGGCTGCCCGTCAAGCAGAAGCTCGTGGCATCGATAGCGTCAGTCTGTCGCGACCTCGGCATCATGATGGTGGTCGAGGGCGTCGAGACAGCCGAGGAGCGGAACACCATCGTCGAGCTCGGCTGCTCGATCCATCAGGGGTATCTGTACGCCCGTCCGGGGAAGCCTTTCCCCGGAGTCGAGTGGTGAGGCCATGGCCAACCGCAACGTTCGCGACACCATCCTCGTCATCGACGACGAACCGGAGACGCGCCGGAGCATCATTCGGTTCTTGGCAACTCGCTTCGTCGAGTATGAGACCATCGAGGCAGCGGACGGTGACGAAGGTCTAGCGCAACTGTCCGACCGATTGGCCCTGGCAATCTGCGACGTGAACATGCCCAACACGGATGGGTTCGAGTTCTGCCGGAAGCTCCGCGCGGATCCAACGTACGAACGGTACGCGCAGCTTCCGGTCGTCCTTTTGACATCCCGTGACACGGAGGACGACTACCTCCGTGGCCTCGATGTCGGGACGACGCTCTACGTGACGAAGCCGTTCGACACCGAGCTTCTTCAGCGCGCCGTGTCCACGGTGCTCGGCGAGTAACCGCTTATCGAGGACTCATGCAGAACCTCATTGCTGGAAAACACGTCGTCTGCCTCGACGATGACGAGCAGATGCTTCGTACCCTGGAACGAACGCTCGTCGCGGCCGGCTTTCGCGTCACGGCGACCTCGGCGCCGAAGGAAGCGCTGGCTCTGGTGCTTCGGGAGCCGGTCGACGCGCTCGTCTCCGATCTTCTCATGCCGGAGATGGGAGGCGACGTCGTTCTTGCCATGGCGGCGCAGGCAGCTCCGCGCACGGCGAGGATACTGCTGACGAGCCAGACGGACTTCACGCGCATCACCGCGCTGAGCGTGCCGTACGCCGTTCACGGGTTTGTCGGGAAGAGCGACCTCTCGACCCGGCTCGTTCCAATTCTAAGAGAGCTCCTCACAGGGCGCCTGGAGATGGACGAGGCGGCGATCGCCGACGACGCGCGCCGGCTCGCCCGCACGATCGTCAGCGCACTGGCCCGCCCCGAGTACGAGACCGTCGAGCACTGCGAGCGCGTGGCCGCGTGGTCGCGACGTCTTGCTTCCGAGCTTCAGCTCTCGCCGGCACGGCAGCTCGATGTCGAGCTCGGCGCGCTCCTGCACGACATTGGCCAGATCGACATCCGTGATGCTGTGTTCCTCAAGCCTGGCCGACTCGACGAACTGGAGTGGAACGAGATCCATTCCCATCCCGAGCGCGGCGCAGCGCTCCTCTCCGAATTGCCGGCGCTGCGGCGAGCGATTCCCATCGTGCGATGTCATCACGAGCGCTGCGACGGCCGCGGGTATCCTCGTCGACTCGCGCGCGCGGCCATTCCGATCGAAGCCCGAATCTTCCAGATCGCCGACACCTACGAGTCGATCGTTCGCGGAGGCCCCTACCGCAAACCACGCAGCGATCAGCACGCGCGCGAAGAGATTGCCGCGAATGTAGGCTCCCAGTTCGATGCGGAGGTTCACGAGGCCTTCTTCCGGATCCCGCCGCAGGAGTGGGTGGCCCTGGGACACTCAGCACACTGACGTCACCGCCGGCAGTCGCACACAGAAGCTACTGCCACGCGGGCGGTTCTCCTCGACCCAGATCTTCCCGCCGTGAGCCTCGGTCGCGAGTCGGCAGAAGACGAGCCCAAGGCCATGACTCGTCCGCACGTGGGCGCGGGCATCGCGCTCGACCTGGACGAACTTGTCGAAGATCCGTTCACGGTAGTCGGCGGGAATGCCTTTCCCCTCGTCGCGAACCCGGAGCTCGATGTCGCCCGGACCGACGTCGCTTACATCGATCCAGATCGTCCCTCGGCTCGGCGTGTACTTCATGCAGTTGTCGAGCAGATTGTCGAGAATGCGAAAGATCAGCTCGCGATCGCCGTCGATCTTCCGCGAGCCCATACACCCGACGACCATCTGTTGATCCCGGTTGGCAAGCCGGCGACGAGCCTGGTGGTGGAGGTCATCGATCAGCGCCGCCGGATCGATCGCCCCACGATTGAGGACGAGCAGCCCCTCTTCGCTCCGGTTGATATCGAGCAGGTTGACGACCATTCGATGCATCGTCGTCGCCGACGTGAGGATGTCGTGCATCGCCTCGCGCAGGGGGTTCTCGAGTGACGGGTCCTCGCTGACGAAGTTGCTGTTTGCCAGGATGCTCGCCAGCGGGTTCTTCAAGTCGTGGACGAGGAGAGCGGAGAGCTCTTCCTTTTGGCGCTGAACCTGAATGAGCCTGTCGCGCTCTTTCCTCAGGTCATCCTGGAGCCTCTTGATCCGGATCAGCGAGCGCACGCGAATGAGGAGCTCGGTGCCGTTGAGGGGTTTACCGAGGAAGTCGTCCGCTCCGACCTCCAGGGCCTGCTCGTGCGTTACGAGGTCGTTGAGCGCCGTCAGGAACACGATCGGTACGTCATCACCGTCGGGCAATGCCCGCAGCCGACGACACGTCTCGAAGCCGTCCATCTCGGGCATGAGAATGTCGAGCAGGACGAGCTCGAACGATTCCTTTTCGAACGCGGCGAGCGCAGCTGCCCCACTCTCCACCGTCACCGCGGAATAGCCCCCGGCGACAAGCCTTGCTTCGGCGATGAGCCGGTTGTGGCGGTTGTCGTCGACAACGAGGATCTTGCCGAGCGCCGGTGGACTACTACCCATTCGTTCCCCCTTTCTCGATGAATCCTTCCACGACCGAAGCGAACGTCTTCGTGTCGATCGGTTTGCTGATGTAGCCGTCGAAGCCGGCAGCGAGAAATCGCGCACGGTCGCCGGACATCGCCGCGGCGGTCACGGCTACCACCGGAAGCTTCGAGAATGCGGGGTCGTTGCGGATCGTACGCAGTACGACTTCACCGCCTCCACCCGGAATCTGAACGTCGAGCAGAACGAGCTCAACGCGATGTTCGCTCAGCCGCGCGTGCGCCTGGGAGACATCGTGCGCCTCGACGACCTCATGTCCGTGGAACTCGAGGATGTCGCGGACGAGCCGTCGATTGAGCGGGTGGTCCTCGACGACGAGGATTCGACTCACGAGCTCACCGCCTCTCCAGTCCGATGATCGAGAACGGCGCGGAGCCGGCGAACGAGGAGCTCCGGTCGGCGGATGTCCTCGGGCCGAAGAGCGAACAAGCCGTCCTGGTCGACGTCGGCACCAAAGAGCATGACGGGAACCGAGAGCGCGGAGCACGAGTTGGGCGTCACGGGTGCCCCCTCGCTCGCGACCACGAGGGCGATATCGAGCGGCGTGTCGGTCATCGGCCGCGCTAGCCGGGCCGACCGCTCGACATGGCAACCAACCTCGTGAAGAGTCTCCCAGATGTCTCGTAGCTCCGCGCTATCGTCTCCGACGAGGAGCACGCTGACGCCGACGACGCGATGGAGCTGGACGCCGATCCCCTCGACGGCGTGAAGCAGCGCATCACGCGTGACCGGCTTCACGAGGTAGCCAGCAGCGCCGAGCGCCAGCGCTCGTGGTGCTTCGTCGAGCACCGAGATGACCAGGACTGGAATCTTGCATGTCACCTCGGCCTCCTTCAGCTTGCGCAAAATGGTCCAGCCATCGCCCGGGACGAGAAGGTCGAGCGTGATCGCACGCGGCTTCAGCTTCACGGCCAGTCGAAGCGCTTCGTCGCCGTTCGTCGTGATCGCGACGGCAGTGCCAGCAGTGCGCAGGTGACCGGCGAGGAGCTCGGCCGCGCTGGCATCGTCTTCGATGATGAGGACCTGAATGTCGTCTGCGTCGGCCGACGCGGAGGCTCGAGGCATCTCGGACGCGTTGACCCGCCGAACGACGGGCAGGGTGAGCGTGACGGTCGTCCCCTTGCCGTACTCACTGGCGATGCGGATCGTGCCGCCGTGCATTTCGATCAAGCGCTTGGTGAGGGCAAGCCCGAGACCCGTGCCCTCGGGCCTCTCACCGCTCATCTCGAGTTGCTCGAACTCTCTGAACAGGCGAGGCAGATCTTCGGACCGGATGCCAACCCCCGTGTCACTCACCGTGATCTCGATCGCGCCCTCCTTCTGATCCGCCCTCAGCTCGACACAGCCGCGTGGCGGCGTGAACTTGATCGCGTTCGACAGCACGTTGTACAGCACCTGCTTCAACCGCAGCGGATCGACGAAGACATCGGGCAGGTCCTCGCTCACTGAGGTCAAGAGCAGCAGGTCTCGCTTGAGCGCGAGCGCCATCGTGGGGCCAGCGACCGCTTCGACGACGGTCTCGAGCGGGATCCATTCGCGATCGAGATCCATCCGGCCGGCCTCGATCTTCGACAGGTCGAGGATGTCATTCACGAGGCTGAGGAGGTGGCGACCGCTCTGGACGACGCTTCCTACGTACTCGCGTTGCCGTTCCGAAAGCGGGCCGGCGAGTCCCTGTTCCATGAGCTCCGAGAAGCCAATGATGGCGTTGAGCGGAGTACGCAGCTCGTGGCTCATGTTGGCGAGGAAGGCGCTCTTGGTTCGACTGACGAGCTCGGCTCGTAGGAGCGCGCGCTGGGCCTCCGCCGCGGCATTGCGCTCGCTGATGTCCCGCGTGCTCATGATGAGCCCAAGAACGTCTGGATCGTCGACGCGGTTGTGACAGACGCTCTCCATCGGATGCCATAGCCCTTGGCTATCGCTCGCGCGGAACTCCACCCGCAGCGTTGATCCGGCGGACGCCATCACTTCCTCGAAGACGTGCCTCACCTCCGCGCGGTCCTCCGGGTGGACCAGGTCGATGAAGGCGGAGCCCGTGACGGCGCTCGCGTCGTGGCCGAGCACGCGCTCGATCGTCGGGCTCTGGTATCGCACCGTCCCCTCGGCATCGACGATCGAGACGAAGTCGGACGAGTTTTCGACGATCAGACGAAACCGTTCGCGTCCTTGGGCGACGGCCTCCTCGGCCTCGCGTCGTCGCCGTCGCTCGTCGGCGTCACGAAGCTCGCGTTCGATGCTGGAGCCGAGGCGGGCGAGCCGTCCTTTCAGGAAGTAGTCGTTCGCGCCGTCGCGCATGGCAGCGATCGCGGCTTCCTCGCCGACGGTACCCGAGACGATGATGAACGGAATGTCCTTGTTGCACTCCTTCACGATCGCCAGTGCAGTAGGAGCGTCGAGCGAGGGTAGGGAGTAGTCACAGAGGATGACCGACCACGTCTCGTTCGCGAGAGCGTCGATGAGCGCCTCGCTCGTCTCGACGCGCTTGTGGTCCGGTGAGTAGCCTGCGGCTCGAAGCGCGCGCAGCGTGAGGATCGCGTCGGGCTCGCAATCCTCCACGATGAGGACACGAAGAGGCTTGGCAGTCATGGCGTCCCTCCGTCGTGTTCGGCGAGGCGCGAGGGAATACGTGTAGCGACGTCGCTGCTGTCTCTCATCCTCGCCTGCTCATCGGCGCATGCGCATTCATTCCGACTTGATGCCCGTGCCATCCCTGATGGCCCTCATCGAGCTACTATCCCAAGAGGGCCAACAGATCGAGCTTAGTGGTAGATTCGGGGATTATACTACTCCGATCGCGGCAGCATGCCCCAGGTGCAACCGACGCCGGACACGCAAGATTGTGACGCGATGACGAACGAATGAGGCGGCGTACCGCGCGTGCTTGTCCTTGCCTGCTCATCGCGCGTCATCTGCCGATCGCCGTGAAGACGGGCTCCTTTCCCGCTCCGCGGCGCTTCACGTCCTCCCAGGTCGCAACGCGAGCCGAGAGGTGCGAGACGACGGCCGCGAGGACGAGCCCGGCGAGCACGTCGATGAGGTAGTGCCAGCGGAGGAACATCGTCGAGATCGCGATCTGCGATGCGAAGAACACCATCGGCAGCCACGTCAGGCGGAACGGCCACAGGCGCCGGTGCCGGACCGAGAAGAGCGCCAGGAACGTGGGGGCCGCGGTGTGGAGGCTCGGGAAGATGTCCGTGCGCGCGCGGACCTCACCTGCGTCGACGGTCGCCTTCACGAGGGGCCACCAGAACGATCCGTCGAGCTCGTGGCTGAAGCTCCCCGCGAGGTGCTGATACGGGCCGTAGCCCGGAACGACGACGTAGAGGAGGTGCCCGGCGCAGAAGAGGGTGATGAGGCCGAACGAGATCTCGGCGAGGAGCCGCATGTTCTTCACCGCGAACATGAACGGGAAGATGTGGATCGCGAGGATGAAGAAGTAGCCGAAGTAGAAGAACGAGAACCACTCGACCGTCGACGTCGTGACGAAGCGATCGAAGACCTCCACCGGCTCGAAGCCGAAGACGAGCTTGTCGAATGCGTAGATCTCGGCGTCGACGCTGACGGCTCGCGCGGTGGGCAGGATGTACTGCAGATGCGTGAACGACCCGAAGACGGCCGCGAAGAGGCCGAGCCGATAGACGATCGCGCCGAGCGTGCCGGTGAGGACCTTCCCGCGCGAGAGCCCGATCGCGAGGACGAAGGCGGTGATGTCGAGCGAGAGGTATGCGAGCGCCGTCGGGCGTCGCGAACCGCTACCGGCGACGGTGACGACGAGGAGCACGGCGAGGTAGACGACCGCGACCCAGTCCTGGAGCGCGAGCTCGCGCCAGATGCTGGACGCCGCGGAGGCCCCGACGGTCGGGTGGAGGGATCGGCGTTCGGGGAAGTTCATGGTGACGTCTGGTGGATGAGTGGTTGAACCACTCAATGAGTCGCAAGAGTCGATCCACGCTGCCGCCCTCGAATTTCCCGGGATTTCTCCGCCGTCGTGCGCACCCGACTACGCGTCCGAGACCGCCGCTTCACTGCTCCCGCGAAGCGGCGTTCACGGTCGGCCAGCCGACGACCACCCGCGCGCGTGCCGATCGTCGACGGCCGCGCGTCGCCGACCTCGCTACGTGGCCGGCGTCGTTCGGCGCGTGAAGCGGCGCCGGAGGAGCGTGGCCAGTGCAATGGCGAACGCGGCGAGCCCGGTGTCGGGATCAGCCGGCGCGAGGCCCACGTCGCAGCTGCTTCGATTCCGCTGCCCGCCTTTGCTGGCGGGAGCCTTACCGGCCGCCTCCGGGCTCGCTTCCGGAGCCTCCTTCCCGGGAGCCTCCGTCGCCGGAGGAGCCTCTCCCTCGGGCGTGGCGGGTAGCGCGGGGGGGGCGGGCGGAGCAGGCGGTAGCGGCTGGAGCTCGTTGTCCTCCTCGCCCGAGACGACGACCATCTGTTCGGGATCGATCTCCGAGAAGATCTGCTCGTACGTCTTCGGAGGACGCGAGGGATCGCGTACGTCGACGAGCGCTCGGATGAGCGTCAGCGAGGTCGCCTCCAGCGCGGTGAAGTAGCCCGCCATCACGTTCGAGACGGTGTCCATGTGCTTCGTGCCGTCGGGGTCGTCGACGTTCACGCGCGCGCGGCGATCGACGAGCGTGCGATCGACGTAAGCGAACGTGTCGCAGCCGTTCGCGAACCAGATCAGGTACTGACCCGCCTCGAACTTCCCCTTGCGCATCAGGGACCGGACGTTCGCGCCGAGGCCCGCGTGCCCGTTGAAGAGGACGACGTCGGCCGCGGGAGTGAGGCCGTCGTACCATGCATCGAACGCCGATCCCTCGGCGCCCAGGGAGGCGTTCACAAGCGCGACGTCGATCCTGATCGTGCGACGGTCCGGCAGCACCGCGGCGAGCGTCGCGGTCGTCGCGCCGGTAGTCGAGTAGCCGGGCGGCTCGCTCCGCTTGCTGTCGTCCGGCTGGAGCTCCCCGAGGTACGTCTCCGAACGCCAGAGGAAGTCGTCGTAGGCCTGCATGCCCGCGTCGCCGCCGGTCCCGACCTCGAGCTCGCGGGTGAACATCGCCACGATCCGGAGCGCTCCGTCGGCCCAGATGCGGTGGTATTCGGGGTGCTTCCCGCGCGTGTTCTCCCGTGACTCGGTGACCTTCGCCTCGAAGGTCACGACGTCGTCGGCGGCCAGCGTGCACCCACCCTGCTTCGGCCGGTAGGCCACGAACAGGTGACCGACGTCGGTGGAGCCTGCCGTCGGGTCGGCGCATTTCGAGCCGTACTTCGTCGCGAAGATCTTCTGATCGGCCTGCGACATGCTCGCCGGCAACGTGAACGTGTAGCTCGATGGACTCGTCTCCCCGCCCCACGCGACGGGCAGGTTGGCCTTGTAGCTCACGGCATAACGTGGCGGCGGAGGCGGTGCTGCGACGGGCGCGCCCGCGTCCTCCGAGTCGCCCGCGTCGCCCGCGTCGCCCGCGTCGCCCGAGGCGCCCGCGTCGTCATCCGGTGCAGGCGGGGGGATGAGCCTCGCTTCGATCTCCGACAGCTCGAGCTGCCCGAGCCGTCCCACCGATCGCTCGCCGTTGAGCTGTCCGACCGTGAACAGCAGCTGTGCCTCGACGAGCGAGCGCAGCTCGCCTCGATCTTCGGTGTCGGCAATGAGCTTGCCGTCGAGCTCGAAGTCGAGCAGGACGGCTCGGGCGCTCGTGAACGGGGCTGGGGCGCGTTCGAGGCGCTCTCCCGTGCCGTGCGACGAAGCGCAGGCAACGAGCACGAGCAACGGGAGAGCCCTTCGTCTCATGGGCCTACCAGGTCTTGCCGCTGTCACCGGCGTCGTGACGTGGAGGTCGCCCTGCGTCTCGACGGTGGCCCGCGTCTCGATGGTTCCCGGCGTCCTTCGGCCCCGCGTCCCGGTGTCGATGCCGGTCTCGAGCCGAGTCGTCGTCGTCGTCGTCGTCGTCGCCGCCGCGGATCTCCGACGCAGTCGAGGCCGGCGGATCGTCCGACGTGTCTTCACACGCCGCGAGTGAGGCCACGGCCCCTGAGGCGGCCATCGCCAGCACGAATGAAGTTCTCAAGTAACGCATGAGGTTTCCGTTTCGCAAAGGGGGGGCGCGAGCGCCCCGCCGGCGCGTGAGCAGGGCGCGTGCCCAGCGACGGAGTGCGCGGAGCAACGCGTTTGCGAAACGAGGGTGTGGAGGCCAGGCAAGCACCGACACGCTGCGCACGATGCGGCCGGCGCGTGGGCGCCGCGACGCGATGGCCTTGCGACCCGCCCGCGCGACAGGTTGCTGCCCTGCGTGTCGTGTCACGATGACGGTGCGAGCCCGATCCGTAGACCTCGGTCGGGAGATGATCCGCGACGACGCGAGCGCGGCACGAGGAGGACTACGTCATGGGCCACGCGCCTGACTTCGCGGAGCGGGAGCTCGCGCTAGGCGTGCGTGACGACGAACTGCGCGGTGCGTGGCGCGCGCTCTGGATGCCGGCGGAGCTCCTCGAGCAAAGCGAGCACGGCGCTCGGCTGGTCGACGATCGTCGCGATCGGCAGCTCGCGAAGCGTGACGCTCGCTTTTGTGCATCGTACACGCATCGTCGCAACGAGCTCCGGGCTCCCCCACGGCAGGTCCGCGACGAGCGTGTCGTGGCCGCGCGCACCGACGAGCCACGCGCGCCCGTCCTCGGATGGGCCGAGCATCACGCTGCGCGCCGCGCTGCTCGCGGCGAGCGCCTCGAGGATGGGCATGATCGGGGCGGAGGGCGCGTCGCTCCGCGCGAGGATTGCGCTGCCGTCCGTCGCTCCGAGGCTCGCGAACGCCGCGGAGGCGTCGACGACGCCGGCGACGATGCGCCAGGGCGCGGGCACGTGGGCCGCGAGCGCGATCGCCGCCTCGTCGTCGGCCGCGTAGACGACATATTCGCTCGCGTCGATCGACAGGAGGCCGTCGAGCGTGTCACGCAGCATCGCCGCGTACAGCCCCGCGACCCACTCCGGCGCGTGGGCAGCGAGCAGGTCCGGAAGGCAACGGCCGGGCAGCGGGACCTCCGCGAGCACCGCGATCTTGTTCGGCGCGGCGCTCGGCATGGCCTCGATCATCGACACGTTCCGCGACACGTCACTCGGCGCTCGTTTCGGACGAGGCGTGCTCGTGTGTCGAGGCAGTCCGGTCCTCGCGGGCGCTGCTCGCGAGCGGTGTCACGCTCGGCCGTGCCGCGCCGCGCTCGGTGGGACCGGGCACCTGGTACTTCGAGCCCGTGAGCCGCTTCCAGGCGTCGGTCGCCCGCCAGGCGAGGTACGAGCGGTTGAAGCCGACGACGGCCCGGCGATCGAAGTACGGGTTGTTGATCCCGCCGAGCTCGGCGAGGAGGAGGATGAGCTCTCCGACGCTCACCGGGCAGCCCTCGAGCCGGATGTACGGCTTGGTCCTCAGCTCGCGGAGCTTGTTCGCCATCTTGAGCATCCGCTCATAGACGTCCTTGTGCTTGGCGTCGTGCGGATCGAGGTTCTCGCGCTCGACGTACTTGCTCCGGATCTGCACGAGCTCGCCGTCGATCTTTCCGTCCCACTCGACGCAGTCGCCGACGAAGATCACCTTCTCGCCGTACCCGACGTCGAGCGCGCCCTCGTACTTTCCGAAGACGAGGTGGATGCGCGGGAGCTTCCGATCGCAATACTCGTCGGCGAGGCGGAGGACCTCGATCACCTCCTCCATCACGCCCGGGCAGCCGCCCCAGCAGTAGTCATCCGTCGCGGACGCCGGCGGCGGTCCGGCGTAGGCTTGCACGTTCGTCCCTTCGAAGTACTTCTCGACGCGAACGAGCCCGACCTGGAACCCCTTGGCGCGCTGCTTCGCTTCGTCGACCGTGACGTCGCCGCCGAGCCGGATCTGGTCGAGCGAGACCGGGCCGAAACCACGCTCGTGGGCGAGGCGGATGTGCTCGACGCTCAGGGGATCGAGCCCGATGATCCGACACGCTACCGAGTCGATCGCGACCTGGTTGTTGCCGACGATCACGAGGTTCATGTTGCGCGGGATCGGCGTGAGCATCCGTCCTTCGCCGGCGATGATCGCGTCGATCACGATGAGCTGCGGCTGGATGATGTACTGGAGGTCGGCGACCTTCCGGTTCAGCGCATGATCGTGATCGATGAGGCGGTGCCGATCGTCCTGGATCCCGATGTAGTTCTTCATCGAGAAGGTGACCGTCGTCCACGGGTGCGCCTTGAACTTGGGGCAGTTGACGAAGAAGTCCGCCTTGGCGACCGGCTCGGGCGTGAAGACGTAGTCGCGGAGACGCCCCTCGTGGGTGAGCGGGATCTCGACCTGCGGTACCTCCTCGAAGCAGTACTTCTTCGCGCCGACCCGTTCGAGCATGGCGTCGTAGCCCGCCTCACGGAAGACGAAGCGCGTCGGGATCGTGATCGCGCAGCGCTCACCGACCGCGAGCTCCGTCATCGGTGAGCCTTCGCGCTCCGCGGCCTCCTGGAGCGCGCCGAGCACAGCCTCCACGATCTCGGGCCGCGTGTACGCATGAGCGAACGGCTCGCCCGCGCAGACGAGGTTCGGCTTCACGAGCGTTCGCCCTGATGGGTGAAGCCCGAGCTCCTTCATCGCCGTGCCGACGATCTTCCGGATGCGCGCGACGTCGTAGTCATCGCAGTGGAAGAGGAAGACGCGAGCGTCCTTCGCAGGGTGGCGCGGCGCGGAGAGGCCTTCAGCGGTACGCGACATACCCGAAAGCTTACGAAAATTACGGCGTTCCCAAAACGCGGGAGCTCGGCCGGTGAGACGCATTCGAGAGGAGCGCCGTCGGGGGCGTCCGGTACAGTCAGTCATCCCCGCCGGTGGGGCGCGCGCGATCCATCCACAGGACACTCGATGGAGCGGCCCGTAGCCCGGCAACCCTGGGAAAGGATGACCATGCGGACCACGAGCCTGCTCGGACTGGTGCTACTCCCTGCGCTCATCGCTTGCGGAAGTGCCCCCGAGCCCTCGGAATCCGAGACGTTGGGGCAGCAGTCGAGCGCGGTTCAGGATGGCCAGTCCGATACCAAGAAGGCTCACAACTTCGCGGTCGGCATCATGGCGTTCCAGTATGGCGCGGTGTGCTCCGGCACCCTGATCGCCCCGAACCTCGTCCTCACGGCACGCCACTGCGTCGTCCCGCCCGAGGGATCCGCTGCGGTCACCTGCGACGATCAGTTCCCGTCGCGGAACATCAGCCCCTCGAGCCTGTTCGTCACCACCGAGCCCAGCCTTCGTCGCGCGACGAAGCGCTACGTCGCGAAGGAGATCACGACTCCGAAGGCGCGAGGCTTCTGCGGCAACGACATTGCCCTCATCACGCTCGAGGACAACATCCCCACGTCCGAGGCGACTCCGGTCACGCCCGTCGTCCAGTTCTCGATGACGGATCGGACGAAGATCAGCGGTCAGATCACCGCGCTCGGCTACGGCATCACGAGCCCGAAAGCGAGCGACTCCGGCGTCCGCCGCATCCGCGAGGAGATCGACATCGTCTGCGTTCCCGGCGACGACAGCTACGCGGCGTGCAAGGGCGCCTACGCCCGCATGCTCGACAGCGACAAGGAGTTCCTCACCGAGGGCTACGTTTGCTCCGGTGACTCCGGTGGTGGCGCCTTCGATCAGAAGACGTTCGACGATGGCGCGCCCTACGTCCTCGGCGCGCTCTCGCGTGGCCCGCAGACGGAGGATCGCTGCCTCGCCGCGATCTACTCACGTACCGACGCGCACGCGGAGATGATCCTCGCGGCGGGTGAGAAGGCCGCGAAGGCCGGCGGATACGACAGGCCGTCGTGGCTCTCGGCCTCGCCCGACACGGCGGGCGACCCCGAGACCGGCACCGTGTGCGAGGGCGAGACCTGCACCGCGACGGACGTCACGGAGCCCCCCGAGACGTTCGTCACGAAGACCACCACCACGGGCTGCTCGGCGGCGCCGCGCACCACGTCGTCGAGCTCGTTCGGCGTCCTCGCGCTCGCCGGTATCGCGGCGCTCGTCGTCACGCGCCGTCGTCGCTGATCGGCAGACCCGGGAAGAGCGGAAGGCGGGAAGGTGCCGGGCTGGCGCCTCCCGCTTTCGCGCGTTCGCGCCGTGATCGCGCGCCTCGCGGTGATCGGCACACGTCGCCCTCCATCCGTGGCGAGCGGCGGTAGGCGTCGATGCGCCGGGTGCCTCGATCCCGAGCCCGAAGTGGATCAATCCACCCTCGGCGGATGCCCGTGGAGCCCTCGGAGGCGGGGGTAAGTGCTTGGAATTATGTAAGCGAGCTTCAGGCATACCCAGTGCACTGATGTAGGCAATCCTGCGCCGACGTCAGGAAGAAGGGGTCCCATGTTTGCTCTCGCTCGGTTCGCTCGCCTCTCGATGCTCCTCGCCGTGGGCTCCGCGTTCGCGTTCACCCAGGGGTGCGCGGCGGAGACCGCCGAAGACGACAGCGCCGAGTCCGAGGCCGTCGACGCGATCACCACGAGCCAGGCCGCCGATCGCCTGCTCGACATGCCCTTCTACTTCTCGGTTCCGAAGTCGTCGATCACGACGCCGTTGAACCGCCGCCTGTACTCGTACCCGACGGTGTGGAACCCGTCGACCGAGGTGAGCGACGCCGGCCTCCGCGTGATCGTCATCAACCAGGGCGGTCAGGAGCCGGCGAAGAAGAAGGTCGCTCGCGTCGACATGGCGAAGCAGCTCGCGCGTGCGGGGGTCCTCGAGGACGGCGACATCGCGCTGAGCTTCCGGCCGAACCTCGCGGGGACGATGGCGTACCCGCACGTGCAGATGGGCGTCACGCACGCGAGCCTCGTCTACACGCAGAACGGCGAGGCCTTCAACATCGACAGCCCGCTCGACGGCGAGTACGTCGGTCAGTTCAACACGCTCCACTTCGCCGGCGGCGTCAGCGCCTCGGGTGCTCGCGAGAGCGGGACGGACGCCCTCCAGATCGTCCGCCCGAAGAACATGACCGACGGACGCAAGGCGAGCCTCCGCAAGTGGATCGGCACGCTCAAGTCGAACGTCGCGCGCATCAACGGCGAGCGCTCGCAGGTGAAGTTCCAGAAGGACTACCTCACGCCGATCTTCGCTGCGACCGGCCTCACGACGAAGCAGACCGTCACGAAGCTCGGTCAGATCATCCTCGAGCAGGACCGGACGACGAAGCTCCCGATGTACTGCTCCGAGTTCGCGTGGCACATGCTCGCGCTCTCGAACTGCGACGAGCAGCAGATCCGCGCTGCCGGTCCCGAGGGCGCCGCGTGCGTCGACCCGCTCTTCGAGCCGATGCCGCTCGTCTCGACCACGGAGGGAGAGATCGGCCTCGCCGAAGGGCCGCTCCAGAACCTCCTCGTCGCTCCGCCGGCCGAGCGCCCCGCGCTCATCGGCAAGGTCTTCGCGACCGGCAACGCGAGCGGCCTCTCGTCGGGGCACCGCGCGGTCGCGGAGCAGGTCGCGCCGCTGATGGACGGCCTCGCGCAGTACTACGGCGCCAAGGCGCAGGGCGCGCCAGCCGAGATGCTCGCGGGAGCAGCAACGCAGCTCAACGCGGGCGTCGGCAACGTCGGCAACTACTCGCCGACGGCGTTCCTCGCGAACGCGACGCTTCCCGCGGGCGTCCGCGCTCTCGACTACGTCGCGACCGTCGTGTTCGTCGACAGCCAGGCCGACATGAACAAGGCGCGTCGCCTCGCGCAGAACCCGGTGCCCTGATGCGCGCCGCCCGGATCACCACCAAGGACGACATGATGTTGACTGACTCGCTCCCGACGACCGTGCACACTGCTTCACCCTCGACCACTACCCGATCCGCGACCCAGGGTGGGGGAGCCTTCGTCTCTCCCGCGGTGCTCTAGACGACGCTCCCGCTCGTGTAGTGACGCCGCGCCCACTCGTTCATCACGATTCCGGCCGCGATGGCGAGCGGCAGCGAGTGGTTCACGCCGTAGATCGGGATCCCGATCGTGACGTCGGCGCGTTCGAGCAAGGTCCTGGGGATTCCGAAGCGTTCACTCCCGAAGAGGAGCACGACGTCCTTCGGGAAGCGATCGACGGCGATCACGCTCGTGGTCGCCGCGTCCTTCTCCACTGCCCAGAGCGGGCGGCCGCCGACGTGCTCGAGGAACGCATCGTCCGTGGGCACACGTACGATCGTCTCGTATTTCTCCATGCCCATCGACGCCTTCTCGTAATAGGGCGCGTCCCCGATGAGGACGACCTCGCGCGCAAGGAAGCTGTGCGCGACGCGGATGATGGCGCCGACCGCGAACGCGTTCTCTGCCGTGTGGAGCGCGACCGTGAAGTCGTTGCGCAGCGGCCTCAGCGCCTCGCGCACGGTCTCGACGTCGGCATCGATCGGGGGGAAGAGCGCCATGGTCCGTCGTGCCTCGGCAGTGCCGCGGCACATGCGCCGGCGGCTCCGTAGCTACCATCGCACCGCGAGACCGTGAAGCGATGTCGCGGGGGCGCTGTGTTAGATAGTCGGGCGGTGGTTCGCGTGCTGTCGCTCCTCATGACTCTCGCTTCAGGCTTTTCGGGTAGCTCCGGATGAATCCGCTCATCGCAGCGCTCCTCGGGATCGTCGAAGGCGTGACGGAGTACCTCCCGGTGTCTTCGACCGGGCACCTCATCCTCGCGGGCCACGCGCTCGGCCACACGGGCGACGCGATCGATTCGTTCGACATCGTCATCCAGCTCGGCGCCATCCTCGCGGTGCTCGTTCACTACCGGCGCTTGCTGCTCGAGCGCTCTCGCGGGCTCCTCCGGCGGGAGCGCGCGAGCACGCAGCTCCTCCTCGCGCTCGTGCTCGGCTTCGCTCCCACGGCCGTCGCCGGTCTCCTCCTGCGGAAGAAGATCAAGGCGCTGCTCTTCGGGCCCGGACCGGTCGCGATCGCGCTCGTCGTCGGCGGTATCGCGATGATCGTCATCGAGCTCGTCCGCGCCGGGCGCGCGAAGAGCCGCCTCGAGCTCGCCGGCGCCTCGGGTGAGGGCAAGGGCGCCGGAGCCGGGGCTGGTCTCGTGGGGCTCGAGCACGTGACCCCGCGCCGGGCGTTTCTCATCGGGCTCGGCCAGTGCCTATCGATGTGGCCGGGCTCGTCCCGCTCGATGTGCACCATCGTCGCCGGTCAGCTGACGGGCCTGTCGACGGCGACCGCCGCCGAGTTCTCGTTCCTGCTCGGTCTTCCCACGCTCGGAGCGGCGACCGTCTACGAGGCGCACAAGTCACGCGAGGTCCTCGGGCAGCTCGGCGGGGCGAACGTCGTCATCGGCCTCGTCGTCTCGTTCGTGGTCGCGTGGGCGGTCATCGCCGCGTTCCTCGCCTACCTGAAGAAGCGTGGCCTCGTGCCGTTCGGCGTGTACCGAATCCTGCTGGGCGCCCTCGTATTTCTGCTGCTCGTTCGATGAGCACGCGGATGTTCGACCAGCGCCCGGCGACGCGCCAATCTCTGCCGCGGCAGCGCCTGCGGCCGAAACCCTTGACAGGGAAGAGCCCGCGACTAGAGTGCGCGCTCCCCTAAGGCCCTCTCGCGCACTCGGCGCGTGAACAGCAGAATACTCGCAGGATTTCCTTCCGATGCCGACGATCAACCAGCTCATCAACCACGGGCGTTTGGCTGCGCGCGTGAAGACCGCGTCGCCCGCTCTCAAGAGCTGCCCGCAGAAGCGCGGTGTTTGCGTTCGCGTGTACACGACGACCCCGAAGAAGCCGAACTCGGCACTTCGCAAGGTCTGCCGCGTCCGTCTCACCAACGGCATGGAAGTCACCTCGTACATCCCGGGCGAGGGGCACAACCTGCAGGAGCACTCGGTCGTCCTCATCCGCGGTGGCCGCGTGAAGGACCTCCCGGGTGTCCGCTACCACGTCGTCCGCGGGACGCTCGACGCCTCCGGCGCGATCGGTCCGTCCTCGACCAACAAGGCGAACCGCAACCGCAAGCGCTCCAAGTACGGCGTCAAGCGCCCGAAGGCTTGATCGAGCTGCCACAGCGACTCGTAGAAAGAGACCGTTATGCCCCGACGTAGAGAAGTCCCGAAGCGCCGCATCATTCCGGACCCGAAGTACAAGGACAAGCTCGTCTCGAAGTTCACGAACACGCTGATGTTCGATGGCAAGAAGGCGGTCGCGGAGGGGATCCTCTACGGCGCGTTCGACGTCATCGGCGATCGCTTCAAGGAGGACCCGGTCGAGGTCTTCCGCAAGGCGCTCGACAACGTCAAGCCGAAGCTCGAAGTGAAGAGCCGCCGCGTCGGTGGTGCGACCTACCAGGTTCCGGTCGAGGTTCGTCCGGAGCGCCGTGTCGCCCTCGCGATGCGCTGGATCGTCACCTACGCCCGCGATCGCGGCGAGAAGACGATGCGTGAGCGCCTCGCGGCCGAGTTCGTCGATGCCGCTCAGGGCCGTGGCAACGCGGTCAAGAAGAAGGACGACACGCACAAGATGGCGGAGGCGAACAAGGCCTTCGCTCACTACCGCTGGTAGGCCGCTCGGCTTCCACGTCGGTCGTGTAGAGAGCGCCCGCGGTCCCTCGAGGATCGCGGGCGTTCGCGCGTCCGGTGCTCGCTCGAGCTGTTTGAAGAGCGCCCGCGGTCCCTCGAGGATCGCGGGCGTTTGCGCGTCCGGTGCTCGCTCGAGCCGTTTGAAGAGCGCCCGCGGTCCTCGAGGATCGCGGGCGTTCGCGCGTCGGGCTTGGCCATCCGAGCCCAGCACGCGCGTGAGCGTCTCCGCTCCCATATGAGGAGTCTCGCCCAGGCACTTGCGTTGCTTCGATCCGCGCCATGCATCCGCTCCTTGCCTGGCTTCCGTTCGTCGCGGCGATACTGGTGGCCTTCGTTGCCGGCATCGCCTTCGTTCGACTCAACGAGGGCTGGGCCGCTTCGGAGACGCAATCTCGCCTCGGTGGGATCGTCGGGGTTCGTCGTCCGGATATCGTCCTGTCGACCGCGCTCGTCGTGCTTCTGCTCGGGACGGTGCTCGTCGCGTTCGTGGCTGGTGCGCTGTTCAGGCACCTCCTCTGACGGTCGACGGCGTGCAGGAGCTCGACGCTCGTTCCAGGCCGCAAGGGGGCCAGGTGGTCCCACGGATGCATCGCTCGTGGAGCGAAGGAGCAGCTCCATGTTCTACTTCGAACACCTACCGGCCGTGGTCGGGACGTGCCTCGTGATCGTCGCGTGCACCAGCTCCACCGATGAAGCGGAGCCCGACGTTGCGCTGCCGGACGAAGGAGAGGTCGCGCTGTCCGACGAGCTTCGAGACGATGGGCTCGGTGACGCGAATGCCGATGCCGATGCCGATGCCGATGCCGATGCCGATGCCGATCCGGACGCGCTCTCGAGCGAGGCCAGCGATGCGGACGGCGAGGCCAGCGATGCCCCGGACACCGCGAGCGACGCCTACCACCGCCGCTGCGACCGTCGGAACGCGTGGCACTGTCGGCGCGGACACCGCGGCTGGCGCTGGGTGCGCATCCCGTCGTACGACGGCTGGTACCGCTGCTGCGTGCGTGCCCGGCATCCAGATTACTGGTGAGGGCGAGCTGCCCGCGCTCGTGCGCACGAAACCGCGTGCGCGTCTGGCAGTAACCTCAGTGCTGAGCGTGTGCGCTCGTGCTCACGAAGCCGCGTCTCACCGATCGACGGCGGCGGTCGTGCACATCCGAGGGCGGCGTCAGGGCAGGCCCTCGGCATCGGGGATCGGCAGGTCGTCCCGCAGCCAGACGTGCACCTCTCCGAAGGATCGCGCAGCGTGGTAGTGGGTGGCGACCCAGACCGAGCTCTCCTTGCAGCAGTGCTTGAAGTCCTCCCACGCGTCCTGCCAGGTGATGAGCGGCGCGCGATCGATGAACACGAAGGCTTCGGGCGGATCGGCCTTCAGTCGCGCCAGCATGTCCTGCTCGTGTGCGGCTCGCCACGCGCGGATGTGCTCGCTCTCCAGCCACGTCGGGCGGTTCGACCAGCCGCCCTCGAGCGCTGCGTCGGCGTTGAGATCGTAGGCGTAGATGTACGGGGTGGCCGAGCGGCGGCGGGCGAGGAACAGGATGTACGGGTCCATTCCGTAGACCTGCACGCGCGCGTTCTCCGGCAGCGTGTCCGTGAGGTAGCGCGCGCCCTGGCGGAGCTCCCACGGAAAGAAGTCGTGCGTCTTGAAGCTGTCGAAGAACTCCCGCTTCTCGCGCTTCTCGGGCGTCTCACCGCCGGCGAGGATCCAGACGTTGCGCGTGTGCGGGCTCGCCCGCATCGTCGACGCGATGGTGAGCGCATAGGCCGCGGTCACGCCGAGCGCGACCCAGCGTCCGAGCTGCCGGTGCCTGGGCGTGTCGCGGAAGCGTTCCCAGAGCATGGCGACGACCACCATGAACGCCATGTGCGTCGACGCGGTGACCGGGTGGAAGTGGTAGCCGAAGCCCTTGTGCTGCACGACCACGGACACGAGACCCGCGAGCGGCGCGAGCGCGAGGGCGAGGAAGCGTCGAGGTAGCGCCCGAAGCGCGACGAGCGAGCAGAGCACTGCCGAGGCCGTCAGGCCGAGCGAGGCGGTGCCGAGCGGGCCGTCGTCGCCGAAGATCTCCGGCGCGCTGCGAGCCCAGATGTAGCGGTAGACGCGCGGGACGTCGCGGAGCGTGATCTCGAGGTACGCGAGGATGTCCCCGTAGCGGAGCAAGTAGAGGAGGGGGATGACCGCGCCGAGCAGGCCGCCGAGGACGAAGCTCTTCAAGCGTGCGCGGCGCGAGAGCAGGAGTTTGTCGTCGATGAGGATCACCGCGAGCTGCATCACCGTGAAGAAGACGAAGCTCGACTTGCCGAACCAAGTGATCGTCGAGAGCGCCGCAACGGCGACGATGCGACGGGACGAAGAAGCCTGGGTCGCACGCTCGTTCGGTCTCGCGATCTGGAGCGCGATACTGGGGAGGAGGAACCAATCGCAGAAGCTCTCTCGCTGGGCCTGGTTCCAGTAGAGGAAGAGGGCGTATTGCCCCGAGAGCACGACCCATGCGGCGAGCGCCCATCCCGCGCGCTCGATCCACTTCGGAGGACGCTTGCTCACGATGCCGGGCAGCAGTGCTCCGACGATCGCGAACGACACGCCGGTCGCGATGAGGTCGAGGACGTGGAAGCGATGCTCGTCGCCGCCGCCGAGCGCGAGCATCACCATGTGGATCAGGTGGATGAGCGGTCCGTTGACGTCGCGGACGTCGCGGTAGTCGACGTCCCCCATCCGGACCGCCCAGGCGATGTACTGGAAGATCCCCTGGTCGCGCCCGATCGTCGTCAGCCGCGCGCGATGGGTCGCGTCGACGATCCAGTAGAGAGGGACGAGCGCGAGCACGAGCGGCGCGACGAGCCGCCGGGTGCGGTCGAAGCGGGAACGCGGCGAACCAAGGAGCCTCTGCACCTTCTCGAGGGCGCGGTCGAGCAGGCTCCGGCGTGCGATGCGATCACCTGAACGGCGCTCACCTTCCCCCGACGTGGGCGACTCTTCCTGGGGGAGACGGACCTGCGACATGACGGCAGCGCGACGTTACTTGCGGGACGCGCCCGGAAACAAGCGTGCGAACAAGCGGCCTTCCCCCGCGAACCGAGCGAACGGGGGCGGGGAGTCGCGGGGATTTGCGGGGAGGGGAGGGCGGGATAAATCAGGGCTTGTGCCGCCGCCCCAGGACAGAGCGCCGGACGAGCTCGACCGCTGGCGCCCCCTTCGGGCACCTCGCACCCCCCACCTGGCATGGCTTCGACAAGGCGAAAGTGGCTCGCCCCTTGACTTCGACCCAGGCATTGATAATAACGCGCTCCCCCAAAGGACTCGGGGGAAGAGGTCGCTCAAGAAGGCGCATGTATAACGCGACATAAGGATCGGGTTGCCCCAGTGTGATCGCTAAGGCGGTCGCGTAAAAGCTGAAGCGGTACCCCGACACCCTCTCTGGAACACCCGGCCGATCCGGGCCCGCTGAAAATGGCAGCGGGAGGACCAGAGGGGGTTTCGTGCATCTGGCGCCCAGAGAAACTCGAACGACCCCCAAACCCCCCGCCAAAGAAAACCCCCGCCGGAACGGAGACTGAAAGTGGCCCGCGAATACTCGCTCGAGCGAACGCGCAACATCGGAATCATGGCCCACATCGACGCGGGCAAGACGACGACGTCTGAGCGCGTCCTTTACTACACCGGCGTGAACTACAAGATCGGTGAGGTCCACGAAGGCGCCGCGACCATGGACTACATGGCGCAGGAGCAGGAGCGTGGCATCACGATCATGTCCGCGGCGACGACCTGCTCGTGGCAGCCGCACGAGGGGCCGAACGCGGGCATCCGCCACCGCATCAACCTCATCGACACGCCAGGCCACGTCGACTTCACGATCGAAGTCGAGCGCTCGCTGCGCGTCCTCGACGGCGCCGTCGCCGTCCTCGACGGTGGTAACGGCGTCGAGCCCCAGACCGAGACGGTCTGGCGCCAGGCGGACAAGTTCCGCGTCCCGCGCATCGTCTACGTCAACAAGATGGACAAGACGGGCGCGGACTTCGAGATGAACGTCAACTCGATCCGCGAGCGTCTCGGCGTCGTCCCGGTTCCGCTCCAGTTCCCCGTCGGTGAGGAAGACCGCTTCAAGGGCATGGTCGACCTCATCACGATGAAGGCGGCGATCTTCGACGAGGAGTCGAAGGGCCAGAAGTACTCGTGGGAGGAGATCCCCGAGAACATCAAGGACAAGTGCGTCGCCTTCCGCGAGAAGATGATCGAAGCGTGCGCCGACGTCGACGACGCCATCATGGAAAAGTACATGGATGGCAAGGCGGACCAGATCACCGAGGCGGAGCTCGTCGCGGCGATCCGCAAGGGCTGCACGTCGTTCAAGTTCTTCCCGGTCGTCTGCGGCTCGTCCTTCAAGAACAAGGGCGTTCAGCTGCTCCTCAACGCGGTCGTCAACTACCTGCCGTCGCCGATGGACATCCCGCCGGTCAAGGGTGAGAACCCCGACAAGGCGGACGTGGAAGAGATCCGCAAGGCCGACGACAACGAGCCGTTCTCTGCCTACGCGTTCAAGATCATCAACGATCCGCACGGCAACCTGACGTTCTTCCGGGTCTACTCGGGCAAGATCGGCGGCGGCACGATGGTCATGAACTCGACGCGCGGGAAGCGCGAGCGCATCGGCCGCATCGTCCAGATGCACGCCAACAAGCGCGAGGAGCTCTCCGAGGCCGACGCCGGCAACATCTATGCGGCCATCGGCCTGAAGGACACCCGCACGGGTGACACGCTCTGCTCGGAGGACAAGCCGATCATCCTCGAGCGGATGATCTTCCCGGAGCCCGTCATCTCGGTCGCCGTCGAGCCGAAGACGAAGGCCGACGTCGAGAAGCTCGGCGTGGCCCTGCAGAAGCTCGCCACCGAGGACCCGTCGTTCCGCGTCCACACGGACGAGGAGTCGGGCCAGACGATCATCAGCGGCATGGGCGAGCTCCACCTCGACATCATCTGCGACCGCCTCAAGCGCGAGTTCAAGGTCGAGTCGAACGTCGGCAAGCCCGAGGTTGCCTACCGCGAGGCGATCGCGAAGAAGGTCGCCTGCGAGTACAAGTACGCGAAGCAGTCCGGTGGTCGCGGCCAGTTCGGTCACGTCCTCATGGAGATCGAGCCGGGCGAGCGCGGCGCGGGCTTCGTCTTCGAGAACGGCGTCGTCGGCGGCGTCATCCCGAAGGAGTTCATCCCTGCGATCGAGAAGGGCGTGAAGGAAGCGATGGAGCGCGGCGTCCTCGCCGGCTTCCCGCTCGTCGACATGAAGTGCCGCGTCTACGACGGCAGCTACCACGACGTCGACTCGAGCGCCGCGGCGTTCGAAATCGCGGCGTCGCTCTGCTTCCAGGACGGCGCGAAGCGCGCGGGTCTCCACCTCCTCGAGCCGATCTTCAAGAACGAGGTCGTCGTCCCCGAGCAGTACATGGGCGACGTCATCGGCGACCTCAACTCGCGTCGCGGCAAGATCCTCGGCATGAGCCAGCGCGGCAACGCGCAGGTCATCGACGCGGAGGTGCCGCTCGCCTCGATGTTCGGTTACGTCACCGACCTCCGCTCCCTCACGCAGGGTCGCGCGACGTCGTCGCTCCACTTCTCGCACTACGCCCCCGTCCCCGCGGCCGTCCAGGATGAGGTCGTCGCGAAGGTGAAGGGCGCCGCCAAGTAACTCGACGAGAGGGGCTTCGGCCCCTCTCTCCACCCCCGCGCGTACTACCGCGCCCAACGATTTCGAAAGTCTCGGAGAAGACAATGGCCAAGGAAAAATTCCAGCGCACCAAGCCCCACGTGAACGTCGGCACCATCGGTCACATCGACCACGGCAAGACGACGCTCACGGCCGCCCTCGTCAAGGTTCAGTCGAAGAAGAACCTCGCGAAGGTGATCAGCTACGCGGACATCGCGAAGGGCGGCACCGTGCGTGACGCGACGAAGACGGTCACGATCGCCGTCTCGCACGTCGAGTACGAGAGCCCGACGCGCCACTACGCGCACGTCGATTGCCCCGGCCACGCCGACTACATCAAGAACATGATCACGGGCGCCGCGCAGATGGACGGCGCGATCCTGGTCGTGTCGGCGCTCGACTCGGTCATGCCCCAGACGCGTGAGCACGTTCTTCTCGCGCGCCAGGTCGGTCTCCAGCACATCGTCGTCGCGCTCAACAAGTGCGACGCGGTCGAGGACCCGGAGATGCTCGACCTCGTCGAGATGGAAGTCCGCGAGCTCCTCTCGAAGTACAAGTTCCCGGGCGACACGGCGAAGGTCGTGAAGGTCGCCGCCTTCCCGGCGCTCAACGGCGAGGAGAAGTGGGAGAACTCGATCGGTGAGCTGATCGAGGCGCTCGACACGCAGATCCCGGATCCGGTCCGCGACATCGACAAGCCGTTCCTCATGGCGATCGAGGACGTGTTCTCGATCAAGGGCCGTGGAACGGTCGTCACCGGCCGCGTCGAGCGTGGCATCATCAAGACGGGCGAAGAGGTCGAGATCATCGGCTTCCGCGACACCCGCAAGACCACGGTCACGGGCGTCGAGATGTTCCGCAAGCTCCTCGACGAGGGGCGCGCGGGCGACAACATCGGCGTTCTCCTCCGCGGCATCGAGAAGGACGACGTCGAGCGCGGGCAGATCCTCTGCAAGCCGGGCTCGGTGACCCCGCACAAGAAGTTCATGGGCGAGGTCTACGTCCTGAAGAAGGAAGAGGGCGGCCGTCACACGCCGTTCTTCACGAACTACCGCCCGCAGTTCTACATGCGGACGACTGACGTGACCGGCACCTGCGAGCTCCCCGAGGGCACGAAGATGGTCATGCCGGGCGACAACATCACGATGACGATCTCGCTCATCACCCCCGTCGGTCTCGAGGAGCAGATGCGCTTCGCGATCCGCGAGGGCGGCCGCACCGTCGGCGCCGGCATCGTCACCAAGATCATCGAGTAAGGAACGAACACCCTATGGCTTCCGCCACCACGATCCGCATCCGCCTCCGGGCGTTCGATCACCAGCTCCTCGACAAGTCGGCGAACGACATCGTCGAGACCGCGAAGCGTACCGGCGCGCGCGTGGCTGGACCCATCCCGCTGCCGACGCACATCTCCCGCTACACCGTCCTCCGCGGACCGCACGTCGACAAGAAGTCGCGCGAGCAGTTCGAGGTCCGGACGCACAAGCGCCTGCTCGACATCCTCGAGCCGACGCAGCAGACGCTGGACGCGCTGATGAAGCTCGACCTGTCTGCGGGTGTCGACGTCGAGATCAAGTCGCCGCGCTGAGCCGGCTCCAGAACTCCTTAGAGGTTCAACATGGCAACCGTTGATGTCTACAACCTGAAGCGCGAGAAGGTCGGCACCGTCGATCTCGCGGACGAGGTCTTCGCCGCCGAGGTGAAGGAACACCTCTTCTACGAGGTGGTGAAGGCGCAGCTCGCGAGCAAGCGTCAGGGCTCCGCGACCGCGAAGAACCGTTCTGCCGTCTCGGGCAGCACGAAGAAGCTCTACAAGCAGAAGGGCACGGGCAACGCCCGTCACGGCTCGATCCGCGCTCCGATCTACGTCGGTGGCGGTCAGGCCCACCCGCCGCGCAACCGTGACTGGAGCTACCGCCCGCCGCGCCAGGTGCGCCTCGGCGCGCTCCGTTCGGCGCTCTCGAAGTTCCAGAAGGAAGGCCGCCTCGTCGTGGTCGACCGCTTCGAGCTCGCCGAGATCAAGACGAAGGGCCTCCTCCAGGCGCTCGGCGCGCTGAAGACGGAGCGCCACACGCTCGTCGTCGACGTGGCCGCGAACGAGAACCTTCGCCTCTCGATCCGCAACTGCGCGGACCACCAGTTCCTGCCCCCCGAGGGCGTGAACGTCTACGATCTCCTCCGTCACGACACGCTCGTCCTCTCGAAGGACGCGGCGAAGGCGCTCGAGACCCGCTGCCTCGCGAAGGCAAACGGTGGCGAGAAGGCTGGTGCGAAATGACCCCCGAGTCCGTCATCCGTAAGCCGATCTTCCTCACGGAGAAGAGCAACACGCTCCGTGGCCAGAATCAGGTCGTGTTCGAGGTTCTTCGGAACGCGAACAAGGTCCAGATCAAGGAAGCCGTTCAGAAGCTCTTCAGCGTCAAGGTGGAGAGCGTCAACACCATGCTCTATCGCGGCAAGGATCGCCGCATGGGCCGTGGCTACGCCAAGATGCAGAACTGGAAGAAGGCGGTCGTGACGCTCGCCGAGGGCGAGAACATCGACTTCTTCGCAGAGACGAGCGAGAGCTGAGATGGGCATCAAGAACTACAAGCCGACGTCCCCCGCGCGTCGCTTCTACTCGGGCTACGACTTCAAGGAGCTCACGCCCGGCAAGAAGCCGGAGCGCAAGCTCCTCGAGCACCAGACCGCCACCGGTGGTCGCAACACGCACGGCCGCATCACGAGCCGTTTCCGTGGCGGCGGTCACAAGCAGCGCTACCGCATCATCGACTGGCGCCGTAACAAGATCGGCGTTCCGGCCGTGGTCGCTTCGATCGAATACGATCCGAACCGCACCGCGCGCATCGCGCTGCTCAACTACGTCGACGGCGAGAAGCGCTACATCCTCGCCCCCGACGGCATGAAGGTCGGCGACACGATCGTCGCGAGCCGTCACGCGGACATCAAGCCCGGCAACTCGATGCCGCTCCGCCACATCCCGCTCGGCACGACGATCCACAACCTCGAGATGCGCAAGGGCAAGGGCGGTCAGCTCGTTCGCTCTGCCGGTTCGGGCGCGGTCCTCATGGCGAAGGACGGCGACTACGCGCAGGTCCGCATGCCCTCGACCGAAGTTCGCATGATCCACTTGGACTGCCAGGCCACGATCGGCCAGGTGTCCAACATCGAACACGCGAACGTCTCGCTCGGCAAGGCAGGTCGTGTCCGCTGGATGGGCAAGCGCCCGCACAACCGCGGTGTCACGATGAACCCGGTCGACCACCCGATGGGCGGTGGCGAGGGTCGTACGTCCGGCGGTCGGCATCCATGCTCGCCGTGGGGCCAGCTCGCCAAGGGGCTCAAGACCCGCAACAACAAGCGTACCGACGCGATGATCGTGAAGCGTCGCGGCCAGAAGGGCTAAGGGAGTAAGTCATGCCGCGTTCAATCAAGAAGGGCGCTTTCATCGACGGTCATCTCATGGAGAAGATCGCCGCTGCCCAGGCGACGCAGTCCAAGAAGGTCATCAAGACCTGGTCGCGCCGCAGCACGGTCACTCCGGAGGCGATCGGCCTCACGTTCGCCGTTCACAACGGCCGCAAGTTCATCCCGGTGTTCGTCACGGAGAACATGGTCGGGCACAAGCTCGGCGAGTTCGCCCCGACGCGCACGTTCCACGGCCACCAGGGCGACAAGAAGGCCAAGGTCGGCGGGAAGAAGTAAGTCCTCGCCGACAGCGCGACCGTAGCGGCGCGCTCCGTCTAGACGGCTCCCCGATTCACGGATCGCGGAGCCGTCTCCCTTTTGTGCGCGTCGCGCATCGTCGTCCTCGCGACGTGACGAACGCGTCGTCGCCACGGGCGACCCCGACCTCGCGCTCGAGCAGCGCGCCCGTGGAATGCCGGCGAGGAGAACCTGACGAGCAGGCAGAGGGCGCGATCAGTGCTTCGGATCGCGCCGCGCCCACTTCTTCACGACGCGCGCGGCGATGCCCAGCGCGCGCCCGTCGAATGCACGGACCTCCGCGCGAAGAGGCTCGAATGCGGGGTCCTGCTCGAGGCGCTCGCGCACCTCGGCCTCCGTGAGGTCTTCCTTCAGCAGGAGGAGCAGCGCGGACTGGAACCGGGCCAGCGTCTCGTCATCCGTCGCCATCACGTGCTCCCTCGCCATCGCGTGAGTGATCGACGATCTGCTTCACGCGGAGGTAGTCGCGCCTGAAGGTATCGATGTCGGCCTGCGTTCGGAGGGTGCCGCCGAGTCGCTCGAGGATGACGGCCCGAACGTCGGGGAAGCGGTCGAGCGCTCGCTCGAGGAGGTCGAAGACGGGCGCGGGGACGTCGCCGTCGTGCGTGTCACACCGCACCGTCTCCTCCGGGTGGTGGGGCCACGCGGGGAGGAAGCTGCCGCCGGAGACGTGGAGCTCCCGGATCCGCGCCGCTGGGAAGCTGTCGAGGAGCTCGTCCGGATCGATGTCGAAGTTCTCGATCTGGCAATGGAGGTTGTGCACGTCGAGAACGATGAAGTCCTCGGCGTGGTCGAGCACCTCGCCCAGGAAGGCGCCGTGTGCCAGTGCCTCGTCGCGATTCCACGCGAGCGCCAGGTTCTCGAGCCCGATCGGGCAGGCATCGTTCCTTCCCGCGGCGAGCACCGCTCGCATGCGCTCGAGGCGGTCTCGTCCCACCGAGCGAGACGCCTCTCCGCGTGGGACTGGCAGTGGCGCACCGCGCATGAACGGCGCGGCCGTCATGAAGCCGTAGTGCTCGGACACGTGGACGTACGTTCGGCGCGCGACCTCGCCGGCGAGCCGCTCGAGCCACCGCGCCTGTCGCTCCTCCCACCTCGCGCTGAACGCGGAGTAGTGCACGCCGTGACCGAGCAGGCGCCCGGCCTCTCCGTAGTGATCGAGGAGGGCGTCGGCCCACTCGGGGATCGCGCGCCCCCATCCCGTGTCGAACGACCACTCGAGGACGTCCACGACCCCCTCGGCGAAGAGCGGGCCGGCGGCGAGACGAAAGTCGTCTTCGAGCATCAGCGAGAGCCCGATCCACGGATGCATGCGACCGCGATGGTCTCGCGAGACGAGCTCGGGCGCGAGCGTCATCCCATGCCGCAGTACGGGCAGGGCTCCTCGGGCTCCTCGGGTTGCTCGGGCTCCTCGGGATGGTCGGGCGCCGATGCGGACTCCGCATTCGGCGCGGGGGTGGCGGCCGAGGACGGCTCCGTCGTCGGCTCGCCCGCGGGCGGCGGCTCCTTGCTCCGAAGGTTGCTCTGCGTCTTGTTGCTGTCGGCGTCGTCCACCTCTCCGGCGCAGCCGGCGATGACGGGAGCGGCGATGGTGGCGACGAGCAGTCCAAGGATGCGAGTCGGGATCTTCACGGTGACCTCGGGGTAGGTGAGCTCGAGCTGGACATGAGCACCGGCCGTGCCACGTCACGATCGCCGCGGAATCATGAGCTCGACCCGGTAGCGCTGTTACATCGCTGACGTTCGGCTGTGCCGAACTGTGCAGGATGGCCGAGTCGGGGCTCGCGCGCGACCACGCGCAGAGGCGGGGCCTTCGCCCCGCGTCGCAAGCGCGATGGTGCTGCCAGGTGCTTCGACCGCCTGACGCGGGCGGACGCTCCTCACGGTCTCCGCGTGATCGAGCCGACGAGGTGCGGGGCGCGCGACGAGCCCTCGTCGCGGAGGCGGAGGGCGAGGTCGATGCGAAGCGCGGCGTTGATCAGGCCGAGGTGGCTGAACGCCTGAGGGAAGTTGCCGAGGAGCGTGCGATCCGAGGGCAGGATCTCCTCCGCGAGCAGGCCGACGTGGTTGGTCGCGTCGGCGTGGGCAACGAAGATCTCGCGTGCTTCGTCGAGCCGGCCGAGGAGCGCGAGCGCCTCGACGAGCCAGAAGCCGCAGAGGACGAACGCGCCCTCGGGGCCGCCGACGCCGTCGGCATCGTGGTACCGGTAGACGAACGGACCGGACGCGAGCTCGCGCCGGACCCAGTCGACGGTCGCCGCGAGACGGGGATCGTCGTCGGGGATGAAGCCGACCGTCGGAAGGAGCAGGAGGGAGGCATCGGGGCGCTCTTCGCCGTAGATGCTGACGAAGTGGCGCTGCTGGGAGTCCATCCCATGCGCGCAGATGTCGGCGTGGACCTCTGCGGCGCTCTTCGCCCATCGTTCGGCGAGGTCACTTCTCCCGAACGACGCGGCGAGATGTCCGCCGCGATCGAGCGCCAGCCAGTTCATCAGCTTCGAGTGGACGTTGTGACGAACGCCATGACGCGGCTCCCATATGCCGTGGTCGGCGTCCCGCCACCGGCGCTCTGCTCGCGTGATGACGCTCGCGAGCTTGTGCCATGCACGGAGCGTGAGCGTCCCTCCGAATCGCTCGAACAGGTGCGCCGCGTCGACGATCGCGCCGGTCGTGTCGAGCTGGATCTGGTCGCGCGCGCCGTTGCCGATCCGCACCGGTCTGGCATCGAAGCTTCCGGCGAGGTGAGCGAGCTCCTCCTCCTCGGGGACACGCTTCCCGTCGACCGTGTACATCAACTCGAGGCCGACGTCGTCGTCCACGGTGTCGCGGATGAAATGGTAGAAGTCGCGCGCCTCGGCGCCGTAGCCGATCAGGTTCGTGGCGCGGATCGTCATCGCCGCGTCGCGAGCCCAGGTGAAGCGATAGTCCCAGTTGCGCGGACCGCCCGGCCATTCCGGGAGTGAGGTCGTCGGTGCAGCGACGACGGCGCCGGTGGGGCGGTAGATCAGGAGCTTGAGGGCGAGGGCGGAGCGCAGGACGTGATGGCGCCATGGTCCGTCGTACGTGAGCTTCGCGGACCATTCGCGCCACATGCGGCGCGTCGTGCGGAGGTGCTCGTAAGGCCGGTAGCTGGCGGTCGGCTCGGCGCCTCGGGCGTTCCACTCGAGGACGACCCACAGGTGCTCGCCCGGCTTCAGCGTCAGCGTCCCGCGCATGCCTCCGTCCGGCAGCGGCTCGAAGGCGAGACGGCGCGAGACCGAGAGCGCGAGCCGCTCGCCGTTCGCGCCCTCGGCGACGAGGCCGTGCTCGGCGACATGGATCTTCGGGATGTCGCGCGCGTAGTCGAAGCGTGGATCGAAGACGACCTCGAGCTCGACGATGCCTGACGTGCAATCGACGCGGCGATGGACCTCGTGGATCGACGCGCGTGGGTCGTCGCTCCACGGCATGAGGTCGACGACGCGTAGCGCGCCGCTTGCCGTGAAGAAGAGCGTCTCGAGGACGTTCGTATCCGGGTCGTAGCGTTGGAGGCTCTCGAACGGCCGCCGCGCTGGCCGCACGGCCATCTCCCCGCCGCGCCGGCCGTCGAGGATCCGTGCGAAGACGCTCGGACTGTCGAAGCGTGGCATGCAGAGCCAGTCGATGGCGCCGTCCACCGCGACGAGCGCGGCCGTGTTCCCGTTCCCGATCATCGCTCGCGCGGCGAGCGGAATCCGCGAGGGATCGTCGCCCACCTCGAAGACGAACGGCTGCCTCAACCGCTGGGCGATCGTGACGAGATCCATGGGGCGTCAGCATGGCACGAGCACCGCGTAGCGCTCGCCAAATTGCTGCTGCTCCGAGACGAGTTACGGCTCTGCTTGCGACGCGTTTCGCGGCCGCGCACGGGATTCGAGCTCGGTTGCGCCGAGCTCGAATCGAGCGGCGATGAGTAGACCATCGCGCCTCGATCGGAGGTCGATGCAACCGATCACCGCCGTACGTGGTGGCTCAGCGAGCGGGGACGACACTCGGGAGGGCCTGCGCGAACGAGCCCGTCGAGGTGCTGCGCTCGCGCGTGCGTCGAGTCCGCGGCCCCGTCCTGCCCGATGCCACGACGATGACCTCGCCCGTCGAGCGTCGCTCGCGGACGCCGGCGCTGGGCTGGAGCTCCGTCGTCGACGACACGCTCTCGAGATCGAGGTCGTAGGCGGCGAGAGTCTCCTCGAGCCGCTCGACGCTCTCGCCCCATTGGAAGCGTTCGCCGAGGAGCTTCATGCAGAGGTCGACGACGCGATGCTGGGTGTGGAGCCGCACACGCCCGCCGCGATCCGGGGTCACGATGCTCGCCACCAGCCGGACGCGACCCTCCATCTCCGTGATGTCCGCGAAGACACTCTCCACGCATGGTCGATCGAGGTACATGAGCAAGCCCTCGGCGACGAAGACGGTGTCGTGCCGCGGGTCGAAGCCGGGGGCATCCGCGAGCGCCGCCTTCAGGCTCGCGCGTGTCAGATCGACCGGCACGAACGTCACGTCGCGTCCGCATCTGCCAGCGCGTTGCTTCGCTGCCTGCGTCGCGGGAAGATCCACCTCGAACACGCTCGCAACGTCGGGGATCGAGGCGCTCAGCATGTCGAAGCCTGCTCCGACGAGCACGACCTGGCGATGCCCGTGATCGACGACCGCGCGAAGTAGCGCCGTTCGAATCAGATGCTTCCTCAGCGCGTAGTGCGCGACGAAGCCCGGAGAGACGATGCGCTCCAGGCCGAGGGCGGCGCGCCGGAGGAGCGACCACGGCAGGTGATCGAGCGCCCAGCCCACCCCCGGGAGGGGCTCGCGGATCGAGCGATCGATCGCATCGAGGCTTCTACGATCGACGAGGTGCCCGAGGTCCGGATCATCCCGCAAGAGCAGCAGTGTGGCGGCGACGACCGCGGCCGTCACGCTGGGGCGATCTCCTGTCACGCGGGCACGCTACCACGGCCTTGGACCAGTTTGTTGGATGCCCAATCAAAATTGTTTGAGGTCAAACTAATTGAACGACGCTGGGCTCGGAATGATGAATCGGTCCGACGCATCGAGCATCCCTCCCTGGAGTCGAGGTGCGTGCTAGGTTTGCCCGTGCCGCGCGTTGGGCCTGATGGGGCTCCACGTCGCGGATGGGGAGTGAGGAGGGGGCCAGGCGCGATGAAGAAGCATGAGATCGCGCTCGCGATCCTCGTCTCGATAGCCGGGGCGCTCGTCTCGGGTCGCGCCCGCGCACAGCCGACGCGGCCCCCGGGCGGTGCACTCCCCGCCCCGTCGCCGGGCGGCGGCAAGACGCCCGACCTCGCGCCCTTCGAGGAGGCGGCCGAATTCGCGCCTCGCAGCCCGAACGAGAAGGTGGCTTTCTCGCTCGACGAAGCCGACCTCGCGGAGGTCGTTCGCGTCATCTCGCAGCTCACGGGAAAGCGCTTCCTCTTCGCGGCCAAGGTCAAGGACATCAAGGCCAGCGTGTACGCGCCGCAAAAGGTCACCGTCGCCGAGGCGTATCAGGCCTTCCTCTCGATCCTCGAGACGAACAGGCTCACCGTCGTACCCCACGGCCGTTTCCTCAAGATCGTCGAGTCGGGCGCGGTCGCCACGAACGGCTCGCCGATCTACGGGACGCACGAGCCCGCGTCCGCCGAGGATCGCTACATCACCCGGATGCATCGGCTCGGCCACATCAACGCCGACGATGCAGCGGCGGTGCTCGCCAAGCTCAAGTCGAAGGACGCCGACATCACGGTCTACGGACCGACGAACCTGCTCATCATCACCGACACCGGGACGAACATCCGGCGGATGATGAAGGTGCTCGAAGAGATCGACGAGGCGTCCACCGGCGATCGGATTTACTTCGAGCCCATCCACTACGCATCGGCTGAAGAGATCAAGGCGCGCCTCGAGGAGCTGTTCGATACGAGGGGAGGCGGCCCGCCGCCGGTCACGGCGCGGACGCCTCGTGGCGCGGCTCCCGCGGCCACGTCGGCGGGCAAGGATCTGCACGTGGCGAAGATCCTCGCGGACGATCGCACGAACTCGCTCATCATCGTCGCGACGGAGCGTTCGTACGAGCGGATGCTCGAGCTCATCGAGCGGCTCGATGTCCCGCAGACGTCGGAAGGGGAGCTCCACGTCCTGCCGCTCCAGCACGCCGATGCGACCGAGCTGACGAAGACTCTGAACGACATCATCAGCGGCGCGGGCGGAGCGGCGACGCCTCCTGGAGGAGGCGCACCTGGACGCGGCGCGCGCCCAGGTGCGCCTGGCGCTCCGGCCGGCACCACGCTCGGGATCTTCGAGGGCGGTGTGAAGGTAGCGGCCAACAAGGCGACGAACGCGCTCGTCGTCACCGCCTCGCCCCGCGACTACGCGTCGATCCGCGCCGTCATCGATCGCCTCGACAAGCCGCGCCGGCAGGTGTTCATCGAGGCGGTCATCATGGACCTCCAGCTGAAACGCTCGGACACGCTGGGCATCAGCTTCCATGGCGGCGCGCCGTTCACCTCGGGCATCCAGGGCGACAACGACTCGGTCCTCTTCGGCGGCAACAAGATCACGAACACGATCCCGCCGGTCCCGACGGATCCCGAGGCGCTCCAGGGCTTCGCGCTCGGCGTCCGCGGACCCGGTATCGCGGGCTCGCAGAACTTCCTCGGCACCGGCATCTCGATCCCCGCCTTCGGTACGTTCATCCAGGCGATCGCGCGCACGGGCGACACCGACCTCCTCTCGACGCCGCACATCCTCGCTCTCGACAACGAGGACGCGGAGATCAACGTCGGTGACAACGTCCCGCTCCAGACGAACCAGGGCCTTGGCTCGCTCGGGGGCCTCGCGGGCGCGGCGGGGGGGCTCGGAGCGCTCGGGGGCCTCGGGGGGCTCGGGGGCCTCGGGGCCTTCGGCGGCGTCCAGCGTCAGGACGTCGGGACGAGGATCAAGATCAGGCCGCACATCAACGACTCGAACCAGGTCCGCCTCGACATCGCCGAAGAGATCAGCGAGGTCGGCGCGAACGTCGGCGGTACGTCGGGCGCGTTCCAGATCGGCAAGCGCTCGGCGCTGACGAAGCTCGTCGTCGCCGATCAGCAGACGATCGTCATCGGCGGCCTCATCCGCAACGTCGTCGGCCGGACGGAGGAGAAGGTCCCGGTCCTCGGCGACATCCCCGTGCTCGGCGCGCTCTTCCGCAAGCGCACCAACCAGAACGAGAAGCGAAACCTCATCCTCATCCTCACGCCGTACATCATCCGGAGCCAGTCCGACCTGCGGACCGTCTTCGAGCGCAAAATGCAGGAGCGGCAGGAGTTTTTGGATCGCTACTTCGTCTTCGGCGAGGCGTCCGAATACAAGCCGCCGAAGGACTGGTCCCGCACGAACGGCCTCGTCGAGGACATCCGCCAGGCGTACATCCAGCTCGAGGAGCAGCGGACGCTCGCCGAGATCGCGCGTCCGAAGCCGCTCGAGGCGCACCCGCCGCAAGCGCCGCTCGATCTACCGCAGCGGATGCCGGCGGCGCCGGTCACTCCCGCACCGAGACCCGTGACGCCTTCTCCGGCAGCGCCTGCCCCCATCCGTGTTCCGCCCAGGCCGGCCCCAGCGCCCCGGAGGTAGGCACGCTGCGGCGGCCCGATGGCGACGGGCGGAGGGCGCACCCGAATCTCGACCGAGATCGCCCGGTCGGTTGCTACGATGATTGGTCGATCATGGCCGGTGATGGCGACCGAGACGAAGAGAACGAGACGCTTCGTCGGCGTGTCGCTGCGCTCGAGGCGGAGCTCGAGCGCAGCCGCGCGCTGCTCGAGACGATCTTCGCGCACGTCCCTGCCGTCTTCTACGTGAAGGACGCCGAGGGCCGGTATCGGTACGGCAGCCGGTGGGGGTTCCGCGTCTTCGGCGTCGAGCTCGAGCAGGCGATTGGGAGGACGGACGCCGAGCTCTTCCCGCCCGCGCTCGCCGAGAGGTTCGCCGCGAGCGACCGCCGCGTGCTCGATGGGCAAGAGATGGCGAGCGTGTCCTATGCGTTGCCGGCCCAGGATCGGCCGTTGCACTTCGCCGGCGTTCGCTTCCCGATCCCGGGTCCGGACGGCGAGGCGGCCGGCATCTGCGGGTTCGCCGTCGACGTCACCGAGCGCATCGAGCTTGCGAAGAAGCTCGAGTGGCTTGCGACCACCGACGCGTTGACCGGGCTCGCGAACCGCCGTCGGTTCGACGAGCAGATCGCCGCCGAGGTCGCACGCGCCGCCCGGAGCGGCGAGCCGCTGTCGCTCGTGTTTTGCGACGTCGATCACTTCAAGCGATACAACGATCGTTACGGTCATCAGCGCGGCGACGCGTGCCTCGTCGAGGTCGCCCGCGCGCTCGACGGAGTCGTGCGCCGGCCCGCCGACCTCGCGGCACGGTATGGCGGCGAGGAGTTCGCGCTCGTGCTCCCCGATACCGGCCAAGAGGGGGCGGCGAACCTGGTCGAGCGGCTCCGCGCAGCGGTGCGCGAGCTCGCGCTCGAGCACGAGGGGAGCGAGGCCCATGGCGTCGTCACGCTGAGCGCCGGGGTCGCCACCGTCGTTGGCTCCTGGACGGTCGAAGAGGTCATCGAGCTCGCCGACCGCGCGCTTTATGAGGCGAAGGAAGCCGGGCGCGACCGTCACGTCTGTGTCTACGAGGAGCATTCGCCGGCCTCGGTCGGACGAGGGCGCTGAGTCGAGCGCTCGGACGTGATAGGCTGCCGGCGCCGTGTCGAGCTTGGCCCGGACGCTTCTCCTTTTCTTCTTCGCCTCGACGATCGCCGCCTGCGACAGCAGCGCGGAGCTCGAGGACTGCGTGTTCTCGGACGATCCCGGGGCCACGCCCGGGAGCCGTCGTGCTTCCTGTCCGTCGTCCGTCTTCCCCTCGGAGGACCGGCGCGCACGCGAGGTGGTCGGCATCGTACGGCGCGGCGAGGACGTCGTTCCGGGGGCGTTCGTCCGCGCGGAGCCGGCATCCGTTTTCCCGCCCGGCGCGCCAAGCGCGACCGTGGCGACGACGATCACGAACGAGGTCGGGTTCTTCGGCGGGCTCCGCACCACGCCCCTCCGCTACGACCTCTCCGTCAAGCTCGACCGTGCAGGCTCGCCCGACCCGGACCTGCTCGTGTACCGCGGGCTCGGCTGGCGCTACGTCGAGCCTTCGATCGAGGGGCCACGTACTTTCGCGCGTGCATGGAGGTCGCGTGTCGACGTGCGCCTCGACCGGGCCGTGCCCGCCGGACACTCGCTCGCGTTCTTTGCGAGCGGCGACGGCGTCTACGGCGTGACCGGCGACCTCGCGTCCGGTCTCACCGTCCTCGGGCGTGCCTACGCGATGGATGCCACGATCCACGTCGTCGAGTTCGAGACCGCCGGAGGCTTCGAGAAGGCGACCGCATACGGCACGACCGTCGTTCCGGTCGACGCTGGGACCGCTCGTCTCGCGACGATCGCGCTCCAGCCGATCTCGCACTTCGTCGAGTCGAAGCTCACCGTGAAGGCGCCGGCCGGGGTCGCGCCGTCCGCGATCGACGTGAGGTTCTCCTTCTCGCGCACGAGCAATGCGCTGCTCGTGTCGCTCCCGCTTGGAAGCTCGATTCGCATGCCGATGATCCCGAACGCCGCCTATACGTACCGCGTGACCGCCACGGCGGAAGGCGTCGTGAGCGACACGGGCGAGCGCGGCTTCGACGTAGACGTGCTCACCGAGATCGAGCTCCCCGCACCGCCGACCGCCACATCGCCGCTCGAGGGTGAGACGCGCGGCGCGGGCGAGATGTTGCTCGTCGACGGGGAGGGCGTCTTCGAGCACGTGCTCGTTCCACAGGCGGGCGGGCCGACCATGCGCATCATCACGCGACAGCGCGAGGCGGCACTCCCCGACGTGGCCGGTCTCGGATCGACGCCGGCGGTCGGGCCGTACACGTGGACGGTCCGCAGCTATCCGACGGCGCGCTTCGCGGACGAGCTGGGCGGGCTCGATTCGAGACGCTACCGGCCGATGAGCGCGTCACGGTCGCGTTCGATCATCCTTCGCTGAGCTGGCGCGCGCGTCATCCCCGCGTCAGACGGACGCCGAGGGACGCAGCCGACCGCGGCGCACGCGATCCGAGCGGAACTTCACCGCCGAGGCCGCCTCTGCGAGGTCGAGCGTGAACGCACGACGAAGGCGAGCGTAGTCGTCCTCGTCACCGCCCTTCATTCGGAGGAGAGCCGAGGGGTGGAACGTGGCGAGGATGCGCGGTGCCCAGGGCGCGCCGTCCTCGAGCACGCCGTGGTCCTTCGTCAGTCGGAAGTCGCGACCGAAGAAGACCTGAGCCGCGGTCGCCCCGAGGCAAACGATGACTTCGGGCCGCACGATCGCGATCTCGGCCTCGAGCCAGCCGCGGCATGCATGGATCTCGAATGCGTTTGGCTTCGAGTGAAGGCGGCGTTTGCCGCGTGGCTCCCACTTGAAGTGCTTCACCGCGTTCGTGAGGTAGACCTGCTCGCGAGGGATCTCTGCCTCGTCGAGCGTCTCGTCGAGGAGCACGCCCGCTGGGCCGACGAAAGGACGGCCGACGAGATCCTCGCGATCCCCGGGCTGCTCGCCGATGAGCATCATCGGAGCAGGGGTCGGGCCTTCGCCGAAGACGACCTGTGTGGCGCCCTTGTACAGGTCACATGCCTGACACCGCTGGGCAGCCTTCGCGAGCTCGTCGAGGTCGTCGGCTCCGGCGGGGACGTACGCGAGGGAAGGTGACGGCTTCTCTTCCATGCCGAGCAGCGCGCAAGGTTCGTGCACATCGACGGTCCGGTTCGGTCCTACGAGCTCCGGCGATGCGCGGATGCGTTCTCGCGCACGCCGCGAGGCGGTGAAGCTCGTCAGATCCGAGCTTGGCGCTGGGCTCAGGGGGGATTCCGAACGGGCACCGCGGTGAAGGCGGAGTCCGTCGTTCCATTGCCGAGCTGTCCCAACGTGTTCTGGCCCCAGCAATAGGCTCGGCCGTCTCGAGAGAGCGAGCAGGATCGGTCTCCGCCGGTCCACACGGCAATCGCGACCGGCGCGCCGACGACGGCGACCGGCGTCGCGATGGATGTGTTCGGTGCAACGTTCCCGTTGCCGAGCTGTCCCTTGCCCGCGGAGCCCCAGCACGCGATCGCGCCGTTCGTCCGCACCGCGCATGCGTGCTCGAAGCCCGTCCAGATGAAGGTCGCGTCGCCGAGGGTGGGCACGACGATCGGCGACGGGTTCGGCGCGTTCGTGGGGCTCCCGTTGCCGAGCTGTCCGAACTGGTTGTTCCCCCAGCAGTAGACCCGCCCGGTCTTCTGGCGCGCGCACGAGAATCGGGCCGCAGCAGCGACCTGCACGACGTCCGACAGCGCGCTCACCTTCGTCGGCGTGAGGCTCTCCGTCGTCGAGCCGATGCCGAGCTGACCTTCGGTGTTGCCGCCCCAGCAGGCGACCTCGCCGCTCTCGAGGACAGCGCATGCGTGATCGGTGGCGGCAGCGATGGAGACGACCCCGGTCAGGTTCTTCACCGGAGCAGCGGTGGTGCGGTCGCTCTTGAGCCCGTCGCCGAGCTGACCGGAGTAGTTCGCTCCCCAGCAGGCGACCGTCTTGTCCGAGCGCACTGCGCAGGTGAAGCTCGTTCCCGCTGCGAGTGACGTCGCGTTCTGCAGGCCGAGGACCTTCACCGGCTTGGATGAGCGCGTCTCCGTCCCATCGCCGAGCTGTCCGAAGAAGTTGCTGCCCCAGCAGGAGACGGCGCCGGACACGTGGACGATGCACGTATGCGAGACGCCCGCGGCGATCGCGACCGCGTCGTCCACGCCCGGCACGCGCTGCGGCTCGAGCACGTCGGGGCGGCTGCCGTCGAACGGTACGCCATCGCCGACCTGTCCGGACCCGTTGTCTCCCCAGCAGCGGACGGTCCTGTCGGGCATTCGCGCGCACGTGTGATTGAAGCCGAGCGCGAGCTCGCCGAGGTCTGGCTCTTCGGGAGCATTGGCGTCACGCGGGGCGGTGTCGGGCTCCGGTTCCTCCCCTCTGGAGTCCCTCGTCGTCCTGCCCGCATCGCGCGTGCGCAGCATCACGTCCTCGACACCGACGATCGCGTTGCACGCGGCGAGCGACGCGGACCCCGCGGCGAGGGCGAACACGAGACGGAGCCGTGTGGAGCGCGCCACAGCTCATTTCTAGCACCGTCGCTGAGCCGTGGCGTCACGTGAGCGCGGCCGTTTTGAGCCGGCGGGCACCACGAGGCCCCTTCCGGCGGCGCGCAAGGCCCACTATAAGCGAAGTGGGATGACGGCCGCGCGCCAAGCGACTCGAGCACGGGAAGCCACGCCTGCTCTCGTGATGGTCCACGGTTTCGCGCTGGATGCGCGGATGTGGCGGCCTCAGGTCGAGGAGCTCGGCGCCGACTACCGCATGCTCCTGGTGGACCTGCCGGGCTTCGGGCCGCAGGCGCGCGAGGTCGGCAACGTGGAGCCGGGGAAGGAGCTCGGTCGCGCGATGGACGCCGCCAAGCTCCCGCGTGCGCATCTCGTCGCCAGCTCCTACGGCGCTGCCGTCGCCGTCGACTACGCGCTCCAGCATCCCGAGCGCGTCGCGTCGCTCGTCCTCGCCGCGCCGATGCTGCTTGGCCGTCGGATGGGGATCGATTCGTGGCAACGCTGCGTTTCGCTCGCCAACGAGGGCGATCAGCCGACCGCAGCCGAAGTCTGGCTCGACGACGATCTCTTCGAGACCCTCCGCCACGACGACGATCTCTTCGAGGAAGTTCGCCAGATCGTGCTCGACTACGCTGGCGGACACTGGACCGGCAAGGTCACCTCGCTCTGGAGCGAGCCGGACCCGGTACCCCGTTTGAAGAGCCTGACGGTCCCGACTCTCATCGTCTCCGGCGAGCAGGATCTCCCGAGCTTCATGCTCATGGCCGAAGCCTACGCCAAGGCGATGCCGTCCGCGCGTCGCGAGATCATCCAGGGCGTCGGTCACCACGTGAGCCTCGAGGCCGCGCCGGAGTTCAACGAGCTCCTACGGCGCTTCATCGCCTCGGTCCGCTGACGACCTTTCGCGGACATGCGGGCGAGGTCCCGCCTCGGTAATCGTTGCGCTCCGGTCGATTCCATATATCGGAGCTTGCTTATGGCGCGGGTTTCGGTACAGTGCGCGTCCTTCCGCCCCCCTTCCGGGTGCGGGAGGTTCGAGGAAACTCGAGCATTCTCCAGTCTCTAGACGGCCGTAACGGCCCTCGGGAACCGCGCAGAAACCTCGATAAAACGAGGAATCAGCGCCCCGACGGTACGACGGCGGCTCGAGGCGGGACTAGCGAGGCCGGCGTAGTTGCCGGTGGAAGGTCTGGATCATGGTGTCGAAGGCGATTGCCCGCTTTGCGCGGCTCAGCCCCCGCAAGGCTCGTGTGATGGTCGATCTCGTTCGCGGTCGTCAGGCCGGCGAGGCGCTCCAGCTCCTCGAGTTCACCAAGAAGGCGGGCGCGCCCGTGCTGAAGAAGCTCATCGAGAGCGCCGTCGCGAACGCGCGCACGACGAGCCCCGGGGTCGACCTCGACGCCCTCTTCGTGGAGACGGCGTTCGTCGACAAGGCGCCGAACAAGCACATGCGCCGCTGGCGCCCCCGCGCGATGGGTCGCGCGACGCGCATCCAGAAGGGCATGAGCCACATCACCATCCACCTCGGCCAGCGCTGAGGCCGTAGACAGCCCCTCCAAGGAACAGACGAAGATGGGTCAGAAAGTTCATCCGTACGGCTTCCGCCTCGGCGTCATCAAGACGTGGAACAGCAAGTGGTTCGAGGACAAGAGCTACGCGAAGTGGCTTCACGAGGACATGCGCATCAAGCGCGCCGTGAAGGAGTATCTCCAGAACGCGAACATCGCGTCTGTCGAGGTCGAGCGCGCGGCGAACAAGGCCAAGGTCATCGTCTACACGGCGCGACCCGGCATGGTCATCGGCAAGGGCGGCAAGGGGATCGAGATCCTCAAGATCGGCAACCTCAAGACCGCCGCCAAGGGTGAGACCAAGTTCCCGGGTGTCCAGTCGTTCACGGACAACGAGGTCTTCATCGACGTGCAGGAGATCCGCAAGGCGGAGACCAGCGCGCAGCTCGTCGCCGAGAACGTCGCGATGCAGCTCGAGCGCCGCGTCGCGTTCCGCCGCGCGATGAAGAAGGCTCTCTCGACGGCCATGAAGTTCGGCGCCAAGGGCATCCGTATCCGCTGCTCCGGTCGCCTCGGCGGCAGCGAGATGAGCCGCGTCGAGACCTACCGCGAGGGTCGCGTCCCCCTCCACACGCTCCGCGCCGACATCGAGTTCGGTCAGCACGAGGCCCGCACCAAGTACGGCATCATCGGCGTCAAGTGCTGGGTCTTCAAGGGCGAGGTCCTGCCCCGCCGCACGCGTCGTCCGCAGATCGCGGGCTGACCTCCCAAGTAAGAGAGAACGACCATGCTTTCTCCGAAGCGAACCAAGTTCCGCAAGATGCAGAAGGGCAACAACAGGGGCACGGCCTACCGTGGCTCCGATGTTTCCTTCGGCGATTTCGCGATGCAGGCCATCGAGCCGGGCCGCCTCACCGCGCGCCAGATCGAGGCCGGTCGTATGGCGATCACGCGCCACGTGAAGCGCGTCGGCAAGCTCTGGATCCGGATCTTCCCGCACCGTCCCGTCACCAAGAAGCCGCTCGAAGTTCGAATGGGTGGAGGCAAGGGTGGCGTGGAAGAGTGGGCGGCGGACATCCTGCCCGGCCGCGTGATGTACGAGATCTCGGGCGTGGACGAGAAGACGGCGCGTGAGGCGTTCCGTCTCGCCGGCCACAAGCTGCCCCTCGGCTACAAGTTCCTCATCCGTGGGAGCATCCAATGAAGGCGAAGGACCTGCGTGAGCGCAGCGTGGAAGACCTCCGGGAGCTCGAGAAGAGCCTCGCGAAGGACACCTTCCAGAACCGATTCAAGAACTTCACGAACCGTCTCGACGACACGAGCGTGATCAACAAGACGAAGCGCGACCTCGCGCGCGTCAAGACGATCCTCGCCCAGCGCGTCGCGGCCGACGAGAAGCAGGCCTCCACCAAGAACGAGGCGAAGTAGAGCCATGGCGAAAGAGAAAGCAGCCGCTGCGGTCCCCGCGGCCGAGAAGAGCACGAGGACGCTCGCCGTCGAGAAGGCGGTGCACGGCTTCCGTCGCAAGATGGTCGGCAAGGTCATCAAGGCCAAGATGGCCAAGACGGTCGTTGTCGAGTGCGTCACGTCCTCGCGTGACCAGCTCTACGGGAAGTACGTCCGCAGCCGCACCCGTTACAAGGCTCACGACGAGACCAACCAGTACAAGGTTGGCGATCAGGTCGAGATCCAGGAGCACCGCCCGATTTCGCGCGACAAGCGCTTCATCGTGGTGCGCCTCGTGAAGAAGTTCGTGGAGGAGTAGAGGTCGCCATGATCCAGATGCGTACAGTCCTGGAGGTTGCCGACAACTCCGGAGCGAAGCGGGTTCAGTGCGTGAAGGTCCTCGGCGGCTCGCGCCGTCGGTACGCGCGCCTCGGTGACGTGATCGTCGTCTCCATCAAGGAAGCGATGCCCGGCACGAAGGTCAAGAAGGGCGATACCGCGAAGGCGGTCGTCGTTCGCGTGAAGGACGACACGTCGCGCCCCGACGGCAGCTCGATCCGGTTCGACGAGAACAGCGCCGTTCTCCTCAACCCGCAGCTCGAGCCGATCGGTACCCGAATCTTCGGACCGGTCGCCCGTGAGCTCCGCGGCAGGAAGTTCATGAAGATCATCTCCCTCGCCCCCGAGGTGCTGTGATGAGCGTCCAGAGGCTCCAGACGGGTGACGAAGTCATCGTCATCACCGGCAAGGACAAGGGCAAGAAGGGCAAGGTCATGCGTCTCTTCAAGGAGACCGACCGCGTGGTCGTCGAGGGTGTGAACCTCGTCAAGCGCCACATGAAGCCCAATCCGCGCATGCAGCAGGGCGGCATCCTCGAGCGCGAGCAGCCGCTCGCCGCTTCGAACGTGATGCTGGTCGACCCGAAGACGGGCAAGGGCACGCGCGTCCGCGTGAAGACCGACGACAAGGGCGTGAAGGTTCGCATCGCCGTCAAGAGCGGCGAGGAGATCCCGTCCCCGCGCAAGGCTGCTGCCGCCGCCACCTGAGGCGCTGCTGCCGGGATCCGCTGGGGTCCCCCAAAGACTTACTGAGCTGAGGAAGCCATGGCTGACGAGAAGAAAGAGAAGAAGCAGAAGAAGGGCAAGGGCGATCAGGGCGGCGGAAGCCGCGCGGCGATCGCGCCTTCGGGCACTTCGACCACCCAGGCCGTTCCGGCCCGGTTTGCGGAGAAGTACGCGAAGGAGGCAGTGCCCGCCCTCCTGAAGCAGTTCTCGTACAAGAACCCGATGCAGGTTCCGAAGCTCGAGAAGATCGTCGTCAACATGGGCCTCGGCCAGGCGGTGACGAACCCGAAGATCATCGACTCCGCGGTCGACGAGCTCCGGGCCTTCACGGGCCAGAAGCCGGTCGTCACCCGCGCCAAGAAGGCGATCGCGAGCTTCAAGCTCCGCGAGGGGATCGCGATCGGCGCGATGGTCACCCTTCGCAGCGAGAAGATGTGGGAGTTCCTCGACCGCCTCATCAGCGTTGCGCTTCCGCGTACGCGCGACTTCCGCGGCGTCTCCCGCAAGGCGTTCGACGGCAAGGGCAACTACACGCTCGGGTTGAAGGAGCAGATCATCTTCCCCGAGATCGACTACGACCGCATCGACGTCATCAAGGGGCTCAACATCTCCTTCGTGACGACGGCGCAGAGCGACGAAGAGGGGCGCGCGCTCCTCCAGGCCATGGGAATGCCGTTCCGAGCGGCCTGAGCGATAGAGAAGGAAGACCAAGATGGCGCGTGCGTGTCAGTTTGCGAAGCTCAATCGCCCCCCGAAGTTCGAGGTGCGTCACCGGAACCGCTGCAAGGTCTGCGGTCGCGGTCGTGCCTACTACCGCAAGTTCGAGTTGTGCCGCGTTTGCCTGCGGCTCTACGCGCTTCGCGGTGAAATCCCCGGTGTGATCAAGGCGAGCTGGTGAAGGCGGTACCAACATGATGACCGATCCCGTCTCCGACATGCTCGCGCGTATCCGTAACGGCGCTCTTGCCCGTCACGATCGCGTGGAGATGCCGCATTCGAACCTCAAGAAGCACATCGCCGAAGTCCTCAAGTCCGAGGGCTACGTCGATGACGTCCGCGAGAGCGACGGCGAGGGCAAGAAGACCCTCACGCTCGTCCTCCGCTACGGGCGTGGCAAGGACAGCGCGATCGACGGCGTCCGCCGCGTCTCCGCTCCCGGCCGCCGCGTCTACGTCCGCTACGACCGCATCCCGCGCGTCCGCAGCGGTATGGGCATCTCGATCCTGTCGACCTCCCGCGGCGTCATGACGGACCGTCAGGCGCGCGAGCAGAAGGTCGGCGGCGAGCTCCTCTGCGAGGTCTGGTGATCCAATGAGCAACACCGCACAAGCTGCTGCTCCGAAGCAGATCCAGTCGCGCGTCGGCAAGCGTCCGATTGCGCTTCCGAAGGGCGTCACGGTCAACGCAACGGGCGGCAAGTTCGAGGTCAAGGGACCGAAGGGCCAGCTCTCCCGTCCGGCGACCCCGAACGTGCAGCTGAAGACCGAGGGCACCGAGCTCTTCGTCGTCCCCACGGTCGCGGGCCGCGACGGCGCGCGCTTCCAGGGCCTCGCCCGCTCGATCCTGAACGGCATGGTCGAGGGCGCAGCCAACGGCTACACGCGCACGCTCCAGCTGGTCGGCACGGGTTACCGCGCCGAGGTGAAGGGCAAGATCCTGAACCTCGCGCTCGGCTTCTCCCACCCGATCAACTTCCCGATCCCCGACGGCGTCACCGTCACCGTCCCCGCCGACTCCAAGGGCACGCTCGTGATCCTCACCGGCGCCGACAAGGAGACGATGGGCCAGACGGCGGCGAAGATCCGCGGCTTCCGTCCCCCGGAGCCGTACGGCGGCAAGGGCGTTCGTTACCACGGCGAGAAGGTCCGCGAGAAGGCCGGCAAGGCTGCCTCGAAGGGCGGCAAGTAAGGAGCCACGTCATGTCGATGCAGATTACGGGTCGCGACCGACGCAAGCTTCGCATCCGCCGCAAGATCAACGGGACGGAGGAGCGTCCGCGCCTCTCCGTCTTCCGCAGCCTCAACCACATCTACGCGCAGGTCATCGACGACGTGGCGGGCAAGACGCTCGCGCACTGCTCGACGCTCGCCAAGGACGTGAAGCCGGCGGCGGACGACAGCACCAAGAGCGACGCTGCCAAGCTCGTCGGCAAGACCATTGCCGCGCAGCTCAAGGCGAAGGGCATCACGAAGATCGTCTTCGACCGCAACGGCTACCTCTTCCACGGGCGCATCAAGGCCCTGGCCGAGGGCGCTCGCGAGGGCGGGCTCGAGTTCTGAGCGACGCTCGGACGACCCGACCTACAAGACTCATTACGGCTACAGAGAATCGAGATAGCGATGGCCATCGAGCAGATTGACGAAGACAAGCTCAAGGAGCGCATCATCCACATCAACCGCGTCGCCAAGGTCGTCAAGGGCGGCCGGCGCTTCTCGTTCGCGGCGCTCGTCGTCGTGGGCGACGAGAGCGGTCACGTGGGTGTCGGCCTCGGCAAGGCGAACGAGGTTCCGGAGGCCATCCGCAAGGGCAACGACCAGGCTCGCAAGAACCTGTTCAAGGTCCCGCTCGACGGCGTGACGATCCCGCACGAGGCGCACGGTCACTTCGGCGCCGGCCGGGTGTTCCTCCGCCCCGCGTCGCAGGGAACGGGCGTCATCGCCGGCGGCGCGGTTCGCGCCGTCGTCGAGTCGGCCGGCATCCACGACATCCTCACCAAGTGCATCGGCAGCGCGAACCCGCACAACGTCGTTCGCGCGACGATCCAGGCGCTCCGCCAGATGAAGAGCTTGGATCAGGTGGCGAGCAAGCGCAGGAAGCAAACCGCCGATCTGATTGCTCCCAGCACCAAGAAGAAGTCCGCCACGGGCACGGCGAAGACTGAGGCAGCGTCATGAAGCAGAAGCTCCGCGTAAAGCAGATCAAGAGCTGCATCGGCGTCGATTGGCGCTTCCGTCTCAACCTCCAGGGCCTCGGTCTCGGCCGCATCGGCAAGACCGTCGAGGTCGCGAACACCCCGTCGTTCCGCGGCGCGATCAAGAAGGTCCTCCACCTCGTCACTGTCGAGGAGATCTGAGTCATGGCTGACACTCTCAGCAAGCTCGCGAAGCCGGAAGGCGCGACCAAGAAGAAGACCCGCAGGGGTCGCGGCCCGGGCTCGGGCCTCGGCAAGACGGCCGGCCGCGGACAGAAGGGCCAGTACGCCCGCCGCGCCACGTTCAAGCCCTCGTTCGAAGGCGGTCAGACGCCCCTCGCGCGCCGCCTCCCGAAGCGCGGCTTCACCAAGCACAACCAGGCGGTCGTCGCCGAGATCAACGTCGGCCAGCTCGAGGCGTTCGACGCCGGCGCCAACGTCGACGAGCGCGCGCTCCGCGATCGTGGCCTCGTGAAGGGTCAGATCGACCGCATCAAGGTCCTCGGCAGCGGCGACCTCACCAAGAAGATCACCGTCACGGCGCACTCCTTCTCCAAGTCTGCTCAGGAGAAGATCGCGAAGGCGGGCGGCACGGCCGTCCTCGTCGCGCAGGCGCAGTCCGCTCCGGCGGGCGAGTGATCGGCATTCCTCCGGATAGGCCAACTCACCGATGAGCGTCCTCGCTGGCTTCGCGAACATCAACAAAGTGCCGGAGCTCCGGCGCCGAGTACTGTTCACGCTCGCGATGCTTGCGGTGTACCGCATCGGAGCATTCGTCACGATCCCCGGCGTCGACCGGAACGTGATGAAGGCCGTCGTGAACAAGCAGGGGGGAGGCCTCCTCGGCTTCTTCAACATGTTCTCCGGCGGTGCGCTGTCGAACCTCTCGATCTTCGCGATCGGGATCATGCCCTACGTCAGCGCGAGCATCGTGCTCCAGCTGTTGACGATGGTGTTCAAGCCGCTCGACGAGCTCCGCAAGGAAGGCGAGCAGGGGCAGCGCAAGATCAACCAGTACACGCGGTACGGCACGATCGTCCTCGCGTTGTTCCAGAGCTTCGGCATCGCCATGAGCCTGGAAGCCCTGAACAACCAGGACACGGTCGGCGCCACCGGCGACGTCGTCACGCACGCAGGCTGGGGATTCCGCCTGATGACGATGCTCACGCTCACGACCGGCACATGCTTCATCATGTGGGTCGGCGAGCAGATCACCGAGCGCGGGATCGGCAACGGCATCTCGCTCCTGATCTTCGCCGGTATCGTCACGGACATCCCAGGCGGCGTCATCGGGTACTTCCAGACGCACAAGGGATCGATCCAGCCGCTGAACCTCTTCGCGGTCGGCGCCATCGTCCTCCTCACGGTCGCCACGATCGTGTTCTTCGAGCGCGGACAACGGCGCATCCCAATCTACTACGCACGTAGGACCGTCGGTCGACGTGTCTACGGCGGACAGACCGCGCACCTCCCGCTCAAGGTGAACACGAGCGGCACGATCCCCCCGATCTTCGCGAGCTCGCTCCTGATGTTCCCGGCCACGCTGGCGAACTTCAAGATCCCGGGGATGGCGCAGCTCCAGCAGAGCCTCGAACGCGGTGACTGGCTGTTCAACGTCATCTACGTCGCGCTGATCGTCTTCTTCTGCTTCTTCTACACGGCGGTCACCTTCCAGGCGGTCGACGTGGCCGACAACCTGAAGAAGCAGCAGGCGTTCATCCCGTCGATCCGTCAGGGCAAGCAGACGGCGGAGTACATCGACAAGGTGCTCACGCGCATCACGCTCGGCGGCGCGCTCTACGTCGCGGCCGTGTGCGTCGTGCCCACCGTTATCAGCGAGTACTTCAAGGTCCCGTTCCGCTGGGGCGGCACCTCCGTCATGATCGTCGTCGGCGTCGCTCTCGACACGGTCGCGCAGATCGAGGCTCACCTCATCACGCGCAACTACGAAGGCCTGTCCGGTGGCGGCGGTCGCGCCACGCGCATCCGCGGCCGGAGGGACCTGGCGTGATCAAGCTCTCGACGTCACTCGATTCGTCTGCGTTTGCTCGGGGGAGGGGACGATGAGACTCATCTTCGTAGGCCCGCCGGGCGCCGGCAAAGGCACCCAGGCGAAGGTGATCTGCGGGAAGTACGGCATCCCGCAGATCTCCACCGGCGACATGCTCCGGGCTGCCAAGAAGGAAGGCCGTCTTCCGGCCGACCTCGTGCAGAAGATGGATTCGGGCGGCCTCGTCCCCGACGAGGTCGTGATCGACCTGATTCGGCAGCGCACCGAGGAGGCGGACGCCCAGGGCGGGTTCCTCCTGGACGGGTTTCCCCGAACGGTGCCGCAGGCGGACGCCCTCGAGGCTCTCCTGGCCGGTCGCGGCCAGAAGCTGAACGGCGTGATCGCCCTGACCGTCGACAAGAACTTGCTCATGGAACGAGCGGTCCTGCGTCGGACGGACAAACGTACTGGACAGATTTACCACTTGAAGTATAACCCGCCGCCCCCCGACGCCGAACTCGAGCATCGGGCGGACGACCACGAAGACAAGGTGCGTAACCGAATCGACGTGTACGAGCGGATGACGGCCGACCTGCTGCCTCACTACGAGAAGGCGGCGCTACTCGAGCGAGTGGACGGGGTCGGTGACGTGGCAGACGTGACGCAGCGAGTTCTCGCTGCGATCGACAAGAGGAAGTAACACTGGGTCTTTCGACCCTGCATTGAAGGAGAGGCGAAGGGATCGTTGATGAGCGAGCGTCGTGAGCGGAAAGAGCCCAAGGGCGACAAGCTCGAGTTCGATGGTGTCGTCCAGGAAGCGCTGCCGAACGCGATGTTCCGCGTGAAGTGCGACAACGGACTGATCGTCCTCGCGACGATCAGCGGGCGAATGCGGCAGTTTTACATCCGCATCCTCCCCGGCGATCGGGTCACCGTCGAAGTGAGCCCGTACGACCCGAGCCGTGGCCGCATCACCTACCGTCACAAGTAGTCAGGTCGGGCCCCGCTCGATCGCGCAGCCGATCCTTACTTCCCCACTGGAGCCGAGTTATGAAGGTCCGTCCGTCCGTCAAGAAGGTTTGCGACAAGTGCAAGATCGTCCGGCGCAAGGGCGTCGTGCGCATCATCTGTGAGAACCCGCGCCACAAGCAGCGCCAGGGCTAAGGAAAAGAATCGTCATGGCTCGTATCGCAGGCGTCGACCTCCCCCGCCACAAGCAAGTCGCTTACGCGCTCCCGTACCTCTACGGCGTGGGCCATGCGCTCGCCAAAGAGATCTGCGCGAAGGCGAACATCCCTCCGACGAAGAAGACGGAGGAGCTCACCGAGGCGGAGATCAAGCGCATCCGCGATCTGCTCGAGACCGAGTACCGGGTGGAAGGTGACCTGCGTCGCGAAGTGCAGATGAACATCAAGCGCCTGATGGACCTCGGCTGCTACCGCGGCCTCCGTCACCGCCGCGGCCTCCCGGTCAACGGGCAGCGCACGCACACGAACGCGCGTACCCGTAAGGGACCGCGCAAGGGCATCCTCTCGCGCGGTGGTCCGCGCAAGCCGGCGTGAGCGGCGGTCTAGAGCTCTCGGAGTAACGGAAGATCATGGCAAGCACGAAGACCCAGACGAGCGCGGCGGCCGCAAAGGGCAAGGCCGGCAAGAAGAAGGTCAAGAAGAACATCGCGACTGGCATCGCCTGCATCCAGTCGACGTTCAACAACACCGTCGTCACGATCACGGACGTCAACGGCAACACCGTTTCGTGGTCGAGCGCCGGCTCGCGAGGCTTCAAGGGCTCCCGCAAGTCGACGCCGTTCGCGGCGCAGCTCGCGGCCGAAGAGGCCTGCCGCAAGGCCATGGAGCACGGCATGCGCTCCGTCGCCGTCTTCGTGAAGGGCCCGGGCGCCGGCCGCGAGAGCGCGCTTCGTGCGCTCCAGACGGCGGGCTTCAAGGTCACGCTCATCCGCGACGTCACGCCCGTTCCGCACAACGGCTGCCGTCCGCCGAAGCGCCGCCGCGTCTGAGCGAGTCGGACACGAGCCCGACGCAAGCCCGACGCAAGTGAGCTTGTTCACGAGCGCCGCCACCTCTCAGGAGGTCGCGGCGCTCGCTGCATTTCCGGTCGACTCCGCGGCCAGCAGGATGGTGCCACGCAGGCATCGATCTGCTTGCCTTTTCGGACCCTTCGACTAAAAGGCAGCGGTTCTCCCGCCCGCCCTCGCAGTTCGCGAGGATTCCGGGCACGCCGGGATTGAAGTTTCGGGCCCTAAAGGCGGGGCTCGGCGCGTAAACCGGTTCTCCGGCTCCCATTGAGGGGAGCCGCCTGAAGGAAAGAAATGGCTCGTTATATCGGTCCCGTCTGCAAGCTTTGCCGCCGCGAAGGCATCAAGCTCTTCCTCAAGGGTGAGCGCTGCTACACCGACAAGTGCTCGGTCACGCGCCGCCCCTATCCGCCGGGCCAGCACGGCCAGGGCCGCATCAAGCTGACGGAGTACGCCGTCCGCCTCCGCGAGAAGCAGAAGACGCGCCGCATCTACGGCGTGCTCGAGCGCCAGTTCCGCGAGTACTACTTCGATGCGACGCGCCGCAAGGGCCGCACCGGCGAGCAGATGCTCGGCCTCATCGAGAGCCGCCTCGACAACGTCGTCCACCGCATGGGCTTCGCGTCGTCGCGCAACGAGGCGCGCCAGCTCGTCAAGCACGCGCACATCCTCGTCAACGGCAAGCGCGTCGACATCCCGTCGTACCTGCTCCGCGCGGGTGACAAGGTCGAGGTTCGCGAGAAGAGCCGCGGCATCAAGTACATCGCCGCCTCGCTCGCGCAGGTCGAGCGCCGCGCGCAGCTCTCCTGGATCGAGCTGGACAAGAACAACTTCTCCGGCGTTTTCAAGGGCGCTCCCGTCCGCGAGGAGCTGAACGAGCCGCCGATCCGCGAGCAGCTCGTCGTCGAGTACTACTCGCGCTGATCCCGCGAGGTCCGCTCGGGGAGGCTTTGCCTCCTCGAGCGTGACGTGAGACTTCATCGAGCAACGACTGGAACACACGGGCAGGCGACGGTAGCGACCGGAGAGCGGGTTCGAAGGCGCTATGGGCTCGCCGCGTGAACGACGCGACGAACGGCCAACTGGCCGAGAAGAGGAACGAGGCACATGAGCAGCAACATCGTCACTCGCAACTGGCGTGATCTCATTCGTCCCCGCGGCATCCACATCGAGCAGGAGACGCTCACCGAGTTCTACGGCCGCTTCTCGTGCGAGCCCCTCGAGCGCGGCTACGGCATCACGCTCGGCAACTCGCTCCGTCGCGTCCTCCTTTCGTCGCTCCAGGGCGCGGCCATCACGGCGATCCGCATCGACGGCGCGCTCCACGAGTTCACGACCATCGGCGACGTCGTCGAGGACGTGACCGACATCATCCTCAACCTCAAGGAAGTCGTCCTCAAGGCGGCGACCGCGAAGACGTACACCGTCCGCATCGACAAGGAGGGCCCTGGCCCCGTCTACGCGCGCGACATCCAGCTCGTCGACGGCCTCCAGGTCCTGAACCCCGATCACCTCATCGCGACGCTCGACAAGAAGGGCCCGCTCTCGATGGAGCTGACGGTTAACGTCGGCCGCGGCTACGTCCCCGCTGAGAAGAACAAGACGCCGACGATGCCGATCGGCACGATCCCGATCGACGCGCTCTTCTCGCCCGTTCGCAAGGTGAACTACACCGTCACGAACGCCCGCGTCGGCCAGGTCACCGACTACGACAAGCTGACCCTCGAGGTCTGGACGAACGGAAGCGTGAAGCCCCAGGACGCCGTCGCGTACGCGGCGAAGATCCTGAAGGAGCAGCTCACGATCTTCATCAACTTCGAGGAGACCGAGGAGACCAGCTACGTCCAGGGCACGCCCGAGGACGAGCCGCTCAACGAGAACCTCTTCCGCTCCGTCGACGAGCTCGAGCTCTCCGTGCGCTCGGCGAACTGCCTCCAGAACGCGAACATCACCCTCATCGGTGAGCTCGTTCAGCGCACGGAGCAGGACATGCTCAAGACGAAGAACTTCGGCCGCAAGAGCCTCAAGGAGATCAAGGAGATCCTCCAGAACATGGGGCTGGCGCTCGGCATGAAGATCGACAACTGGCCCCAGATGCTCGAGCGCTGGAAGGCGCAGCAGGCCCAGAACTAGTCCGAAACCACCCACGAGGCTCGTCGATGACGGGCCTCGCTGGCCAAGCGCTCTCTCCGTCAGGGCAGGCGCTCTCACCGTTCGATCGACAGCTCAAAGTCGTTAAAAGGGAAGCAAGGCACCAATGCGACACCAGAATGCAGGTCGTAAGTTCGACCGAAACAGCACCAGCCGCCGGGCGATGTTCCGGAACCTCACGGCCAACCTCGTTCTCAACGAGCGCATCGAGACCACCGATGCGAAGGCCAAGGAGCTCCGCCGCGTGGCAGAGCGCCTGATCACCAAGGCGCGCCGCCTTGGTGCGGTTTCGTACACGCCGTTCGAAAAGCTCTCGGAGGCGGACAAGGCCAAGCGCCTCGCCACCAAGCGCCTCATCGCTTCGTTCCTCCCGCGTTGGGGCACGAAGACGGAGAAGGGCGGCGAGACGAAGAAGGTCGACCTCGTCGAGAAGGTCCTCATCGATCTGGCGAAGCGCTTCGATGGCCGCCCCGGCGGCTACACGCGCATCATCAAGCTCGGCGAGCGCCGCGGTGACAACGCCTCGATGTCGATCATCGAGCTCGTCGAAGCCGGCGAGCCGAAGGCGAAGAAGTCCAAGAAGGCTGCCGAGGCCGAGGCCACGGCGGGCTGATCCGCGCTCGACGTACGCGGCCGACGAGGCCACGTTAGAAAAGGGCGGCGAGCATGAGCTCGTCGCCCTTTCGCGCGTCTGGGCTCTCGGCGAGATGCCGCGCGCCGGCGGTCGCGAGCTCGCCGGGGCGTCGTACGGCGCCGCCAGCGGAGACTGCGCGCGACCTGCGGCGGCGATCGCAAGCTCGCCCGGGGCGCCGTGCGGCGCTGCCAGCGGAGACGCCGCGCGACGTGCTCGGGAGCTTGTGGCGCTCAGGCGCTCGCGGCGCGGCGCGGACGGCGGCGGCCACCGCCGAAGAGGATGATGCCTGCGAGCGCGACGACGACGACGGCGCCCGCTGCCGCGAAGGCGCGGATGCGCTCCTGCCGGTCTTCGACGTTCGCCTCGAGGCGAGCGAGCTCGGCACGCGCCTTCTCGTGGCCGGGCGAAAGGCGGAGCGCCCGCTGGAACGGCTCGACGTCGGCGATCCCGCGTGCGAGCAGCTCCTTGCCCTCGAGGTACGCGATCTCGGCCTCGATGTGAGGGATGCGGGCGCTCTCGGGCCATAGGCGCGCTGCCTTGCGGTAGACGGCGAGGGCCTTCGCCGAATCGGTCTCGCTGGCCTTCTCCGCGTACGCGACGTAGGCGGAGACCATCTCGCCACGGCGATCGATCATCGGCTGGCGCGCGAGGACCTTGTCGAAGGCGGCGACGGCTTCATCGAGCTTGCCCTCCTTCTCCTTCGCGAGTCCCTCGTCGAGGAGGCCGTAGACCTCCTGCAGACGGAGGCGATCGTAAGCGGCGAACAGCTCCTTCGCGATCTGCGTGGCCTGCCAGGCGTCGGGCGCGGGCTTGCCCATCACGTTCGAGTACGCCTCGCGCAGCTTCCACACCGCGTCCTGTCCGAACTGCCCGAGCGCGTCGCGCGCCGCGGCGCGGACCTGGATGCGATCGGAGTTCACGAACGAGAGGATCACCGCGAGGGCGTCGATGTCGTGCACGTTCGCGAATGCGCGAAGCACGTCGGCGAGGACCTGGTTGTCCTTCGTCTGCACGGCGTCGCCCGCGATGCGCTTGCCCATTCCTTCGAGCTGCGAGGCCGCCCAGCGACGGAGCTCGGACGAAGGCTCCTTTCGTGTCTCGATCAGCGCAGGAACGGCCTTGTCGCCGAGCTCCTTCAGGTGCCGCGCGACCTCCGGACGGAACGCGTTGCCGTGGTCGCCGGCGACCTTGATGAGCTGTCGGAGCGCCGGCGTGGTGCCGGCATGCGCGAGCGCGCGGAGGAGCACAGCCGTCGTGACGGCGGGCGTGTAGCCCCCGCCCTCGCTCTTCGTCTCGAGCAGCGCGTCGCAGAGGTCGGTGCTCTCGGCCGACTTGCGCGTCGCGTCGCGCGCCGCCTTGACCGCGGCCGCCACGGCGATCGTGTTCGCCTTGCGCTGCGTAGCGAGCTGCTTCGTGATCACCGGGACGGCGTCCTGTCCGAGGCTTGCAACGGACTTCGCAGCCGCGCGTCGCGCCTCGACGTCGTCGCCCCCGAGGGGCGCGAGCATCCGCTCGAGGTCGGCGTCGCTCATCGTCTCGATGGCTCGGCCTGCCGGAGCCTCCTTCGCTGCAGCCGTGGCTGCCGATGCCGGCTCGCTGTTCTCCTGGGCGAGCGCCGGGGCGCCGGCCAGGAGCGTGGTCAGGAGGACGGCGAGCGAGGCGTAACGTCTCATGGATCTCCAGTTGAAACGGCCGCGCGGCGAATGCGCTTCCCGCCTATTCGATGATCGCGAACTCGGGGAACTCGCCGGTATAGCCGCGCCAGCGGATGTCGACCGTGTCGACGCGGGCAGCCGATGGCCCGTGGTTGGCCCAGCTTGCGAGCTCCTTGATCGAGTCCTCGTCGCCTTCGGCGCAGAGCTCGACGCTCCCGTCGGGACGGTTACGGACCCACCCGGTGATCCCGAGCCGCCGGGCCTCGCGCTGCGTCGCGGCGCGGAAAAAGACACCCTGGACCCTGCCACGGACGATGAGATGAATTCGTTTCTGGGCCATGATGCTTCTACTTCCGGTGCTCCCTTGGGCCTGCGCCCCAACCACCCGCTGGGGGTGCCCCAACGACCCGGTGGGGGCTCCAACCACCCGCGAGGTGCCCCAACTGCCCACGGCGGTGGGCCTTCGGCCCGCGTCGAGGTTCGCGCCTCGCCCCAACCACCCGCAGGGGTTGGGCCTCGGCCCGGGTTAAATTCGTGTAGCGAAGGACGAGGACCGGGGCAACCTTGTAGCATTCCGCTCGTCCATGGCGAATCCTGAGGACCTCGGCCGATACCGCCTCAAGCGCCTTCTCGGGCGCGGTGCGCTCGGTGAGGTCTGGGAGGCACGCGACCAAGACCACGAGGGCGGCAAGGTCGCCGTGAAGATTATGCACGCGGCCGACGAGGAGCTCGCCTTCGCGCGGAGCGCCTTCGCACGCGAGGCACGTCTCGCCTCGCTCGTTCGGCATCCGCATGTCGTCGTGGTCCACGACGCAGGCGAGGCGGCGGGGACCAGCTTCATGGTGATGGACATGGTCGAGGGCACGTCGCTGCGGAAGTTGATCGGCGATCGTTCGACGCACCTCTCCGAGAGGCTCCGCTGGCTTCGGGAGATCGGCGACGGGCTGTCGGCGATGCATCAGGCCGGCGTCGTCCATCGGGATCTCAAGCCCGAGAACGTCATCGTGCGCCCGGACCGCACTGCCTGCGTCGTCGACCTCGGAATCGCGAAATGGACGAAGTTCGATCTCGGTGGCGTGCGGGACCCGATGGACGTCGTCGAGGAGCTCGATGCTCAGCTTCCGAAGACGGACTACGTGCCGCCGGAGACGGCTGAAGAGAGCATCTACGACGAGCTCGGCGATCAGTATGCGTGGGGAGTGCTCGCCTACGAGGTGCTCACCGGAACGGTGCCGAACGGCGCGTCGCCGCCGCTCACCGAGCGCGATGAGGTCCCCGCGCGAGTGGCGGCGGCCGTCGAGCGCGCGCGTTCGAAGCGGCGTGAGGATCGCTGGGACGCGATGGAGCTCCTTCTCGAAGAGCTCGTCGGGCCGACGACCTCGGCCGCGCTCGTCGCGGGGCGCTCGACGAAGGAGAACGAGACGCCCGAGGCCTTGGTCGCCCCGCCCCCGGCCGCGGACGGCGTGGAGCCCGCGAAAGACATGGCGAAAGCTCGCAGTCGTCGTAGATCGCCGCACGTTCTTGCCGTCGCGGCGGTTCTCGTCCTTCTGGGCGCCCTGATCGTGGCTGCTGCCCTTCGCTGAAGGCCGAAGGTCGATTATGGTGCCGCTCGTGGCACCGCTGCCGTTCTTCACACGCCTCTGGTTCGCCTGGGTGGTCTTCTTCAAGGTCCTGTTCGACGGCGTCTTCGCCGCGAAGATCTTCACGCCTCAGCTCGAGGAGCCGAAGGGCGCCGAGCCGCCGAAGCTCGGCGGCGAGCCCGCCGAGAAGCCCGCTCCGGTCGTGGTCGAGAAGGTCGTCGAGAAGATCGTCGAGAGGGTCGTCGAGAAGGCGGGGCCGCCGCCCACGGACGCTGCGCTCCAGCTCCTTGCCTTGCTGCAGCGCGAAGGTCGGTTCGTCGACTTCCTCGAGGAGGACGTTGCGAGCTTCGGCGATGCCGACATCGGCGCGGCCGCTCGCGTCGTCCACAGCGGTTGCCGCAAGGCGCTCCGCGAGCACGTGAAGCTCGAGCCGGTCCGCTCCGAAGACGAAGGTGCGAAGGTCACGCTGGCCGAGGCAAGCCCGAACGAGGTGAAGCTCACCGGGAACGTCCAAGGCAAGGGCCCGCACACCGGCGTGCTCCGTCATCGTGGCTGGCGTGCCGTCACGGTGCAGCTCCCCACGGCCGTCGCCGGTCACGACGCGCGCATCGTCGCGCAAGCCGAGGTCGAACTGTGAGCACGCCGCGTTACGTCGTCGGGATCGATCTCGGCACCACCCACTGCGCCATCGCGTATGCGCCTATCCCCACGGACGACACCGCCGAGCCGCCCGTGCCGGAGATGCTCTCGATCCCCCAGCTCGTCGCTCAGGGGACGATCGAGGCGCGCGAGCTCCTGCCGTCCTTCTTCTACGTCGCTCATGAGAGTGACGGCCCGCAGTCGCTGCCGTGGGACGAGTCGCGCACGTACGTCGTCGGCGAGCACGCCCGCGCCCGCGGCGTCGATGCGCCGGCACGCGTGATCGCGAGCGCGAAGAGCTGGCTCTGCCATCCCTCCGTCGATCGCCGCTCCGCGATCCTCCCGCCCGGCGCTCCGGAGGACGTCGAGCGCATCAGCCCGGTCGAGGCGTCGTGGCGCTATCTCGAGCACCTGATCGAGGCGTGGGACCACGTCGTCGCCAAGGGCGACCCCGACCTCGCGCTCACGAAGCAGAGCGTCGTGCTCACGGTGCCCGCGTCCTTCGACGCCTCGGCGCGTGAGCTCACCACGGAGGCCGCGTATGCCGCCGGTCTCGAGGACCTGACGCTCCTCGAGGAGCCGCAGGCCGCCTTCTACGCGTGGCTCGCCAACAGGGGAGACACGTGGCGCAAGGACGTCACCGCGGGCGACGTCGTGCTCGTCGTCGACGTCGGCGGAGGCACCTCGGACTTCTCCGTCATCGCGGCGGTCGACAAGGGCGGCGAGCTCGTGCTCGAGCGCGTCGCCGTCGGCGATCACATCCTCCTCGGCGGCGACAACATGGACATGCTGCTCGCCCACATGGTCGAGCAGAAGATGGTGGCGGAGGCGGAAGAAGCCGGACGCTCCCTCGAGCTCGATCGCTGGCAGCGCATCAGCCTCCAGCACGCCGCGCGTGGCGCGAAGGAAAAGCTGCTGGGCGACGGAAAGGCGAAGAGCGCGCAGATCGCGATCGCCGGGAAGGGCTCGAAGCTGGTCGGCGGCACGCTCCGCACCGAGATCACGCGCGAAGAGGTCCAGGCGGCGATCGTCGACGGCTTCTTCCCCGTCGTCGACTCCGCGGCGCGGCCCGCCGTCCGCGCGCGCGCAGCTCTCACCCAGCTCGGTCTGCCGTATGCGCAGGACCCGGCGGTCACGAAGCACCTCGCTGCGCTCCTCGCTCGTCACGCCGAAGCGCTCCCCGGTGGCGAGGCGAAGAAGGGCAAGGCTCCGAAGCTGCTCCAGCCGACGCGCATCCTCTTCAACGGCGGCGTGATGAAGAGCCCGGTCCTTCGCGAGCGTGTCGCCGGCTGCATCGACGCGTGGCTCGGCGAGGAGGGGGCCGAGGGCGCGCGCGTCCTCGAAGGTGCCGATCTCGATCTCGCGGTCGCCCGTGGCGCCGCTGCCTACGGCCTCGCACGACTCGGCCGCGGCATCCGCATTCGCGGCGGCACCGCGCGTGCGTACTACGTCGGGATTGAGGGTGCGGTCCCCGCGGTGCCCGGCATGGAGCCGCCGGTCACGGCGCTCTGCGTCGCCCCGTTCGGGATGGAGGAGGGGACGAGCGCGGACGTCGCCGGTGGCGAACTCGGAGTCATCGTCGGCGAACGCGTGAACTTCCGCTTCTTCGGATCGAGCGTCCGCCGCAAGGACCCCGTCGGCGCAGCGATCGAGCGCTGGAAGAAGGACGAGATCGAGGAGCTCGCCCCGATCGAGGTCGACCTCCCCACCGAAGGTCGCGCAAAGGGCGACGTCGTTCCGGTCACGCTCCGCTCGAGCGTCACCGAGGTCGGCACGCTCCTCCTCGAGGCGGTCCCGCTCGAGCCGAAGAAGAAGGACGAGCGCTGGAAGGTGGAGCTGAGCGTCCGCGGCAGCGACTGAGCATCGTCGCGCCGGATCGGAGAAGCGGCGCCTGCGTCGCATGAAGGACGTCGCGGGCCCTCCGGCCGCCGCCCGTCAAATGGCGAGCACGAGTCGCTTCTTCCCGCGCGACACACACGCGAGGATCTTCTTCCCCTCGGCCTTCTCTTGCTCGGAGAGCACGGAGTCTCGGTGCTCGATCTCTCCTTCGAGGACGGGGAGCTCGCACGCGCCGCAGCTGCCGGAGCGGCACGAGAACGGGACGGTCTGTCCCTCGCGTTCGAGCGCCTCGAGCAACGTCTCCCCGCCGCCCACGACGAGCTCTCGCCCCGAGCGGGCGCACCGGACGGAGAACGGCTCTTCGTCCTTCGGTCGAGGCGCTCCGAAGCGTTCGTAGTGCACCTGCTCCCTCGGCCAACCGAGGCGGAGCGCGACCTCGATCACCTCGTCCATCAGCCTCTCCGGGCCACAGACGTAGACCGCGGTTCCCTCGGGCTGCGCGCGAAGGAGGGCGCCGACGTCGAGCCGCTGGCCGAGCGAGTTGTCGTAGAAGTGGACGTTCGGATCGCTCTCGAGCTCGAGGAGCTCCACCAGCGCGGCGCTCGCTCCGCTCCGGAACGTGTAGTGGAGCTCGCATAGCTGCCGCCGTCCGCGGAGCTCGAGGCGGTGCGCGAAGATCGGCGTGATGCCGATGCCGCCTGCGATGAGCAGGTGTTTGGCTGCGCTCGGTGCCAGCGGGAAGTTGTTGGCCGGGACCGAGATCTCGAGCTGCATCCCGGCCGTCACCTTCTCGTGCATGTAGCGCGAGCCGCCCTTGCCCTTCGAATCGAGGGCGACCGCGATGATGTACGTCTGGCCGTTTCCGTATTCGCAGTTCAGGAGCGAATACGGATTCCGATGCACGGCGTCGCCGTCCTGCATGTGAATCACGATGTGGCTGCCCGCAGTGAAGCGCGTGAGCAGCCCCCCGGACGGGTGGACGAATCGGAACATCTTGATGTTCTCGGCAAGCTCACGCACCCGTGCGACCCGCACGATCTCCCTGCCTCGCTTCGTCAGGCCGAGCTCCTCGTTGGACTTCATCGCGATCTTGTCGGCGACCGCGACTTCTTCGATGGCTTCCTTCGCCATTGCGGGGGCAGTGCCACGCGCCCTCCTGGGCTCGTAGCGGAGGGGCATCGACTCGAATCCGCGGAAGCTCGAGACCGTTCCGCGTCGCGGCGGAGCGGTGGGCTCGATGTTCTTCACGTGCTCGAGCAGCTCCTCGAAGGCGAGCCTCGTCTCGAGCCGGGCGAGCGGGGCGCCGAGGCACTGGTGGATCCCGCCCCCGAATCCGAGATGGCGCGTCATCTTGCGATGGATGTCGAACGTGGTCGGATCGGGAAAGACGCGAGCGTCGAGGTTTGCTGCTCCGAGAACGCAGTCCACGAGCGCGCCGGCCGGCAGGTCGAGGCCTGCGACGGTGCACGGCCTCGTCGTTCGCCGGAGGCGGTTGTAGACCGGCCCTTCGATACGGAGCGTCTCTTCGATGGCGTCCGGAATCAGCCCTGGAGCTTCGCCGAGCTCGCGAAGCGCAGCCGGGCTCGACAGAAGCTGGTTCATCATCAGTCCGATCAGCTTCGTCGTCGTCTCGTTTCCAGCGACCAGCAGCAGCTTCGCGAGACTGAGGAGCTCCTCCGAGCTGAGCTTCTCCGCCCCCTCGGACGCGCCGATCATGAAGGTGAGCAGGTTGTTCCCCGGATGTTTCCGTGCGTCGGCGATGGCTTGCGTCAGGTACGCGTCCAGATCCCTGAGGCTCTGGTGAAGGGTGGCCATTCGCCCGGCCTTCTCCGGGCCCTCGGGCATCGACGTGACGAGAAGGCCTCCGGTGATCTGATCCGACCATCGCTTGAAGTCGGTCATGTCGGCAGCATCGACGCCCAGCAGCTCCGAGATCACGGTCACGGGCAGGGGAACGGCGAGGTCCCGGACGAGGTCGAGCTCGCGCCCGCCATCCAGGATGTTCCGCACGAGCTCGCGCGCGATCGCGAGGACTCGCGGCGCCATCGTCTCCGAGACGCGCGCGGCCGTGAACGCCTGTGCGAAGAGCGCGCGCAGGCGGGTGTGGTCGGGAGGGTCGTCGCCGATGAGCGCGCTCAGGGAGCCGGTGCCCGACGGCGGGGTGAGGAGCCTCGTCTTCGACGAGAACGTGAGGGGATCGCGGAGCACGGCATCGACGTCCCGGAAGCGCAGCAGCCCGGGGATGTCGTGCGGGAGGACACGACACAGCGGCCCGCTCGCGCACGCGTCGGCGAGGATCCGAACCGAGCCCTCGCGGAACTCGTCCGTGTCGTAACGGATGACCGGCAGCCTGCCGAGGGAGACCGCCGGCTGCGGGCTCGTCCTTCCAGAATCGGGGGCCGGTTGCATGAGTGCGCTGCATCCACGACTCGTTCCACGGCTCCGCTAAGCTCTTCGGTGCTGGTGCGTTGTCGAGCTTTCGCCCAGCGACGTCGGACACTTCCGTGTCTGGCTGCGAGCCTGTGCCATCGACACTGTCTGGCACAGGCGAGTCTCACGGATTGCCTCGATTCCACGCTAAAACGATGTGGTGCGATTCTTGGATGAGCCTGGGTTGATGAGACCTTCGCGTGTCCTGGTCGCTGCGCTCTCCGGTGTCGCGTATCCGTCGCTGATTGCCGTCGTCGCAACGGGAATCCTGACGTTCACGGCGGCGACCGTCTTTGCCGAAAGCTCCGTGGCGACCTTCTGCTCCGACCCGCTCCTCACGGAGTGTTCGGGCTCGACGGAGATGGCCCAGTGCAGCTCGTGTACCTCTTCGGCGTGCGCATGCATCCCGTGGGATTGCAGGGGAGACCGGGGGCTCGAGTCGAGACTCGGGTGCGCGGCCATCGCGACCTGTGACGAGGCTCGCTTCACGGATTGTGCGGGCAAGACCACCGGCGACACGTGCGGGCCGAACAAGGAGTGCGTGCCAAGCCGATGTGGAATCCTCGACGGCGGGGCGTGGAGCTTCGATCAGAACGCTCACGACTGCGTGCCTCGTCTGCCGTCGCCGGACGCTGCGTCCGGACCGAACGGGGAGCTGGATGGGAGCGCAGCGCCGTCGTCGCCCGGGGCCTCGGGGTGCTCGCTCCAGGTTCGTGACGGAGGGGCCTCGTCACTGTTCGCGTCGACATCGGTGATGGTCGGGCTCGCGCTTCTCTGGCGTGCGCGACGACGGCGCCGCTAGCCGAGCGAGACCTGACCCAGGGCCCCGCTCGCCGGCCGGGGCGAGAGCGCGCCGGTGAATGATGCCGCTCGTCGATCCGGGTGACGAACCTTCGTCATCCTGACGACGAGCGGTCGTCATTGGGCTCGGAGCGACGCGGAATCTTCGTTGTTTTCCGCTGGCCGAGGGGTTGCTCGAGCGTTCGGCCGATGCACCGAACGAAAAGGACTGCCTCACTCTTCCTCATCGTCTTGCTTCTCCGTGGAGGCATCGCCTGCAACGGAGGCGATGAGAACCTCCGCGAAGACGTGAGCGCGTATGAGACGACCGGCACCATCGCCCGGCGTGCGAACGCGACGCTGGGCCTCCGCTTCTAGGTGACGACCATGAGCCACACCTTCGACAGCGGGCTCTCGATCGTGGAGCCGAGTCCGATCGTCTCGATACCGAGCCCCGACGAAGCGCTCGTCGTCGGGCGCGACTCGCGCTGGATGGTCCTTCCGCGCGGCCAGCGCGTGAGCCTCCTCCGGCACGGGCCGTCGCGCCGCATATTGGAGCGTCTCGTCGCCAAGCGACTCGAAGCGCCGGACGAAGCGCTCTCCGCCCAAGCCCTGATCGAGGCCGGCTGGCCCGGCGAGCAGATGCGGTACACGGCGGGTCTTCTTCGGGTGTACAGCACCGTGCGGCGCCTCCGCCGGCTCGGGCTCGACATCGTCCTCCTCACTCGAGACGACGGCTACCTTCTCGATCCGCTCGTCCCCGTACGGCGCGAGCGGTGAGATACAATCGATGCCGTGGACGTCGGCAGGAGCAGGTCGGACGAGACCGTCGAGCGAGGGACGGTCATTGCGGGCCGCTACGTCGTCGTCGAGCTCATCGCCCGAACCGGCCTGAGCGCCGTCTACCGGGTCGAGCACGTGCACACCGGTGAGCGGCTCGCGATGAAGATCCTCGGGGGGAGCGCGCGCCTCGATCCGCAGGCGACCCAGCGCTTCAAGCAGGAGGCGCGCACCTCATCGCGCATTCGCAGCGAGCACGTGGCGCTCGTCACCGACGCGGACACGGCGCCGGAGCTCGATGGCGCGCCGTTCATGGTGATGGAGCTCCTGCGCGGTGTCGATCTCGAGACCCATGCGCTTCGACATGGGCCGCTCGCGCCCGACGTCGTCGTCCCGCTCCTCGCTCAGGTCGCGTCGGTGCTCGAGCAGGCGCACCGGCTCGGGATCATCCATCGCGACCTCAAGCCCGAGAACCTCTTCCTCCACGAGCGCGCCGACGGCACGAGCATCGCGAAGGTGCTCGACTTCGGGATCTCGAAGTTCGTCTCCACGTCGGAGACCGATGACGCGATCGCGGTGACGAGCACGGGGGCAGTGCTCGGGACGCCGCTCTACATGTCCCCGGAGCAGGCGCACGGGAAGAACGACGAGATCGGACCGACGACGGACGTGTGGGCGATGGGCCTGATCGCGATGCGTCTCCTCGCCGGCGAGCACTACTGGGGCCGGCCGACGATGGCCGAGCTGATGGTGAAGATCACGGTCGCTCCGATCGTGGCGCCGTCCGAGCGCTGGCCGAACATGGCGCTCGTCGGCCCTCCGCTCGATGCCTGGTTTCTTCGTTCGTGCGACCGCGATCGACGGAAGCGATGGCCTTCGATCACCGAACAGATGACGGAGCTCGCCGCGGCGCTCGCCGTTCCGCTCCCGAAGTCGGCGTCTGCGGCCCTCCCGCGCATCGCTCTCACCGCGGCGCCGCCTGCAGCCTCACCCGCTGGAGACGTCGATGCCCTTCGGCTCGCGATCGAAGAGACCGAACGCGCTCCGCCGCCCGTATCCGGCGCCGTCGATGCCGTCAGCGGATCCGATGCGCTGTCGCGCTCCGTTTCGGCGCAGGCCGGCGGGCCGAGCTCGATGCGACGAAGCCGCGTGGTCCTCGCGAGCGCGGCGACATTCGCGCTCCTCGCGGGGATGCTGTGGCTCCTGCGAGGTGGAGCGACCCCGACCGACGAGGCTCGAGGCGAAGGGAGGGCCGCTGCGGTCTCCCATGCGAGCGAGCCGCCGTCGAGCATCGTCGCAAGCGCGGAGCCGCCGTCCACTGCGAGCGCCGGTGAGCCGCCCCCATCGCCGGTGTCGATCGCGAGCGAGAGCGCCGCTCCCTCGAACAGCGTCGCGCGCAGCAAAGCGAGCGAGGGCCAGCGTCCGATCCCCGTGCGAAGCGGCCCATCGGCGGCGTCGGTCGCGACCGCGCCTGCTGCCTCCTCCGCCCCCGCCAAGGATTCGGTGATCTCTTGCGGAGAGGGTGAAGTACTCTCGCTCGGGCGTTGCTGTCCTTCCGGCCACGTCTGGCAATCGGGCCGCTGTGCGCGTCCCGTCGCCACCAGCTTCTGAGGCGTACCGTGTCGAGGCGCATCGCGGCGTGCGCGCTCGTCGTCGTCGGCGCGCTCTTCGCGGCCGACGCTCGAGCGGATGACATCGAGGCGGCACGTCGTGATTTCGCCGAAGGCGTTCGTCTCCTTCAGGAGGGCGAATACGAGCGCGCGCGGGACCTCTTCGAGCGTGCCGACGCCGCGCATCACGCGCCGGCGATCGTCTACAACCTCGGCGTCGCCGAGGAGCACCTGTCGCATCCGCAAGCGGCGGTCGACGCGTACGAGACCTACCTCGCGGAGGCCGGCGATCAGGCGGAGCTGAGCAGCGCCGCGAAGGCCGCGATCGCCCAGATCAAGGCGCGGTCGACGCGGCTGCGCATCGAGACCACGCCGTCGGGGGCGCGTGTGATCGTCGACGGTTTCGTGCTCCCGACGACGTCACCGGTTGCGTTCTTGGTGCCGGGCGGTCGCCATGTGATCGTCGCGCAGGGGGACGGCTGGCGGGGCGAAGCCAACATCGATGCTACCGGCGCAGGCGACACGTTCACCGTGGCGATCCTTCCCACCGTCCCGCCGGCTCCATTGGATCCATCGGCGCCGAGCGCGGATGCCGGGCAAACCTCGCCACCCGACCACGCGGAGCCGCCCCCGCCACGAGGTCCGGACGGCCTCGTATGGGGCGCGGCGTTTGCGCTGACCCCGTACCACCTCTTCGGCTCCTCGACCGGGCCGAATCAGCGTGATGCCACGCAGCTCATGGCGGGGGCCGTCCTCGAGATCGGTCGCGCGCTCACGGACCGCTTCGAGCTCCTCGCCCGCGGGCTCGTCGCGATCGGACCCGAGGCCAAGCCGTCCACGGGCGCACCGTTCAGCTACGCGTTCATGGGCGGTCCCGGAGCCTCGATCCGAGTGGGGTCGTCGATCTGGCTCGGGGCGACGTTCCTCGCCGGGCGCCTCGAGACGGTGGCCCACGACGTTCCCTACGGGACCGACCTCGTCTTCGGTGCGATGGGCGAGGCCGCCTTCGCGGTGCTCACGACCTCGGGTGGCCAGTACGTCATCGCTGCGCAACCGGGCGCCCTGCTTGCAAGCACCGCGGACAACACCGCGTTCTTCTTCCCGCTCACGTTCGGCTATCGTGCGTATTGAGCACGGAGCGGTGCAGCGATCATGAGCGAGCTCGATCACGAGAGAATGTGGGCCTTCGCTCGCGACCTGCTCGGACGCGTCGGGGCTGCGCTCGATGGTGACGCTGTCCTCGCCGACGGCCTCGACGCGGTGCTCGACGTGCTCGAGGCCGACCGCGGCATCGTCTTCGTGTCCGAGCCGGACGGTACGACGCGAGCGCTCGCCGGGCGCCGCTCGCGCCGGCCGCTGTCGGCGATGGAACGCGAAGAGGTGAGCAAGACGCTCGTGCGCGAGGCAATGACCTCCGGCACCGTCGTTCGCTTCGACGCGCTGATGCACCAGGCTCCGTCGGCGAGCGCGCAGTCGCTCGGCATCGTCGCTGCGCTCGTCGCACCGCTCGGGCTCGGTGCTGCGTCGCGAGCGCGCGGTGCGCTCTACGTCGACTTCCGCAATCGAAGCCGGGTCGTCGATGAGCGCCGCGTCGAGCTCTTCGTGGCCTCGGCCGCGGTCTTCGCGCTCTTGCTCGAGCAGCAGACGCGTCACGAGCACGTGCAGGGCGAGCTCTCGGAAGCGAAGAGCCACCTCCTCGACGTCCGCCCCGCACCCACGCTCGACGAGCTCCTCGGCTACGGCTCGCTCGCGCGCCTTTCGGAAGACGTCGAGCTCGCGATCGCGTCATCGGCGCCTCTCCTGGTGCTCGGCGAGTCGGGGACGGGCAAGACGATGCTGGCCCACGCGGTCGCCGCGGCGAGCCGGCGCAAGCCGGTCGTGCGCGTGATGCTCGGGGCGAGCGACGATCTCAACACGATCGCCTCGGAGCTGTTCGGGCACGAACGCGGCGCGTTCACCGGCGCGAACACGAAGCGCGTGGGCCTCGTGGAGTACGCCGCGGGCGGCACCCTCGTCCTCGACGAGCTCCTCAACCTCCCTTCGAACGCGCAGCGGCTCCTGCTCGACTTCGTCCAGTTCGGGACGTTCCGCCCGCTCGGCTACGAGCGCCAGGAGCCGAAGCGAGCGGACGTTCGGATCATCGCGGCGACGAACGGCGACGTCCAAGCGGCGATCCGAGACGGCCGCCTGCGGGAAGACCTCTATCACCGCCTCGCACACTTCGAGATCGAGGTCCCACCGCTTCGTTCGCGGCGCGACGACATCCCGCTGTTGGCCGAGCGGTTCCTCGCTCGCACACCGCGAACGCTCGCGCTGTCGCTCGACGTCCGCCGGCTCTTGCTCTCGCCGGCGTTGCCGTGGTCGGGCAACGTGCGTCAGCTCGAGCGGGCGATCGCGCGTGCACGCGATCGCGCCTTCGTGCGTGATCCCGAAGCGGAAGCGCTCCTCGTCGAGCACTTCGACGCGCGTGACCTCGGTACGGATGGCGCCCTCCGCGTTCCGACCGCAGGGGCGGCTCCCGCTGCGGTCGAGATGATCGGCGCGAAATGGCAGCACCTCCAGAACGAGCGGTCCCGCATCGACGAGGAGGAGAAGGATCTCCTGCGTGAGGCATTGAACGCCGCGAGCGGCGTCGTCTCGCGAATGGCGCGCGACCTCGGTATCGCGCGGACGACGCTCTCGAGCAGGCTCTCCGCGCTCGGCATCCGGGCGTCGAAGGGCAACGAGAGCTGACGCGGCGCGCCGCCCGTGCAAGCTGCACACATAGGGCTCGAAGGTCGGACGAACGCACGGTCCCGCATCCTTCGCTCGGCGATCCCGTGTCGCCTCGCGCCGGAGCAGCGAGCCATTCCGAGCTTCGATCCGGCGAGCATGCCCCCGCGCACCGCCTCGCGCTTTCGCTTCCCCGACCGGCGCGAAACTCATCTACCGTGGCCCGATCGCCTGCGCCCAGCCGGGCCGCGATCGTCACTCAGGAAGGGGACCACTACTCATGCGCTCTAGTCTCGTTGCGACTTCGCTCGTCTGCGCTGCCGTCGTTCTCACGAGCCTCGCCGGATGCGGCGGAGGCTCTCAAGAGCCCAACGCGCCGAACGCGAAGGCGTCCGTCGAGCTCACGCCGATGGAGGAGCTGAAAGCGATTCCGAAGGAGCTCGACGCAGAGGTCGCGAGCCTGACGAAGCCCGTCGACGACGTCCAGGCCATCATCGACGACCTGACCAATCTTCCGAAGAAGCACGGCCTCACCGCCGCCGAGCTCACGGGCATGGCGAAGGCGACGTTCGACAACGGCAAGGTCGAAATGAAGCTCAACGCGGACGTGAGCGCAGAGGCGAAGGCGGAGGTCGAAGCGACGCTCAACAAGCTCAATGCCACGGTCACGGCGCTCAAGGCGACGCCGGACAAGGTCGCTGCGCTCACGACGAAGGTGGCGGCGGCCACCGCCAAGGTCCCCTTGCTCGCGACGAAGATCTCGACGTCTGCGTCCGTCACGGTGTCGAATCCGTTCGGCAGCGCAGAGGGGAAGGCCAAGGCGCAGGCGGAGCTGGACAGCGTCAAGCAGGTGCAGGCGGACGTGACGAAGTCCATCGAGGACGTGCAGGGAAAGATCACCGGCATCCCTGCGATGGCGACCGGTGCCCTCGCGAAGCTCACCGCCTCCTTCGCCGCCGGCACCTGAGCCGGAGCCGAGAAGGAAGACCTCCAGCGCCTCGGTGAGCTCGGCCCACCGAGGCGCTGCTCGTCTTCCTGCGCTGAGAACGACGACGGTCAGCGGGAGCTCTCTGCTGCCCTCGTCGTCAGCCAGCGATCGACCGAGAGCTTTCCCGAGCCGGTGAGGACGACCGTCACCGCGAGCGCGATCGCGAGGAAGTGGTACTCGAAGCCCTCGCCCTTCTGGTTGCCGAGCCAGTTCATGAAGAAGCCGCTCGACGCATGCGTGCTCGCGGCGACGGCGAGGAACGCCGCCATCCAGGCTGCTGCGAACCGGCCGCCCGCTCCGACGACGAGGAGAATGGGCGCGGCGAGCTCGAGGACGATCGAGCTGCCCGCCACGATCCGCGGGACGCCCAGCGTGCTCTCCATCCACGCACGCGTGCCGTGGAAGCCGAAGCCTCCGAACCAACCAAGGAGGTGCTGGGCGCCGTGAGGAAAGATCACCGCTCCGAGCACGACGCGCGCGACGAGACCGCGAACGTCGTCCGACGTCTCGATCGCACGCCAGGCGAGGCTGCTCGGCGCCTGCGGGCGCTGCGCGACCTTGGTCCCGCGCGAGACGAGGGCGCTCACGACGCCTCCTTCACGAGCGCGAAGCCGGCGTCGGTCCAGGCGGCTTTGCCGCCGCGGAACACGCGCACGTTGGTGTAGCCGAGCTCGACGAGCTTCCGCGCCGCGATGTCGGAGTTCGCGCAGGTGCTGCTCGCGCAATAGACGACGATACGAGCCGCCTTGTCGGGAGCGACCGTCCGCGCTGTCGCCTCGAAGCCCTCGAGTGGGAGATTGCGTGCGCCGGGAAGATGGCCGGCGTCGTACTGCTTCGCGGAGAGGATCTCGGCGACGAGGAGCGGCTCCCCGCGGGAGATCATGTCATGCAGCTCCTCGACGCTGATCACGTCGCTGCTCGCCGGATTCGAAGCGTTGGAGATCGCGTTGCCATTCATCGGTTGGGCCTCCTTGGCCCACCTCGAAGATGTGCTCCGGAGGCCAATCGATCCAACGGATGTTTGTGATACATCAACATCACTGCTGTGAATGTTTCGGGCGTCAACCTCAATCTCCTGGCCGCGCTCGATGCTTTGATCACGGAGCGCAGCGTGACGCGTGCAGCATCGCGTCTCCGCGTGACCCAGTCGGCGATGAGCAACTCGCTCCAGCGTCTCCGTGAGCTCTACGACGACCCGCTCTTCCATCGCGTCGGTCGCGGGATCGTCCCGACGCCGCGAGCATTGGCGATCGCACCGCAGCTCCGCGACGGGCTTGCGTTGCTCGGGGCGACGCTCGCGCCGGGGGGCTTCGATCCCGCGACGACGGACCGGACCTTCGTCCTCGCGCTGAGCGACTACGTCGAGTTCGTCCTCGTGCCTCCGCTGCTCCGTCGGATCGCCGCCGTCGCTCCGAAGATCCGCATCGCCGTCGTGCCGTGGGGCCTCCACGAGATCCCGCCGTCGCTCGCGTCGGGCGACGTCGACCTCATGATCGGCTTCTACGGCAAGCTGCCTCCACGGCACGAAGAGCAGCTTCTCTTCGAGGATCGGTACGTGTGCATCGTGCGGAGAGGACATCCGCGCGTCGGGGCGAAGCTGACCCTCGCGCGCTACCTCACGCTCGACCACGTCATCGTCTCGCAGACTCGAGACGGTGTCGGGTCGGTGGACATTGCTCTCGCGAAGCGAGGCATGAAGCGCCACGTCGGCGCGCGTGTGTCTCACTTCTTGATGGTGCCGCGACTCATCGCGGATACCGACTTCGTCGCTGCGATGAGTCGCCGAGCCGTCGAGCCGTTCGTGAAGACGTTCGGCCTACGCGTCCATCCGCCGCCGCTCCCGCTGCCGGTGGGCAAGATCGGTCAGGTCTGGCATTCCCGGCAGGCAGCGGACCCGGCCGCGAGGTGGCTGCGCGAGACGATCGCCGACATCGCCCGAACCGTTTGAGGTTCCTTCGAGCCGAAGAGGCTCTATCCCTGCGCCCCGACCGCCTTCGGCCGCCGCCCGGAAGACGAGGCGCCGGCGCGCGCCTTGCCGAGGTGCAGACGCGCTTGCTTCGTGAGCGCGCGGGTGAGCGCGGCGAGCGTGGTCGATTCGAGGCGCCAGTGTTGCCAGTAGAGCGCCACCGTCATCGACTTTCCTTCGACGAGATCGACGAGGCGCCCGCGCCGGAGGTGCTCGATGACGAGCGGCTCCACGTTCATTCCCCATCCGAGGCCGAGCATCGTGGCTTCGACGAACGCCGGGGTCGAAGGGATCCCGTGCGCGACGAGCGCTACGTTGCGAAAGCCGAGGACGCGCTCGACGAAGCGCGTCTCGAGGGCGTCCTTCCGATCGAAGAGGAGGGCAGGGGCGATGCTCAGCGCTTCGCGCGTCACCCCATGAGGAAACCAGCGTCGCGCGTAGGCCCGGCTCGCGGTCGCGCGGTAGCGCATCGTGCCGAGGGGCTCCACGAGGCAGCCCTGCACCGGCGTCGCTTCCGCGGTGATCGCGCCGAGCACCCGTCCCGTGCGCAGCCATTCGGCCGTGTGCGCTTCGTCGTCGACCTCGAGCTTCACGCAGAGCCCGGTCTCGTCGGAGAAGGCCGCGAGCGCCGGGAGCACCCACGTCGCGAGGCTGTCGTTGTTGACCGCGATCGCGATGGGGGGCGCGTTCGTGCCCTTGGCGCGTCGCTGCCCGGGCGCGAGCTCCTCGGCGAGGTCGGACTCGAGGAGCTCGACCTGCAGCGCGTGCCGGTAATAGCGCTCGCCCAGGCGCGTCGGCGTGCACGGCTTGCCGCGCAGCACCAACAGGCCGCCGACCGCCTCTTCGAGCTGCTTGATCCGTTGTGAGATCGCGGAAGGCGTGACGTGGAGGACCGCGGCGGCGCGCTCGAAGCTGCCTTCACGAAGGACCGCCACGAGGGCGGCGAGCTGGAGATAGTCATTCATTAGCAGCGCTAAAGTATGTTCAGGAACTTTAGCTTGTCTACATGGGCCCGCGCGCTAGTCCGATGCCCATGAACGGGTCGATGAACTGGCAGTCGTTTCCGGTGGGGTTCGCGGCGGCGGCTTCCCTGGTCGCGGCGGTCGGGCCTCTGAACGCGTATATCTTGCGGCTCGGTATCGGCGCTCGGCACATCTTGCCGGTGGCGCTGCTGTGCATCGCCTCGGACGTGCTCCTCATCGCGGCCGGCGTCTTCGGCTTCGGCGCGTTCGTCGCCGAGAGCCCGAAGCTCCTCACCGTCGCGCGCTGGGGGGGCGCGGCCTTCCTCGCCGGTTACGGCTTGCTCGCCCTCCGCCGGTCGCTGCTCGCTCGTAGCGGTTCGCTCGCCATGTCGAGCACGGAGGGCGTTTCGCTGAAGCGAACGCTTCTGACTGCCCTCGCCTTCATCTACTTGAACCCGCTCGCTTACCTCGACGCCGTGGTCCTCCTTGGGGCCATCGGTGGCACGGAGCCGGCGGCGGGGCGCCTGCCTTTCGTCCTCGGCGCGACGGTAGCGTGCGCCCTTTGGTACGTCGTTCTGGGGTACGGCGCGCGCCGCTTGTCGCCGCTGTTCGCGCGCCGTTCGGCGTGGCGATGGCTCGACGCCGGGACGGCGATGCTCATGCTCGTGCTTGCGACCGGCGTCGCGCGGTCGGGCTGATCGCCGGGCGTCGCCGGGGAGCCATCACCACGGCTCGGGGGCGGGGGCCCAGGCTTCGCGTCGAAGCCCTTGACGAAGGCTCGCGCGCATACGATCCCTCTTGCATCGGGCATGATGCCGGGCCGAGGCCCGCATGAGCACGAGCACGAGGAGAGGATGAAGCAAAGGGAGGAGCAGAGAACCGTGAAGCCGTGCCCTCTCGCTCCGCCCCGCCGGGGCGTGACGGCCCCCGTCGAGCTCGCCCTCGTGCGGTCGGCTTCACGAGCGAGGTCGAGGTGACGGTGTCCGCGGAGCAGCCTCGAGCGGAAGCGGCCGAGCCGCCTCGCTACGTCGTCGGGATCGATCTCGGGACGACCCACACGGTCGTCGCCTACGCTCCGTTCGACGCTCGACGGACGAAGACCGCGCCGGAGCCGATCGTCTTTCCGATCCCTCAGCTAACGGCGCTCCGCGAGAGCGAGCCGCTCCTGCTCTTGCCGTCGTGCCTCTACGCCCCTCTTCAGGGCGAGGTCCACGGCGACCCCGACTGGGTCACCGGTGAGGTCGCCCGCCGTCGCGGCGCCGAGGTCACCGGTCGCTTCGTCTCTTCCGCGAAGAGCTGGCTCTCTCACGCCGCGGTCGATCGGACGGCGGCGATCCTGCCGTGGGGTGTCCCGGACGAACCTCCGGAGAACGGCGATCGGGTCCCGAAGCTGTCGCCCGTCGACGCGAGCACGCGGCTGCTCGCTCACATCGTCCGCGAGTGGGACCGCGAGCACCCCGATGCTCCGCTTGCGAAGCAGGACGTCGTGCTCACGCTGCCGGCGTCGTTCGACGACGTCGCGCGCGAGCTCACCGTCCGCGCTGCCCGCGGCGCCGGCCTCGAGCCGACGCTCCTCGAGGAGCCCACCGCCGCGTTCTACGATGCGATGCGCGACGTCGACGCGATCCGCGAGCATGTCGTCCCGCGCTCTCCGGAAGAGGAGAAGACCGTCCTCGTCTGCGACGTCGGCGGCGGCACGACCGACCTCTCGCTGATGGCGATCGCGTACGCGCCGAAGGACAAGGGCGGCTTCACGGTCCGTCGTGTCGCCGTCGGACGGCACATCTTGCTCGGCGGCGACAACATGGACCTCGCGCTCGCCCACCTCGCCGAGGGCAGGATCACCGGGAGCGGCGCGCGCCTCGAACCGGGCGAGCTCGCGCAGCTCGTCCTCTCCTGCCGCGATGCCAAAGAGCGGATCCTGAGCTCGAAGGGGAGCAAGGTCACCGAGGCGCGGGTCACGCTGCTCGGACGTGGCAGCAAGCTCGTCGGCGGCGCGCGCGGGACCACGCTCACGAAGGGCGAGGTCGAGGACATCGTCCTTCGGGGCTTCTTTCCAGCCGACGTCGAGCTCGACACCGCCGCTCGCCCGCGCGGCGGCATCGTCGCGTTCGGCCTTCCCTACGAGCGCGATCCCGCGGTCACGCGCCACGTGCGCCAGTTCCTCGCGCGCCACGCGAGCGAGCTCCCGAGCGGCGCCCCCGACGTGGTCCTCCTCAACGGCGGCGTGTTCAACGCGGCGCCGATCGTCAAGGCGCTGAAGACGGCGCTGAAGACGTGGTCCGGGAAGCCTCCCGAGATGCTCCCCATCTCGGACCCCGATCTCGCGGTCGCGTGCGGAGCCGTCCGCTACGGCTTCGCGCGGAAGGGCCTCGGCGTCCGCGTCGAGAGCGGCGCGGCGCACGGCTACTACGTCCGTGTGGGCGACGGCCCTCATGAGAATCGTGCAGTATGCATTCTGCCGCGCGGCGCCAAGGAGGGCGTCCGTCACGAGGCCGAGGGGCGCACGTTCGATCTCGTCGTCGGGCGCAGCGTCCGCTTCGATCTCTACGCATCCGACGTCGCGCGCGATGCCGTCGGCGCGATCGTCAAGCTCGAGGACGACGCCTTCGAGCGCCTACCTCCGGTCGTGGCGCACCTACCGGCGACGAGCAAGGAAGAGAGTGTCCGGGTCCGGCTCGGTGGCGAGCTCCTCACGACGGGGCAGCTCGAGCTCGCCTGCGCCGAGATCACGGAGGGAAGGCCGGGGCGGCGCTTCCGCCTCGAGTTCGCGCTGCGGGAAGGTGGCCGCGGGATGGCGCTGCCACCGGCGTCGCTCGCGCCGCCGGTGGCAGCACCGGCGGGGAGCACGCAGGTCCGTGCTCCGGTCGCGCCGTCACGCCTGGGTGAGGCCGAGAAGATCCTCGACAAGGTGTTCGGTAAGAAAGCCGAAGCCACGCCTCGTGAGATCAAGGATGTCCTTCGCGATCTCGAGAAGACGCTCGGCGATCGCCTCACGTGGACGATGGAGACATGCCGTCACCTCGTCGACCGCCTCCTCTCGAACACGGGATCGCGCCGGCGAAGCCCGAACCACGAGCGCGCCTACTGGCTCCTCCTCGGCTTCTGCATGCGTCCCGGCTTCGGCGATCCCGGCGATCCCAAGCGCATCGAGCGCGCGTGGCCGCTGTTCGACGGTCGTCTCGGCTTCCCGAACGAAGCGCAGGGCTGGCAGCAGTTCTTCATCGCATGGCGCCGTATGGCGGGCGGCCTCACCGAGCCGATGCAGGAGGCCATCCGCGACGCGATGGACCCGATCGTTGCGCCGAAGGAGGCAGGTCTGAAGCCGCCGAAGCGCGTGCCCGAGGACGGGGGCGAAGCCCTCGTGATGCTCGCGGCGCTCGAGCGCGCCTCGGCGGCGCGTCGAGCGGTGCTCGGCGACTGGATCGTCGAAAAGACGTGGACGAACGACGACGCACGGCTCTGGACGGCCGTTGGCCGCGTCGGCGCGCGGGTGCCGGTCTATGCGAGCGTCCATCACGTCGTCCCCGTGAGGAACGTGGAGGCCTGGATCGAGCGTCTGCTCCGCTTGAAGTGGGAGAACATCGCGACGGCTCAGCATGCCGCCGTGCAGCTCGCTCGCGTCACCGGGGATCGCGCGAGGGACGTGAACCCGCGCCTCCGCGGCGAGATCGAGAAGCGGCTCGTGGCGATGAACGCCAAGGAGACATGGATTCGAGCCGTGCGCGAGCTGGCCGAGGTCGGTGAGGAAGAGCGCGTCGCGATCCTGGGCGAGGGCCTCCCCATCGGGCTCAAGCTCGCCGTCTGACGAGCTCTGCCATCAGCGTCGCCGTCGTCCCTGACGGGAGCGCGCCGCGTGCGACGGAAGCGCGTCGGCAATGCTATGGACGGCCGGCCTTGAGCAACGCGCAGTCCCTCGCGCCCAGCGGCACGCCGCGAGGCCTTCTCCTCCTTCTCTCGGTGGCCGTGGGGGTTGCGGTCTCCAACCTCTACTTTGCGCAGCCTCTCGCTGCCGCGATCGCGACGGACCTGCATGCCGGCGTCGCCGAGGTCGGCACGACGATGACGGTGACGCAGCTCGGCTACGCGCTCGGGATGATCCTGCTCGTCCCGCTCGGCGACGGTCGCGAGCGGCGCTCGGTCATCGTCACGACCTCGGCCACGTCGATCGTCGCGCTCCTGCTCGTCGCGCGCTCGAGCTCGATCCTCGAGCTCGGAGCGGCGAGCTTCTTCGTCGGCGTCGCCTGCTCCGTGGTCCAGATGATCATCCCCTACGCGGTGGACCTCGTGCGCCCCGAAGAGCGCGGGCGTGTCGTCGGCGGAGTCATGTCCGGCCTCCTCGCCGGGATCCTTCTCTCACGCACGGCGAGCGGCGCGCTCGGCGCGGCGCTCGGCTGGCGCGCCGTCTACCTCATCGCCGCGGGAACGATGACCGTGCTCACGGTCGTGCTCCGCATCGCGATGCCGGCGCGCGAACCCGCCGAGCGCATGCGATGGGTGACGATCCTTCGCTCGCTCGGGACGGTCCTGGTCTCCGAGCCGACGCTCCGCAAGCGAGCGCTGGTCGGCGCGTTCGGGATGGGCTGCTTCAGCCTCTTCTGGTCGATGTTGTCGTTCCATCTGGCGGACCTCGGGTACGGCAGCGCGACCGCCGGCCTGTTCGGCGCGATCGGCGTCGTCGGAGTGTTCGTCGCGCCGGTCGCCGGTCGCCTCGCGGTCGGTCCGGCGCCGTCGCGCCTCAACGTTCTCGGTCTCGCCGTGGCAGGAGTGGCCTTCCTCGTCTTCGCCCTCGGAGCGCGCTCGCTCGTCGCGATCGGGGTCGGCGTCGTCCTCCTCGACGCGGGCGTCCAGGCGAGTCACCTCACCAACCAGACCGTGATCTACGGAATGCGCGCCGAGCTTCGCAACCGGCTCAACGCGCTCTACATGGTCACGTACTTCGCAGGAGGCGCGGCCGGCACGTTCGCCGGGTCGCTCGCGTGGTCCGCGGGCGGATGGACAGCCGTGTGTGTGGTGGGCGCGACGCTCGCCGCCTTCGGTACGCTCCCGCTCCTGCGCGAGCTGCGTCGGGCGCCGGCCTGACGATCAGCGAAACGGGGCGTCGCTCATCGACGTCGTTCTCGACACGCGCCCCTTCTCGATGAAGACGACGCGCTCGCCGAGGAGCTCCGCCTCCGCGGGCTGATGCGTGACGAGCACAGTCGGTACGCGGTCGCGCGCGAGCTGCTCGCCCACCTCGCGCAGGAGCTCCGCCTTGAGCTCGGCGTCGAGCGCGCTGAACGGCTCGTCGAGGAGGACCGCGCGCGGGGTCATCGCGAAGGCGCGGGCGAGCGCCACCCGCTGGGCCTCGCCTCCGGAGAAGGTGCGTGGCATCCGGTCGGCGAGCTTCTCGACGTGCATCTTCGTCAGCATCTCGAGCGCACGCGCGCGCCGCTCGTCGCGAGGCACGTCGCGAGGCAGCCCGTACGCGACGTTCTCGGCCGCGCTCATGTGGGGGAAGAGCGCGAGCGACTGGAACACGTACGCGACGCGTCGCCGGTGGATGGGCAGCTCGATGCGCCGCTCGGCGTCGAACCAGACCTCGTCTCCGAGCGCGACACGTCCCTGGTGCGGCCGGAGGAGCCCCGCGATGCTCGCGAGCGTGCGGCTCTTCCCTGCGCCCGATGGCCCGAAGAGGACGGTGACACCGGGCGGCACGTCGAACGAGACGTCGATGTGGAGCCCGCGAGGATCTCCCTTCGGCTCGATCACCAGCCGGACGGACAGCGCGGCCGACGTCATGACGATCGCTCGCGAGCGGTGAGCTTGCCGACGATGTAGAGCAGCACGATGACGACGCCGGTGAGCACCGCGATCATCACCGCCGCGTCGCGCTCGCGATGCGCCTGGATCGCATCGTAGATCGCGAGCGACGCCGTCTGCGTCTGGCCGGGGATGTCGCCGGCGACCATCAACGTCACCCCGAAGTCGCCGAGCGCTCGTGCGAACGCGAGCATCAACGCGGCAGCGATACCGCGGTAGGCGAGGGGGAGCTGGATCGTGAAGAACGCGCGCAACGGAGTCGCCCCCAGCGTCCGCGCGGCCTGGACGAGCGTGGGATCCGTCTCCTCGAGCGCCGTCCGCACGCTCTTCACGACGAGGGGCAGCGCACCGATGACGGCGGCGACCACGGCGCCGACCTTCGTGAACACGATCGACGTGCCGGTGAGCGACTCGAACGCGTGGCCGAGGAAGCTGCGGCGTCCGAGGAGGACGAGCACGTAGTAGCCCAGCACCGTCGGCGGCATCACGATCGGCGCGGTGAAGAGCACGTCGACGAGGTCGCGGCCGGGGAACCGAAAATTCGCAAGGATCGCCGCGACCGCGACACCGACGAGGGCCGCGATGATCGTCGCGGCGGCGGCGATCTCGAACGACAGGAAGAGGGGATCGAGCTCCATGCCCGCGCGGCCACGATTCTACGAGGTGGCTCAGTGGATGTGGTGAGAGATGAGCCTGGCGCGGAGAGTCGCGCCGGCCGCGCGCGAAGGGGGGTTGGGGAAGGGGATGAGGTTGCGGGCGAAGGGCGAGGCAACAGCCGTGACGGACCGAACCTCGAGCGGGGAAGAGCTCGCGGTCAACGGATCGGCACCAGTGGTGTCAGCACGAGCTTCCGCTGGGCCATTCCGCCGGGATAGGCGTAGCTGGCGTAGTAGTCCCAACCCCAGAGCGTCGCGGTGAACGGGCCGTTGCTCCGCATCCGCTGGAGGCCGGTCCGGCAAACGCTCGTGCCGAACGTATCCCCGGGCCCGTGGTTGCGCGCGAGGTCGACCCTGGCGAACTCGTATTCGCCTCTCGTGCCGACCGGCCGGAAGCTGCTCACGTTGCCCGCGCACTCCAGCCACACGTCTTTGAACTGACCGCCGTCCTTCGCTCTCACGATGACGAGCGAGGTCTCCTTGTACGTCGGGTCTGCATAGAAGCTGTACGAGCTCAAATACTGCCCTGCAGGCACGACGTTGACGAACTCCGGATCTCCAACGCCGCCGGCAGAGGAGACGCCGGAACCAGTCATGAACGCGGCCAGATAGATCGGATGGTCGACGTCCTGAGTCCGAACGACGAAAGGCTCTCCCGCCCCGGAATAGAACGTCGCCACTTCTCCCGCCGACAGCGTGAGCGGAGCGCCGGGCGGCACCACAGGATCGTAGTCGAGGCGCGTCCCGTCTCGGGCCGCGACGATGCGATACGGCATCGCCTCGCCCTCGTCGCCGGCACGGGGGCGGTAGCCGACGCCGACGTACTCCGATCCCCACTGCTCGAAGGCCGGAAGTTGCTGGGCCAGGACATCGCAGGCGATGGTTGTGCCCGTCGGGATGTTCGCGCAACTGTTCCCGCCTACGATGCTGATCGGCTTCGTCGAAGAGACGACACTACCGGAGAGCTCTTCGTCCTGGACGAGCTGGAGTAGCTGCCCCTTGTCGAGACGGTAGGTGACCGGCACCTTTGCGGGCGCGCTCTTGACGCCGTTCCCGCCCGCAATGTCGTGCGTCGGGAGCAGCGTAACCTCGGTGCCGTCCTCGGAAGCGAAGAGCTGCGCGCTGGGCACACCGCTCATCCCCACCTGCCATCCATTGACGATGAGGTTCTCCTTCGCCCACGCCGTGACCGGCAAGACAAGGGTCGCCGACGGGAGCCAGCTCGACGCTCCGCCGAACGGGTAGATCGTCGTGAGGCCAACGGGCGCGTTCGTCGTCAGATGAAATGAACTGCCGAGTCCGCTGCCGGGAGGCAGGGGCGCGTCCTCGTACACGGCGGGAACGACGCCTTCGGGGCAACCGATGCGCTCGACGCCCTCGTTCGGTCGCGGAACGTCGGGATTGCTGCGATCGGACACGAAGAGGATCGCGCTCTCGCCGGGGGCGATCGGGCCGACGTGTGGAATCAACGTCGCATCGCCCGGGTTCGTGAGGAACATCGCCTTCGAGACATCGATGTTCTTTCCTTCGAGATCGAGCGAGACATCGAGGGGTAGGGTCGACGTATTTACGATGAAGGCGGCATAACAGGACTGAGGGAAATTCGCGGTGAACCGAGGTATCTGGAAATAGAATTCGCAGCCGTTCGAGCTTCGATTCGCGGCCGCAGCCGAGCACTGACCCTGACAACGCGCGTCGCCGCACGCGAGCTCGGGGGCGCATGCCTCGACGACCTCGCCCGTGCATGACCGCATGACCGCGCGCCCGTCGAGCGAGCATTGGAGCGGGCAGCCGACGTCCGAAGTGGAGGCATCCACGACGAAGCTTCCCCCGGACTGATTGAAACCGGTCCGATCGTCACTGCAGGCGCCGGCGGCGCCGAACGCGAGCCCGAGAACGGCAGCCGCGCCACCGCGGACGAGCTTGCGCCTCATGGCAGCACCACTTCCCGTGGAGCGAGACTCGACACCTTGGGCTGCCCGCTACCGAGCTGCCCATAATAGTTGCTTCCCCAACAATGCACCTTCCCGGTCGTCAGGAGCGCGCACGTCGTGCCAGGCGTCGTCTTCACCTGAGCGGCGGGGCCCGGAAGGCCGACGACCTTGACGGCCTTGTACGCGTAGCTCTTCGTCCCGTCGCCTGCCTGGCCGCTCGCGTTGTACCCCCAGCAATACACGTCTCCCGAGGCGGCGGTCGCACACCACCGCGGCGGTTGCAGGATCGGCCTCCCGTATTGATCCTCGAAGACGTCGTTGACGGGAGCGCGCAGAGTACGCGTCGTGGCGATCTGAACGATGGGCTCTGGCGTCATGACCGCCTCGGGAAGCGCGCGATCCGTCTTGCTGACCGGAATCCCCGCAGGATCCGAGACGACGGCTCCCCAGCAATAGCCAATTGCTCCCGCGACTGCGCACGCATTGTCATTGGCCACATCGAGCGATGAAATGCCACCGAGCGCGAGAGGCCCAGGGTAGGGATCCGGGAACAACGACGAGACGCGCCCGATGAGCGGGCCTGCACCCCAGCTCAACGTCACGCCGTCCTCACGGACGACGAAGGCCGCCTCGGCGACGACGAGATCGCGAACCGGCGCGCCGGGAGGAACCGCCATCGCTCGTGGTGGGAAGGCGGTAAGCGACGAGGCGTTGTCCAGCTCAGCGATCTGACCGGACGCATTGAGTCCCCAACAATGAATGCCATTTTCGAATGCGGCGCATGCGGCCGACATCCCCGTCGCTATGTTCGTCGCGGGTGGGATCGGCAGCTTTACCGGCACGAGCTCTTTGGTCGTGGCCGCTGCGTCGTTCTGCAGATAGGGTCCCGTTCCCCAGCAATACGCCGCGCCGCTTTTGTCGAGCGCGCACGTGTGATCGAGCACGGCGACCTCCGAGAGACCGACGACGCGTGCGGGGGTGACGCTGTCCTGGGTGTTCCCGCGTCCGAGCTGGCCAGCCCCTCCCGCGCCCCAGCACGCTACCGTTCCGTCGTGGAGCAGAGCGCAGAAGCCTTCCTCTCCCCGATCGACCGTCTCGACGCCGAGCGTCGTGACCAGGGCCGTCGCGCAAGGCGGAGACCCGCAGACAATCGGGAGAGGGGCCGCATCGAAGGGGCCCGCGTCGGCGGGCGGCCGAGCGTCGACCGCCGCGTCGTCGCGAGGTGCCGGCGATGCTTCCGCCGCGGCGTCCATCGGCTCGGAGCCGGCTCGCCCGCCGTCGCCGCTCGAGCAGCTTGCAGCCACCGCCCCTATGGCCACGTAGGAGGAGAAGAAGACCGCAGGCGATAGACGGCGATCAAGGAGTCGTTTTGTGTAGTGCATAGCGGTCCCCAATCACCCAGAGGTCGGTGTTGGATGTGCCTCGAACGTGGTACAAGGGTCTTTCGTATGCGGGCTTGTTGAGGACCCCTCCGTTCAGCGAGGTCGTCGAAATCTGGTAGGCGCCGCCATCCCCGACGTCGGCTCCGCGAACGACGACGCTTCTTCCGGCAAGCCATACTTGCTCCTCCGGAGCAGCCCATAGCGACGAGAAGGGCACGTCGGCGGCCTTTGCGGGAACAGGCGCGACGGTGACGGAATAGGTGTCCCCCTCCACCGAGATCTCGACGACGTCGCGAGCCCCCCTGAGGCCGACGAATCGGTTTCCCGCCACGGCCTGGAGATCCGTGAGCCATCCTCCGTCTCCAAGTCGCAAGAATCCCGCTTTGTCTCTGCACGTGTTGGCGGAGATGACACCGTCGGCGATGCGGTCGTACCCTGCGGGCGTCTTACGCATCAGGATCGCGCACGAGCTCAGCTCAGTAAATATGGAGTAGCTCTCCCTGGCGATCGAAAACCAAACGTCGTCTCGATTCGTTCCGGCGGCGCCCAGGACGTAGAGCCGTTCGCTGGGGTCGTCGCGGTCCGCGGCGACGTACTCCGCGACCCACGAGGGCGCGCCGCCGTCGTCGCTGACCCAGTGGTAGATCGTGTCCGCGTACCATGCGTAGACGTCATCGCTGCTCGTTCCCCACACGCCCAGCGCGGGATACCGAGAGGACAACTCGAACAGCTGCGTCTCGCCTATGCTCGTCAAGTTGCGGTAGATCGGGTAGCCGTCCTCCACGTTCGTTCCATTGTCCGGTAGTCGGTCTCGTGTCCATGACCAGCCGGTCGCTGGAGGCTGCGCCCGTACTCCGTGGTAGATGGTCCCAGGCGCTATTCCGAAATAGATCTCGTTCTCGCCCGGCGACCATATTCGACCGAGATATTGGCCGTATCCGGGCTCGTTCTGAGTGTTGTCGTCGATGTACTTCCACGTTGCGCTGGTGTCTTCCCACTCGAGGACTCTGACGCCGAGCGTCGGGCTCTCCGCGAGCGCGAAGGCATGACCTGGAACCGGCCAGATGTCCTTCATCACCAGATCCGCGTCTGGCAAAGAGGTGATGCACCAGCCCGCCGGACTGCACGTCGGTGGGGCCGCGTCCGCGTCCACTGCCGCTTCTCGAGTCGCGGCGTCCGCAGCCTCGACCACCGACGGCGAGTGGGGCGCAATGGAAGGATCTCCGTCTTCCGATGCCGCGCACGCAACGCCAGTCGCGATTGGAAGCGTCGCACATGCGATGACAAACGATCGTTTCAAGGCTTGCCTCCGAGAGAGAGGATGACGCCTACGCCGCCGATCCAGACGTGTCCCGGGGCGGGCATCCAGACGGTGGTGAGCTTGGGCCTCCGCGCGTTGAGGCCCGCGATTTTCACCCTCGACCAGGTCGCTCCGTCGTAGTGAAGGACGACCGCTTCGTCGCCGACAGCCCATACGTCGGACGGCGAGGAGCCCCACACCGCATGGAGATCCACGTCCGTCGGCGCATTCGTGACGACGTCCCAACGGACTGGGTCCCCGGTGTAGTGGCGGATTGTCCCCCGAGCGCCTACCGACCATGCCTCGGTCTCCGAGACCGACCAGACCCCGTGGAGCGCGTTCCACGTCTGGCTGTCGAACGCCTTCATGGTCGGCGTGTCTCCGTCGGCTCCGGTGATACGGATCGTGGCGCCCGTCATGCCGACTGCCCACAGGGCATTTACCGAGGCGCCGTGGATGCTGAGCATCTGACCACAGGGCAGGTGCGTGCATACGCCGTCAGGAACCACATTGCCGATCTCGGGCAGTCCGGACGGCGGCAGGCGTAGGCGCCAGAGACCGCTCGTCCCCGTGCCGGGGTACACCGCCGTCGTCGCGCACCACAGCCATTCCGCTCCTGGCCCCGCCCAGGCGGAGACGAAGGTCGTGGTGCCCGGGGAGTACTCCCAGGGCATCGACGACGGGGCGTGAGCGTTCCAATCTCCGACGGAGGGAGCCCCGGCGTCTTCGACCGCTGGTCCGCGTATGTAGACGTTGTCGGGACTCCCGAACGTGACCTCCGACGAGTCGCGCAGCCACAGCGCCTTCAGCGACTCCTTTGTCCCGGAATCCGATGGTGCCCACGAGGTCCCGTCGAAGTGAGCGAGCGAGCCCACCGCGCCCGCAGCCCAGACGTCACTGGCTGAGCGACCGCGAATGACGTTGATCTGCGTCAGTATGCTGAGCCCGCCGTCTCCCGCATTGTTCGAATCGAAGGGACTGTTCGGGCAAAGGACGTCGGACGAGCACGTCTCGACGAAGTGTTCGCAGTCGGCGCATGGGGTGTCCGAGGCATCGGCGCCGCCGTCCGACAGCTCGCTCGGCCCACCATCGAAGGTCACGCCGTCGATGTCGGCAGTGGCGCCGTCGGTAGCGCCGTCGCTCGCGCACGCGCCGAGGACTGCGATCACGGAGACGCACGCGGAGCTACCCGCGAGTAGAACGAGCCATCGCGTCTTCATCGCGCGCCGACCTCTCCAGCGTCTTCATCGCATGGCTCGACCACGCATTGACCACGGACACACGCTTGACCAGCGATTTTATCGCAGACCTTCCCGCACCCGCCGCAGTTTCGCGGATCACTGTCGGTGTCCACCTCGCAGTCATCCTCGGCGTTGCCATTGCAGTCCGCGCGGCCTTGAAAGCAGACGCGGCTGCACGATCCGTACGTGCAGACCCCCTTCGACGTAGGTTCGAAGGTGTAAAGACCACAGCTGTTGCCGCAGCGCCCGCAGTTGGAGGCATCCGTGGTGATGTCCACGCACTCTCCTTGAGGGGCATCACCGAAATTGCTAAGTGCGCAAAAGGTCGTGCCCGGTGGGCATATGTTGCATACGGGTGAGGAGAATGGATTCTCGGGACTTACGGCGCAATGGCCCGAGCAAGCATTTCCGCAGGCCCCGCAGTGCTCTGACGAAGTGAGCACCGTCTCGCATCCGTTGGAAAGGTCGCCGTCGCAGTCGCCGGTTGGTGCTACGAATTGCGGGAAACACTTGAGAGCTCCGCATTGTCCTTGTTTGCAGCCCAAATACCCATTGGGGTAGAACTCTCCGTCGGGGCCGGCCGGGTCGCAAGCGATGCCACATGCTCCACAATTCGCATCGTCGTTCTCTGGATCGACGCAGTGAGGACGGGGGCTGAGGCAGAGCAACTGGCCGTCCGGACAACCGCAGGTCGGGATACCGACAGGTCCCTGCGCCGGGACACATGGCTTGGCCGGATCCGTACATTTCTTGCCGCAAGCGCCGCAGTTGTCGTTGCTCGGGTCGGTCTCGCAGCCGTTCTCAGGTGAACCGTCGCAATCGAGATAGTTCCACCCGCCGAGAGAATCCCAGGTGAAGTTGCACGCGGGCACGCAGCGGCCGTCGACACACGTGTACATCGCGCGCCCTTGGACGTCCGCATGGCAAACGGAACCGCACTCGCCGCAGTTGTTCTTGTCCGTCTTCAGGTCCACGTCGCACGGGAAACGTGAATCGGGGCAGGTCGTGCGCCCGGCAGGACACGTGTTCGAGGGGCAATACGACAGGAGGCCCGCTTCCTCCGCGGTCGTCGTAGCGTCCCCGGCCGTGAACGAGGGCGGTTGCCCGGAGTTGCTACCCGTGGCAAGAATGATGTCGTCGCCGGCAGTGCAGGCGAACACGAGCACCGCGCTCACCAACGACGCGAGCGCGACCCCGCCGGCGCGCGCGATCATTGCGCCTCCAGCGATGCGAGGAGCGAGCGCATCCGCTCCTCGTATGGGCTTCGCGGGTTCTTCGCGAGGAAGCTCCGGGCGAGCGAGCGTGCCCGCGGGCCATCTCCCGCCATCGCCGTCGCCTCGATACGCATCACCTTCGCCTCCAGCAGGAACTGTCCGTTCGGGAACTCGGCTTCGTACGCGCGGACCGACGCGAGGCAGCGATCCGCTTCGCCCTTCGTGAGCGCTTGGCGAGCCGTCCCGGCGAGCTCGATTTCCCGTCGCAACGAGCCCCTCGGCTGGGCGCCCGACGAAGCGGCGGAGATGCTCCGGCTGGGCGCTGCCGGCAGATCGTCGACGCTCGTGGAGGGGACGGCGTTCTCCGCCGGCTCGTTGCTCGGAGGGACGACGTCGCGGACGGAAGGCGCGACGGCCGCCGATGGCGCGGTCGCGCGAGCAGCGGAGGGAGGATCGCTCGGCCGGAGCTCGAGCATCGCCACGCCTGCCAATGCGCATCCGGCGCCGGCGATCACGATCCACTTCTGGAGCGCCGCGAAGGTCGACACCGGCGCAGCCGGTGGAAGCGGGAGGCGGTGCAGGAGCTCGTCGAGCGCTTCGGGCCGTGGCCCGCGCTGCCTTGCGTCCGCCACGAGCTTGGCGAGGAGCGCGTCATCTTCGATGAGTCGATTGGGGCCTTTCACTTCTCGCCTCGCATTTGCAGGTGGAGCCGCTGGCGACCGACCGCGAATTTCTCCCGTGCGCGCCGGAGGCGCGACGTCGCGGTCCCCAGCGGGATGCCGAGCGTCGCGGCGACGCTCGGGAGCGATTCGCCCTCGATCTCATAGAGCACGAACGTCGTCCGCAGCTCCTCAGGCAGGCCATCGAGGAGCTTCATCAGAAGATCGTGCTCCTCCTTCTGATCGAAGGACTCCTCGGGCGTGGAGGTGGAGGCCGGCTCGAGCGTCGCGTCGTCCGGATCGTCGAGGAGCTGCTCGCGCGTGTGCTTTCGCCGGATGGTTCGGGCGACGTGAACGGCCGTGCCGAAGAGGAACGACCTCTCCGCCCCTGGGCGAACCTCCGCGAGCCTGTTCGCCGCCACGAGGAAGACCTCCTGGGCCGCGTCGTCGAGGGACGACGCAGGCACGCCGAGGCTCCGCAGAAAGCGCCACACGTTTGCGAAGTACGCTGTGGCTGCTTCGCGTAGCCTCGTCGCCTGGTCCTGGCGGCTCGACATTTCTTCGGCGCTGTACTCGGCCTCGGCCAGCGCGGGGGAGAGAGCCGCCATGGACGTGGGTGCAGGATGTAGTCGGATTCGATCACAAATATTTCAGAGTCGCCATCCGCCTCCCACGCCGAGCGACCAGCCAACGGGCGGCGCGACCGACGCGAGCTCGTCCGGTTCGACACGAATGCGGTCGCGCACGAGCGGAATCACGGCGCCGCCGACGACCTCCACGAAGAACCTGGGGTGAGCCAGCCAGCGAGCATGAGCGACTGCGCCGTAGTCGAACCAGGACCGGCGCGTCGCCTCGACGCCGGGGGCGTCGCGCACGTGAGCAGAGAGGATCCCTGCGTGAGCAGCAAGGCACGTGCTTACGCGAAGGCGGGGGCCGAGGGCGACGTGGCCGGGACATGCCTCGACGAAGCCTGCCTTCCAGTTGATCAACACGTCCGACGGACCAACCTCGGCCGTACGCGTGAAGCTGTGCTTTCCGCCGAGACGAATCGAGGGCGAGAGCCAATGGATGTGCTCGAAGGGCGGCGTCCACGCAAGCTCGACAAAGACTCCCACGTCGGCGAGCACGCCCGAGACGGCGCCGTTCGCCCCTCCCCGCGCGCCGAACGCGACGGAGAGCGCCGGCGGCCGCAGCGGTACCGGAGGAGAGGCTCTCGGTCTCGACTCCGTGCGCGGCGGGACCTCCTGCGCAGTCTTCGGAGCCTCGGGCGGGGAGGCCGGAGGCGCAACGGCGGTCTGCGGGGGCGCGGGCGTCGGCGCATCGGCGCTCTCCGATGGTTCGCCGGCTGGTGGCTCTTCGTGAGCGACGGGTGAAGCGTACGGATCGATCGCGAGGGCCACGGCGATCGCGAGCCCAGTCGCGACGTCACTACAGCTGTCGCCTTCGATCGTGCGGCGGACTGAGGCGTGCCTGCTGGACGTGATCTCGAGCCGGCCCGAAAACACGGCCCCACGCCGGTCGACTCGAACGACGAACTTGCGTCTCCAGTTCTCGGAAGCGAGCGTCCATCGCGTCGTGTACGAGGCGATCCGGTCGACCATCTCGTCGCGGGAAGGGCACGCGGCATCGGCGGTGTACTCGAGCCGAATCGGCTCGGCCTCCTCGTCTGCCGCGCTCTCCGAGGTCCACGCTGCTTCCGTGAGGACCACGGCGAGGAAGAGGGATGCGCTCCGCCATCGCGCAGCACCGGCCAACTTGGCGGAAGGGTAGCTGATGCCCGCGATGGATGTCGATCACGAGCGCGTCAGTCTCCGCCACCTAGCCAAGGCGCGGCCACTTCACGAGGGCGATCTCGGATAGGATCTCGAGCTTGGCCGGCTCGGCGACCACGCTTGCGAATTGCCCTGGTACGGCGCAGCTAAGTCAAACCCCTCGCGAACATTCGGCGCGCCGTACTAGGGCGAGGCCGTCTCCCCTGGTAGCAGGAAGCCGAAGCGCTTCATGATCGCGCGGCCGGCATCGGAGCCGACGTAGTCGACGAATGCGCGTGCCTCGTTCGTCTTCGGGCCCTTGCTCCCGCCTTTGCAGACGACGAGTGCCTGATCGAGCGGCGCGTGGAGGCTCGGATCGATCGGCGTGTAGTTGCCGGGCGAGGTCACCGCGAGGGAGAGCGCGACGATCGCGACGTCCGCATTGCCGGAGCGAGCGAACATCAGCGTCTGCTGGACGTTCTCACCGTAGACCGCCCGCGGCTCGACCGCCGCCCACGAGCCGGCTTTCGTCAGCGCTTCGCGTGCCGCACGGCCATAGGGGGCATGCTCGGGGTTCGCGATCGCGACCTTCGCGTACTTCGCATCCTCGAGGTCCTTGATGTCCTTCGGGAGCGCCCAGGGATCCTTCGACCACATCACGATGCGGCCCTTCGCGTAGAGCGCCTTGGTCTCTCCGAGGCACGCGCCCTCCCGGACGACGTCGTCGACGAACGAAATGTTCGCGGCCGCGAACACGTCGAAGGGAGCGCCTTCTGCGATCTGCTTTGCGAGGAGGCCGGTCGACCCGAAGGAGAAGTCGACGCGCTTGCCGCTTTGCTTCTCGAACGCGGCGCCGACCTCCTTGAACGCGAGCGCGAGATCGGCCGCGGCGGCGACGCGCAAGGGCTCCCCCTTGCGGGCGCCGTCGCCGCTGGCGTCTCCGCCGCCGGACCCCGCGCTCTTGCTGCAGCCGAGCAGCGCGGCGAGCGCGAGGACGACGAACGAGCGAGCTCGATCACTCGCGCGTGATGACGGTCCCGACATCCTCTCCCTCCAGAGCGCGCGTGAGCTGTCCCTTCTCGAGGCCATTGACGATCTGGATCTCAGTACAGAAGCGTGACCGCTGCATGTACTCGAGCACCACGCGCTCGACGACGAGGTCGGGGAGGTCGCGCTCGAGCAGCTCCTTCGCGGTGATGCGCGGGATGTGCTGCGCGTTCTTGTTCTTCTTGGGATCGTCCGTGTAGAGGCCGTTCTCGTCCTTCACGAAGATGGCGCGCTTGGCGCCGAGGACCTCGGCGGTGAGGAACACGCCCGCGTCGGTGCGGTGCTCCGGGATGCGGCCGCCTTGCGTCGGCTTCTCCCAGTATCCGAACGGCGGCATGCCGGTCATGATCGGGATGCAGCCGAGGCGGAAGTAGAGCGGCAGCTTCTCGAAGTCGTCGTGGAGGATGAAGAGGCCGCCGTGCTTCGCGAGGAGCATCTGGAGCATGCGGGCGTTCTGCCTCGGGACGTAGCCGCCGAGCGCCGCGAGCACGCCGGTCGGGAGCTCGAGGTCGCTCGCCACGGAGTAGATGTGTCGAGCGCGCGTTCCGCCTCCGCAGCAGAGGAGGAGCTTGTGCTTGTCCTTGGCCGCGGTGACCTCCTCGAGGATCGGGAAGAGCGCCTCGCGTCCGCGATCCATCACCGACTGGCCGCCGATCTTGAGGACGCGGACGTCGGGCATCATCGCGACGGGCGAGTAGTCGAGGCCGTCGGGCGTGCCGCCGGTCGTCAGGGTCGCGTCGGCGAGCTTGCTCGAGATACGGCGGCGCTCGTGCTTGGAGCTGTGCATCGTGTTCGTTCCTTCCCTCAGTGCCGCGTGATGACGGTGCCGACCGGTTCGCCGGCGAGCGCCTTGGTGAGCTGCCCCGGGACGAGGCCGTTGACGATCTGGACCTGCTCGACATGGCGAGCGCGCTGCCAGCACACGAAAAGCTGGCGATCGATGATGAGCTCGTCGGGCATGTTCTTCGAGAGCTCCCCGAGGGTGATCCTCGGGATGTGCTTCGCGTCCGCGTGCCGCTTCGGATCCTTGTCGAAGAGGCCGTCCTCGTCCTTCACGAAGATGAGCTTCTTCATGCCGAGCACCTCGGCGTGGATGAAGAGGCCGAAGTCGGAGCCGTGCGTCGGGAGCGGACCGTCCTCCGGCGGCGGCTCCCAGAAGTGGTAGGGCGGGATCGAGATCACGATCGGCAGCATCCCGCTCTCGAGATAGAGCGGCAGCTCCCAGAAGTGCTCGCGTTGCATGACGATCGATCCGTGCTTCGCGAGGAGCGCGTTCAGGAAGACCGCGTTCGCTTCCTCCATCGCGCCGACGAGCTGCGCGACGCCGCCGGTGGGGATGCCGAGATCGAGCGCGACGCTCACCGTGTGCCGCACGCGCGTGCCGCCGCCGACGCCGAGGACCATCGGGGGCGGCCCCTTCTTCCCGGCCTTGCGCGCTTCGCGGAGCGTCTTGAGCTCCTCGACCAGCGGCATCACGGCGGCCCTTCCGCGGTCGAAGATCGACTGGCCGCCGAGCCCCACGAGCACGACGTCGGGCAGGATCGCGAACTCACCCTCCGAGTCCGTCTTCGCGACGACGCGTCGGTCGACGAGCGACTCCCGCATCAAGGACGACTCGATGTGCGTCCGGCCATCTCCGGTCACCAGCTTGCTCATGTGATTTCAGTCTCCAGGTCGGTCTTCGCCGCGGCCCGCATGGCCTCGGCTTTCGGTTCGGTACGAGGCGCGCCGGCCTTCGTGAGCACGGCGCGGATCAACGGGGAGCTGACGAGCCCCGAGAGTACTCCGAACGTCGTGTGAATCACGAGGCCCGGGATCAAGAACGCCCACGCGACGCCAGGTGCCTGAACGGTGAGCGTGACGGTGAAGATGGTCGCGAAGCGGCCGAGCCCCATGATGCCGCCGACGAAGGACCATGCGACCGCGCCGGGCCGGCGGCCTTCCGCAGCGACGAACGGCACGAGGAGATCGCAGAGGATGCCGGGGACGACGTGCTTCAGGATCTCGAAGATGCCGTAGCGTCCGTCGCCGAGGAGGAACGCGACGCTACCCATCACGAGCCCGGTGAGCGTCGCGCCGATGCGTGTGCGCGTCTTGAGCGAAGCGACCACGTAGAGCGGCGTGAGGAGCACGAGCTTGTGCCCCGGCGCGAACGGGATGTTCGGGAGGAGCTTGAGCGCCTTGATGCCGAGCATCGTGAGCGAGAGCCCGACGATGACCGCGACGTCGCGTGAGGCACGGCCGGACGGCCTGTGCTCCGAACGCTCGAGGTAGCTCTCGGCACGACCGATGTGACGCTCGATCCGGTCGACGATCGGTCCGACGTCGCCGCGTGCGATGCGACGGAGGCTCGCAAGGAATCCCTCGTGGGGGCCTGCATCATCCTCCTCGTGGCGCCGGCGGCCGCGACCACCACCACCGCCGCCGCCGCCGCCGCCGCCGCCACCACCGCGACCGCGACCGCCACCGCCACCGCCGAGCAATGCGAGGACGGCGTCGATCGACGTCGCGACGATGTCCGGGGTCCCGAGCTTGCGGAGGCCGAGCGCAATCGCCCGCTCGTCGCCGGCGCGGGCGATGCGCGAGGCGAGGACGACGAGCAGGACGCGGAGCACCATGAGCCCACCGATCGCTGCGCCGCCGGCGTTCAGTGGGATGCGCGCGAATCCGAGATCGAGCTGGACCCACCGGTCGATGCTCGCCTCCTCCGACGTGAGCGCGTACGACGCGATGACGAAGGCCGCGAACCCCCACAGCTTCACGACCTGTCGCACGAGCGGGCGAGCGCCGAGGCGCAGCGCGAGCCACGCGATCGCGTGCACGCCCAGCAGCGCGCCGGCGATGCGCGCGTCCTTCACGAGGAACGCGCCCACCGCGACCGCGGCGAGGTACAGCACGCGGATCCGAGGATCGACGGCGGTCGCGCTCATGAGGGAGAGAGTAGCCTCGGACGCATCAGAACGCTGGCCACACGTGTGTTACACGTGCCCTAGCGCGACAGGCTCTGCTGCTCCTTGGTCTTCGTCGGCGGGCATACGCTACGCGGCACCTGCTTCTTCACCTTCGGGATGTCCCGAAGGTACTTCACGATCGAGTAGACCTCGAAGTCCGTCATCTGCGAGAAGTGCTTCATCTGCGGGCACAGCGCCTGGCTCTCCTCGTCGATGCCGGTTCGGATCGCCAGGGCGAGGGCATCGTCCGTCCATTTGCCGATGCCCGTGTCATCCGGCGTGAGGTTCGGCGGATAGAGCTCGACGACGTCTCCCTGGATTGTGTTCGCGATGCCCGGCAGAGCGGTGGTGCTCCCGCTCATGTCCTGCCCGTGGCAGTCCACGCAGCGTCGCTTCACCACCGCCTGCGCGCCAGCCTCGACCGTCGCGAGCTCCTTGCACTCCGGGTTGTCCTTCGGGCAGCCGTCGGCCGTCTTGTCGTCGCTCGTGCCGTCTTCACCGCACGCCCAGGCGCTGGTCGCTGCGAGCGCGAACGCGAACGCACACACGGTTCGTCGCCAGATCATCGAAGCGTCTCCGATCTCTAGGGTGAGAAGACTGAGCGTGCCGATCTCGCCGACGGCATCTCGGCACCTTTGCCTGGACCGGCACGTGGCCGAGCTCTCGTCGAAGCGTAAACGAAAAGCGCATCCCCCGGCGAGCCGGGCGATGCGCTTCGATCAGCCGAGGTAGCTCGACCGCGTCTCGGTCACTTGCCGCAGGTGCCCGCGTTGTACTTCGTGATGACGTCGTTCACGAACGCATCGAGGGCCGCGGACTGGTTGGCGTTCAGGTTGAACATCGGGTGCGTGTATGCTCTGTCCTTCTTGGTCGCCTCGGACTTCTTCTTGAGGGCGTCGGAGGCGATGGGCTTCCCCTCCGGGCTCACGCCGAAGTACTTGGTGATGTAGGCAGGGCTCGTGAGCTTCGACTCTTCGAACGTGCTGTCCGCCGGAAGGAGCGGATTGCCGACCGAGTTCTTGTAGTTCGTCGCCGCGTCGGCCGAGTGACACGTGGTGCAAGGAGCGTTGTCGCAGCCCGTGCAGTTGTTCGCGTTCTCGTTCCAGGGGGTGACGTTGTTCGTGTTGTTGTTGGCCGTGCGCCGCGTCGTCCGCCACTGCGCGAGGTTCATCGCGTCGAACTTCTGGCGGTCGAAGCAGTCACCCAGCTTCTCGAGGACGTTCGGCGGAGCGTTCTGCCCCCCGTCCTCGAGCTCCATCGAGACCCACTCGTTGTACTTCTGGATCTCCGCGGTCGCGAGGACGTTGGTGGTCGATCCGCCGTGTGCCGGCTTCAGGACGATGCGCGACTGCTGGACGACGTAGCCGACCTGGAAGAGCTGCGCGTACGACTTCTCCGCGTCGGCGGAGGTGAGCCACGCCGGACCCGGGCCCGGAGCTCCGTGGCAGGAGCCGCACTTCTGCGCCATGAACGGGTGGACGTTCGTCTTGTAGAACTCCTTGCCGGCCGGGCTGTTCGTCGGGACCGGGCCCGACGGCGTGTCGTCGCCTGGCGTCGTGCTCCCCGGCGTCGTGGTGTCCGCGTCGTCGTCGTCCGCGTTGTTCGACGGGGTCCTGCTGCTCTTGGCGCGAGAGCCGCCCATGCCGCCGGTCAGCGTGTCCGTCGAGTCGCCGCACGCCGCCACTGCCGTGGTGGCCGCGAGAGCGATACCGAGCAGGGTGCGAGCGTTCATCTCAGGCCTCCCCACGCTTGCGGCGAAGAGCGGCGATCACTCCGGCGACGGCGAGGCCGACGAGGCCGAAGCTCGAGGTCGTGCTCCCGCCGTGCGAGGCGACCGAGCAGCCGTCGTTGACCTGGCCGTCGAACGCGCGGGTCTTGGTTGGATGCGTCGCGTCGTCCGTTCCGTCGGGGACGACATCGGTCTCGCCGGAGGTCCCGCTCTCGCCGGTCGGGTCGGTGCCCGGGCTGGTCGAGCGCGGGGACGGGCCGGTCCCGTCGTCGTTCGTGCCGGGCTTGTCGGTCGGCTTGCCGGGGACCGTCGTGATGCCCTCCTGCCAGGAGGCAGGAACGAGCGAGAGCCAGACGCTGTTCTTGAGGCCCTTCGCGAGAGCGTTGGCGTCCGAGTAGCCCGTGACGGTGGAGAAGGAGAACGACTTCACCTCGGGCATGAAGTTGGCCGCGACCTTCGCCGGGTCCGTGGTGAAGCCCGGGTTCGGCACGTTCCCGAGGCCGTTGATGAAGCCACGCGCCTGGTTGTTCGGGTTACGCTTGCCGCGTGCCTGGACGTTCGCGACGTCCGAGAACGGCGACACCTGGTAGACCTTGGCCGCGTCCTTGACGCCGAGCGTGCCGTCGGCCTTCAGCGGGTACATCTGGATGAAGCCGCCGCCGGTGCCGGTCGACGAGCCGCTGATGACGGCCAGCGCGGGCTCCGCGTTCGGGCCGTAGCCCGTGACGAAGGAGCTGCCGTGGCGGCCGTACTGGCCGACGCCGAGGATCGGCGCGCCGACGATCGAGAGGTCCGCCTTGTTGACGAGGACCGCCGCGTCGATCTTCTTGCCGCCCGCGTGGCCGTTGCCGTTGTTGTTCTGGCGGACCTGCGAGCTGAGGCCGTAGGTGATCGCGAGCTTGTCGCCGATGATGCCGAGGACGGGCTCCGAGACATACTTGTTCTGGTTCGGCTGCGAGCGAACGATGATCTTGCTCTGGATGCGCGCTCCCGTCTCGACGTTGAACTCGCTCACCCGGAAGCCGATCTCGGCCGGCTGGTTGTTCGCCTCGACGGCGGCGATGAAGCCGGTCGTCGCGCCGGGCTCGATCGCGACCTGGGGGCGGCAGTGCTGCGCCGTGTTCGAGTAGCGGCGCAGCCAGTTCATCTTGACCGACGCGTCGTCGTTGACGGTGACGCTGAAGGCCTCCTGCGCCTGGTTGTTGTACTGCATGCCGACGACGAACGTGTTGTCGTTGACCTGCTGGATCGTGTGCGGGCCGCGCTGGTTGTTCGGGTTGTCGACCTGAATGCCGTTCTTCAGCGCTTGCTGGATCAGGTTCGTGGGCTTGTTGAGGTTGTTCGCGCCACGTGTGCTGTTCGGGATCTGAGTGAGTTGGCCGCTCGTCTTGTCGGCGACGTAGAGAACCGGCTGCGGGTTGTTGTTGATCCCGTTGTCCTCGCTCGCGGCGATGAGGATGACATGGTTCTTCGTGAAGCCGATGAGCGGCCTCATGAAGGTGCGCTCACCGGTCAGGCGCGGCAGCGCGATCTCGGGGCCCGGGACGACGCCCTTGTCGGTGAGCGTCGCGAGGGCGAAGCCACCCTGCATGTAGCTGTTGTTGTTGTTGGCCTGGTTGTCCGAACGCGTGAAGACGGTGCCGAGCGTCACCTTCGACTTGTCGGTGGCGAACGCGACGCTGTCCCACGCGAACGAGGCGTCCATCGTGCCGGCACCCGTGTTCTTGCCGATCTTGTTCGGGCCCTTGTCATCGCCCGTGACCCACACCTTCGAATAGGTGTTGAGGACGACCGTGGAGCCGCCAGTTGCCGGCGTATCCGCGAACGCGTGATCCGCAGCGAACATCGCCAGGGTGGCAACCACAGCAGCGCAGACTCGAGACGTCTTCATGTCGCATCCTCCACACGAAACGGGTGGTGCAAGGGCCGACCTTGCAAGCGTGCCTATTGCTCCCCGCGGCCAAGTCTTCCGCGTGCGTCGTCGATTGCGGCGAGCTGCACGCTGAGGTCCGTGTCCTCCGAGATCGCCACGAGGTCGCGCTGCTTGACGGGCGTGGTCTCCTTGTAGAGGAGCACCGCGCTCACGAGCGCGTCGCGATCCGTGACGCCAGGCGCCTTGGCCTGGAGCTCGGCGGGTACATGGACCCTGACCTTGCCGTGCTGGTGCTTCGGCAAGGTGAAGTGTGTTTGCGGCGCGAGCGCCGCGAATCGATCGCCCGTCGCGCGGGCGATCACGTCGTCACCGGCCATGAGCTCCACGCTCTTGATGCCGGTGGCGTCGACGCCCATCCCCTCGAGGAGCTTGGCGACGGCGTACTTCGTCTCGCTCGGATCGGGCGCGGCCGCGCCGAGCATCATCGCGTCGGTGACGCTACGGCGCTTCACGAAGCCCACCATCTTGCCGTCGACGTAGACGCGGGTGCCCTTGGCGATCCGGCCGTCCGAATACGGGATCTCGTCGGTGCAGTCTCCGTCGGGACCGAGGTGGCACTGCCTGGTGGGGTGAATCGCCGGCGACGCCTTCTTCACGTAGACCGTCACGCGACGGATCTCGTGGATGACGAATTCGTTCTTGAGATTGTCGGTGTCCCACTTCTGGAGCGGGGTGCCCGTGTTGCCGGAGATATACGAGAAGAGGAAGCGATCCTTCTCCTTGCGGAGCTCGCTGCCCTCGAGGCTCGCGATGCGGTCGTTGTTGCCGTGGAAGTGAACCGACTTGATCGACTCCGGCGCGACGCCGATCCCCTTCAGGTAGTCATAGACCTTGTAGCGCTTCCCGCCGCCTTCGAGCTCGATCGGGGTGAGGACCGGCATCTCGCCCGCGCGGAGCACCGCGACCTGCGTTCCGTCCACGAAGACCGGCGCGTCGAGTCCGATCAGCTTCCGAGTTCCGTGCTTCGGATCGTTCGGATCGAGCCGACCGTCGCCGCCGACTGCGGCCGCCGCGGCCGCAGCAGCCGGCGGGAGGGCGGGCGTCGCCGCCTTCACTTCGGAGGCCGGCTCGGGAGTCTTCTTCGAGCACGCGAGCGCGCCGAAGAGGACTCCTGCGACCACCATCTGACGAGCGACGCCGACGACCATGAGCGGATCGAGGGAGTGCATGGCATGTGCCCGTTCCACCCCCGCGCTCGTGGTCTACGGAATCTCAGATGTTCCGGACCGGCGAGCCCGCGTTATGCCCGTGTAACTGCGATGTAACCGGGATCCAGATCAGACTCGCGACCTGCTCAGCGGAAATGTGGGCTGGGCACTGGCGGCGGGGGCGAGCACCTTCAGGCGCTGGATCGAGCCCTCGTCATGTGAGCCGAGCGAGCAGCAATCGTGAGCTGGAATCCTGCGCTCTGGATGGATGAATGCCAGGGCCAGGCGATGGCGAGTGGCGGTCGATCGACGTGGGCGACGCCCGGGGCCGGCTTGCTCGATCGCCGGCTCGCGTGGCTCCTCGAGGCTCCGCTCAGCCGCAGCGCCGGGGCATTGCAGGCGGAAACCTGCACTGCCTCGCCGGGCGCGCCGCGTTCGCTTGACATGTGATTCCGGTCACCTAGGTTCGCGCGCGTGCGTCGTCTGATCGCCGTTCTGCTAGTCGCCGTCCTGGCCGCGCTTCTCGGTCCACGCTTCGTCGGCCCACGGAACCATGCCGCTGGAGCGCCGTTCCAGTACGAGCCCCCGGAAGGCTTGGTGCCGCTTCCGAGAGGGAGCGCCGGCGACCGCGAGGGGGCCCAGGTCTGGGTGCACGAGGCCGCGGAGAGGAAGAACTTCGACGGCTCGGTTACCGATCAAAAGGCCACCTCCACGCGCATCATCCTCAATCATTCGAACAAGGAGATGAGCGTCGAGGCGGCGGACCTCTCCAAGCTCGTCGAGGAGATGCCGAAGGCGTTCGAAGGATCGTGCACGTGGTCTCACCGCCGTCACGAGATGCGCGTTCGTGCCGACGGTGCTCGAGTCGGGCTCATCGAGGGCGACTGCGACCGCGAGATCGATCTCAGCGCATTCGGCTTGCCATCGAAGCCGGTGAAGACCCGAAAGCTGCAGCTCATGTTCCCCGATGACAGCGGGACCTCGCTCGTGACGGCCTCGTATCCGACCGACGAGGCGGCGCAATGGGCGCCGCTGCTCGAGGCGACGATCGGAAAGGCGAAGGGCGTGGCGACGCGCGTTCCGGCCCCCGCGCCGTGGACCCATGCCGCGTGGGCTCTCGCGGGCGCGGTGCTCGGCTGGCTCGGGACGGCGATCGTGATGCGGTCGGGGAGCGGGGCAACGACGAGCCACGCTCCCAAGGCGCGCACGCCCAAGAAGGCGCGAGCGGACGAAGACGACGACGACGACGACACGAAAGAGGACGAGAGGTGACGCTGCTCGCGGGACGCGGCCTGCACGGCGGCGCGCCCGCGAGCGTGTGTCTCGTGCGTGCGCCGGGCGCGGTGCGCGTGCGAGCGCGCCGCGGTGCAGGCCGGGCCGAGGCCCGCCTCGCGGAGCTCGTCTGCGATGGGGCGTCCCGCTCGACGACGGTGACCACGCGTGACCGCCGCCTCGAGGTCCGGACGGTGGAGCATCTCTTTGCCGCCCTCGGCTCGATGTCGATCCGTGATGGCGTCGTCGTCGAGATCGACGGGCCGGAGGTGCCTCTTCTCGACGGCGGCGCGCGCGCGTTCATCGACGCGCTCGAGCGGCTCGAGCTCGCCCCGTCGCCTCCGACGCTCAGAGTCATGCGCGCAGGCACGATCGACGTGGGCGCCAGCCGCTACGAGCTCCGTCCTCCGGAGTGCCCTGGGGAGGTGCTCGTCGAGGTGGAGGTCGACTTCGACGACGTTCGCCTCGAGCGCCATGCGCGCTGGAGCGGCGATGCCGCCGACTTCCGCGATCGCATCGCGTCGGCGCGCACGTTCGGGTTCGGACACGAGGTCGAGGAGCTCCTCGCGCGCGGCCTCGCGAGCCACGTCGCGCGTGAGAGCGTGGTCGTCATCACACGTGACGCGATCCTCAGCGCGGGCTCGCCGTTCCGACCGGACGAGCCCGCGCGGCACAAGCTGCTCGATCTCGTCGGCGATCTCTACGTACATGGCGGCCCTCCGATCGGCGCTCTGCGTGCGATCCGGCCCGGTCACGCGGCGACGCACGAGGCGATGCGTCGCGGGCTGGCCGACGGGCTGCTGATGCTCGACCGCACGCGGTGATCGCTCGACTCACCGCGAAGACCGGAGCCGCGACGCGCCGTCGTCGCGGGCTTCGACACCGCCCTTCTCAGGGGGAGCCCTCGTCGCCTACAGCGGTGCTCGCTTGCATGGACCGAGCTCGCCGCCCGAACGGGCGAGCGTCGCGCTCGGTCCAAAGCGATCGATCTGAGCACTCGCTTCCTACTTTTCATAATCAGCGCAACTGAGTTGCGCTGATACGCTCGATCTCGATGCGTTCGGCCCCGTGGCTCGCGCTCTCCGTGTTCGTGCTCGTCGCGCTGGTTCTTCCAGCCGCGTGCACCGAGGAACGGCCGGCGTGTTACGAGGGCGACTTCGCAGCGTGCTCGTGCGCGGAGGGCAAGCCCGGGTACCAGAGCTGTCTCGGCGCCGAGGAGCGCTTCGGCCCCTGCGTCTGCGATGGCACGACGCCCGGTATCGACGGCTCCTTCGAAGACGCCTTGGGGAGCGACGCGGACGCGGACTCGAGTGCGAAGCTGCCGTTCATGAGCCAGTGCACGAAGAACGACGAGTGCGAGTCGGGCAACTGCCATCTGTTCTCGCAGTCGGGCTCGTTCTGCACGAAGAGCTGCCAGGACATCACCGACTGTCCCCCGCCGTCGAGCGGCTGCAACAACCGGAGCATCTGCAAGGCGCCATGAGAAAGCACCTCATGCTGGCGGCATTGGCTTGCGGCGCGGGAGCGACCTCGTGGTCGACGCGCTCGGCGGCGCAGGAGCCGGTGCCGAGCCCACCGCGGCTCGAAGCGACGAAGGGCGTCGCGGTTGAGCCAGCCGCATCGGAGCCGAAGTCCGAACCGAGCGCGCCCGAGCGGAAGCGCGAGGAGACCGTCGAGGTGCGTGTCATCGGTGATCGTGCGGACGCGCTGCAGAAGGTGCCCGGCTCGGGGACGGTGATCGGTGCGAAGGACCTCGAGCGCGCGGCCCCGGTCGACGCCGCCGAGATGTTGCGTCGGGTTCCGGGAGTGCAGGTGAGGCAGGAGTATGGCGGCGGGAACCGCCTCGACATCAGCGTGCGGGGCCTCGAGGGCGGACGGAGCCGACGCGTCCTCATGCTCGAGGACGGCATTCCGATCGCCCTCAATCCGTACTCCGAGCCGGACATGTACTACGCACCGCCGATCGAGCGGATGCGGGGCATCGAGGTCGTGAAGGGGAGCGGCAACATCCTCTTCGGCCCGCAGACGCTCGCGGGGACGATCAACTTCCTCACAATCACGCCGCCCGAGCGTCAGACCGTGGTCGCCGACGTCGATGCAGGCACCTACGGCTACGTTCGCGGGCTCGCGAGCTACGGCGACGCAATCGGCAATGGCGACGCTCGCTACGTCGTGCAGGTCCTTCATCGTCGCGGGGACGGCTTCAGGAACCTCCCGTTCGACTCGACCAACGGCCTCGCGAAGCTCGCGTTCGCGACCGGCAAGGACGGAGAGGCAGTCGTCAAGATCGGCTTCCATCGCGATGACGCTGCCTCCGACGACATCGGCCTCACCGCGGCGATGTACGCGCGGACGCCGCGCCGCGAATCGCTCTCGCCGTCGAGCCATCTCGTCCTGAACCGCTACGACGCCTCGCTCACGCACGAGCAGCGGTTCTCGAGCGCGACGAAGCTGAAGACGCTCGTCTACGCGTATCGCACCGACCGAGTCTGGCGGCGACAGAGCTACACGCGCACGCCCGTCCCTGGAGAGCGCTACTCGGTCATCGTGGGGGACACGGGCGTCCCGGGGGGCGGGATCTGGTTCCGGGACGCGAACGCGATCCTCGATCGAGGCTACGATGTCATGGGGGTCGAGCCGCGCTTCGAGCATCGCTTCAGGACGGCCTATGTCGCCCACACACTCGACTTCGGCGGCCGGTTGCTGGCGGAGCGAGCGACCTACGAGCAGCGCAACGGCGGCTACGCCGAGACGTACGTGGGCTCGCTCGAGTTCGCGGAGCGGCACAGCGGCAAGGCCGCCGCGGCCTACGTGCAGGACCGGATCGCGTTCACCGATCGCCTGCTCGTCACGCCGGGCATCCGGTTCGAGCATCTGGTCTTCGAGCGCGTCGTCCTTCGCCAGCCCACGACCGGCGACGTCTTCCTTCCCGGCGAGAAGACCGTGACCGGGGTGATCCCGGGGATCGGAATCGTCTACGGGACGAAGCAGGTGAACGTCTTCGGCGGCATGCATCGCGGCTTCGCGCCGCCACGCGTGACCACGTCGATCTCTGCGCGCGGTCAGACCTCGGACGTCGGCGCCGACGAGAGCATGAACTACGAGGCCGGGCTCCGCGGTCAGCCGGCGCGATGGCTCAGGGGCGAGGCGACGGGGTTCCTCTCGAACTTCGACAACCAGGTCATCATCCAGACGGCCGTGGGGAGCGAAAACGTGCTCACCGACGCAGGCGCGACGAACATCATCGGTGCCGAGAGCGCGTTCGTGCTCGGCATCGATCGCGTGCTCGACCTCCCTGCCGTCGTCGAGCTCGGTGCGCGCTACACGTTCTCGCGTTCGACGTTCCGGTATGGTCCGAACGCCGGCAATCTATTGCCGTACGCGCCGCAGCACTCGCTCAGCACGAACCTCGATGTCGAGCACCGCAGCGGCGTCGGCGGGCAGGTGGCGTACGCATTCATCGGTCCGCAGTTCGCGGACGCCGAGAACACACGCCTGGAGGACGTGACGGGGCGGATCGGCGCCCTCGAGCCGCGCCACATCGTGGACGCGACCGTGCACTGGCGGCACGCGCCGTCCGGACTGACGTTCCGGCTCACGGCGAAGAACCTGCTCGACAGCACCTACGTGATCGCGAGGAGGCCCGAGGGGATCTTTCCGGGCCCGTATCGCCAGATCCTCCTCGGAGTCCGGTGGGAGTGGGAGAGCAGAAGGCGCGGCAACGACTGACTGCCGCCGCGCCCGGTCTCCGCTACGGACGTCAGAGCTCCTCGTCGAGGCGCTCCGCGGAGGCCTCGAGGTCGTCGAGGCTCCTGTCTAGCTTCGCCTTCGCTTCCGTCCACTCGTCGGGGGTCGAGCGGGAGAGATTCGAGATCTGGCTCTGGACCTCCGCCTGCTTCGAATTGAAGTTCTTCAGCTCGGCGTTGATCTTCGCGCGCTTGTTCGAGGGGATGGTCGCGCTCTTGTTCTTCGCCTCGACGGCCTTGGCGTTCGCCTTCGTGATGCGCTCCTTGGCGTCGGCTTCGAGCTTCGTGCGCTCGAGCTCCATCTCCGCGTATGCGGTGGTCACGTCCTTCTTTGCTTCGGCGACTCCCTTCTCGCCTTCAGCCATCGTTTCGGCGTGCTCCGCGGTCTGCTTCCTCTGGAGGTCTGCGCGCTCCTCTTCGGTCATCGTCTTGCGCTGAGCCCGAGCGCGCTCTGCTTCCTGCTTCGCTTCGAGCTCCTTTTGCTTGGCGCGGGCCTCCTGCTCCTCGCTCGTGAGCTCTGCCTCGGCGCTCTTCACCTGCTTGCCCCTGTCGGCGGCGCACGCGGCTGCGCTGAGCGCGAGTGCCGTGACGACGGCGAGTCGTTCGAGCTTCATGGTCTGTCCTCGTGGCGTGGGTGGGTTGAGTTCTCCGTCGGCGCCGATGCTTGTGCCGTCCGACGCACCGCGTTCGCGAGCAGCAGCAGGCGTGCCGAGTCGATCGCCGAGAGTTGCGCGGATCGACGTATCAGCGCGACAGGGCAGCAGCGCCACACGTGGGGCAGGGGAGAGACGAGCGCATGCGCCGACTCCGTCGCTCCTCGTCCGTCGCGCGGGAGCTCGTTCGCCAGGGGCCCGCGTGCTCGTGCCCGATCGGGACGCCCGCCGATCGGGGCGCGGCGAGTTGTGACATGGGATGTCAGGAAAGTGTCGCGTTTAGCTCGCATGCCGCCAGTGCCGTGCTCGATATCCTCGTTGCGATGCAGGCAGCAGGCTCCTTGTCGCGAGCGCCGGCGGCGCGCGTCGTGGTCGTCGAGGACGAGGCCGACGTTCGGCGCCTCCTCGAGTTCAACCTGACCGGCGCTGGGTTCGACGTCGTCGGCCTCGAGTCCGCCGCGCAGGTCGCCGACACAGTGGCGCGCGAGGATGCGGCGCTCGTCGTCCTCGACCGGATGCTGCCCGACGGCGATGGGCTGGCGGTGTGCAGCGAGATCCGGCGTGACGAGCGCCTCGCGGGCCTGGGGATCCTGCTGCTCACGGCGCTGGGAAGCGAAGCGGATCGCGTCGCGGGGCTCTCCGCAGGGGCCGACGACTACGTGGTGAAGCCGTTCAGCGTCCGGGAGGTCGTCGCGCGCGTGCGCATCCTGGCTTCGGCGGTGGAGACGCGGCGGAAGGCCCGGCAGCTGGACGCCGCCGGGGCGCGGATCTTCCGCTGGCGCGACGTGCTCGTCGACGTCTTCCGGCACCGCGTGTTCGGCGCTGGCGTCGAGATCGAGCTCCGTCCGTTCGAGTTTCTTCTTCTCCTCACGTTCCTCGAGACGCCCGACCAGGTGTGGTCGCGCGAGGCGCTCATCGCGAAGCTCTGGAACGGGGAGGTGTCCACGTCGCGACGCACGATCGACGTCCATATCCGGAGGCTTCGCGAGCGACTCGGGCCCTTCGGCGAGGTCGTCGAGACGGTGCACGGGGTCGGCTATCGCCTCCGACCCGAATGAGACCGCGGGCGCTTCGGATCGAAGGCGCGCTACCGAGCGTTCACGCCGACGAGCCTGCCGATGGCGGCTGCTCGCGCCAGTCCGCGGCGATCAGAGGCAGGCAGCCTTGCAGGTCACCACCGCGCACGTGTTGTAGGCCTGCCACTTCGTCAGCGCGTTCGGGTGCTGCGCCTTGCAGGCCTCCTTGCATGCCGCGCCGTTGCCTCCGCCTCCGCCCCCTCCGTCACCGGCACCGGTGCCGTTGCCTCCGCCCCCTCCGTCACCGGCACCGGTGCCGTTGCCGCCGCCGTTGCCTCCGCCCCCACCGTTTCCGTTCCCTCCGCCTGTGCCATTGCCTCCGCCCGTGCCATTGCCTCCGCCTCCTCCGCCATCACCTCCTCCAGCACCACCACCACCACAGCCCTGGATGCAGGTGTGAAGCGCCGCGCAATCCGGATCGTCCTTGAAGCAGGTGATCGTCGCCTGGCAGCAGGCAGCGTCGTCGCTCATGCACGTGTTGCAGTCGGTGTCGTCGAACGCGAGGCTCGCCTTCCCGAGGCACGTGTCGTCGGTCTTTCCCTTCGTTGGTGAGTCCGACTGCTTGCTCGTGTTCGGGCTGGTCCCGGGCTCGTTCTCGTCCGGCTCCTCGACGATCCGCTGCGTGCTCTCGTTGCAGGCGATCGCGGCCAGGAGCGCGACGATGGAGCTACCGAGGAGGAACAGGTTCCCTACGCGCATGCCGTGTACCTCACGCGCGAGGACCAAGCACGGCGTGTGCCTGCGGAGACGCGGGCTGAACGTTTCCAGCTCGGCGTGTTCTCGCGGAGATACAAAAGGAGCCTGGATCGCCGGCCTATCCCGCCGGGATCCAGCGAGCCTGCAGGTCTCAGTGGAAAATTCGATGCGGGTCGAACGTTCGGCGCGCACACCGATGCTGGGTCACAGCAGCAGGGCGAGGCCGAGCACCGGCAGGCAGACGACGAACAGGATCAGGCAGAAGCCCATGATGTCGCGTGCGCGCAGGCCCATGAGCCCGAGGAGGGGCAAGCTCCAGAACGGCTGATACATGTTGCCGAGCATGTTCCCGTACGCGACCGCCATCGTGATCTTGCCGTAGGGAACGCCGAGCTCCTTCGCTGCTTGGAGCATCGGGGGACCTTCGACGGCCCACTCGCCGGCGCCGGACGGCACGAAGCTCTTCGTGAGGATCGACGCGAGGAAGGTGAACACCGGCAGCGTCGTCGCGCTCGCAGCCTGGACGAAGACGTGCGCGATGGAGGCCGAGAGGCCAGTGTGCTTCATCACCTCGAGGATGCCGCCGTAGAACGGGAACTGGAGCACGATGCCGGAGACGCCGCGGACGCTCTTCGAGATCGCGTGCGCGTACGCGACCGGGCTCCGGTGCAGCACCATGCCGAGCATGAGGAACGCGCAGTTCACGACGTTGTGATTGAGATCGAAGCCCTTCTCTCGGAAGTGGCGGACGAGGAACGAGAGGCCGATCGCGCCGGTGATGAACGTGAGCGTGCGCGTCTTGTCGAGCCACTCGGCAGGGGTGAAGCTAGCGCTGCCCGACCCGTCGTGGGCCGCGGAGTCCTCGCTCGCGAGCGCGGGGGCTTCGTGGCCTTCGATCCCGACGATGCCGGTCTTCGGATGCATCGCCACGATCAGCGGCGGCACGATGAGCGCCAGAATCGCGCAGGCGATGAGATTGTAAGGTGCAAGGATCGTCTCCGAGAGCGGCACCTTCGCGGAGGGACCGCTCACGCCGAGCACCTCGCTCACGAAGTTCTTCTCCGTGTTCATGAGCAAGGGGGCGCTCGCCGTGAGACCTGCGTGCCAGAGCAGCATCGACGTGTACGCGCCGGTACCCAGGAGCGCATAGTGGATCGCGACTCCGCGCGCGGCGAGAGCGCGACCGACCTCGCGAGCGAGGAGCGCGCTCGCCACGAGGCCGAAGCCCCAGTGGAGCCATCCCGTGACGAGGGCGAACGAGGTCACGAGGAGGAGAGCTTGCGCTGCGGTCTTCGGGATGCTCGTGAGGCGGGCGAGGAGCCGCCGCGCAGGCGGGCTCGCGGCGATCGCCTCACCGGTGACGACGATGAGGATGATCTGGAGACCGAACTTGAGGATCTCGGCGTTCCCGAAGCCGCCCGTCCAAGTCATCACGAGGGTGGACGCGGCGCCGCCGTCGAGTGCCAGCCCCGCGACCTTGAGGTAGCCGAGCACGAGTGCGACGAGCGTGAGGAGGAGCACGAGGACGAACGGGTCCGGCATCCAGCGCCGGACGAAGCGCTCGGCCGCGCTCCCTGCGCGCGCGAAGAGGGAGGTCGAGATCACGCGCGAACGATAGCCGACTTTCCTCGTGCGGGCCGCGTCTCGGGTACGAGGAGGCTCGGGACTTGCGGCCTGCGCCCCGCTGAGGTCTAGACGGAGCGTGGTCCCTCCCGTGCCACGCTGGCCCGTCATCGTCGCGGGGGTGCTCGCTGCGGCTCTCTTCCTTTCTCCGAGGCTCGCGCGTGCGGAGGAGTCGCTCGATGCGTCGCGGGTGGGCGGGCTCGTCGTGCCGCGCCTCCCTGCGCCGTTCCTGCTGCCGGAGCTCATGCATCCGCGGCTCGACGTGCAGATGGACTGGTTCGTCGGACGGCTCTCGCCCGAATCTTCGTCGCGGTCCGCTGCTGTTGCCGCGATCGCACGCCCGTCGATCGAGGCCACGATCCTGGCTCCGCGCCGTCTCTACGTCGGGGCGACCTACCCGTTCGCATCGGCGCTTCCGCCCGACGGCGGGCTAGCGCCGGGCGAAGCTGGTCAGCCGAGCGGCCGGCGCACGATCCTCGGGAACGTCGAGGGGCACATCCGCGCGGTGTTCCCGCTGCCGACCCGGCTCGAGATCGGCTTCATCCTCGCGGTCGTCGCGCCGACGTCGGCGTTCAATCGCGCCGATCGTCCGAACCGCTCCGCGGTGGACGCGGTCTCGTCGCTCGACCCGACGAACTACGTCCACTTCCTCCCCGACCGCGTCGGGCTGCGACCTGCCGGCGATCTACGAATCGTGCGTGGCCGGTTCGTGTTCCAGGGACGCCATGGCATCGACATTCTGATCGACAACGAAGGCATCGATCGCGCGAAGGTCGCGGGCCGTCTCCTCGGCCACGTCGGTTTCCTCGCGCGCCCCGACCTCGAGCTGTCCGTCGAGGCGAGCCAGATCTACTTCTTCACCTCGGACGACAAGGTGATGGGCGAGCCGAGCGCGGAGCGGGCCTTCGCCGAGAAGTACCGCGTCTCCGATGCGCGCCGTTCGGCGTTCACGATCGGGCCGGCGTTGCGGCTGTCGTTCCGCGACGTCGATGCCGGCGTAGCTCTCGTGACGAACCTGGGCGATCCGCTCTCGCCCGCGGCCGCCGGCTTCATCGGGCTCCGCATCTCGCTCGTCGGTCACGTCGGCTCGCCGTGAGCGGGAGCGGAAGCGATTGTCTCGACTTCGGGACGCGGCGCGCTCGGCTGAAGTGCGGCGGCGGATGGCCGTTCCTGCGACATACAGCGAGCTTCCTCGATGTCCGCGCCGATGTCAGAATCGGCTGGCTGTGCGTCGAGCCGGACCGCAAACCTCTCGGGCTCCCTACGAGCTGCGACGATGCCGTCGTCGCGGTACGACCCAAGGAGCTCCGCCGGGGCGGTGTCTCCTTACGGTGAGGCCTCGTCTCGGCGTCGTGCTCCTCGTCCTCGCGGCTGCGGGATGCGCGTCGAGGGACGACGTCACCCCGATGATCGTCGTCTCTCCCGGAGCGAAGGAGCGGATCATGGTGATGGACCGCTTCCGTCACCACGGAGCGCCTCGTCGCTGGCTCCCGAAGGTCACCGTGGAAGAGATCGACGATGCCGAGCTCCCGCCCACCGGGGGCGAGGAGAGCGCGACCGAGGATGTGGACGCCGGGGCGCCCGAGCGCTGACGCGGGCTCGCACACGGCTCGGCTGAGCTGCGTCAGCTGAGGTGGCTCGTCGATTTTGTGCGACCGAGGCGTGGCCGCGGGCTCGAAGAGACATGAAGCCGGTCCTCTTTGTTTTCCTGCCCCTCTTCGCCGTCGCCTGCCTCCCCGGTGCGAGCCTCGACAAGGAGAAGCTCCTTTCGACGGCGTCCTTCGATCACGGATGTCCAAAACAGAAGATCGAGGTCGTGACGGAGGACGATCATGGGATGGAGGCCACCGGCAACTATCTCCTCAAGGTCTGCGGTGCCGACAAGCGCTACAAGCGCCTCGGCACCATCTATTACGACGCCGAGAAGGGCAGCCCGGTTCCGACGAAGTGACCCTGGGGGACGAGCGCGTGGGGCACCACCCCATCCGTTCGTGCCGGGAAGGGCGCGGTGCGGAGCTCTTGAAGTGCCTCAGAGCTCGGGGAGCGACCGGACGCGGACGTGGTCGAAGCGCGCGGTGAAGCCCGAGCCTCCGAACGCGACTAGGCCGATCTTGGCGTTCGGACCGAGCTCGTGATCCCAGGAAGCGCCGCGCGTGAACCTCACGCCGTCGCGGCTCGAGTATGAGACGTAGGTCTCCTGACCGTTCCGCACGACCTTTGCGATTCGGAGCCACGTCGTCCGGCCGGGCGGTCCACCGACGGCCGATCCGTACGCGGGGAAGCGGGGAAGCGGCGCGGGGACCTCCTTCGCGAACTCGATCTGGCGCGTCTCCCAGATCGACACGTGCGTGAGCTTCACGTAGGCGTCGTCGCCCGCATAGACGATGAGCCCGGCCTGGACGTAGTTCTGGCAGCAGCCGGAGTCGGGGACGTCGAGATCGACCTTCACCTCCGCGAGCCAGTTGCCCGAAGGGGCTGCCTGGGTGAGCACGGAGGCGTTGTTCGAGTCCCCGAAGAGCTCGGCTGCCTGCGTTGCGAAGCGGAGGACGCCTCCTTCGACGCCGAAGACGTCGGCCGGCGGAGGACGCACCCACGACCAATGCGGCGAGAGCCCACGGTCGAACTCGTCCGAAGCCTCCTTTACGAGTGGGAGTTTTTTGACGTCGACTCGATCGAGCCGCAAGAGGTATCCGTTCGGATCGACGATGTCGGCGAGCGTGTCGACGCCGAGCCGCGCTGCGGCCGCGGCGCGAGGATCGCGTGGGGGCGTCGCCGCCGGCGCGAGCTGCTTCGTGTTCGAGGCGCCGAGACCGTTGCGGACGGAGGGCCAGCCACCGGTCCACGTGATCCGATCGAGGAGCATCGGCCGACGCGTGTAGCCGACCGCGCCTTTGAAGTACGGATCGCCACGATCGATCGCGTGATACGCCGTGTACCAGTTGCCGGCGGCATCGAGGAAGACGGAGTTGTGGCCGCCGCCGACCCAGCGATTGCCGCTCAGTGTGAGGACGGGCGATCCGCCGACGCGCGCGTCGAGGAGCGATACACCTTCGCGATCGACGAACGGACCGAATGGGCTCGTCGATCGACCCACGAAGACCTGGTAGCCCGTGAGCGGACCGTTGCAGCAGTCGCTCGCCGACGCGAAGAGGTAATACGCACCCTCCTTCTCGACGACGTTCGCCGCTTCGTAGCGATTCGGGATCGCGATCGGCTTCGCGGTATCAGGCGACGCCGAGAGCCCGTCGGCGCTGAGCTGGCGTGCCTCGAGCCCGCCGTAGTAGCTACCGTAGTAGATGACGGCGGGCCCGGTCTTCGGCACGAGCACGTCCGGGTCGTAGGTCCAGTAGAAGTTGCAGCCTCCGCCCGCGCGCCGCGGGGGCACGACCGGAGCGCCGGCGTCCACCCACGGACCGAGGGGGCTCGCGCTCGTTGCGACGCCGATCGCGTTGTCGCTCGAGCAGCCGGGCTCACCGCTCACCGCATCGACGACGTCGGTGGCGACGTAATAGAGGAAGTACTTGCCGTTCCGGAAGACGATCTCCGGAGCCCAGAGCGAGCCGCCCGGCGCCACCCACGACGGCGGTGACGCGAACGCGTCGCCCATGTACTCCCAAGTGACGAGGTCGCGCGAGCGGATCATCGGGAGGAGATGCGACCTGCGCGCGCCGCGCTCGTCGATGTCCTCGTCGTTCAGCGAGTCGGTCGTGCAGAGGGCGTACCAATACGGGTCTTTGCCCTCACCGCGGATGACCGTTGGATCGGCGCAGTTGGTCTGCAGGAGGCCATTGGGCATCCGGATCGTGATCGCGTTCTCGAAGAACATGAGGTCGTCTCGACCTCGCACTCGGTCATCGGCGAGGGCGGTCCCGCCACACACGAGCAGCGTCGCGGAGATTTTGAGAATCACGCGTGCCTTCGACATGCATCCTCCTGACGTGGCGAACACGAGCGCCAGTGGTCTCGGAGCCGCGCCGTGAAGCTCGTCGCGGCGTCTCGTTCGAGCCACTTACGAGCCCAACGATATGCGTAGAACGCAACTCGGCAATCAAATGGTTTGCGTTAATTGGCAATTGCAGGGCGTGTCCCGCAAGTGCTGGGCACACCCTGCTGGGACATGCCCTCGGTCCCCCGAACGCCATGGCGCGGCATCACCGCACGAGCCTCGGGCAGCCGGTATGCCGAGAAGATGATGGCAGGGCACGCGCTTGCTCGGCGGCTGCGCGTAGGCATCATCCCCGGCTCGTCGACGAACGCGCGGAGCTCGGGCTGGCTGAAGCTAAGCGGTGCTCGCTTGCATGGACCGACCTCGCCGCCCGCCCGAACGGGCGAGCGGGCGTCGAGCTCGGTCCAAGGCAACCGGTCTGAGCACTCGCTTCTTACTTTCACAATCAGCGCAACTAGGTTGCGCTGTAGTGACGTGCGGGCTGATGGCGGGCATCTCGGTCATCCCGACAGCCCGGCGTATCGTTCGCGCTACACGAGCGAGGTGCGGTGCTCGAAGGTCTTGGCCGTCGGCACGGCGGGCTCGCAGTCGGGGGCGGTGCTCGAGCCCGGCGCGAACGGCATGCCCGGGGGCGGCCCGACGACCTCCTGCTTCAAGTTCCACGGAAGCCCCGGGGTCACGTAGCAGTCGGCGGGGATCTTGTGCGCGATGCTGTCGTGCAGCGCGGGCAACTGTGACCAGTGAACGCCCGGCCGGTAGTGGTGGGCCGTGTGGTAGCCGAGGTTGCCCGTGACGATGTTGTATCCGCGGTGCAGGATGTTGTTCGACGCCACGAAGTGGCTGCTCGTCTTCTTGCCCGCGTGATGAGTGAACGTCGCCCACGCCGTGTAGAAGAGCATGATGATCATCGGCGCGAGGAAGACGACCAGCCCCGGGACTGGCCGCCACGCGACGAGCGCTGCCACGATGGAGAGCGTGAGCACGCCCATCACCACGAAGATGCCCAGGTACTTGCCGGTCCGTCGGGAGACTTGCAACACGCGCGCGTACGCGGTGGCTCCCACCACCAGCGAGTACTCGAGCTCGTTCATTCGCGTTCCGTCGTCTCGGCGCCACCGCGATTCATCGGTACGCTGATCGAGGTAGTTGACGTGGTGTCCGAGCGAGTGGTGGAGCACCCATCCGTGGCTCGTGATGCCGGTCTGCACGCCATACATGAGCTCGAGCGCGCGATTGAGCAGCGGCACGCGGAAGACGCTCAGGTGCTGATGGTGATGGTTGAACGCGCAGACCGCACCCTTCGGGCCGATCCCGAGCAGCATCCAGACCACGAGCCATGGCGTCGAGTCGACGAGCGCGTAGACGAGGACATCGCAAGCGAACAGCGCGGTGATCAGGGTGACCGGGAGCCGATCCTCGCGATGACGAAACAACTGCACGCGCCCACCGTGCCGCACGTAGCGTCAGATTCGTGTCACGGCTTGCCCAGCTTTTGACGACATCCGGCCGTCCGCGAGCGAGCGCGTGTGCGCGGCTCGAGCATTCGACATGCACGAGGACGGATCCGGCCCCTAGCCATCATCGTCTTCACCGTCCTCGGGGCGGTGCAAGTCGACGTGGTGAAGAGCGGAGCGTACGTCGCCGCGACGAAGGCAACGCGCCGGTCGTCACGCGGTGGCGTGGATGATCCGCGGGCGGCGAGCGCCGCGGGTGATCGCGAGCGCGCTCAGTTCGCCTGCGGCTGCTGCGTCTCGGGCGTGCTCTTCCGGCTCTGCTGCCCGCGGATGTCGCGGCGCTCGGCGGCGGCGCGGATGAAGCGGGTGAAGAGCGGATGCGGCGCCGTCGGGCGGCTCTTGAACTCGGGATGGAACTGGCAACCGACGAAGTACGGATGCTCCTTCAGCTCCACCATCTCGACGAGCTTGCGGTCGGGCGAGGTGCCGGAGAGGACGAGCCCCGCGTTCTCGAGCGGCTCGCGGTAGTCGTTCGCGAACTCGTAGCGGTGACGGTGGCGCTCGCTGATCTCGGTCGCCCCGTATGCCTCGGCCGCGATCGAGCCGGGGAGGAGCGAGCAGGGGAAGCCGCCGAGGCGCATCGACGCGCCCTTGCTCCGGACGTTCCGCTGATCGGGCATCAGGTCGATGACCGGATGCGTCGTGTCGCGCTCGAACTCGGCCGAGTTCGCGCCCTCGAGCCCCGCGACGCTGCGCGCGTACTCGACGACCGCGAGCTGCATGCCGAGGCAGATCCCGAAGAACGGGACCTTGTTGGTGCGCGAGTAGCCGATCGCCTGGATCTTCCCCTCGGTGCCGCGGTCGCCGAAGCCACCGGGGACGAGGACGGCGTCGACGCTCGAGAGGAACTTGTCGGCGCCCTCGCGCTCGATCTCCTCGGAGTCGATGTACTCGAGGTCGACCTTGACCTCGTTTGCGAGGCCGCCGTGGACGAGCGCCTCGTGGAGCGACTTGTACGAGTCCTTGAGGTGGACGTACTTGCCGACGACGCCGATCTTCACGGTGCCCTTCGCGGGCTTCTTGAAGTTCTGGACGATGCGCTGCCAGGGCCCGAGGTCCGGGCTGCGGCTCCAGATGTTGAGGCGGTCGGCGATGAGATCGTCGAGGCCCTCGGAGTGGAGCTGCAGCGGGAGCTCGTAGATGCAGCCGACGTCGATCGCCGAGATGACCGCATCGACGTGGACGTTGGAGAAGAGCGCGATCTTCTCCTTGGTCGACTTCGTGAGCGGCGTCTTCGTACGGCAGATGAGGATGTCCGGCTGGATGCCGATCTCGCGCATCTCCTTGACGGAGTGCTGCGTCGGCTTCGTCTTCAGCTCGCCCGCCGTCTCGATGTACGGCACGAGCGTGACGTGCATGCTGAGCGCGTTCTGCGGGCCGGCCTCGACCTTGAGCTGACGGATGGCCTCGAGGAAGGGGAGGGACTCGATGTCGCCGACCGTGCCGCCGATCTCGATGATCGCGACGTCGGGGCGGTTCGGCGAGGAGTCGACCGCATCCCGGACGCGCGCCTTGATCTCGTCGGTGATGTGCGGAATGACCTGGACCGTGGCGCCCAGGTACTCGCCACGGCGCTCCTTCGAGATGACGGACTCGTAGATGCGCCCGGTCGTGAAGTTGTTGGCCCGGGTCATCCGGACGCTCGTGAAGCGCTCGTAGTGACCGAGGTCGAGGTCCGTCTCGGCGCCGTCGTCGGTCACGAAGACCTCGCCGTGCTGGTACGGGCTCATGGTCCCGGGATCGACGTTGATGTAGGGGTCGAGCTTGACGATCGTGACCCGAAGGCCGCGAGCCTCGAGCAACGCTCCCACCGACGCGCTCGAGAGACCCTTACCGATCGAAGAGACGACTCCGCCGGTCACGAACAAGAACTTGGTGGGCTTGCGGCTCATCAATGCCTCCGACGAACGGTGGAGAGGACCCCCATAACGCACACCCCGCGTGTGGCTCGGGGCGGCTCGGGAACCTCTACCTCCATCTTCGCTGGGCGCGAGTAGCATAACGCCGCTGCGAGCCCAAGACTCGAACGCCAACCCCGGAATCTGCGGGCGCAGACGTCGATTTTTCTCGGAGCGCGACGACGAGAAAGCGGGCGAATCGACGAAGCGCCCTCCGGAGACACGCTCGAGCTCGACCGGAGGGGGCGGGGGCTGCGGCAGGCTCTGCGCCGGCGTCCCGCCCTCGCTCGAGAGGCGCGGGCGCGCTCGTTCCGTCACCCCGAGCGCCCGACGTGACCCGGCTCGGTCCGGTGGCCGTGACCTCAGGCGACCGCGAAGGGGCGCTGTACGAGGCGAACCGGACCCGAACATCGGACGAGCGCCGGAGGCGAAGCCGGATCCACGGATCCCGCGAGCGGCCGCTTTTGATCACTGGATCTTTGTCGTCCGAGTGAGGGGACAGCGGCAGAGCGATCGTGGCACTACTACTCGAGAAGATGCGCTTGGAACGTCGGCATTCGGGGGTCTGGCTTGCTTCGTCGTTCGTGGTCGCGGCTGTCGCCGTCAGTCTCGCTGCTTGTGTCGGCGACGACCCTGGGGTCTTCGTCGGCGGCGGCGGAACCGACCTGACCTCCGACGGTGGTGCCGCCGATGGAGCGCGCGACGACGGAGCGCGCGACGACGACGGTACAGCCGGTGACGGAGGGGATGCCTCGACCGTGACGTGTGACGCCCCGCTCGAGGCGTGCGGCTCCGCGTGTGTCGACAAGCAGAGCAGCGCGCAGCACTGCGGACGATGTGACCGCGCGTGCGGGACGGGGAGCTCGTGCAGCGCGGGAAGATGCAGCACCGTCACGCTCGTCGACCAGCTCGACACGCCGACCGCGCTCGCCGTGAGCCCCAGCGTCGTCGTCATGAGCGTGAAGCGCGGGCTCGTCCGTTGTGGCAAGGAGGGATGCAGTCAGGGAGCGACGCGGCTCTGGCAGAGCGACGAGTGGCAGCCGGTGGAAGGCTCGCTCTCGCTGAGCCCGGACGGCGCGCATGCGTTCCTGCTCGCGAAGACGACCAGCGCCTCGTTGCCTCAGGACACGAACCTCTATCGCGCCACGGTAGACGGCACGCCTCCGCTCATTCCTGCGCTCCACACGAATGCGCTCTCGCCGGCGTGGGTGCTCGGGAACTCGACGCGCGTGGCGACCGATGCACGCGAGCACGTCTTCGTCTCGCCTTATCGCAACCACCGTTGCTTCCAGGCGAGCTGTTCGAGCGTCGGGATCCTGTCGAACAGAGAGACGCCGTCGAGCATCACGCTGACGCCGACGCACTACGCGTGGACGCTTCACGACCATACCGGTGGAGCCACCGTGCAGACCTGCCCGCGCCCGCCGGCGGGAGCCACGGGCTACGACGGTGCGCAGGACTGTGGCACTCCGATCGGACTTGCACCGGCGATCACAGCGAGCTTCAGCGGCCACATCACCCACCACGACAACGTCGTCTACTGGGCCGACTGGGGGCGCGATGGAGGCGCAACGGCTCGCGTCCTCGCTTGCGCCCCGACGGGATGCAATGGCGCGCCGAAGGTGATCGCGACGGCCGAGCAGGTGATCGATGGCCTCGTCGTGGACGCCACGGGCGCCTATTGGACCAACGGAAGCATCGGCACGGTCCGCGTCTGTCGCGATCTCGTCGCAGGCTGCGGGACGAAGGCGGAGACCCTCGCCAGCGGCGCGACGAACCCCGGCCCAATCGGCATCGACGACACCAACGTCTACTACGTCGCGCGGGGAGCGACTCCGACAGCCGGCGCGCTCTTGAAGGTCGCGAAGTAGCCCGCGGGCGCCCCCTGGGCGGCTTCACTCCCGAGAACGCGCGTCGTCAACGGAGCCGGCGGAGATGCGCGAGCACGTCGGCGAGCTCCGCGTCCGTCATCGCGATGGGCATCATCTTTCCGCGGCCGCGTCGTACCGTCTCGGCGAAGCTCGCCGCGTGGTAGAGGAAGGGGCGGTCGACGAGGAGGACGCCGATGTGCCCGCGCGCCTCGGGACCATGACAGCCCGAGCACTTGTCCGTGTAGATCGCGCGGCCGCGCTCGGGATCGCCGTTCGCGTACGGGCCGTCGGGCAGGGGAGCGATCTCGGCGGCTGCCGCATCGACGTCGATCGGGGCCGCCGTGTACGGACCGGCGTCGGGACCGTAGGTCGCCGCGAGCCACGCCGTGAGCGGTGCGGTGTCGTTCGGCTCGAGGTTCGCGCCCCAGGCGACCATCTTGGTCACGGTCTTCGTCCACTGCGCTTCGGTGAGGCGCTGCTGCGCGAGCATCTCCTCCGAGTGGCAGGAGAGGCAGGCCCCCTTCACGAGCGCGCGGCCCTCCTCCGGCGAGAGGCCCGTCCGTGCGGCGACGACCGGCGGAGCGGCGTCGGCTGCAGTGGTGGCGGTGCTCGTGGCTGCGGCGTCGGACGGAAGCCCGAGGAGCTTGTCCTTCGAGCACGCCGTCATGGCGGCGAGGACGAACGCGATCGCGGTCGTCGATCGGAGGAGGGAGCTCACGTGACCTCCCACGAGACCGCGTGCCACGCGTTCCAGAAGTAGCCGCTCGGGTTCCACGCAGCGCGCTCGGGCTGCGCGTTGCCCTTTCGATCCGTCGCGCGGGCGAGCGCGCGGACGCGCCCGGGCTCCTTCTGCTCGAATCGGTACTCGAAGACGACCCAGCGTCCGACGCCCGGCTCGCCTTCGAGCTTTGCCGGGCGCCAGGTCTTGCCGTCGTCGAGGGAAACCTCGACCTTGGCGATCGGCGCGTCGCCCGAGAACGCCACGCCGACGACCTTCTGCGGTCCCTTCGGCGTGCGCGAGCCGTCCAGCGGCGCGCCGATGATCGACTTGATCGGGAACGTCGTCGCGGGGCGCATCTTCTCCGGCGGCACCACGGAGCCGGGCTCGACCTTCTCGGTCGGCATCCGGTACGCGGTCTCCATGAAGAAGCCCTTCGCCTCCTCTTTCTGCACCGCTAGGCGCACGAGCCACTTCACCCAGTGATCGCCCGCCCATCCGGGGACGACGAGCCGGAGCGGCGCGCCATGCGCGAGCGTGAGGTCCTCGCCGTTCATCGCCCACGCGACGAGCGTGCTCGGGTCGAGCGCGCGCTCGATGGGAATGCTCCTGAGGAACGGCGGCGTCGACGGCTTCGGCGGCGCATCGGCTCCGAGCACATGCACGTGCGTTCCCTTCGCGTGCTCCGCGCCGAGCCCGGCCTTCTGGAGGACATCGCGGAGGCGGGCTCCCGTGAAGGTCGCCTGACCCACGGCGCCATGTTGCCACTGGAGCCCGGGGACTCGCGGGACGTGAAGCGCGCGGCCGTTGCCCGCGCACTGGAGGACCGCGGTGACGGTCACGGCGGGGAACGTCTTCTTCAGATCCGCGGCGGACAGCGAGAGCTTGCTCGCGACGAGCCCTTCGACGCTGACTGCGCGGTTCGGGTCGAGCGCCGGGGGACCGAAGTGGCTCCGGACGAAGAACGACGGCGTCGGGGTGATGAGGCGGTCGTAGAGCCCCGTCGGGGTCGCGAGGTTCTGGGGCTCGCGTCCCTGACGGAGGAGCTCGTCGGCGAGGGCGCTCCGCGGAGAGAACGCGAGCGCGACGCCTGCCGCTTCGAGGAGCCTGCGCCGGCCGATCATGCGGTGCATCAAAACGACGACTGCGCGCCGGGGTCAAGGGAGACACGGGGGCCGTGCTATGAGACGGCCGCTCGCAGGGCGCGGTCGCCGCGGGCGAGTGACGTAGGTCGAGAGAGACGAGTCAGGAAGCGAGCAATGAAACGACCCCAGTGGCTTCCCAGGCGAGCCGACGTCCCCGGCATCGCGCTTGCCCTCGCGATCGGGGCTGTTGCCGTCGCCACGGTGAAGGTCCTGCCGCCGTCGCCGCTCCTCTCCGATGTCCTCATCGCGCTCTTCCTCGGCGCGCTCGTTCTCAATACCCCGCTCGGGCGGCTCGTGGGCGTCGGCCCCGTCGGCAAGGAGCGCGAGCCCGACCGGTATGCATCGGGCCTCCGCTTCACCGGCAAGTGGGTGCTGCGCCTCTCGATCATCCTGATGGGGATGAAGGTGCAGACGTCGTTCTTCGGCAAGACCGAGATCGCCACGATTTTCATCGTCGCCGCAGCGTCGGTCCCGAGCGCGTTCTTCGTCTCCCATCTCCTCGGCGTCGCGCTCCGTGTTCGCAGGCCGCTCGTCGATCTCGTTGCCGGCGGGACGATGATCTGCGGAGCATCGGCCGTGAACGCGATCGCCCCCGCGTGTGGAGCGCATCGCGAGGAGCAGGGCGTCGCGATTGGCATCACGTTCCTCTTCAGCGTCACCGCGATGCTCTCGTTCCGCACGATCGCGCTGGCGATCGGTCTCGATCCGTCGTTCGCCGGGCTCTGGAGCGGCCTCGCCGTCAACGACCTCTCGAGCGCAGTCGCGGTCGGAGCGCAGATGGGTGAGAGCGGCGGCGTGATGGCGGCGGCGTCGAAGTCCGCGCGCATCCTCCTCCTCGCCCCCGTCCTCGTGGCGATTGCCCTCGCGCGCAGGGATGCACGTCAGTCGGCGCCGCGATCGAACCAGCTCGTGAAGAGCATCGTCGACGCGCTGCCCGGCTTCATCGTCGGGTACGTCGTCCTCGCGATCGTCCGGGCCACGGGCGATCGCGTCTTCGGCGAGGTCGCCGCGTGGAAGATGCTCATCTCCGCGAACCGCTTCGTCCTCGATGTCCTCATGTCGGCGGTCGCCGCCGGCATCGGGCTCCACCTCTCGGTCCGAACGATCCTCGGCTCGAGCATCCGCGCGCTCTTCGTCGGCGCCGGCGCTTCGGTCTGGATGGCGGGACTCACGGTCACGATGATCGCGTTTCTCGCGCGCGACAGAGCCGGCATCGCGATTGCGATCGGAGCCGTCGCGCTCGTCACGACGTTCGTCCTCCACCGCATCTTTGCGGGCAAGAAGGCACGTGCGCAGGCGATCGAGCGACGCTTCGAGAGCGGCGAGCTCCTCACCCTCGAGGAGGCGACGGTCCTCCTCGACCGGCGCGAGGAAGCTGGCTCGATCGACGACGTTTTCCTCCGGCGTCTGCTCGATCTGCTGAGCCCCTCGATTGGCGAGCTCATTCCGGCACGGACGAGCCCGCTCGGTCACGGCGAGGGCTGTCGCTGGCTCACGTACTGGGAGGGGAAGTCGGGCTGGGCGCTCGTCGCGGTCGTCCGCGAGGCGGGATCGGTGACGCCGATCCACGCGCATCCGCACCGCATGCTCGGCAAGGCGATCGAGGGCAGGCTCGAGGAGCTCCGCTTCCGCGAGCTCGAGCAAGGCTCCGGCGGCGCACGCTCCGTGGAGCTCGTCTCGCGGAGCCTCCTCGCGCACGAGGAGCTCGTCGAGGCGGACGGCCTTGCGAGCCTCCACGTCGTTCGTGCCGTCGGCGACGCGCCTGCGATCGACATCCAGCTCCGTGGTCCGGAGGTCGGTCGGCCTGGACGCCTCCTCCGCCCACGCGAGCGCGTCGACGTGCTGGCTCTCGACGTCGGCGCTCGCATCACGGCGATCGAGGAGATCGACGGACGTCCTGGCCAGAGCGGCGACGGAGCCGCTGCGGGGCGACCTGCCCCCGAAGCGGCGTGAGCGAGCCGCGCCTGGCGTCTCGCGTCTCGTTGCCATCGCCCGGGAGGTCGACGAGGCCGTAGCGTGTCTCTCTCGATGGCGGGATCTGAGGCCTTGCCCCGGATCATCGAAGCATCAGGGAGCCGCCTCGCGTCGACGAATGCCGGCGAAACCCCGCGCATTCATGTGTCCCACATGGTGGCATGTCGCGTGCTCGGCGCCTGCCATGCTCCCCTCCTGGCGACGCCTCGCGTTCGCGCTCACCGTCCCCGCGCTCCTGGCGACCGCTTGTGCGACCGAGGTCGAGGAGACCGACTCGTCGTCCGATGAGATCAACTATCGGAGCACCGCGGGGCAGGAGTTCACGCTCTCCACCACGGTGAGGTTCGCGGCGCCGGCCGCGGCGCAAGATCTGGAGGGGGAGGCGAGGGAGCTCGCCGTCGTCGCGCGCGCCGAGGCGCTCCGCACGACGGTGACGTCGGCGATCTCCGCCGAGCTCGATCGCATCTGGCCCGAAGCTCAGCGCCTCACGCGTGCCGGGCTCGTCATCCAGTTCCGGCAGGCGAGCGCGACGTACTCGGACCTGAAGGCGAGCGAAGACGGCGCCCGCTACGAGATGGTCGTCAGCGGCGAGTTCGCCGGGGTGAACGATCTCGAGCAGAAGCTGCCGCTCCGGATCGAGGGCGGGAAGAAGTTCCTCCCGGTGACGGCGAGCGTCGACGGCGAAAGCCAGCAGCTCGAGATCGTCCTCACGCCGGTCGAGCGAAGCCGCAACGCGTACCCGAAGTACCTCGAGCTCTTCGAGGGCGGCCTCGACATCGCCGTGCACGTCGGCGGCGACCACCACGATCCGCCGCAGGACATCGAGCACGCGCGCTCGATCTACGACGACCTCGTTGCCTCCGGCTTCCGCTCTCCGGTGCGCAGCTTCGCGGAGCTCGCGATCGACTCGCCCCCGTTCACGAGTCGGATCAACGTGAAGGGCGAGTCCGTCGACGTGCGCGTGCGTCTCTTCCACGTGGACATGACCACGTCCGAGATGCGCCAGCCGCTCATCGACGCCTACAAGGAGAGCATGAAGAGCGCGGACGTCGTGATCTACGACGGTCACGCGGGCCGCTCGCTCGACTACTCCGGCGTCGTCTTCGCCTACAAGCCGGCGCGGGTGGCGATCCCGGCGGGCAAGTTCAAGGACATCGAGTCGAACGGAAAGCAGCAGGTCTATCTCTTCAACGGTTGCGAGACGTACACCGGCTACGCCGACAAGCTCTACGAGAACCCGGCGAGGAACCCCGCGAACACCGACATCATCACGACCGGGAACTACTCGGCCATCCAGCGCAAGGCCAACCAGGTCATCTCGTTCATCCACTCGTTCATCGACCAGCGCTCCGGGACCTGGGTGCCCCGCTCGTGGGACAGCGTCCTCTCGCGCATGAACGCGGTCGGCGAGCGTTCGTGGGTTCACGTCTACGGCGTTCATGGCATCGACGACAATCCGAAGGTGAGTCCGCTCGCCGACGTCTCGAAGGTGGGGGTGGCGTGCCGGTCGAACGCGGACTGCGGATCCGCCGACAGTCGCTGCATCGCCGTCTCGTCCAACCGTCGCGTGTGTGGCGTTGCCTGCGCCGATTCCGCCGGCTGCCCGAGCGGAACTCGCTGCATGCTGCCTCGCGGTCAGAGCTCGCTCGACGAGATGCAGTGCGCGCGGCAGTGATCACGACCAAGCGCACCGCATGTTCGGCAACGCTCGAGGTCGCTTCGGCTCGAACGTGAAGTCGGTGGCGTCGGCGCCGCCAAATTTGGAGCTCGCGCCCCAACTACCCGCAGAGGTGCGTCTCGGCGCTCCTTGAATTTCATGCGCAGTCGGTGACGTCCCTGCCGGGAGCCATGCGACGATAGCCGGTTGTCGCTCTGCCTATCGGGTGGGCGCCGAACATCGGCTGGCGGGCGCGTGAAGGCTCGCCATCTGCTAGTGATGGCGGCGATGGCGTTCACGTTCGACAATACCTACGCGCGTCTGCCCGATCGCTTCCATGCGCGGGTCGCTCCCACGAAGGTGCGCGAGCCTCGCCTCGTGAAGGTCAACCGCGCGCTCGCGTCGATGCTCGGGCTCGATCCGGCCGAGCTCGAATCTCCCGAGGGAGCTCAGCTGCTCGCGGGCAACGTGCTGCCCGAGGGCGCCGAGCCGATCGCGCTCGCCTACGCCGGACACCAGTTCGGGAGCTTCGTCCGGCAGCTCGGTGACGGACGGGCGATCTTGCTCGGCGAGGTCGTCGGCACGGACGGCAAGCGCCGCGACGTCCAGCTCAAGGGCGCCGGGCGGACGCCGTTCTCGCGCGGTGGGGACGGCCGCGCCGCGCTCGGTCCCGTGCTTCGCGAGTACGTCGTGAGCGAGGCGATGGCGGCGCTCGGTGTGCCGACCACGCGTGCGCTCGCGGCCGTGACGACGGGCGAGGTCGTCGCTCGGGAGGAGATGCTCCCGGGCGCCGTGCTCACGCGCGTCGCGGCGAGCCACATTCGCGTCGGCACGTTCGAGTTCTTCGCGGCTCGCGACGATCGCGAGGCGCTCGCCACGCTCGCGACCTACGCGCTCGCCCGGCACTACCCCGACGCGACCGGCACCGGCAACGACGCGCTCGCTTTGCTCGAGCGCGTGATCGAGGCCCAGGCGCGGCTCGTCGCGCGCTGGCTGGGCGTCGGCTTCGTGCACGGCGTGATGAACACCGACAACACGTCCATCTCCGGCGAGACGATCGACTACGGCCCGTGCGCCTTCCTCGACGAGTACGATCCGCGGAAGAAGTTCAGCTCCATCGACCACGGCGGCCGGTACGCTTTCGCGAACCAGCCCCGCATCGCGCAATGGAACCTCGCGCGGCTCGCGGAGGCCCTCTTGCCTCTCCTCGCCGACGAGGAAGATGAGGCCGTTCGCCTGGCGACCGATCTGCTGAATCGCTTCCCCTCGCTCCTCGAAGCGGCGCACACCAGCGTCTTGCGATCGAAGCTCGGGCTCGTACACGAAGAAGCGGACGACCTCGCGCTCGCCTCCGATCTGCTCGAGCGGCTCGCCGCGAATCAGGTCGACTACACGCTCTTCTTCCGCCGGCTCTGCGCGTCCGCGGCCGATCCTGCGGCGGACGAGGCGATCGCGTCGTCCTTCGCGGAGCCCGGCGCGTTCCGCGACTGGGCGGAGTCGTGGCGCCGCAGGCTGGCGGGCGAGGACGTCGCTCCCGAGGCACGCGCCCGTGCGATGCGGCTCGCGAACCCCGCGTTCATCCCGCGCAACCATCGCATCGAAGAGGTCATCGAGGCGGCCGTCCGCCGCGCGGACTTCGAGCCGTTCGAGACCCTGACGCGCGTCCTCGAGCGTCCGTACGACGATCAGCCCGACTTCGCCTATCTCGCCGAGCCCCCGCTGCCGGAAGAGCGCGTGCGGCATACGTTCTGCGGGACGTGAAGAGACGCGCCTCGGGCTCGAGCGCTCTCGCTTCGCTGCGGAAGATCGCGTAGCTACCGGCCATGCGCTTTCGAGAGATCGCCGCCTTCGATGTCGTGCACGCCAAGCTCGAGTGGCCGTGGATCGCGTTCGCGGCTAGCGGTGACTGTCTTGCCTACGCATCGTCCGCGAAGACGATCGCGACGCGAGGTCTCGAGGGGGAGCGCGTCGTCGAGGGAACGAGCTTCACGCTTCCTCCCGATCTCGAGCTCGATTCCGGCTTGTCCGCGTCGGAGGAGGCAGGGGCACGCCGCGCCGGCCTGACGAAGTTCTCGCTCGCCAAGGGCGGCGCGCTGCTCGCCGTGGCAGGCATTGCCGGCGACGCAAGCGTGGTCGCCACGCTCGACGCGTCCGGTGAGCGCAAGCGTGTTCGGAACGATGTGCTCCTCGGCGCGGGCCACGATGTGCAGGCGATCGCGTTCGATCGAACCGGCCGCCGCCTCTGGATCTCCGCGGAGAGCGCGACGGAGACGGTGATCGCGCTCGTCGACGTCGCTTCGCTCGAGGTCGTCGGTGTCCTCCGCAGCGCGCCGTTTCCCCGGCCCGCGCTCCACGAGCTCCACGTTCATCCCAAAGACGACGCGATCCTTCTCCTCGCCGCATGTGGCGACGAGGGCTCGTTCGCGCGCGTCGCCGGCTTCGCCGGTGACGCCGTCTCGGCGGTCCCGAGCGCGCTCGATTCGGGCGGCATTGCCGCCGGCTTCGTCGGGTTCTCCGCCGACGCGATGCGCGTTCATCTCGCCGAGGCGGACGAGCTCCGTACACACGGGTGGCCCACGCTCGACGAGCTCTCCTCGGTCCAATTCGCCGACGACTTCGTCTCGAGCTTCTCCGGAGCGGTCCTCGGCTACGACATCCTCGTCGACGGAGAGGACGCCGAGACGGGGGACGACGTCGTCATGCGCTTCGACGTCAGCGCGATTCGCGGGACGCTGCTCCCCAAGCCGGCGCCCAGCGGCATGTGGGCTGGGCGTCTCGGTCCCGACGCCATCGTCACCATCCAGGCGAAGGGCGATCCCGTGCGTGCCCTTGTACTCCGCCGCGCGAAGTAACGGGCACGCACGCGCTCCGCTCGTGGTGGCTCAGCCGACGTTGGTGCTGACCGTGCTTCGTTCGCGGTAGAGGGTCCAGAACGTGTCGGCGACCTTGGCCGACTCGATCGTGGCGTTGCCCTGGTCGAAGGCCGTGCCCTTGACCGTTCCCATCACGACCACCTCGCCGACGTAGATGCCGTCGCTCTTCAGCTTCTCGGAGAGGAGGCCCACCACCTTGTGCTTGGCGGCGTTGCCGACGGCGAGGCCCATCACGCCCCACTGCACCGCCATCGCGTCGACGTTGGGATCGTAGAACCCGAGCCCGCCGTTGGTCACGAGGAGCGCGGACTCCTTCTCCTTGCGCAGATCCGGCAACACCTCCTGCACAGCAGAGAGCAGACCGAAGACGGGGACGTCGAGGGTGCCGCGCAGCTCGGCCGCGCTCGCGGTCGTCAGGTCGCCGGCACCGGTGCCGTACGCGTTCCACTGGAGGACGGTGACGGGGCCGAACGTGGTGCGCACCTTCTCGACCACGCCGCGAATCGCGGCAGCATCGCCGAGGTCGGCGGGAAACGCTGCCGCCTCGATCCCCTTGTCGCGGAGCGCCTTCACGCCGGCGGCGAGTCGCTCTTGGTTGCGCGCCACGAGCGCGACGGAGAAGCCTTCGCGTCCGAAGCGCTCCGCGATCGCGTTCGAGATTCCGGGACCGTATCCGCACACGATGATGGTCTTCTTCGACATGGTGGGCTTCGATGCTAACGCGTACGGGCTCGTTGCTGTCATCGAGTTGGCCCGGACTCGTGCCGCAGCGTCAGCGGGGGGAGACCGCCACGACGGGAGCGTCGACGGAGCCGCTGCTCCTCGCAGACGGTCCTGCCTGCGATCGCGCGATCGCAATCGCAGAGGAGGGGCCGGGCATCCAGCGCTGGAACGCCATCGGGGAGCAGAGGTTCGAGGGGCGGCCGTCGGCTCCGTGGCGCGTCGACGCGCCGTCGGTGTCGAGCAGCATCCCCGCATAGCCGAAGCAGCCCACGGAGCCAGCCAGCAGCACGGTGACGGCGAGCCAGAACTGGGCATCGAAGCGACGGCGAATGGTCATGGTGTTGGCGTTCCTCTCGATTCCCCCCGGGGATGAAGAGGGCATGTGCAGCGATCGTGCCGCTCGCTCCGGGGACGACCGCCGACGTCTCGCCGGCCGTGCTCACCGCCCGCACTTTCAGTGAGCGCGCCGGTTTCTGCGCGCGCCGGTCACTTTCATTGATGAAACGAAGCGCCTGCGCGCATGAGCGGTTCGGGGCGTCAATGTGACGTCGCCGCGCAGGATCGTGCCCGTCACGAACCCGGCGCGTCGCCCTTTGGGGCGTCTCGAGAGGTACTCCACGCCGGCATTTCCGCCGGTGCGCTGCTCCGCTCTGCACGAAGTCGAACGTTTCACCGGAGGGTTCATCGAGCTCCCCGGGAGGGCTCCTTGTTCCCTTCATCATCGAAGCAACTCCTCACGGTCACCCTGACCGGGGCCGTGCTGATCGTCGTCGTCGCTGCATGCGGTAGCTCCGTCGACAGGGGGGTCGACGCGGTCGATGCCGGTCCCTCCGGCTTCGGGGCGGCGCCTGCGGACGGTGGGGATGCCGCCGTGGTCGACGCCCCGGTCCACGAGCTCGCCTGCATCGCGACCGCGTGTCCCGAAGGGTTCGCCACGTGTGCGGACGGAACGGGGCCCGCCTACAAGTGCGGGGCGGATCTGAAGCGGGATCCCGACAACTGCGGCGGGTGCGGGAACAAGTGCCTCCTCTACGCGCCCATCCACATGAGCTCGCGGTGCGTCGAGGGGACGTGCGAGCTCGAGTGCTTCAGTCCCTACGATCCCGGAAACCAGAAGGACTGGCGCAACTGCGATGGCAAGGTCGACAACGGCTGCGAGGCCGACGTCCTCACGAACGTGAAGCACTGCGGTGCATGCGGGAACGCATGCGCCCCGGGCGAGCCGTGCATCGACGGAGTATGTGGCTGCGAGCCGGGGGAGATCGTCTGCCATGGGCAGTGCGTCGACCCGAAGACCGACGACAACCACTGCAACGGTTGCGATCAGCCTTGCGATCCCGAGGGCGGCACGTGCGGCGAGCTCCCCAACGGCGCCTACTACGGCTGCTACGGAGGCGTGTGCGGCACCCCCAAGTGCAAGATGCCCACGGCCGACTGCAATGGCGACCTCGGCCAGCCGGGATGCAACTCGGACGGCTGCGAGGTGCCCGACGTCCGCACGGATCCGAACAACTGCGGAGGCTGCGGGATCAAGTGCAAGGCGGGTGAGGAGTGCGTCAACGAGGGTAACGGCCCCGAGTGCGCCGTCCCGTGCGTTCGCTTCGGCAAGGTGCTCTGCCCGTTCGGCCAGTGCCGCGACCTGCTGAACGACGTCATGGCCTGTGGATCGTGCTCCCGGTTCTGCCAGGGCGCCGGCCCGAACCAGGTGAGCGCGTGTCGCAAAGGCATTTGCGAGCTCGACTGCCTCCCCGGCTTCGCCGACTGCAACGGCGACCCGAGCGACGGTTGCGAGACGAACGTGATGGCTCATCCCGGCAATTGCGGCACATGCGGCAACGCCTGCGACGTCGCCGGCGGACAGCCCTGCATCGAAGGCAAGTGCCTCATGACCGAGTGCGACGCGGGGACGGTGTTTTGATGCGTGTCAGGGACAAATCCTTCTTCGGCGCCTCCGCGCTGCTCGCGCTCGCCCTCGTGCCCGCGTTCGCGAGCTGTGCCGAGTCGCATGTCGACCAACCGAGCGCGCCCGATGATTCGCTCTCCCTCGATGGCGGCGGAGCGGACGCTGGGAACCGAGACGCGGGGCCCGACGCGGGTTGCGATCCTTCGGACGACGACTGCGTCGCGCGCCCGCTGTCGTGCGATGAAGCCCCGTGGTGTCCGGTGCCGACCACCGTGTCCGGGTTCTACGCGCTCACCGCGGTATGGGGAGCGAGCAAGAACGACGTCTGGGCCGTCGGTTCGGGTGGAACGATCGTTCACTGGGACGGAACCGCATGGACGGCCACGCCGACGGCAGTGAAGAACACCTTCAACACCGTCTGGGGAAGCGGTCCGAATGACGTCTGGGTGGCGAGCTCGACCGACGCCGTCTTCCGCAGCGCGGGTTGGGCCGGCAAGGACACCGAGTGGGAGCGCGTCCCGCTCCCCCTCGACAAAGACAACGACGCACCCGTCTTCGCGATCTGGGGAACGAAGGCCGGCGATCTCCGCATCGCAGGTCAGTCCTTCTACCTGCCTGTCCCGGACACCGAGGACTTCGTCGCGAGCAACGCCTTCGTCAGGCATCTGCTCCCCGACGGCTCCTTCGACTGGGTAGGCATCCCCGGCACGGCCAACGTGTACGGCATCTGGGGCAGCGGTCCGGAGGACGTCTGGCTCGTCGCCGACAACTCGCTCCACAAGAAGTGGGAGCTCGGTCTCACGTTGCACGGGAGCGGCGGCGCCGACGGCGGCGCGCTCACGTGGACCGAGGTCGACAGTCGGTCGGCGGTCGCTCTCCGCGCGATCTGGGGCAGCTCGGCGAACGACATCTGGGCGGTCGGTGACATGGGGTCGATCCGCCACGCAACGAGCGCAACGGTGACGAAGCTGGAGGTCGTTCCGTCTCCGACGAGCGAGCGCCTGCGTGCCGTCTGGGGCTCCGCCGCCGACGATGTCTGGGCGGTCGGCGACGTCGGCACCATCCTCCACTACGACGGCAAGGCGTGGACGAAGACGGCCGCGGCATTCCCGGTCGGCAAGAAGCCCACGCTCTACGGAGTTTGGGGAAGCGCTCGCGACGACGTCTGGATCGTCGGTGACGGCGTCGCGCTCCACTACACGGGCGCCAAGCTCGGCGATGCGGGAGGTTCTCAGTGAGCTCGATCCTTCGAGTGCCCGCCGCCTGCATGGCGCTGGGGCTCGTCAGTGTGTTCGTCGCGTGTGCAGAGGCCGAGAACGGCGCTCCGCCGAGAGACGACCTGGACGCTGGAACGCTGCCGGCCGTCGACGGCGCCGTGCCGGAAGCCGGTCCTGACGGCGACGCCGCCGCGCCGCCGCGCGATTGTTCGGACGAGGGCTACTGCCACACCGTGCTGCCGAAGAACCAAACGCTGCGAGGCGTCTGGGGTGACGGCCAGGGAGCAGTGTGGGCCGTCAGCGACCAGGGCGCGATCCTGCGCTGGGACGGAAAAGCATGGACAGTGCATGTATCTGGCCTCGGCCCGCTCACCACGGTGTGGGGGAGCGGCCCGACCGATCTCTGGGTCGGTGGGGACAACGGGCTCTTCCATGGCACCGGCACGAGCCCGGCGGCGCTGGCTTTCGCGCCCTCGACCACGCCGACCGGTACGGTGGTGTCGATCTGGGGGGCGAGCGCGGCTGACGTCTGGGCCGTCCTGGTGCTGCCGGACGACGGGGAGTCTCCTCGCTCGCGTGTCCTGCACTACGGTGCAGGCGGAGGTTGGGTCGCCGATCCGGTCTCGACCTCGGCGCCGGAGATCCGGTTTTCCCACGTGTGGGGCAGCGCCGCGACGGGCGTCTGGCTCGCGGGGACGACGCTCGACCCGGACGTGTTCCTCGAGATGGGCACCGTCTTCCGGCGAGCTCCTGGGGGAGCGTCGACCTTCGATGTCCTCACTCTTCCGGGGCATCCGAAGCCGTTCGACGAGTTCGACGTGCTCGGGGCGGTCACCAGCGTCGCGATGAGCTCCGATACGAACATGCTCGTCCATGCGCGAACGACCGGAGGTCAGGCCATCTTCGTTCGCGGGACGAGCGCGGACGACGGCCAGACGTTCACGTGGTCGTCGGAGCTCGATGGCACGTACGAGGATCCGGCCACGAACGCGATCAGCGCCGTCTCGCCCAACGATGCGTGGACCGCAGGCGAGTACGGGCGCATCCGTCGCTGGAACGGCACGGAATGGGTCGACGCGGCCATCACGGTGACCCGCTATCCGGTCATCGCTCCCTTCTACGGCACGTGGGCGAAGGGGCCGGGGGACGTCTGGCTCGTCGGCGATGACATCGCCCTCCACCTCGACCCGGCGAAGAAGCCCTAGCCGAGGAAACGTGAGGGACGCGATGCGAAACGCGAACACGAACACGAACAGGACCGCGATGAGAGCTCGCATTCGAAGCCTTGCGCTCGGGACGATGGGGGCGTCGTTCGTGGCTGTCTCGGCGATGGTCGGTATCGCCGCGTGCAGCAGCGATGACGGTGCGGAACGAGCGCGAATCGAGACCGACTCCGGCAACGAGGCGAGCCTGCCGCCGCCGCCAGGGAACGGGGACGCCGGGCCCACGGTCGGCGCACGGCCGCCCTTCGACCCGACGGAAGAACAGGTGACGTGCACGGTCACGCCGTGCGTCGTGCAGCTCGTCGCGGGCGGCGATCACTTCTGCGCGCGGATGAGCGACAGCACGGTGCGCTGCTGGGGGGAGGACATCTGGGGCCAGCTCGGTCGCGGCGCGCCGGACGGCGAGAACCGTCCCGACGCAGGCGACGCCGGCGCCATCCCGCCGGTCGTCGGCCTGTCGAATGTCACCCAGATCAGCGCGGCCGCGCGCACGACCTGTGCCCTCCTCGCCGATGGCAGCGTTCACTGCTGGGGCTCCAATGCCTGGGGCGAGCTTGGTCTGGAAGAGAGCCCTGGTGTGGCCGACGAAGATCGTCATCCAACCCCCGCGCCCGTCGCCCTCGGCGGCGAATCGGCGACGCGCGTCGACGTCGGCACCTGGAGCGCTTGCGCGTCGCTCACCACGGGCAAGCTCGCGTGCTGGGGCGACGACTACTACCTCAAGCTCGCTCGTCCCGATGGGGGCGGTCCGGGCGAGGACAACGTTCCGGTCATCCTCGGTCCCGGCATCGCCGCGATCGACACGGCTGCCTTCGCGAAGACGTACGGCAGCACGAGGACCACGCTCGCCCTCACGACGACGGGTGATGTCTTCAGCTGGGGCGCGATCGCCGGCGACGATGGTCTCGTCTCCGGGCGCATCTCATCGAGGAGCCCCGACCTCGAGCCGCAGCGCATCGAGGAGCTCGCGAAGGTGACGAGCCTCGCCGTCTCGCCGATCCTCTGGCGCGAGCCGAACGCGAAAGCGAGCGCGGGGGACCGTCCAATCGGGCAGTCGGCGCCCCACGCGCACGCGTGCGCGATCGCGAACGGTGAGGTCTACTGCTGGGGGCACAGCTTCACGGGTGCGTTGTGCAACGGTCTGCCGGACAAGAAGCAGACGCCGGCGCACGCCCCCGTCTTCGCCAAGGCGTGGCCGCAGCAGATCACCGTCGGTCACGAGACCACGTGCATACGAATGACCGACGGCACGGTTCAGTGTTGCGGCGAGGACACGAACGGCGCTCTGGGGCGAGGAAGCATCACCGACTTCGCGGCCTTCTTCACGCCTGCGACCGCGTTCACCTCGCATGCCGTGCACGTCGTCGCGAGCCATAGCGCCGTCTGCGCGCTCGTCCAGGGGGGCTCCGTCGAGTGCTGGGGCGGTAACGCCCGAGGCGAGCTCGGCGGCATCCCCGACAAGGTCGCCCACCCGACGCCGACGAAGATCGTGTTCTGAAGAGACGAGTGCCCATGATGATCGACGTTCGCTTCCGCTTTGCCGCTCTGATCTCCGGTGCCGTCCTCGCCGCCGTCCTCGCCGGCGCATGTTCGGGCGATCGAGATCGCTTCGAGGATCGCGAACCGGCCTCCTTCGATGGCGACGATGCTTCGCTGCCGGAGGCTGGCGTGTGCGGGTTCCGTTGCTCGCCCGACCTCAAGACGGTGATGAAGGAATGCAATGACACCGTGGAGACCGTCGCGAAGTGCGGTCCGGACCAGGGCTGCGGGATCGACAAGTGCATCGACGCATGTGAGGCCGCCGAGCTCTCGAAGGGGTCGACCGGCTGTTCGTTCTGGACGCTCCCGCCAGATGACGGCGAGCAAGGCCCCGGCGCCTGCTTCGTCGCGATGATCGCGAACACATGGGATCGCTCCGTGAAGCTGAGCGCCGACTTCGACTCGGCGCCGCTCGACATCTCGCAGTCCGTCTACACGGCGACGCGCAACGGCAAGGAGCTGTCGTACACGAAGCTCGAAGGCCCGATCCCGCCGGGGGAGGTGGCGCTCGTCTTCCTCTCGCAGGCGGAGGCGCCGATCGATCCTGCGGCCACGCGATGCCCAGCCGGGATCGTGCCAGCCGTGAAGCGTGACCCGATCCGTCACGGGACGGTGAAGACGCGCGCCTTCCACATCACGTCGGACGCGCCGGTCGCCGCGTACTCGATCTTCCCGTACGGAGGCGCCAAGAGCTTCTTCCCGACGGCGACGCTGCTTCTGCCGGTTTCGTCGTGGGACAAGAGCTACATCGCCGTCGCGACCGGCAGGTTCGGCACGCTCCAGCCTTCGGACCTCGATCGGCGCACGCTCCAGATCGTCGCGAACGAAGACGACACGAAGGTCTCGATGCGGCCGCTCGAGGCCGTCAGCCAGGGGGACGGCGTCGCTCCAGGGGTCGCCGGCGCGCCGGTCACGTGGACGCTCTCTCGAGGTCAGGTGCTGCAGGTGACGCAGACGGCGAACCTCACCGGGAGCCCGATCTCGGCGAGCAAGCCCGTCGGGATGTTCGGTGGCTCGCCCTGCACCTTCATCCCGAACAACGATCCGTTCTGCGACCTCACCCAGCAACAGATCGCGCCGTTCTCACAGTGGGGCACTCAGTACGCGCTGGTGCCGTTCAAGGCCCGCACGTTGAACGTGACGAGCGTCGCGCGGGAGAACGTCCCGTGGAGCATCGTCGGCGCCGTCGACGGCACCGTGCTCACGTACGATCCGGAGAAGCCGCCGGGCGCGCCGGCCACGCTCTCGGCCGGGCAGACGGCGGACTTCTACACCGACACACTCGTCACGGTGAGGAGTCAGGACTCGAAGCATCCGTTCTACGTCGGTGTGCACATGACCGGCGCGACGAACGGCGGCGGCTCCCCCAGTCGCGGGATGACGATGGGCGACCCCGACTTCGTCAACATCGTCCCGTCGGAGCAGTTCCTCGATCGGTACATCTTCTTCACCGACCACACGTTCCCCGACACGACGCTGACGATCGTTCGCAAGAAGACCGCGAATGGCTTTCGCCCGGTCAACCTCGAGTGCGCAGGGGAGATCACCGGCTTCGCTCCGCTCGGGAAGAACGGCGAATACGAGTATGCGTACGTCGAGCTCACGAAGGGCTTCGTCTCCCAGAAGTTCGCGAAGGGCGAGTGCGGGTACGGCCGGCACGAAGCGCAGAGCGAAGGCGCCTTCTCGGTCACCGTGTGGGGCCTCGGCAAGGACGCAAGCTACGGCTACGCCGGCGGAATGGGCAGCCGGCCCGTCAACGACGCTCCGCCTCCACGCGTGGATTGAGGGCTCGGACCTTTTCTGAGAAGGCCCTTGCGCCGATGCGACCGATCGGTCATATGACTGGTCGGTCGCATGCCGAAGCCCACGTTCTTTCGACTGCCGGACGAGCGCCGAGACCGTCTCGTCGAGGAGGCGATCCTCGAGTTCGCGGAGCGGACCTACGCCGAGGCGTCGCTCTCGCAGATCGCGCAACGATCACGCATCCCGAAGGGGAGCTTCTACCAATACTTCGAGGACAAGCTCGATCTGTACCGCTGGCTCCTCACCGACGAAGTGCCGCGCCGCAAGCGGGCGTTCGTCGGTGACGTCGGGCGAGACAGGGACTTCTGGACGCGGCTCGAGGACACGATCGAGCGCGGGATGGCATTCCTCGTCGAGCATCCGCGTCTTGCGCGCCTCTCCGCCGCTGCCGCCGATCCGACGGCCATCATCGAGGTTCGCGGCCTGCACAAGGCGATCTGCGAGGCCGGCATCGAGGAGCTTCGCTCCCTGCTCGAGCAGGGCGTCGCGAGTGGTGCATTCGAAGCGCCCGACCTCGACGTCGCGACGCGCCTCGTGGCGACGATCATCGGCCCCGGCTTGACCGACGTCGTTCTTCGGGAGCTCGGCGCCGAGCTTCACGAGGTGCTCGCTTCGGACTCGCTGCGCAAGCGGCTCGGCCCCAAGCGACGTCGCGTGCTCGCTCACCAGGCGGTGCTCTTCATCCGGCACGGCCTCGGCGGGTGATCGGCGAGCTTCGACGTCGTCTCGAAGCGTGGGGGAATGAAAGGGAATCGAGATGATCAGGTACGACTATTCTGGGAAGGTTGCGCTCGTCACCGGAGGCAGCTCGGGGATCGGCCTCGCCACCGCGCGTGCATTCGCGCGCGCCGGGGCGAGCGTGGCGATCGCTGCACGTGGAGAAGAGGCGGGGCATTCGGCATGCGCCGCGATCGAAGCCGAAGGCGGCCGAGCGATCTTCGTCCAGGCCGATGTGCGCGACGAAGCGTCGGTCGCGAACGCCGTGGGAGCCGTGACGAAGCACTTCGGCAGGCTCGATTTCGCGGCGAACAGCGCCGGTGCCGGTGGCGACATGGCGCCGCTCGAGGCCACGAATCAAGAGGTCTGGGACAGCGTGATGGCGATCAACGCGCGCGGCGTTTGGCTCGCGATGCGCTGGGAGATCCCTGCCATGCTCGCATCGGGTGGCGGGGCCATCGTCAACATGAGCTCGATCTACGGCGTCGCCGGGAGGGCCGCGCATCACGCCTATGTGGCTTCGAAGCATGCGGTCCTCGGGATGACGCGCTCGGTTGCACTCGAATACGCGTCTCGAGGCGTTCGAGTGAACGCCATCTGCGCGGGCGTCACCCGTACCCCGGCGATGGCGCAGGCCGAAGCGTTCGCTCCCGAGATCGTGCAGCAGCTGGTCGCTCAGCACCCGATGGCGCGCATGGCGACCGAAGACGAAATCGCGAGCGCCGTACTCTGGTTGTGCTCGGAAGGCGCCGGCTACGTGACCGGAGCGCCGCTCTCGGTCGACGGCGGCTTCCTCGCGGCCTGAGACGGGTAGCCCGCCTCCCGCGTGAGTCGGAGCGCCGCTCACGGTCGATGTCCGTTCCCTGCGGGCCCGAGACGGTCGCCCGGCTCCCGCGTGAGCGCCGCTCACGTCGGTTCCTCGCGTCCCGAGACGGTCGCCCGGCTCCCGCGCGAGTCGGAGCGACGCGCGTAGTCCGCCGTGTTCGTTCTCGTCGGGCGTTGCTACGTTCGGACTGTGGAGCTTCCCGTCCTCGGGGGTCGATACGAGCTGGGGCCCGCGATCGGATCCGGCGGGTTCGGCACCGTATTTCGCGCGCGCGATCGCCATACCGGCGCCGATGTAGCGGTGAAGCTGGTTCTCCCAGGCCTCGGCTCCGAGCTCGCTGCGCTGCGCCTCCGACGCGAAGGCCAGATCCTTCGCCGGGTGACGTCACGGCACGTCGCTCGCATCCATGACGCCGGCGATGACGAGAGCGGCGCGTGGCTCGTCACCGAGCTCGTCGATGGCGCGGCGCTCAACGTCGCGACGCTCGGGCGTCCGCTCCTTCCTCATGAGGTGCTCCGGGTGGCCCGCGGCCTCCTCGAGGGCCTTGCTGCGGTCCATGCCGCCGGCATCGTCCATGGCGACGTGAAGCCGTCGAACATCCTCGTTCCGCTCGACGACAACGTGCTCGACGGCGCGAAGCTCGTCGACTTCGGCCTCGCGCGCATCGTCTCGCGCTCGGAGGTCGCCGCATCGATCGGCGAGGCGATGACGCGCGAGGGGGCGGTCCTCGGGACAGCTCGCTACATGGCGCCGGAGGTCCTCGCCGGCGGTGAGCCGACGGCGCGCTCCGATCTCTACTCTGCCGGCCTCGTCCTCTTCGAGCTTCTCGATGAGGGACCGCTGTTCCCCATCGGGGATGCTCGGGGACAGCTCCGCGCGCGTGTCTCGAGCGACGTCCTGCTTCGCGACCGTGTGCCGGAGCCGCTATCCGAGGTCCTCGAGCGCATGCTCGCTCGCGACCCGGACTCACGGTGGCCGGACGCCATTGCTGCACACGAGGCCGTCGTCGATCTCGACACCGCTCCCGTCTCCGTCGTTCGCGGCGAGGACAGTCTGCAGCCGGGCGCACGCGTGAGCGCCGTGCCAGCGACGCTCGCGTCGACGCCGGCGGGAGCGCGCTCGACGACGCCGCCGGCGCCGGTCCGCTCGGCGTCGCCGCCTGCAGCGTCGCGCTCGACGACGCCGCCTGCAGCGTCGCGCTCGACGACGCCGCCGGCATCGGTCCGACCGGTGTCGGAGTCGCGACGTCGCTCGCCGTCCGTCCCGCCGATCGCGCGACTGACGAGCCTCCCCGCGGATGGCGTCGTCGCGCTGCGCGAGACGCTCCGTCACCTCGACCTCCCGATGCTCGATGCGCTCGCGCGTCGTGAGCGCGGCAATCCGATCGGTCGCATCGCGCGCGCCGTCGCGCTCGCGCTTCGGCTCGAGCTCGACGCTGCAGCGCTCATCCTCGAGCCGCTCGCGATGCAGAGTGACGTCGCGCGCGCGATCGGCGCCGCGGTGCTCGCCCCGCGCGCCCGTCGGGTCACGCGCGCGCGGGTCGACTCCGATCGCGAGGATCGCTGGGTCGAGACCATTGACGCGGAGCTCGGCGCGATGCTCGTCGCGCTCGCGACCGCGCTGGCGATGGCCGACGACGCGTCTCGCGACGCCGACCGCTGCGCGCGTGCGCTTGCACGTCTCGATGCGGCGTCGGCAAAAGAGGGGCTGCCACTCGTCGTCGACGCGACGCGCACCACCGTGCGGATCGCGCATGCGGCTGCGCGGGTACGTCAGGGCGAGCTCGACCGCGGCGTCGCGTTCGATCTCGTGGCTCCGCTCCTGATCGGAGGTGACGGCCGTGGCGACGCGCCGTTCCACGTCGTCGTCCGCGCGCTCGCGCTCGCGGTGCTTGCGGGCGAAGAGACGCGCGCCTTCGTCGAGCTGGAGCGCGCCGAACGGATCGCCGCCGAAACCGGCACGACGCTCCTCGATGCCTCCGCCGCCACTGCGCTCGGCACCCTGCTCGTCTCGGAGTCGCCTCGCGACGAGCGGGGCCTGCTCGTACTCGAGCGGGCCGGGACGCTTCTCGCGCACAGCGACGCGCCGAGCCTCGAGCACCAGGCCGAGCATCATCGAGCCACGGTCCTTTTCGCGCTCGGGCGATGGGCCGAGGCCCTGACGCATCTGCGCGCCGCACGGGACGCCGCCCGCGCCGAGCGCGCAGGCGATCTCGAGCTCCTTTCGGCGAGCTTCGAGGTCCTCGCGAACCTGGCGATCGGCGATCTCCACGCGGCCTACGAGGCGGCGGCCCTCCTCGGCGACTCGCGCCTCTCGACCACGAAGGGGAGAACGGCGGCGCTCGCCTGGGTCGCTCGCGCGCTCGCGTCGCTCTCCGCGTCCGATCACGAGGGCGCCGAGGATGCGCTCACCGAGGCCGAGGCTCGCATGCGCGAGGCCGATCGCTCGAGCGCTGACGTCTACATCCTCGTCGAGGTCCTCGGCATCATCTTCGACGCCGCGCGTGGAGCGCTCCCGGACCTCGTGGGGCCCGCGACCAACCTCGAGCAGTTCGCGGAGGAGCACGGGTTCGAGGGCTTCTTCTGGCTCGATCTGCTCGGGGCCATCGTCGCGCGCATGTCCGACGCCGACGTCTCCGCCAAGATGGCCAGGGCGCTCACGCTGCTCGATCCCGTGCTCGGCCCGCAGAGCCGGCTCGCGCGCGAGCGGCGAACCGACGCGCCACCCAGCGTCGTCCTCTGATCCCGGCTCGTCACTTCACGCGCTCAACAAACAAGCGCGAATCGTCGGTCTCGGCTCGATCTGCTCGGGGCCATCGTCGCGCGCATGTTCGACGCCGACGTCTCCGCCAAGATGGCCAGGGCGCTCACGCTGCTCGATTCCGTGCTCGGCCCGCAGAGCCGGCGCGCGCGCGAGCGGCGGAGCGACGCGCCACCCAGCGTCGTCCTCTGACCCCGGATCGTCACTTCGCTTCACGCGCTCAACCGACCATCGCGAATCGTCGGCCTTGCCGGCCTCGTCTCGGTCGAGCGGTCCCTCCGGAGCGGACCGGCTGACCCGTGCCTATGACGGAGCCCCAATCGGTGTCCGCAAGCACGGCCCTTCGGCCTCGACCTCACACTTCACGAGGCCGGGCACGGGCACGACATCGGCCACTCGCGAAGCGACGCATCAGCTGAGCCGAGGCCGCGTCCCGGGCCTGACGACGAGGCCTTCAAGCGGGGCGCTCCCGCAAGCTAGCTCTGCTTCGCTCAGGAAGTCCGTTCCGGTACCGTCCTGCTGGCGGCTCGTCGATGACCGATGCTCGGGCTGGCGGCTCGTCGACGATCGACGTGCTGGTGGCTGCTCGTTGATGGCCGATGCCGGGAGCTCGGTCTCGCTCGGGGATGCCAGTCCGCTATGGGGCGTGCCGGCGCGTGTGGATGACGTGCTCGGGATTCCGCTGTCGCTCGGGGAAGCGTGCTGGCGGCTCGTCGATGACCGATGCTCTGAAGCTCGGCGTTGGTTGGGAAGGCCGTTGGATACCGTCCGTCCTGCTGGCGGCTCGTCGATGACCGATGAACGGGCTCGGAAGCTCAGCACCGCTTGGGAAGGTCGGTTCGATACCGTCGTGCTGGAGGCTCGTCGATGACCGATGCCGCGAGCTCTGCGTCGCGCGAGGATGCCAGTCCGCTACGCGTCGTACCGGCCGTGTGGATGACGATGCTCGGGATTCCAGTCTCGCTTGGAGAAGCGTGCTTGTGGCTCGTCGATGACCGATGCTCTGAAGCTCGGCGTTGGTCGGGATGGCCGGTCCGGTACACGTCGTGCTGGCGGCTCGTCGATGACCGACGCTCGGTCGGCCGGCGAGCTGTTCGAGCACGCGTACGGAGGAGCCATGATCGCGTTCAAGAACATCCTGGTACCGGTCGACTTCGGCGAGCCGTCGCGACGTGCGCTCGAGGTCGCGATTGCTCTGGCGAAGCAGAACGGCGCTGCGCTCACTGTGCTGCACGTCTTCGATGTTCCGCCCTCCTATGCCAGCATGGACCTCTCGCCCATGGACCTGCTCGCTCCGATGTGGTCGGCAGCGCAGGCGGAGCTCGACGCCACGCTCGCGAAGGTGAAGGGCGCGCTCCCGAACGCCACGCATTGCCTGACGCGCGGGACTCCGTGGCGCGAGATCCTGGCGACGATCGACCGGACGCATCCCGATCTGGTCGTCGTGGGGACGCACGGGCGCACGGGGCTCGAGCGCGCCCTGCTGGGGAGCGTGGCCGAGAGGATCGTCAGGCTGTCGCCGGTTCCGGTACTGACCGTCCCGCCTGCGCGTGATGGCGGTGCGAGCATCGAATCCGGCGGCAGCCCTGACGCGTGATGGGCATCACCCGTCGATGCGCGCTTCAGTGCGTCTGGTGGCAGAACGCTTCTTCTGGATGTGGTCCTTGAGCATGCGTTCGGCATCCTCGAAGGCGGCATCGATAGCGGCGTAGGCGTCCTCGTGCTCGCGTCGCTCGGCCGGATCGCGTGCGACGACCAACTCGGTCCCCGGCACCGAGAGGTCGATTCGGACGCGATAGTGGTTCCCGTGCGTCTTGTGCCGATGCGGCGTCTCGATCGTGACGTGACAGGCAGTCAGCGTCGAGCAGAGCCGCTCGAGCTTGGACGCACGCTGGCGAACGTGTTGCTCGATGGCGTCGCTCGGGGGGATGTCCCGCATCGTGATTCGAAGAGGGCTTTGCATGAATGTCTCCTGCGTCTCCGTGAGCCGCACTCACATCGAAGCAATCGCGGTGCCGCATCGACTCCGCTTGGGTGTGATGCCGTAGAACGGGGAAATATCGCTGTTGCGAGGAGCGCGCGTCGCGACGAAGCGCGCAAGATCGGCGAACGGCATGCGCGGAGACGCACGCGATGCGCGGCGGCAAGCCAGTACGCTTCGGCTTCGGAGATCCCCCTCGAGCTCGCTCCTTGCGCCTGACACGCAGATGCTGCGTGTCAGGCGATCGGAAGCGGCCTCGTCGGCGTGGGATCTCGAATGGCGCGAGCCTTGCTCGTTCCGTACGCATGGCGACCCTTCGCGAGACGATGACAACCCATCCGATCACGGTCCATCCTCTCACCACGGTGGCCCGTGCCGTTCAGCTCCTCCAGACCCTCGACTTCCGGCATCTGCCGGTCGTCGACGAACGCGGAGCCCTCGTCGGAATGGTGAGCGACCGAGACCTTCGCTCGCTGTCCATCCCGGTCCTCGTCGAGTCGGAGTCCTTCGGCGACATGCAGCGTTCGCTCGATGCAACCGTCTCCGAGATCATGACGGGCAGCGTCCTTTCGGTCGACAGCGAGGCCCCGCTCAGCGAAGCGGTGGAGCTCATGCTCGAACACAAGATCGGCGCCGTCCCAGTGGTTAACGCCGAAGGCAAGCTCGTCGGCATCGTCAGCTACATGGATGTGTTGCGCGTCTTCATGGCCGAAGCCGCCTGAGAAACGCCAGCGCCAGCGCCGCCGCCGCACTCCCGCGCCATTCAGCCGGTCCCCGTCCGCGAACGAACCAACCCACCACGGGGAAGCAGTCCGCTTCCAACACCCTGGCCCGCGGCCAAAGGATCACGCACATCTCTCGCACCCCCCTTGACCCGTTGGGGGATGACT